>Ga0169931_10000010_pt1 | contig 310550 bp, 322 predicted proteins | sample Kivu_15m_20L_FD_129675 | JGI IMG/M metagenome (GOLD analysis project Ga0169931, IMG submission 129675) | Freshwater microbial communities from Lake Kivu, Western Province, Rwanda to study Microbial Dark Matter (Phase II) - Kivu_15m_20L... | ecosystem: Environmental > Aquatic > Freshwater >...
CAACGTCAAGCTGGTTGTGACGCTGATTCACCCGATTGCGATGGATGATGGTTTGCGTTTCGCTATTCGCGAAGGCGGCCGTACCGTTGGCGCGGGTGTTGTTGCTAAGATTATCAAGTAATCTGGCAAGAGTTCTGCGATAAAAAGAGGCGGCCTCGGGCCGCCTCTTTTTGTAGTGAGAACTAAATTGTTAATTAAAGGTTTTGTTGTTGACACTGGCGGGCTTCAGCCTTAGAATTCCGTCTCCTTTTTTCAGGTACTCAAGCACAATTAGCGCCTGATAAAAAGTAACTGATTAATTTAAAAAAAGTTTTTGGAGAGTAGAGTAGATGCAAAATCAGCGTATCAGAATCCGGCTAAAAGCCTTTGATCATCGGCTGATCGATCAGTCTACTCAGGAAATAGTAGATACTGCCAAGCGTACCGGGGCGCAAGTGCGTGGCCCAATACCGCTGCCAACGAACAAAGAGCGCTTCACCATATTGATATCCCCGCATGTGAACAAGGATGCGCGCGATCAGTATGAAATTCGAACGCATAAGCGCCTTCTCGATATCGTTGAGCCAACAGAAAAAACAGTGGATGCACTGATGAAGCTGGATCTGGCGGCGGGTGTTGAAGTGCAGATCAGTCTTGGGTAAGGGCTGAAATAACTAAGAATTTTGTGTTAGGCCGGTTTGTTTAACAGTAGCGAGAAATGATTCAGTAAAAATATCACTGATAACAGCGAGCTCAAGGGACAAATAATGTCCCGAAGCAGACATGGTGTAATGCGATAGCAGCCATAGCGGGTTCAAGCCCCGTACACGATGAGGTTCAAAAAATGTCGATTGGTTTGGTCGGTCGAAAGAGCGGCATGACCCGAATATTCACTGAAGCTGGCGAGTCTATCCCGGTAACAGTGGTTGAGGTCAGCCCAAACAGAGTTACTCAGCTCAAGACTGAGGAAGTTGATGGTTATAGCGCCGTGCAGGTGACTGTGGGTGAGCGCAAATCCTCCCGCGTAAGTCGTTCTGAGGCTGGCCATTTTGCCAAGGCTGGTACCGGAGCGGGCCTCGGACTGTGGGAGTTCCGCGCAGGTCAGCAAGAACTTGCAGACTTCGCGCCGGGCAGCGAATTGACAGTGTCAATTTTCGAAGCTGGTCAAAAGGTCGATGTAACCGGTACTTCAAAGGGCAAGGGTTACGCTGGCGCGATCAAGCGTCATAATTTCCGTATGCAAGATGCCACTCATGGTAACTCGCTCTCACACCGTGCCCCAGGTTCTATTGGCCAGTGTCAGACTCCAGGTCGGGTATGGAAAGGCAAAAAGATGTCTGGCCATCTTGGTGATGTGCGAGTAACCACTCAGTCTCTAGAAGTAATTCGCGTGGATTCCGATAACAATCTCTTGATCGTGAAAGGTGCTATTCCCGGTGCGACTGGTTCGTGCGTGATAGTTCGTCCTTCCGTGAAGTCTGTCGGGTCGAGGGGGTAAGCGATGATCGAAGTCAATCTTTCAAAGCTCGGTAACCAGTCCGGAGCGGCCACGGTTTCTGTATCAGAGGAAACCTTTGGCAAAGAATTCAACGAAGCCTTGGTTCATCAGGCCGTGGTTACGTACCTTGCCGGTGCTCGTCAGGGCACTGTGCAGCAGAAAACCCGTTCAGACGTTCGTGGTGGTGGGCGCAAGCCCTGGCGACAGAAGGGTAGCGGTCGCGCTCGTGCGGGAACTACCCGTAGCCCGCTCTGGCGATCAGGTGGTGTGACATTTGCTGCCCGTCCTCAGGACCACAGCAGAAAAATCAACCGCAAGATGTATCGTGGTGCTATGCGTAGCATTCTGTCTGAGTTGCTTCGTCAGGATCGTCTGATCGTTGTCGAGCACTTCACGCTGGACTCGCACAAGACTAAAGATCTCGCTAGCAAACTGAAAGAGTTCGCTGTTGAAAACGTTTTGATTGTTGCAGATGAAGTCGCTGAAAATCTGTACCTCGCCGCGCGCAATCTGCATAAGGTGGATGTGCTCGACGCGGCAGGCCTTGATCCAGTCAGTCTGATCGGGTTTGAAAAGGTGATCATGACTGTTCCTGCGCTGAAAAAAGCTGAGGAGATGCTGGCATGAACCAGGCGAGACTGTATTCCGTTATCGTAGGCCCGCATATTTCTGAGAAGGCTGCCATCATGGCTGAGAAGCGCAATCAAATTGCCTTCCGTGTTGCCAATGATGCTACCAAGCCGGAGATTCGCGAGGCGATCGAGAAGTTGTTCAACGTCACTGTTGAAGATCTTCAGGTGCTGAATGTGAAGGGCAAAACCAAGCGTACTTCACGCGGCAAGATTCGTCAAAAATCAAACTGGAAAAAGGCTTACGTCAAGCTTGCGCAAGGTCAGGAAATCGACTTTGCAACAGCGGTGTAAGGAAGGGTCGCGGTTATGGCAGTCGTAAAATGTAAACCCACCTCGCCAGGGCGCAGGTTTGTCGTAAAGATCGTAAATAAAGAGTTGCATACGGGCGAGCCCTATGCGCCTCTGGTTACCGCCAAGGCAAAAACCGGTGGTCGTAACAATGTTGGTCGAATCACCACGCGTCATGTGGGTGGTGGGCACAAGCAGAAGTATAGAATTGTAGATTTCCGTCGCGACAAGGACGGTATTGTTGCCAAGGTTGAGCGTCTTGAATATGACCCCAACCGCACGGCAAACATCGCGTTGGTTTTGTATGCCGATGGTGAGCGTCGCTATATCATTGCGCCGGCAAAAGTTGCCGCGGGTGATACATTGGTTTCAGGACACGATGCTCCGATCAAAACAGGTAACTGCTTGCCCCTGCGAAATATTCCGCTGGGTAGCACTGTTCACTGCGTTGAGATGAAGCCTGGCAAGGGTGCACAAATTGCACGTTCTGCCGGCGGTTCAGCCCAACTGGTTGCAAAGGAAGGTAACCATGCAACTCTGCGTCTGAAATCAGGCGAGATGCGCAAAGTGTTGGCTGATTGTCGCGCAACGCTGGGTGAAGTTTCAAATTCCGAGCACAGCTTGCGTTCGCTGGGTAAGGCAGGCGCCAAGCGTTGGCGTGGTGTTCGCCCGACCGTTCGCGGCGTGGCAATGAACCCGGTTGATCACCCGATGGGTGGTGGTGAGGGTCGTACTTCTGGTGGACGTCATCCTGTGTCTCCATGGGGCGTTCCAACCAAGGGATACAAGACCAGGACAAACAAGCGTACTTCCAAGATGATTGTACGCCGCAGAAATGCTAGCCGATAAGGCCTGACTACAGAGGAAATAAAAGTGCCACGTTCACTGAAAAAAGGTCCATTTATCGACCTTCATTTGATGAAAAAAGTGCAGACAGCGCGGGATGCGAATGACAAGCGTCCGATCAAAACTTGGTCGCGTCGCTCGATGATTTCTCCGGATATGCTCGGTTTGACTATTGCCGTGCACAACGGACAGCAGCATGTACCCGTGTTTATTTCCGAAGACATGGTAGGCCACAAGCTGGGCGAATTCGCGCTGACACGGAACTACCGTGGCCACGCGGCTGACAAGAAAGCCAAGCGCTGATTAGCGGGGATAATGAGATGGAAGTTGTAGCAATATTGCGCGGCGCTCGGCTCTCTGCCCAGAAGGCAAGGCTGGTTGCTGATCAGATTCGTGGCAAGGCAGTAGAAGAAGCACTGCAATTGTTGACGTACAGCCCAAAGAAAGGCGCTGACATCATCAAAAAAGTGCTGAATTCTGCAATCGCCAACGCGGAGCATAATGAAGGGGCGGATGTGGATGAGTTGAAAGTCTCCACTATCTATGTCGATGAGGGTATGAGCTTGAAGCGTATTCGTCCGCGTGCAAAAGGCCGCGCAGACCGGATCGTCAAACGCACTTGCCACATTACCGTTAAAGTAGCCGATAAGTAGGAGATCAGGATGGGTCAGAAAGTACATCCAACCGGAATTCGGCTTGGTATAGTTAAAAAGCACACTTCAGTCTGGTTTGCTGAAGGCAAAAATTATGCTAAGCATTTGCTTGTTGACTTGCAAGTTCGTGAATACATTCGTAAACAGCTGGCTAGCGCTTCTGTTTCAAGAATAGATATTGAGCGTCCGGCGCAAACAGCTCGCATAACCATTCATTCTGCCCGTCCAGGTATCGTGATCGGTAAAAAAGGTGAAGACGTTGAAGTGCTGCGCGCAGCGCTGATCGCAAAGATGGGTGTGCCTGTGCACATCAATATCGAAGAAATTCGTAAGCCTGATCTGGATGCGCTGTTGGTAGCAGACAGCATTACTCAGCAGCTTGAGCGACGTGTGATGTTTCGCCGCGCAATGAAGCGTGCAGTACAAAACGCAATGCGCCAAGGTGCCGAAGGTATCAAGATACAAGTCGGTGGTCGATTGGGTGGTGCTGAGATTGCTCGTACTGAATGGTATCGTGAAGGTCGCGTTCCGCTTCATACGCTGCGCGCTGACATTGACTACGCTACGTCGGAAGCCAGCACAACTTACGGGATTATTGGCGTTAAGGTCTGGATTTTCAAAGGCGAAATCCTGGATCTGAAGGAAGTCCACGCGGCTCCGCAGAAAGCGACCAAGTAGAGGATAGGCCAAGATGTTACAACCAAAACGTACCAAATTTAGAAAGATGATGAAGGGCCGTAACCGTGGCCTTTCTCATCGCGGCAGCAACGTTGATTTCGGCGAGTTTGGCTTGAAGGCGATCGGCCGTGGCCGACTGACAGCGCGACAGATCGAATCTGCACGACGAGCAATGACCCGCCATGTAAAACGTGGTGGCAAAATCTGGATTCGTGTGTTTCCGGATAAGCCAATCACTCAGAAGCCTCTTGAGGTTCGTCAGGGCAAGGGTAAGGGCAGCGTTGAATACTGGGTAGCGCAGATCCAACCGGGTCGCGTGATGTTCGAGATCGAAGGGGTAGACGAGACCTTGGCGCGAGAGGCATTCCAGCTCGCAGCGGCAAAGCTTCCGTTTGAAACCACTTTTGTTAGACGGACGGTGATGTAATGAAAGCCAGCGAATTGCGTGAAAAGTCAGTTGTAGAGCTGAATGAGCAGCTTAACGGTCTGTATCGGGACCAGTTCAACTACAGAATTCAGAAGCGTACCGGCCAACTTGGTCAGACGCATCTGCTTGCTGCGGTAAAGGATGATATCGCCCGTGTGAAGACCATCATTACTGAAAAGCAGAAAAGTGGGTCCTGATTATGTCGCTTATTGAAACCAACGAAGTAAAAGCCGGTCGTACCGTTTCCGGTACAGTGGTCAGCACCAAGATGGATAAGTCTATCGTTGTGTTGGTCGAGCGCAGGGTCAAGCACCCCGTTTACGGCAAATATATTACCCGCTCCTCCAAGTTGCATGCGCACGATGAAAAGAACGAGTGCTGCGAGGGCGATAAGGTGACTGTTAAGGAAGTGCGTCCGATTTCAAAGACCAAAACCTGGGCTTTGATCTCTATCGATGAGAGAGCGGCGCAAGTCTGAAAGGTCAGTTAATGTTTTTTTGACGCCATTTGGCGTCGTTGCTTAAGCGACAGTTTTAAGGGTTCGGAGAGAATCGATGATTCAGGTACAGTCATATTTAGATGTGGCAGATAACAGTGGTGCCAAGCGAGTAATGTGTATCAAGGTGCTCGGCGGCTCCCATCGTCGTTATGCCCGCATCGGGGATGTCATCAAGGTAACAGTGAAAGAAGCGATTCCCCGAGGCAAGGTGAAGAAGGGTCAAGTGCTGTCAGCACTGGTCGTTCGTACCAAGAAGGGTGTTCGCAGAAGTGATGGCTCACTGATCAAGTTCGATGACAACGCTGCGATCCTGCTCAATAACCAGCAGGCGCCAATCGGTACTCGTGTGTTTGGGCCGGTGACTCGTGAACTGCGTACTGAAAAGTTCATGAGAATCATCTCCCTGGCACCGGAAGTGCTGTGACAGATATTGAGGCCGCAAAAAGATGCGTAAGATCAAAAGTAACGACGAAGTAATTGTTATCGCTGGTAAAGACAAGGGCAAGCGTGGAACGGTGTCTCGTCTGGTTGGCGAAAACAAAGTAATAGTCAGTGGAATTAACGTTATAAAACGACATACCAAACCGAATCCTAATGCAGGAATCACAGGTGGCATCGTCGAGAAAGAAGCACCGATGGACATTTCTAACGTTGCTATTTTCAATCCTGAAACCAGCAAAGCTGATCGAGTAGGCTTTCTCGTTGAAGATGGATTGAAGAAGCGCGTTTATAAGTCCACGAATAAAGTCATTGATTAACGGGAACGCAGGTCGCCAACATGGCTCAGTCGAAAGAATTTTATAAAAGTGACGTTATCCCCGCGCTGACCAAACAGTTCGGGTTTGACAATCCGATGCGTGTGCCACGAATTACAAAAGTGGTGCTCAACATGGGTGTTGGCGAAGCTGTCGGCGACAAAAAGTTGCTCGATAACGCTGTTGCTGAAATGGTATTGATCAGTGGCCAGAAGCCGGTGATCACCAAGGCGCGAAAGTCGATCGCCGGATTCAAAATACGGGCTGGATGGCCAATTGGCTGTAAAGTTACTTTGCGTGGCGATCGTATGTACGAGTTCCTGGACCGTTTGGTTGATATCGCGATTCCCCGAATTCGTGATTTTCGCGGTTTAAACCCCAAGGCGTTTGATGGCCGTGGCAACTATGCGATGGGCGTTACTGAACAGATCATCTTCCCGGAAATCGAATACGACAAAGTAGATAAAATTCGAGGAATGGATATCACCATCTCTACCACTGCCCACAACGACGAAGAAGGCCGTGCGCTTCTTGCTGCTATGCGCTTCCCGTTCAAAACAAACACAGCCAAAGCTGCAAAGGAGTCATGAGATGGCCAAGACCTCTATGATTGCTCGTGAGTTGAAAAGAACAGAGACAGTTGCCAAATTTGCAGCCAAGCGTGCAGCTTTGAAAGCAATTATTGCAGATGTGAATGCCAGCGATGACGACAAGTGGCAAGCACAAATTGCATTTCAGAAATTGCCGCGGAATGCGAGCCCGGTTCGACAGACTCGACGCTGCCGAATCACCGGCCGTCCACACGGTGTTTACAGAAAATTCGGCATGTGCCGTCACAAGCTGCGTGAAGCTGCCATGCGTGGTGACGTTCCCGGCCTGACCAAAGCCAGCTGGTAAACGGAGTATCTAGTATGAGTATGTCAGATCCAATAGCAGATTTGCTGACACGCATTCGTAATGCCCAGATGGCTAAGCTGCCAGTTGTCAGCTGCCCGTCATCCAAGCTGAAGCTGGCGATTTGTGAAGTGTTACAAGACGAAGGGTATATCGGTCGTTTCTCAGTGGTTGCAGATGGTGCCAAAAGCCAGTTGACCATTGATCTTAAGTATTACCAGGGAAAGCCGGTTATTGAAGAAATCATCCGTGTGAGCAAGCCGGGTCTTCGTCAGTACAAAGGTAAGGACGACATGCCACGCAACCGTCAGGGGCTAGGTATTGTCATTGTCTCCACCAATCAAGGTGTGATGACAGAGAAGAAAGCCCGTGCCGCCGGTATCGGCGGAGAAGTTTTGTGCTCAGTATTCTGATGCACAACATTCTTTGATACAGCACATATAGAGCACGATTATGTCCAGAGTAGCTAAAAACCCGATTACATTGCCAAAGGGTGTTGAGACAGCGATTGCCGGAAGCGCAATCACCGTTAAAGGCAACAAGGGCAGCCTGAATACCATTCTTCACAACGATGTCCAGGTTGTTGTTGATGCCGGTGTGTTGCAGGTTTCTCCAAAGAATAACTCCCGTCAGGCCGATGCGCTTGCCGGTACTTTCCGTGCCCTGATCAATAATATGGTTGTGGGCGTCACTACCGGATTCCAGCGCAAGCTGACTCTGCAGGGTGTCGGATACCGGGCCAAGGCTCAGGGCGATGTGTTGAATATCGCAGTTGGATATTCACATCCGATTGATTACAAGTTGCCGGCTGGCGTAACTGCTGAAACGCCAACTCAGACTGATATCATTTTGAGCTCAACCGATAAGCAGTTGCTCGGACAGGTTGCATCGGAAATCCGCAGATTCAGACCGCCAGAGCCTTACAAAGGCAAAGGTATTCGTTATGTGGACGAAAATGTGTACAGAAAAGAAGCGAAGAAGAAATAATTAGGGCGTGACATTATGAATGTTAAAAAGCAGGCTCGTATCCGTCGCGCACGACGTACCAGGGCAAAAATTTCAGAACTCGGTGTCAACCGATTGTGTGTTTACCGCACCCCGCGTCACATCTACGCGCAAGTAATTGCGCCTACAGGTGATGTGGTGCTGGTAAGTGCCTCTACAGTAGAAAAAGAATTGCGTGGCACTGCCACGGGCAATATTGAAGCTGCTGGCAAGATTGGCGCTCTGATTGCTGAACGTGCGAAACAAGCGGGCATCAGCAAGGTGGCGTTTGATCGCTCTGGTTACAACTATCACGGTCGCGTAAAGGCTTTGGCTGATGCGGCACGTGAAGGCGGCTTGGAATTCTAAGGATTTAAGACTATGGCACTGAAAGACGAGGCGAGAAAGAACGAAGAAGGTTTGCAGGAGAAGTTGATCCAGGTAAACCGTGTCGCCAAGGTAGTAAAGGGTGGTCGTATTTTCTCCTTTACTGCACTGACTGCAGTTGGTGACGGTAATGGTCGTGTTGGGTTCGGTCGCGGCAAAGCGCGCGAAGTCCCGCTGGCTATTCAGAAGGCCATGGAAGCAGCACGACGAAACATGATTTCTGTTTCACTTGATGGCACTACACTGGAGTATCCGGTCAAGTCGCGCCATGGTGCATCCAGGGTTTACATGCAACCTGCATCAGAAGGTACCGGTATCATCGCCGGTGGTGCAATGCGAGCGATTCTTGAACTTGCCGGTATTCAGAACGTACTGGCCAAGTGTTACGGATCAACCAATCCCGTCAACGTTGTTAACGCGACGTTCAAGGGCCTGAAGACAATGCGTGCTGCAGAAAGCGTTGCAGCTAAGCGTGGCAAAACACTCGAAGAGATTCTGGGTTAATCGTTATGTCCAAGAAAATGATTAAAGTGACACTGGTTCGCAGTCCAGCGGGCCAGATGGAAAGACACAGACAGTGTGTGAAAGGTCTGGGTCTGCGTCGTATGCACCAGAGTGTGGAAGTTGAAGATTCCCCTTGTGTTCGCGGCATCATCAACAAAGTACGCTATCTGTTGCTTGTGGAAGGCGAGGAGTAAGTCATGCATTTGAATTCATTGAGCCCTGCTCCAGGCAGTAAACAAGCGCCCCGTCGTGTTGGACGTGGTATCGGTAGCGGCCTCGGCAAGACCAGCGGTAAGGGTCATAAAGGTCAGAAGGCTCGTTCTGGTGGTACGGTTCGTCCTGGATTTGAAGGCGGCCAGATGCCCTTGCAGCGTCGTTTGCCGAAATTCGGTTTTACGTCGCGTGTTGGTCGCATAACCACAGAAGTACGTACCAGCGAACTGGCTTTGGTTGCAGGTGATATCGTCAACGTCGAAACCCTGCTGGGTGCTGGTGTTGTTACAAGCAGCATCAAGCGCGTAAAAATCATGTTGTCCGGCGATGTCGCTCGTGCCTTGACCGTTGATGGTCTGCGCGTATCAAAAGGCGCGCGAGCAGCCATTGAAGCAGCTGGCGGTAAAGTGATTGATCCGGTTGTGCCAGCCCACGCTGGTAAGAAGAAGACCAAAAAAGTAGTAGTCCAGGGCTGATCGATAAAAAATGGCAAAAAAACCTAACATGGCCGGTGACGGCATAGGAGCAGGCCTTGGCGAGCTGAAAGCGCGCTTGTTATTTCTGCTTTTTGCCATTTTTGTCTATCGCATTGGTACTCATATACCGGTTCCGGGCATAGACCCCGGGCAGCTGGCGAATATGTTTAACCAGAACGAAGGTACCTTCCTCGGATTGTTTAACATGTTTTCCGGTGGCGCTCTTGAGCGTATGAGCATTGTGGCATTAGGAATCATGCCGTACATCTCGTCATCGATCATTATGCAGTTGTTGACGGCTGTAAATCCGTACCTGGCGCAGTTGAAGAAAGAAGGTGAGTCCGGTCGTCGTAAAATCACTCAGTACACCCGTTATGGTGCCTTGGCGCTGGCGGTGGTTCAGGGTACGGGCATGACTGTCGGGCTGCTGGCGCCCATGGCCTACAATCCAGGCCTTGGTTTTACGTTGACGGCTATTGTGTCGCTAGTCACTGGCGCGATGTTCATGATGTGGCTTGGTGAGCAGATTACGGAGCGCGGTGTCGGTAATGGGATATCCATGCTGATTTTCGCCGGTATCGTTGCCACACTCCCTGCTGCGGTCGGTAGCTCGCTGACACAGGCATATGAGGGGCAGATCAGCGGTTTGCTGTTGTTTATCGTCGCTATCATTGCAATTGTGGTAATTGCTGGAATCGTTTTTATCGAGCGCGGACAGCGTCGTATTACCGTCAATTACGCGAAGCGTCAGCAAGGCAATAAGGTTTTCCAGGCTCAGTCCAGTCATCTGCCGCTTAAAGTGAACATGGCGGGCGTAATTCCCGCGATTTTTGCCAGCAGTATTTTGTTGTTTCCTGCATCCATCGGTCAGTGGTTTGGTCAGGCTGAAGGTGCAGAATGGTTACAGGACATGGCTCTTTTGATCGGTCCGGGCCAGCCTCTGTATGTGGTTCTGTTTAGTGCGATGATTGTATTTTTCTGCTTCTTCTATACCGCGCTGGTGTTTAACCCGCGGGACGTGGCAGACAATCTGAAACGCTCAGGTGCGTTTATTCCCGGCATTCGTCCCGGTGATCAGACAGCTCGTTATATCGATGCAGTGTTAACCCGGTTAACAATGTTCGGCGCAATCTACATCACGATTGTTTGTTTGTTGCCGAACTTCTTCCAGATGATGGCCAACGTGCCATTTAATCTGGGCGGCACAGCCATGTTGATCGTCGTAGTGGTAAGTATGGATTTTATGTCGCAAGTCCAGGCGCATCTGATGTCTCATCAATACGATTCGCTGATGAAAAAATCCAACCTCGGCAGTTTTGGGCGCGGTTAATTAGTTTGGCGGGCGACGCATAAAGGTGGTCACCGAATGGAGAGAAAAAAGTGAAAGTTAGAACATCGGTAAAGAAAATTTGTCGTAAATGCAAGGTGGTGAAGCGCAACCGTGTGGTACGTGTGATCTGCTCTGCTGAACCCAGACACAAGCAGCGTCAAGGCTAAGTATCTGGTTGATTTTTATATCTCCAGAGTTTATCCTTTGCGCCCCTGAAAATAAGGGCTCATGCACTCTGGTACCTGGGTAATTAATAAGATTGGAGTTAAAATATGGCACGTATTGCCGGTGTCAACATACCAGATAACAAGCACCTGGTTATCTCCCTAGAGTATATCTACGGGATCGGTGCAACACGCGCTAAGCAGATCTGCGAGCGAGTGGGTATTGCCCCGTCGACAAAGACCAGTGCTCTGTCACCGGAACAGCTCGATATCGTGCGTGCCGAAGTTGCCAAGTTTACTGTTGAAGGTGACCTGCGTCGTGAAGTGTCGATGAGCATCAAGCGTCTGATGGACCTTGGCTGCTACCGCGGCATCCGTCACCGTCGTTCGCTGCCAGTGCGTGGTCAACGTACCAAGACTAACGCAAGAACACGTAAGGGTCCGCGTAAGCCGATCCGTAAATAAGAATTGATGTCCCGGTCTTAATACCAGGTCGGGATTACAAGATAAACGCTTTAATCTGATTCAGGAAATATCTATGGCAAAGCCAGCAGCTAAAGCAGCCCCGAAGAAAAAGGCGCGTAAAGCGGTCGTTGACGGGATTGCATTTATCCATGCTTCCTTTAACAACACGATCGTGACAATCACTGACCGTCAGGGTAACGCTCTGAGTTGGGCCACCTCTGGTGGTTCAGGTTTTCGTGGTTCGCGAAAGAGTACACCGTTTGCTGCTCAGGTAGCTGCGGAGAGAGCGGGTAAAGCAGCTATCGAGCTGTACGGTCTGAAGAACCTCGACGTAAAAGTTAATGGTCCAGGTCCGGGACGCGAGTCAGCGGTACGAGCCTTGAACACTTGCGGTCTTAAAGTAGGCAACATCACTGATGTAACGCCTATCCCGCACAACGGATGTCGTCCCCCGAAAAAGCGTCGCGTTTAATCGTAGACTTTTTTTGGATCAGTTACAGCTCATTCCGGCCTAGTGCCGAGATTAGTAAAACAGGAGTCAGTATATGGCCCGTTATCTAGGCCCGAAATGCAAACTCGCCCGACGTGAAGGAACAGATTTGTTCCTGAAGAGCGGTGTTCGCCCGCTGGAAAGCAAGTGCAAAGCAGAGACAAAACCTGGTCAACATGGACAGGGTCGTGGTCGTCTGTCCGACTACGGTGTTCAGTTGCGTGAGAAACAAAAAGTGCGTCGTATATACGGCATACTCGAGCGTCAGTTCAGCACTTATTACAAAGAAGCTGCCCGACGCAAAGGTGCAACAGGCGAGAATCTGTTGCAACTTCTCGAGTCGCGACTTGATAACGTTGTCTACCGGATCGGCTTTGGTTCAACGCGAGCAGAGTCCCGACAGCTGGTTTCACATAAGGCGATTCTGGTGAACGGTGCGGTTATCAACGTTCCTTCGTACCAGTTGTCTGCCGGTGATGTAGTGTCTGTCCGTGAGAAGTCAAAAGAGCAGTTGCGTATCAAGGCAGCCATGGAGCTTGCTGCGCAGCGCACTGCAAGCGACTGGATAACCGTAGATACCAGCAAGCAACAGGGTCAATTCACCCGCAAGCCGGAACGTGCCGACCTGTCAGCTGATATTAACGAAAACCTGATCGTAGAGCTTTACTCTAAATAAGTCTGAACAGGCCTCCGGCTCCTCTGATGAGGGGGAGGCCTCGGTCCAGTAAACTCAAAGATTGCCAGGCTAATTGTTAAGGGTGAACCCATGCAGATTTCGTTGTCGGATTTTCTTACACCACAGTTGATCAAGGTTGAAGAGTTTGACAAGTATCATTCAAAAGTGGTGCTTGAGCCTCTCGAGCGTGGTTTTGGCCACACTCTGGGCAATGCGTTAAGAAGAATCCTGCTGTCCTCTATGCCCGGATGTGCGGTGGAAGAAGTTGAAATCGACGGTGTTGTGCACGAGTACAGCAGCATTGAGGGCGTTCGTGAGGATGTCATTGAGATTCTGTTGAATCTCAAAGGTGTTGCGATCGTTTTGAACGGACAGGACCATGCAGTTCTGACTCTGAACAAAAAGGGTGCTGGCGTTGTGACTGCAGCGGATATCGTTGGTGATCATAATGTAGAGATTGTGAACCCTGAGCATGTGATTGCTAACCTGAATTCTGCTGGTGCGTTGAACATGCGTATTACAGCCCGTAAAGGCCGTGGTTATGTTCCTGCAGATGCTCGTCGTCGTTATGATGATGAAACCCGTGCGGTAGGCAAGTTGATGCTTGATGCAACCTACAGCCCGGTGCTGAGCGTTGCTTATTCTGTTGAGAGCACACGTGTTGAGCAGCGCACAGATCTCGATAAGCTGGTTATTGATTTGAAGACAAATGGCACCATTGATCCTGAAGAAGCCATTCGTCGAGCTGCAACCATTTTGCAGCACCAGTTGGCTGTATTTGTTGATTTACAGAGCCATGTAACCGCTGCTGCTGTTGAACCGGAAGATGAAATTGATCCGATTCTGCTGCGCCCGGTTGATGATCTTGAGTTAACTGTACGTTCTGCAAACTGCCTGAAAGCGGAAGACATTTATTACATCGGTGATCTGATTCAGCGCACTGAGGTAGAACTGTTAAAGACGCCCAATCTTGGTAAGAAATCGTTGACCGAGATTAAGGACGTTCTGGCAACCCGTGGTTTGTCTCTGGGTCTGCGTTTGGAGAACTGGCCACCAGCCAGCCTGCGTACTGAAGAGAAATCGAATTAATCATAACGAGTCAGCCGTGAGGCTGCGGTTAGAATAGGAAAAGAGATATGCGTCATCGTCATAGTGGACGTCAACTGAACAGAAATTCTTCTCACCGTAAGGCCATGTTCCGCAACATGACAGCGTCTCTGGTTGAGCATGAAATCATTAAAACCACGGTTATCAAGGCAAAAGAACTGCGAATGGTTGCTGAGCCTCTGATCACTTTGGCAAAAAACGACAGCGTTGCTAACCGTCGTCTGGCGTTTGCCCGACTGCGCAGCAAAGAAGCGGTTGGCAAACTTTTTACAGATCTGGGTCCGCGTTATCAGGGTCGTCCTGGTGGCTACATCCGTATTCTGAAGTGCGGTTTACGTTCTGGCGACAAAACTCCGATGGCATACGTCGAACTGGTCGATCGTCCTAACGGTGTTAACGCAGGCGCCGCTCAGGAATAAAATAGTTGCTGATGTACGTCAAATGAAAAAGCCGGGCTAGCCCGGCTTTTTCATTTGTTTGTTTATAACGTTGTGAGGATGGTTGGAGACGATCTCTATTAATTGTCTTTATGCAGGAAGATACTGATAAATAGCATAGGCCACAGTCCCATGTGGATAAAGGTATCAGCTGTATTAAAGACATAATGCCAATAGGGAATGCCTTTTACATCAATAAAGTCGATCACGCTGCCGTAAATAAGTCGGTCGAGTATGTTGCTGATGCCACCGCCTGCTACCAGACCAAAACAAATGAATTCATAGACCCGCACCTGGCGGCTGCGCCACAGATAGGCAATGAGTCCCGCGATCAGGGCAACACTGAACAACGCAAAGATCCAGCCGTGACCTTGCGCCATCCCAAATACGCCACCCATATTGCGTATGTGTGTAAAGTGGAGAAATGAGCTGATCACCCGGCTGTCGCCCTGCGCTATTGTTTGCTCAACCATGTAGCTGCTGAATTGAGAAATACTGAGACACACAAACGCGATCGAGGAGAACCAGACAAAGTATCTGGCTTTCCCCGGATGCCCTGGCCGCAACAAAAAGTCTTTCAAGCTCATATCTTTTTCATCCCGGGATTACATCAAAGCAGTGCAAAAAATGCCCGAAGCCTCGCAGCGTTTTTGCCAACATCACTGACACCCACACGTGAGGTCGAGCGTGCGTCCAGCAAAGTTCCTTCAGGTGTTTCTGTGATTCTAATAACAACATCGTCTTTGAATCTGAACCAGAAGGTGGTGTCTGTGGCTTCAATTCGGCCTTGTTCGGGAACCGCGGCAACAAGATCCCAGCCTAAGGTATCAACAGCCGCTCTCGCTCTCTCGAACACTGCAGACGCCGGCTCATTAAACACTTGAGTGACCACGTCGGGATAGGCTTCAGTCTGACGCTGAGCATGCTCCTCAGGCGTCATGTTACGGTTGCCTGTGCCATAGACAGTTGGATTGGAGTTTTCTCCTCTGAGTGGCAACACATCAACAAAAGCGGGTGGATTGACCAGGTCAGTGCTGATGTCATGTATCGGAGGAATCGTCTCTCCTTCACCCGGTAGATAGGACTGCGGAATATACCAGGCAATCGCAGCTGCCAGAGTCGCAGCGCCTGCAATTGACAGCATTCGGGACAACTTCTCCAGACGCGCCTGTCGGCCGAGCGCAAGCAACAGCACGGTGATGGCAATACAGCCGTAAGTAATCCAGGCGACAAAGGGTTGTGCGCCGCGTAGCATGCCGAAGCCTTGTGAAAAATTCCACATCCCCAGCCAGACGCCCATCGGGGCTGCGAGTGCAAAAAGTGCCAGGCCGACACCCGCGACACCCGCAATAAAAGTTAACGCGGTCAGTAATAGTTTTAATTTGCGCTGGTTGCTGTTGTCCATGCTGATGCTCTCGCTTTTTTCGGGTACTAGCCGTGATGGTTATTATTGATGTTCGTAAGGTTGATCGGAATACACGCTGATACGCCGTGAACCATCAGCGTAGATGTTGATGACGCTGCGTGCACAATTATGCATTGCGGGAGCGTCCCACAGCTTGCTTAAATTTCGGTTTTCAACATCACATAGTAGCGTTTTGATCAACACTCCGTGACTGACCAATGCGATGTCTTTGTTGTCTTCGCTTTCCGCCAGTATTGACGATAAGCGTTGTAACGCGCGCTTCTGGACATCTGCAAAGGTCTCTGCTCCCGCCAGATCAAAGGCATCCGGTTGATTCCAGAACGCAAAAAAGCTCGCAGGATCTGCTTCCTGTATATCTGAATACAACCTGCCTTCCCAGGAGCCCATGTATATTTCACGCAACTGATCACAATAAATAATCGGTTCAGGCAAGTCTTCAAACACTATCTGAGCGGTCTGTCGTGCGCGGACACTACTGCTGCAATAGACCTTGCTTATGCCGGATTCATTCAATCGTGAGCGAAGGATGCGTGCTTGGGCGATGCCCTCGCTGGTGAGTATTGACTCCATCTGGCCCTGGGCACGCTTTTCTTTATTCCAATTGGTTTCGCCATGGCGGATCAGATGTATACGCTGAACAACAGGGTTGTTTTTCATTCAGGATCCTGTGCGATTGCTTCGTGTGCGGCTGACTGCATCAAGCCAGCGGGACTTCTGTTGTTCTCTCCATGTTTCGTCAGCAGAGTGCAAGAAGCTGCGATCGAGTTTCCAAAGCTGTGCAATATCATCGGTTGAGGCATACAAGCCACAGTGGAGGCCTGCCAGGCATGCCGCGCCAAATGCCGTGGTTTCGGTCAATTGCGGCCGGTCAACCGGCAGATTCAAGAGATCGGCAAGTCCCTGCATCACAAAATTGTTTGCAGCCATACCCCCGTCGGCACGAATCCTGACGGGTTGCAGGCCGTCCGCTGCCATTGCTTCGACAAGGTCGCGGGTCTGATGGCACACTGACAGCAATGCCGCAGTGACAATGTCCTCTAATCCGGTGTCGCGTGTCAGCCCAAAAATGGCGCCTCGCGCTTCCGGGTCCCACCAGGGTGCTCCCAGCCCGGTAAACGCAGGAACAAACATAATGCTGTCGGCATATCTGGCACGTGCAGCCATTGCTTCGGTTTCGTGACTGCTGGCAAAAAAATTCAGTTTGTCACGCAGCCATTGCACGGTTGCGCCCGCCATAAAAATACTGCCTTCCAGCGCATACGTTGGCTTTCCGTCTAATCGCCATGCCACGGTGCTCAACAGGTTATGCCTGGATTCTATGACCTGGCTGCCGGTATTCACCAACATAAAGCAGCCGGTGCCGTAGGTGCTTTTGGTCATGCCAGGTTCAAAACAGGCCTGGCCGAAGGCGGCGGCCTGTTGGTCGCCGGCAATCCCGCCAATCTGTACGGATGCTCCAAACACATCAGCATCGGTTTTGCCAAAATCGGCTGCGCTGTCCAAAACATCGGGCAGCAAACCCGGCGGAATATCAAACAATGCGAGTAAGTCCGCGTCCCAGGTTTGAGTGTGAATATTAAATAGCAAGGTTCGCGACGCATTGCTGGCATCAGTGCAGTGGCGCTTGCCGCTGGTCAGTTTCCACAGCAGAAAAGTGTCAATGGTGCCAAACGCCAGATGACCCTCGTGTGCCAGTTTAGCGGCACCGGGTACATGATCCAGAATCCAGCGAATTTTGCTGGCGGAGAAATAGGAGTCAAGCAGCAGCCCGGTGCGACTGCGGATAAAATTCTCGCGCCCTTGTTGTTCCAGCTGTTCCTGCAAGCGCTGGCACCAGGCCGAGGTTCGCCTGTCCTGCCAGACAATCCCCCGATACACAGGTTTGCCCGTGCGGCGGTCCCACAGCACCGTAGTTTCGCGTTGATTGGTGATGCCAATTACGGCAATCATGTCGGCGCCAATGCCTGCCTCAGTCAGTGCCTGTTGACAGCTGAAAAGGGTGGTTTGCCAGATATCTTCGGGTTCGTGTTCTACCCAGCCTTCATGAGGGAAATGTTGCATTAATTCCCGTTGGCCGACACCCAATCGTTTGCCGTCCCGGGAAAAAACAATGGCACGGCTGCTGGTCGTACCCTGATCAATGGCAAGTAAAAACGGTTGCATGATTTTGTTGTTGGTTTCCATTTATAAAGCACATGTTACCATCGCGCAGCTTGCCAGTTGGCTGTCAGTACTGGCAAGCTGTTTTGGGTAATTCAATATTCGAATCACGTGATATGTCGGTGGCGTTTTCCATGATAGACCTTCTGGTGATAGGTGGCGGCGTGAACGGTACGGGCATTGCTGCCGATGCCGCCGGTCGTGGACTTTCCGTTGTTTTGTGCGAACGCGGTGACCTGGGAGGCGCTACGTCGTCAGCGAGCACTAAGCTGATCCATGGCGGGCTGCGCTACCTTGAGACCTATCAGTTCCGTTTGGTGCGCGAGTCACTGGCGGAGCGAGAAGTATTGTTGCACGCTGCGCCGCACATTGTCTGGCCGCTACGTTTCAGATTACCCCACCACAAAGCACTCAGACCACAATGGATGATTTGGTCGGGGCTATTTCTCTATGATCATTTAAGCAAGCGCGTCAGTCTGCCAGCCTCACACGGTCTGAAGTTTGAGCATACGGATCCGTTGAAGCCTGAGTTTGAGGCGGGTTTTGAGTACTCTGATTGCTGGGTTGATGACGCGCGGCTGGTCGTGCTGAATGCCATGCAGGCCCGGAATCACGGCGCCAGTATCATGCCCCGAACCGTATGTGAGCACATCGAAGCATCAGTCGACAGCGTCAGCAAACAAATGGTGTGGACGGCCAGATTGCGGGGTATCAACAGTGGTCAGGAGCAGACAGTCAAAGCACGTTGTGTTGTCAACGCAACCGGTCCCTGGGTGGGCAAACTCGGCCGTCAGCTGCAGCCGCAGACACCACCCGCGGATGTGCGGCTGGTAAAAGGTTCGCACATTATTGTGCCCAGAGTGTACGAGGGTGAAGAGGCTTATCTTTTGCAGAACCCCGACGGCAGGGTGGTTTTTGTCATTCCTTACGAGAAACAGTATTCGTTGATCGGGACTACAGAGGAAGACTACACCGGCGATCCGTCTGCAGCGACAATTTCTCCTGCTGAAATCACTTATCTTCTCAGCGTCACCAGCAGCTACTTTAAAAAGGTGCCGGATGCCTCACAAATTGTGCATCACTTTTCCGGCGTAAGGCCGTTGATTGATGATGGAGACGAAAATGCAAGCAAAGTGTCGAGGGATTACACGCTGGAGCTCAGTCGGTCTCCCGCACCGCTGTTAACCGTGTTCGGCGGCAAAATCACCACCTACAGGCGCCTGGCCGAATCCGCCATGGATCAGCTTCGTGCCGTGTTTCCTGACATGGCGCGGGCATGGACTCTTGACGCCCGATTGCCCGGTGGAGACTTTGAGTCGCAGCAGACGTTGCTGATTGATCTCGCAGCTGAGTTTCCATGGCTTGACACGGATCTGCTGGAGGCATGGATCAAGCGCTATGGCACCCTTATCCGTGTCATGCTTGGGGATGCAAAAACGCTTGATGATCTTGGTGTGTGTTTTGGCGCAGACTTGTACGAAAGTGAGGTCAGATACCTGATGTGCCAGGAGTGGGCGCAGACGGCCGAGGACATCATGTGGCGGCGCACCAAATCAGGTTTGCGTTTGAATGCAGAGCAACGCGCCAGCCTGACCCGATTTTGCGAGTCGGAACAAACACTCAACGTACAGGAATAACAATAATGACAACCACAGACAACAGTAATTCTATCCGGGCCCACCTAGCAGCCCGTGCGGTGTTTCCGGCGCTGATTATGGTGATTTCTCTGCTTCTCGGCAATGCCGCGTTTGCCCAGGTTCCGCCTGCACAGGTCATCGGGCCTGTGCCAGCTGCTGAGCATGGTGACCCCGGCCGCAACAGCCAGCTCAATCCCAATGCTATTGTTGTAGAGGGGATAGACTACATCGAGGAAGAGTACTTTATTGAAGGCACAGCAAACCGATACACCACGCCCGAGTTGCAGACCGGCGAAATCACCGACAGCGGCCATGCCTACAAAACCCGCTTTATTGTGCGCCGCCCGGCCGATGCGTCTCACTTTAACGGCACACTGGTTGTTGAGTGGAACAACGTCACCGGCAGCCGCGATCTGGATATTGACTGGTGGCAATCCGGTACTCATCTGATGCGTGAAGGCTATGCCTTTATTGCGGTGTCTGCCCAGCGAGTCGGTGTTAATCACCTGCGTGAGTGGAGTGCGCTCAGGTATGGTGATCTGGATGTCACGCATGCAGGCATGGTCACCGATGATGCGTTGTCCTACGATATTTTCAGTGCCGTCGCCAAGGCGGTAACGCGCCAGGGAGAGACTCTGGACGCTGACGCGCCGGACGTGCTGTCGGGGCTGCGCCCCTCAATGATTATTGCCACAGGGCATTCACAGTCGGCCAGCCGACTGGGCATCTATATCAACAACATTCATGGGCTTGATCCGGTTTACGACGGATTTATGGTGCATGGCGGTGGTGGACGAATCCGCGATGACCAGCCAGTAAAAATATTCCGGGTGATGGCGGAAACAGACATGGTCAGCCGTGCGGCAACTCCGCAGCCGGACTCTAACCACTTCAGGCACTGGGAGGTCGCCGGTACTTCGCACGTGGATGTGCCATTTGAACTGGAGTTTGCCATGATGACTGCGCTGGAGGAGGGGCGAGTGCTGACAGACCCGCAGCCGCGCAGCCCGGTTTGTGATCGCCCAACCTACAGTCATGTGCCATTCAGACACGTTATGAATGCCGCATTTGAGCACCTGCGGCTGTGGATTGCGGAGGATATTCCTCCGCCCCGCGCGCCCGCGATGCTGCTTGCTCAGTCCACCGCACCAGTGAGTTTTGCCCGTGACCAAAATGGCAATGTGCTGGGTGGTATTCGCCTGGCGGAACACGCAGTGCCCACGGCCACCAACACCGGCATCAACAGTGGCGAATCGTTCTGTCGCCTGTATGGTTCGCACGAGCCATTTACAACAGACTCCTTAAAAACCCTGTATCCGACGCGGCAAAGCTACGTGGATGCGGTACGACAGGTTGTTGAACAGAATGTGGCAGACGGTTTCCTGTTGCCAGCCGACGCGCAGGAAACCTTGCTCAAGGCCGAGCATTCCACCATCGGTCAGTGGTGATTTATTCCTGAAGCCAGACGTCTCTGATCCACTCGGCCATATTGGCCCATTCTTTGTTGCCTTGTGGATCTTTGCCCAGTTTTAAGCCGTTCCAGTAGTGCACATCGCCTTCTTCGCCAATGCAGTAATAACCGTCACCAAGCTGGCAGATGGGGATCAGGTGGCGAGGCATGCCATCATTCCATGCCTGTGCTGCCACGTCTGGCAGATAGGTATGGGAACGTGGATCAGCAACAGTGACAGGTTCCAGCGTGCCGTAGACCACATCGCTGGCGTCAAGCAGATATTCACGCAAGTCATCGGGCAGCGCCATCAGCAGCTGTTCTTCAATTTCTACCAGCAGGTCATCGTCTGGCAAATCCAGCGGTACCGGGATCGGTTCATTTTTTTCGCGCAATAGTTCAATAACATCATCCATTTTTATGCGTCCGGTTTGCGTAGTCGTAAAAGAAATTGATCGGTACCGCGATTAAGCGCGGGATCAAAAATAGATCGGCGAGGATTATCGCGGGCGTTGGACAGCAGATCACTTTCTGCCTCCAGGATAAAACCTGCCCGGGTGACTGCTTCATAGGCCTGTGACTTCTGCATACGATGTAAACGGTTGTTGTCGTTTTCGGGGGTGCCGGTGTGATCAATAATGCCAACAATACCGCCCGGCTTTACAATCCGGTAGAGTTCAGTGAGCAGATCGTGGGCTGCGCCGGGGCTGCGGTTGTAATAATCGTGCAAAATCTGCGAGACCATCACAAAGTCAACTGAAGCATCTGCCAGCCCGGTTTCGCTGATGCGCTGGTGGATCAGCACAACATTCTCCAGTTTGCCATCGCGTATTTTGCCTTCCAGCGCTTCGCCCTGAGTCATGTCCGTGCGATCCTGGTCATAACGTGACGCGGTAGGTGAGTTCTGCGCATACACAGTACCCTGGTCGCCGACCGCTCGTGACATCACAAATGTGTAATAGCCACCGGCGGCATAAACGTCCAGCACCGTCATGCCCTGTTCAAGGCCCAGAAACTGCAGGACTTCCACCGGCTTGCGGTCAGCATCACGCATGCGGTCTGAAATATCGCGATCGATGCCTCGCAGACTTTGGGTAAGCGCGGCGGCGTCAAAGGCTTGTGCCAGGCTGGTTGCCGGCGCAGACAACAGCAGCAGGTTCAGCAGCCAGAAGGTGAGCAGACCTGTGCTGCAGGTTTTACATTGGTGCAGTTTGTGCAGAGTTGTCATGTTTGTCAGTCCTGTTTACAGGGGCCATCTTGTCATTATAATCACTCACTTTTTTATTTATCGCTCAGGAAAATCATGACGTCGTTGCTGCCTGCCATAACCCGCGAAACCCGCTCCGATAAACCGGTTGATGCTGCTGTGATCTGGCTGCACGGTCTCGGCGCCGATGGGAACGATTTTGCGCCGATTGTGCCTGAGTTGCGACTGCCATCTTCAATGTCAGTGAGATTTATTTTTCCGCATGCTCCCTCCATACCTGTCACTATTAATGGCGGATACATCATGCCTGCCTGGTATGACATCAAGCAGGCTGACGTCAGCCGTCGGGTAGACGATGTGCAATTGCGTCGCTCTGCGGCGGCCGTGCATGCCTTTGTAAGGCAGCAGCAGGAAGGTGGTATTGAGTCGCGCCGAATTATTCTCGGCGGATTCTCTCAGGGAGGCGCTGTTGTCCTTGAGGCGGCGCTGAGTTGTCCATTGCCTCTTGCAGGCGTGATGTCGTTATCCAGTTATTTTCCAACCGCTGACAGCGTCACGGTGAGTGATGCGAATCAGACATTGCCGGTACTGATCTGTCACGGCAGCCAAGATACCGTGGTAGACGAATCACTTGGAAAACAAAGTGAGAAGGCCTTGCGGGAGTTGGGTTATCAGCCTGAATACCACAGTTACCCGATGCCGCACTCTGTTTGTCCACAAGAAATACGCGACATATCTCTGTGGATCCAACGACTGTTGTCCTGAGCTGAACCCGGGCGCAGTCAGTAGCCGATGCCGCGGGCCATCAGATACGCCAGCACCGAAATGGCTATCAGCAGGGGGATCAGCGCCTTTTGAAGACGGCGCAGATTCTTGCTCAGCGGGATTACAGCGTCGCTATCAGCGCTGTGGTGAAGGGATAATCGATAAACCCGATAGCCGTTGTGAGCAAATAACAAAAGCATCAATACAAACAGCCCCAGTTTGGCGTGAAATACCGGGTTATTAGTGTAAAAAGCGGGGGGTTTGGCCCCCCAGAACCACAGCGTTGTGCCCGCCAGCGCGAGCAGAAGCATGGCAATCGCAGTGAGTGCATAAACACGTTTTAGTGCCAGCAGATCCTGCGCGGATATCTCTTCTGCGCTGGCAAGCAGAATCACCAGAACACCCACCAGCACAGCCAGTAACAGCAACAGATGAACTCCGCCCACAAAGGCTGCCAGCATTTTGGTGTCCCCTGTGTTACCTGCTCGACCCGCCGGGCAAGATGATCTGGTAAGGTTCCAACATTTTTTTCAGCAGACCGCTTTTTAATGCCGCCTGCGTATCGGTGTATCCGCCGATCGATTGCTCGCCGATAAACACCTGTGGCAAGGTGTTACTGCCTGTCAATTGCTGCAATTCCTGACGCAGGCGTTGATTCAGCGCAGGTTCACGATACTCGCCAGAGTCGAGCTCAATCAGGTGGTAAGGGATATTCAGCTGCTTCAGCAGTTGCTTAGCGGCTTGACAGTACGAGCACCAGGACAATGTATATAAAGTCACTGGTTGTTTTGCGCTGGCGAGCAGCGCCTTGACACTGTGTTGAGTGCTTGAGTTGTTGTCGGTCATGTCGAGCGAGGGTCCGAGTCAGGGGGAATTGGTACTTATTGTGCCATAGTCGATTATGTTAATCTTCGGTGGCTTGCAGTGATGTTAACGAATGGGTAAAGAGCACATGTCAGGTCAGCCAGCTAAAGACGATACAGATATTGCCTCGATGGGGCTGAGGGAGCGCAAAAAGCTGATCCGCTTGCAGCGTATTGTTGCTGCGGCCAGAGACCTTTTTATCAACAAAGGCTTCAGTAATACCACCATTCAGGACATTGCGGCAGAGGCTGACGTTGGCCTGGGCACGCTATACCTGTACGCAAAGAGCAAGGAAGATCTGCTGGTCATGGTGTTCAAGGACGACATTCTCCGAATGATCGAAACCTCGTATGCCAGTATCCCCGCAGATGCGCCTTTGCTCGATCAGTTGATGGTGTTTTTTGATGTTCACATCCGTTACCACGCCCATGACCAGGTGTTATCGAGGACGGTTTTGAAAGAGTTGTCCTTCTCAACAACAGAACAGCGCCGGCAGGATATCGCTCAGATCACACAAAGCACCTACTCCAAGCTGATGAAGCTGATCGCGCGCGCGCGCAGGGACAAGCGTGTCAGCAAAGAAATGTACACCGGAACCATGGCGTGGAGCGCATTCGCGCTGCACTACCATCTGCTGCAGGGATTTCTGTGTGGTTTCCACACCGAAGAGGAGTTTCGCAAGAATCTGCACAATGCGTTATGTGCGTTGCTGAGTTAAGCCGGTCGTCGCACGCTCAAGGCATTTGGCCGAACCTGGCAGGAATTTACTTTTGGCACATTGACATTGCATTGTGCAGTGCTACGATCCGAATCCTGAACGGGCTCAGATTTAAAGGTCTTCGTATCGCTTGTTCCCAGACTGATTAACAAGAGCTTATAACAAAAAGAATTCTCTTGATGGACAGGTCTTATCACATGACCTGCGATTTTTTTTGTCCAGTATAAATTCATTTGGTTGTGTTGTAATTAAATTGAGTTGGAGGTTTGTATGATCAGTTGGTTGCAGAAAAAGAGCAAAACAACTGCGGGATTGACCTTGTCTGCACTGGCCTTGGCCGTAGCAGCAAGCACCAGTCATGCAGCTGATGAGCGCGTAGGCGACTTCGCCTTGCTGGATCAGGAAGGTTACTTCCACCACATGGCCTGGTACGACAACAACAAAGCCGTTGCATTCCTTGTGCAAAGCAATGGTGCTGAAGAGACCCGTGAGGCGCTGGCAAATTTTGAGCGTATGAAGGCCCGGTATGAGTCTCAGGGAATCGTCTTTATGATGATCAACCCGTTGGGTCAGGATCGTGCTGAGGTTGCTGCTGACGTTGCCGCCATGGGAACCGAGATTCCAGTGCTGATCGACGATGTGCAGGCAGTATCCGAGTCAATTGGAATCGAATTCATCGGCGAAGCCGTGATTTATGATCCAAAGTCATTTCGCGTGATCTACCGTGGTGATGCAGGGATGCCGTTTAACGATGCGCTGGCTCAGGTTGCTGCCGGTGATCCCGTCTCCTATGCGCTGGTAGAAACTGATGGTACGCCCGTAAGTTATCCCGAGCGTGACATTTCAACCGTTTCCTACGAGAAAGATATTGCCCCGATCATCGCTGAAAACTGCGCCAGCTGCCACCGCGAAGGCGGTATTGCACCGTTTGCGCTGAACAGCCATGCTATGGTCCAAGGCTGGAGCCCGATGATTCGTGAAGTAATGATGACCAAACGTATGCCTCCGGGACAGCTTGATCCGCACGTTGGGGATTTCCGCAACAGCTATGTCGTGCCGTTTGAAGACCAGCGTAAAGTGCTGGACTGGATTGCTGCCGGCTCGCAAAAAGATGGCACAACCGATCCGTTGGCCATGATCGAGTGGCCGCCAACCGAGTGGGCATTTGGTGAACCCGATTACATCATCGAGATCCCCGAGCAGTCAGTGCCCGCGACCGGCGTACTGGACTACCGTTATGAGTTCATTCCGATCAACCTGCCCGATGGCAAAGATCGTTATGTCCGTGCCAGCCAGTACATGCCCGGCGACCGCACAGTGCTGCACCACACTCTGAACGCTATGTTTGGTCCCGGTGAGCGCCCCAGTGGTCGTGGTTTTGTGGCTCCGGCCAACCCCAACGTTGCCCACGTGACGCCTTACATCCCGGGTGCTGCTCCTTCAGTTGAAGAGCCCAACACCGGTGGATTGCTGAAAAATGGTTCTACCATTGCCATTCAGCTGCACTACACCACCACTGGCCGCGAAGCTAAAGACGCCAGCCGTATTGGTCTGTGGTTCTACCCGGAAGATCAGATCCCGACCGAGCGTCGTACCGGCGAATGCGCCTGTATCTTCACTCCAACGTGGACCAACATTCCTCCGTACGATCCTAATTTCGAGCAGACTGCTGAAATTACCATCCCGGATGATGCCTACCTGTTGAGCTTCCTGCCGCACATGCATTTCCGTGGCAAGTACATGCGTTTTGAAGCGCATTACCCGGATGGTTCCACAGAGCTGCTGGCAAACGTCGCCAACTACAACTACAACTGGCAGATGGAGTATCAGCTGGCTGAGCAGAAGCTGGTTCCGGCTGGTACCCGCATTGTGGTAACAGGTGCGTTTGACAACTCAACCCAGAATAAAGCAAACCCTGATCCGGCACGTGAAGTACCGTGGGGCGACCAGAGCTGGGATGAGATGTTCTTTGGCCAGGTTTACTACAAGTTTGTAGATCAGACCCGTTACGCTGCCGAGGCAACTGCTGAGCAAGCAGACGCCAATCTGGTCAGCGCTGCGCAGTAATTCCGCTAGGAATGACTGTGGTAGAAAAAGGGGAGCCTAGGCTCCCCTTTTTGTTTGTTCAGGATTCTTGGTTATTTATTGTCTTGGGTTAGTTATGATCCCCGAACACATAACACACAGGTGACTGCATGGCTACGCATGATTCAACAGGCAAACACAGGACTGCTTTCTTAGGTGTGCTGAGATCGGTCCTGTGCGTGGTGTCAGCAAGCCTGAGTCTGACAGTGTCGGCGCAGGGCTTGCCGCGAATTGAGCCAGAGCAGGCAGGCATGTCATCGGCACGTCTGGCACTGCTAGACTCCACCCTGAAACATTATGTGGATCATGGCCATGTGCCGGGATTTGTCGCCGGCATCGCGCGCCACGGCAAGCTGGTTTACCTGCAAAGCGCAGGCTGGCAAGACATCGAAGCGCAACAGCCGATGCGGGACAATGCCATGTTCCAGATACGCTCGATGAGCAAACCCATCGCCTCCCTCGCGGTCATGCAGTTGATCGGTCAGGGGCAATTAAACCTCAGCGACAAAGTGTCTCAATACATCCCTTCGTTCGCTGACATGGAGGTGTTTGATGATCCGACGGATTTCAACAGCTCCACGCACAAGCCGCTGCGCGAGACCACCATCGAAGATCTGCTGCTGCACATCGGTGGCTTGAGCCATCGTGACCGCCCGCTGTATCAGAGCCGGCAGGTACGCTCGCGTGCCGATACGCTGGCGCAACTGGTCGAGAAAGTTGCGGCAGTACCGTTGATTGCAGAGCCCGGGACTTTGTGGAATTACAGTATTTCTACAACGGTGCTGGGTCGCATTGTAGAAATCGTTTCAGGCCGGGATTTTGATGACTACTTGCAGGCGCAGGTGCTGACGCCACTGAACATGTCTGATACCGGTTTTTATGTTGCGCCGGACAAGCTCACACAGTTAACGCAGGTTTATCGCATCAATGATGGAGTGTTGGTACGTGAGCCGCAGATGGACGTCCCCGTCACGGTGGATCCTCCGCTGATAGAAGGCGCGGCGGGCATGGTGAGTACTGTGCCTGACTATCTGCGGTTTCTACAAGCTATGTTAAATGGTGGCGAACTCGATGGAGCCCGGGTCTTAAGCCCTGATCTTGTGCAGCTCATGCTGACGGATCAATTGCCTGCTGCTGTACTGCCCATCAGTCTAAACCCGCCCGCAGCGATGGCTGACCTGGGCTGGGGCTACGGTTTCAGTGTGGTGATCGATGGCAGCAAAAGCGGATTTTTGCGCAATACCGGTGAATTCGGCTGGAATGGATCACTCGGCACATTTTCCTGGGCAGATCCGCAGACGGGTATGAGTGCCGTATTAATGATGCAGGTACAGCCGTCAGGTGCTTTTAACCTGTCTTCCTTGTTCAAGTCCCTGGCCTGGCAGGCGATGATTGATTGACTTGCCGCAGCGCGCTTTTTACTATCTTTGCCTGTTATCACGATTCCGGACCTGTCTCATGTTGCGAAACGTCATTGGTGCTCTGCTGATACTACCTCTGCTGGGTTGCGGGGGCGGTCAGCCTTGGCAGGCGCCGCCTGCCCGCGAAAGCCTGATTCCGGAAATACAGGCCGATGGCACCAAGTTTTTTGTTTTTCAACGCGACTATCTGCGGCCACAACCCGGCCAAGGTGCTGATGTGGGTGTCATCCCCGGTGACCGCAGGTCGGGTGGCCAGCCAGAGATTGAACGTGGCATTCGGATTGGAGAGTTCGAGGTTGAATCACGCATTGAGCTGGTGATGGTGGCGACCGGTTATTGCCGTGAGGGGTTTTTTGAACTGTATCGCGAGCAGACCTTCGAGAGTTTTTCCGTGCGCGGCGAGTGCCGGGAAGAGGCCACTGAGGCGGATCGGCAGCAGTTTACGCAGCCCATTGCCCTCAACTGAGAATGTCGACAAACGCGTGCACTGCACCTGCCACTTTTATGTTCCGGAACACGTCTATGCGCTTCAGCCAGCCTTTGTATCAACCTTATCTCTTGTGTGTTGCCCTGTTCTTTTGTGCCCTGCTGTCTGTCACCGCGGGGCCCGTTCACGCGCAACCCGCGGCTGCCACTCCTGCTGCTACCCCGGCAGCAGCCCCGTTGCCAGAGGGCCTCAGCACAGTCAGCTTTTTCAGTCCCGCCGTCAACCGGCAGATGAAGTTCGATATTGTTCTGCCTGCTGACTACAGCACCTCAGACAAGCGCTACCCGGTGATCTATCTCCTGCATGGATTCATGCAGAACTATACCGTATGGGGCAGAAATCTGGCCGCTGCGTTTTATGCAAGAGAACTGGGCGACCTGATTGTAGTCATGCCCGATGCTGGCAACAGTTGGTACATCAACTGGGCGCAGAACAATAACGGCCAGCAGAATAACTGGGAAGATCATTTGATCAAGGATCTGATTCCCTATGTTGATGCCCAATACCGGACCGAGTCTTCGCGGGCCGGACGCTCCATTGCCGGTCTGTCCATGGGGGGTTATGGCGCGTTCACGCTGGCGCTGAGGCACCCGGACCTGTTTGTCTCTATGGCCAGTACCAGTGGCGCTCTGGCCCATGCCCGCAACCGCGCGACTGCAATCGCCGCCGGTGCCCCCATGCCCAGACCGCGCAGCACTGCCGAGTCCGAACAGATGGCGCAGGCCGACGCGTTTATTTCCACCATCATTGATATTCCCGGATTCAGCAAACAGGATGACCGCCATCCGGACGGCATTGATTTTCTGACCGTTGAGCAAGCGCAGGCCTATGATCCGTTTCAGATCATCTACAACGTACCGAAAAACCGCCTGCCGCATATCTACATCGACAGTGGCATGGAGGATGATCTGATTAACACGGCGCTGGAGTTTATGCAGATTTTGCTGATCAATGATGTGCCGTTTGAATTCAAACAGGCTCACGGCCGGCACAATTCAGAATACTGGCGCCGGTCCGTCGGTCACTTTATGGCCAGTCAGTATGAGGTGATGCAGCGGGCCTTGGGCAACCGTCCGTGATTGCCCTGCGAGCCTTGGCGCGTCTGCGTGTCAGTAGGGCGCCCCGGTAATACTGCCATCACCCGGTATAAACAGTCGTGCATCGTCAGGCGCCTGATACATGCGCGTGATCATCAGCAACACGCCCGGTACATCCAGAAGCTCTTCGTCTGAGAGCACCAGTTTGTCCCTGATTCGCTCCCGTTTCATGTACATCATGCCGCGATCGGTGTACTGAATCAGATAGATGTATTCACCGTCTTCGCCCCACTTGTTTGAGATCAGCTCCTGACCCACCAGACCATCCAGTCGTGCGAAGGGGTAGAACCAGCGCGCGCCTTTAACGCCGGCCAGATAGGTCACGATATGACCATCCGGGTAATACCAGGGCTCGTTGATGGTCCGAAAACTCAGGGTGGCGGGATTGCCGTTTGGCCAGTAAATTGTCTGTCCGCCACGCATCCAGCGATGCGCCATCACTTGTCCATTGGGATAGTACAGCGTCGTGTCGCGGCCGGCGCGACCGGTGAATAACTGACCGTTGGGAAAGTGCCAGGCGTTTTCATAGAGATCAGTGGAAACCCGCCGGCCGTTGGCATAGCGGCTGTTGAAGCGCGCAGATTCACTCAATAACACCGGCTGACAGGCCAGTCGATTGAGCTCAAGCAGGTGATCGCGCATGGCTGTCATCTCGCTCAGACGGTCGCGTCCTGCAGGCAGCAGCACGTTGATTTCCAGCATTTTGGCCATAAATTCAAGGCTGGCACAGCTGCTGGAAACGGCGCTGCTGTAGGCAAGCGCGCCGGAGCTGAGCAGCGCTGAGCCCAGCGTTGATGTCAACAGGGCTGCACTCAGGCAAACGTGTTTTAAGTTCAGCATGGGTCTTGTCTCCCGGTTCCGTCCGACCTGTTCGGATACGTCGGGTTCAGATTACGGCCGCGAGTCTTAACTCATGCTGAATGCTTTTAATGATGCTGCCAGTGCAGAATGCCGCCCTGAATATTGGCGACTTGCTCATGCCCAGCGGCTTTAAGGATGCCCAGTGCCAGCGAGGAGCGTTTACCGGAGCGGCATAAGGTCACCACCGGTTTGTCTCTGGGAACTTCGTCAACACGCGCCCGCAGCTCCGCCAGCGGAATATGAATCAGGTTCAGCAATCCGCTGAGCGATTCATCTATTTCGTCAGCGTCGCGCACATCCAGAATGGTCACCGAGGGCTGGTTCTGCATAACCCATTCAGGCCCTACCTCCGGAACCCCCGCAAAACTGACGCGGATGTCGGCCCAGTCCGGTTCCTCGGGCATCTTGCCATCGGCGGGCATACCGCTGCGCATATTGGCTGGCAAGGCTTCATCGATCTTTTTGGGATGTGGCAACTGCATCGCATTCATATACTGCACAAAGTCGCGCTCATTGGCGTCGCCACCCACCCTGGGGTTAAAGGCCTTCTCCTCTGCCACCGATGACCGTGTGCGCCCGTTGTAATCGTGAGCAGGATAAATCGCGCAGTGATCAGGCAGCACAAAAATCTGCCGCGTTATGGATTCAAACAGGCGGGCAGCGTCACCTTCCTGAAAATCGCTGCGCCCGCAGCCGCGAATCAGCAACGCATCGCCGGTAAACACCATGCTGTGATCGGAGAGCACAAAACTCAGGCAGCCGTTGGTGTGACCCGGCGTGGCGCGCACCTCCAGAGTAACGCCGGCAATGCCGATGATGTCGCCATGTTTGAGCGGCAAGTCCACCTGTTGAGCACCCACGGCGTCAGCCAACGCAATCAGGCAGCCGGTTTTCTGTTTCAGTATCCACGCGGCGGTCACATGATCGGCATGAGCGTGGGTATCCACAACAACTTTCAAGGTCAGATCCAACTCGCGCAGCAATGCAAGATCGCGGTGGATCTGCTCAAACACTGGGTCAATCAGCAGGGCTTCGCGGGAGTTTTCATCTGCCAGCAGATAGGTGTAGGTGGATGAAACGGCATCATAAAGTTGACGGAAAATCATCGTGTGCAAACCTCAAATTTTTTCTTCCCAAGTGACAGTATCGTCACAAAACTGGCCAAAAGATATCTCAAATTTCTCAATATTTTGTTCTTAACTGCTTGAATATAAGAAATAAATTATTGAATTCAGGGTGTTCCGCAAGGTCTTTTATCAGTCACCAATCTGTCACGCACAGCGGGCAACAATACGTCACCGCGTCGCGATTGCGCCCAGCAGCATCGGCACTTGCACGTTTTTGGTCTTGATCGGCACTTTAACCGATCCGACAACTTGAATCGACTGTGAATAAAAATCCAGACAAGGAGTAATTGTAAAAATGAACATCAAAACCCTGTTCAGTGTCAGCCTGCTCGCCGCAGCCGTTACCGCTTGTGATGGTGGTGGAGTCACACTGGCACCAACAACATCCGTCGCCAACTCCAACAACTCTACGGTAACCAATCCCCCGGGTCCGGTCGCCGTGGTGAACCCCTGTGCCAGCTACACGGTTTCAGGTCAATCAGTTCAAGGCGCGTTTGCCGGGAACAATTGCACATACTCCAATACCTTTGTGAGCGACACCCGCCCGCTGACCACGGATCTGGTCATCAACGCGTTGCCAAACAACGGCCTGCACATTTTCCAGGACAGCTTGTTTATTGGTCGTGACGTGAATGCCAACTCTGCCGCGCAGGGCGTACGTATTCCTCAGGATGGCGAAGGCCCCAGTTTGACGATTGGTGCCGGTTCGCGCATTGCGTTCCAGAACCCGGAAGATTACGTGCGGATCGCGCGTGGTTCGCGCATTGTGGCTGACGGTACCCGTCAGGCGCCGATTATCTTCAGCGCGGTAAAAGACCTGCGTGATGGCCAGGCAACCTTGTCTGATCGTGGCCTGTGGGGCGGCATTCAGATCAATGGTAACGGTTTGACCAACAAATGCACCGATGCCGATCGTGCTGCAACAGCCAATAACGTACACAACTGCCACGTGACTGCAGAGGGCCGTCCGGCCAGCTACGGCGGCAACAACAGTGCTGAGAACTCGGGTATTCTGCGCTATGTGCAGATCCGTCATGCCGGTTACGAAGTTGTAGATGGCAACGAACTGAACGCGCTGACACTCAATGGTGTTGGTTCAGGCACCACACTTGAGTACGTGCAGACATACACCACGCTGGACGACGGTATTGAGATGTTTGGTGGTGCGGTTGATCTGAAGTACTCCGTTAACGTCAACGTTGGTGACGACTCAATCGACTTCTCCGAAGGCTGGGTGGGCGACATACAGTTTGCACTGATTATTCATACCTCAGGTGCTAACCGCTGTATCGAAGCTGACAACACCGGTGACACCCTTCCAGACAATATTCCTCCATTCACCAAGGGTCGTATCTCCAACATGACCTGTATTACGTCTAACGTAAAAACCAACGCAGGCACTGCGCCCAGCTCAAAAGGTGATTCTGAGGGGCCGTTGTTCCGTGAAGGTACCTACTTCGAAATGTATAATTCCATCATTACGTCCAATGCCACTGGCATGGCCAGCAACGAGTGTTTCGAAGTTGAACACACACAAACCGTTGCAGGTATTCAGTCTGGCTTCTCTGTTGCGTCGGGCAATGTGGTGGCGTGTACAGAAGCGATAAAAATCGCATCGAGTGCAGGTCTGAATCTTCGCGACTGGTGGGTGAATAGTGGCAACGCGGTAGTTGACGCAACTGCCAACCTGCCGGCAACCGTGATCACTGGCCTGAGCCCGACAAATGCAAGAGCCTACGTGACTGCCCCGAGCATGACCACGGCTGCAGGTGCAGCGATTACCGTCCCGGTATTCGATGTGACACGTCTGCGCAATACCTTCTCGGCAGCTGCAGTTCCTGCGCTTGGCCCAGCCGGCAGCAGCTCGTTCTTCGAGGCTGTTGACTTCATCGGCGCCGTCAAGACTGGACAAGACTGGGTATCCGGATGGACCACTGGTCTGTAATACCCGCCCCGGTGAGTGTTGAGATCAGGGAACCAAGCGGGGATAAGGCATATGGTCTTATCCCCGCACTGCCTTGAGCAAATTGACGGAAACGGATTGATATCATGAAAAAAACTTTGAATTGGCAGAAGCGTAAATTGGCATTGGCGGTCACACTGATCGTGACCGGCCCAACAGTATGGCCTTCGATGGTGCAAGCGCAGGGTGCTGCTGGCACGGCTCAGGTTGCTCCGCCACAGATTGATGAAATTGTGGTGATGGGTCGCTTGCGCGATGCCGCACGGTCGATTGTGATGGAGCGGGTCGAGCAGCCGTTTGCCGCCGAGATTGTGGGTATCGAACAGATATCGCGCGCCGGAGATTCCGACGTTGCTATGGCCTTGCGCCGGGTAACCGGGCTAACCCTGGTGGATGGCAAGTACATTTACGTACGTGGTCTTGGTGAGCGTTACTCAAGTGCCACCTTGAACGGTGCGGAGATCCCATCGCCGGAGCTGAGCAGAAACGTGATTCCGCTGGATTACATCCCTGCATCAATTCTTGAGTCTGTCAAAATTCACAAAGCCTATTCAGCGGACCAGCCAGCAGCATTTGGTGGCGGTAATGTGGATATCCGTACCCGTGGTACTCCTGATGACCTGGTATTCGATGTCTCCGTGGGCACGGGCTGGGACTCGGAGAGCTCGGATAAGGGACTGCGTAATCTGGGAGACCAGGGCGGTTTGTCCTCATCCATCGTTAACGCCATCAATAAATATCAAGGTGATGTCAGTCCACCCAACATCACCCGTTTTGAATTCCCCGGCGTGGGTACGCCAACGGCCGCACAACGCGCCACAGGCATTCAGATCAATCGTGATTTGATGCGCTCTCTGAATCGTGACATCGGCATTGAAGCAGAACGATCGCTGAAACCCGATACCAACATTTCAGCGTCACTGGGAAATTCCTGGGATTTATCAGACGATGTGACCGTGGGAGCACTGGCCAGCGTAGGACTCGGTGAATCGTCACGTAATGCCGACCATTTTGAACGGTCGTTTTCAAATCCGTACGAGTCCTTCAGTGATATCCGCCGGACATTTACTAATGAGAACATGACCGCTGCTGTCAACTTGAGTGCCAGCTGGCAGGACAGACATACCATCAGTACCAATAGCTATGTTCTGCAGGATGATGAAGATCTGTCCGCACTGGTATTGAGTTTCAACCCGGATTTCCAGCAGTCAGGTGGACGCCAGCGCCGCTCCAATGAGACCCGTCTGGAAAAGCGTGAGCTGCAAGTACACCAGCTTATCGGCGAGCATCGTTTTGAAGGTTATGACATTGATCGCATTAATATGCCCGCGCTGCTGGACTCGATCACAAGCGTTGACGTGAACTGGTTCTATTCCGAAGCCAGAGCCAGCACGGATGTTCCTAACGCAACTTCCGTTCAAGGTACCAACCTTTTGAATCCGGCCACCAATGCTGTGTTGCTGACGCAAGTGAATACCGGTTCGTCTGCGCAGTTCGCGTTCCTGGATCTGGATGATACTGTGGAGAGCATGGGGTATCAGATTGATGCCCAGTTTGATCTCGGTTTTACCAACGGAACTGTCAGTGGTGGATATAACCGCAGCCGTAAGGCGCGTGAGTATTACGGTTATACCGCTAACATCGTGATGGGCGCATTCGGCCGCGACGGCCTGCCATCAGCGGTATTCAGTGACCAGAATCTGCAGGATCTGAACAACGGATTCTTTATGAACATGGGATCCAATTTTGGTACAGAAAGTTATATTTCCGGTGAAACCAAAGCGGCAGCTTTTGGAACGGTCGATGCCTATTTTATGGATAACTGGCGTGCCACCTCAGGTTTGCGTTGGGAAGATTTTTCCCGGGGTGTCTTGCCACTGGACTTGCTGGATTTCACCGGTAACTCGCTGAATGCGGTGATTGCCAAAATGAACCAGCCCGATCAGAACCTTGCCCTGCGCGAAGATGATTTTTATCCGGCAGCAGCATTGACCTACATGCGCGACGGAATGTTCGGCACTGATAACTTCCAGATCCGGCTGGGTTATGGACGAACCGTGGTACGACCCGATTTGCGTGAGTTTGCGGATGTGCAGTTTATCGATCCTGAGTTGAACGATCGTGTTCAGGGAAACCCGAATCTGAAGTTCTCTGAAATTGATCATATTGATCTGCGTACAGAACTGTTCTTTGAAAATGACGACAATCTCACGATGTCGCTGTTTATCAAGGACATCAGTAATCCGATTGAGCGTGTGCAGCGGCCGGGTCCGCTGGACGGACGTTTGTTGAGTTTTGAAAACGCGCTGTCTGGGGAAATCTACGGTATCGAGTTTGAAGGTCTGAAAAATATCGGTCGTGGATTTTTCCTGAGTGGCAACGTGGTGTTAAGCGATTCCGAGATCAGTTTCAGTGAAGCTGCCTCGCAAACCAGTTTGAAACGTCGTCTGACAGGTCATTCCGAGTACGTGGTCAATACCCAGTTGGGATTCGATTCCGACAACGGTAAACATTCAGCATCACTGCTCTACAACGTGTTCGGCGAGCGTATTTTTTACGGCGGACGTCAGCCTTCTCCGGATGCCTTTGAAACTCCGTTCCATTCGTTGGACCTGACCTATTCCTACTTCCCGACTGACCGCATTACCGTGCGTCTGCGTACGCAGAACCTGCTGGATGAAGACAGAGAGTTTGAGCAGGGCGGTGTGAAAATCATTGAAGTCGACAGTGGCACCCGTGTGCGTGTAGACCTGCAATGGAAGTTCTGAACATCAGACCCATGACCGTGCTCAGGATAACAAGCCTGCTGGCAACAGCAGGTGTTCTGGCATGGTCTGCAAGTTATGTCGCCGGTCTGATCTGGCATGTGCTGGCAGCGGATGTAAATGTGTCTGCGACAGAAGCACGTGTTGCTGACAACATTACGGTTGCCACGCAGGCGCGGGCGGACACTGTTGATCTGCAGCGCCTGCAGTCAGTATTTGTGCTGCAGGCGCAAGGCCAGCGTGCTGTTATGGCGCCGGACTCTGATGTAGAGGTGAGCGCCGAACAAACCCGGCTGTTGTTGACACTGCAAGGTGTGGTGCTCAGCAGTGATGCGGCGCAGTCAAGGGCCATCATCGGCAGTGGCGAGACGCAGCAGGGATACAAACCGGGCGACAGCATTGCAGAGATGCCCGGCAATGTTGTACTACAGGAGGTGTATCAACGTTATGTGCTGCTCGACAATAATGGTCGTACCGAGACCCTGCGCATGGATGAAGCGCCATCTGACAATAGAAGGGCAGGCAGTCAGGCAATGTCTGGACCTGCTGCAGTCTCAGCCCAGGCAGAGAACCAGACATCTGGCAGCGGCCTCGCGCCTTTCCAGCCCGGTAAATTTGCTGGCCAGGCGTTTGCGGATCTGGTGCGTATTCTCCCAGTCGTTGAGCCTGCCGACAGCCCGCAGGCAGGCGCCTTACGTGGCCTGCAGATTCGTCATGGCAGTCGCCAGGATTTTCTCAGCGCAGTGGGGCTACAACAGGGTGATCTGATTACTGGCGTAAACGGCACAGCGCTGGAGAATGCCGAGCAGGTGCCGCAATTGCTGCAGCAGCTTGCCGACTCACCGACAGTGGCGTTACAGATTGTCCGCGATGAGCAGCAGTTGAGTGTGCAGCTTGACAGGGCGCAGTGGTAGCAGCCGCTCCGCGGTTGTCATCGATCTGTAATATCGCGGTCACATCACTGTCACATCCGAGTCATACCATTGTCATACGCACATTGACCTTGAACAGAATCAGTCAGAACCGGCTGACAGAAAGGACAGCCAATGACTTTCCGCATGACCTACTCCAGAACCTTAAGTACAACCGTTGGCACCTTCAGGAAACGGGTGAGCCGGGTGATCGCCTCGGCACTCATGGTGCTGGTGGCCGCTGAGGCAATTGCTCAGGAAGTGACCTGGACGCCCAATTTTCGCGACAGCGATATTCTCGAAGTGATCCGCGCAGTCCAGGACGTGACCGGTAAAACCATGATCATTGACCCACGCGTGCGTGGTCAGATGACGGTGATGAGCAATGAGGCGGTGGATGCTGATGGCTACTACCAGATTTTTCTGCGTGCACTCGATCTTAACGGCTTTACCGCAGTAGAAACCGGCAACAACATGGTGAGTATTCTGCCGACACAGGATGCTCGCGCCGCGCCTTTGCCGTTTGCCGACTTCAGTGCCAACGACAGTAGCCAGTACGTGACCGAAGCGTTCCAGTTGGAGAACGTCTCGGTATCCCAGGTGTTGCCGGTGCTGCGGCCGCTGGTATCACAAAGCACCGGGCAGATGTCGGCCTATCCGGCGGGCAACATGATTGTGCTGGTGGATACCGTGGCGAATGTGGAACGCATCCGCCAGATTCTGCAGCGTATTGATCAAAGCTCCATCCCGGAAACCGATATCATCCGCCTGCAGTTTGCCAGCGCGCGCGACATGGTGACGTTGTTGCAGGATCTGCAGGAAGAGCGCACACCCACCGACGAAGAGCCCGTCAGTGCACGTTTGCAGATCAGCGCTGATGAGCGCACAAATTCAGTTCTGGTGACTGGCGGTCAACGTCAGCGCACCAATATTCGTGAGCTGGTCACCTTGCTGGATCAACCGCGTGAACAGGACGGCAATACCCGCGTGGTGTATCTGGAGTATGCGAACGCCGCGCGTGTCGCCGAGGTGCTCAGTGCCGTGGTGCGCGATCGTTTTGGTCTGCCGTCCGGCGAAGAGCAGGCTGCACAGCCGCGACATGCCAGTATTCAGGCCGATGCTGATAACAATGCCTTGATAATTACCGCTGATCTGGATGTGATCGATTCGCTGATGGATGTGGTGCAGCGGCTGGATATTCAGCGTGCGCAGGTGCTGGTCGAAGCGATCATTGTTGAGATCAACGATGACGTTGGCCAGAACCTCGGCATACAGTGGTTGTTCCGCGACGACAGTGGTGGTTTTGCCAGCAGCTTTGATGCCGGCAATAATCTGCAGCAATTGGGGCTGGTGACTGAAGGTGCGTTGGCAGAGGACAGGCGTGATGCCTTGACCGGGCTGGCTGCCGGACTGGCCGGTATCGCCGGACAAAGTATTGGTGTCGGGCGTCTGGGTGGCAGCACTGATCTGCTGGCGCTGATTGATCTGCTGCAGGCCAACAGTGGTGCCAATATTTTATCCACGCCGAATATTCTCACCACCGATAACAGCGAGGCGGTGATCACGGTCGGGGAAAGTGTGCCATTAGTCACCGGCTCGTTTACCAACACCGGCGGTTCCGGCAGTGTGCAGAATCCCTTTCAGACCATCAATCGCCAGAACGTCGGTACTACCTTGCGTGTCACTCCGCATGTGAATCGTGGTGATCGTGTGGCGCTGGACATCAGCCAGGAAATCTCCAGTATTTCCCCAAAAGCCGGCGCGGTGGATCTGATTACCAACGAGCGCAAAATTGAAACACGGGTAACGGTCGCTGACGGTGAAACGGTGGTGCTGGGTGGTTTGATACGCGACAACGTCATTCAAACCGAGCAGCGTGTACCGTTGCTGGGCAGTGTGCCGGGCATCGGCCGTCTGTTCCGCTCGCAGACCAGCAGCGTACAGAAAACCAACTTGCTGGTGTTTATCCGCCCCACCATTTTGCGTGATGATGATGCGTTGCGCGGCGCTACCGCCGAGAAGTATCAGCTGATTCGTGAACAGCAATTGCAACAGACGCCACTCAGCGGTTGGTTGTTTGAGTCCGATGACATACCGGTACTGCCAGCGTGGGAAAACACCCAATCCGGCCAGACAGTCGATGAAAATGACCGCAACACGCTGAGTGAACCGTGAGCCTGACGCCATGAGCAGCCCGCAGAATCAGAGTCACCTGTTGCCGTTCGAGTTTGCCCAGCAGCACGGTGTGCTCTGGGATGGCGAATCGCTGAGCTGCCGTCAGCCGCCAACACTGCCTGTATTGCTTGAGTTGCGGCGAGTGCTGGGCGCTGGTTTGCACTGGCAACTCAGTGATCAGGCGACTTTTCAGCAAAACCTCACACGCTTGTATCAAAGTGGCGCTGATGCCGCCCAGCGCGCTGCCGAAGAACTGGATGATGATTTTGATCTGGATGCGCTGGTTGATGAGATTCCCCAACACAGTGATTTGTTGTCCGGTGCCGAAAATGCGCCAGTGATACGGCTGATCAATGCGTTGTTATCCCAGGCTGTTCGCGAAAAAGCGTCTGACATTCACATCGAACCTTACGAGCGCAAAGTGTCTGTGCGCTTTCGGGTGGATGGGGTGTTGCGCGACGTGCTGGCGCCCAAAGCAGAGCTGGGTCCGGTGCTGGTATCACGGTTAAAAGTGATGGCGCGTCTGGATATTGCAGAGAAGCGGCTGCCGCAGGATGGTCGTATCAGCGTACGTCTGGCGGGGCATGCAGTGGATATTCGGATGTCCACCATTCCGTCAAGTTTTGGTGAACGCGTGGTGTTGCGACTACTGGATCAGGCTGCCGGGCAGTTACAGCTTGAGCAGTTGGATCTGCCGCCTGCCATGCTGCGCGCCTTACAAAGTGCCTTGCATAAACCGCATGGCATTATTTTGGTCACCGGGCCTACGGGTTCCGGTAAAACCACCACCCTGTATGCCGGCCTTCAACATATCAACAGTCGCGAACGTAATATTCTGACCATCGAAGATCCGGTTGAGTACCAATTGCCAGGCATTGGCCAGACGCAGGTGAATACCAAAGTTGACATGAGTTTTGCGCGCGGGCTGCGTGCCGTGCTGCGTCAGGATCCGGACGTGGTGATGGTAGGCGAGATTCGTGATCAGGAAACCGCAGCCATCGCCGTACAGGCGTCTTTAACGGGGCATCTGGTGTTATCAACCTTGCATACCAATACCGCTGTTGGCGCGGTGACGCGTTTGCAGGACATGGGCATCGAACCTTTTCTGCTGGCTTCCAGTCTGACCTTGATTGTTGCACAGCGCCTGGTGCGCAGCCTGTGTCCTGTGTGCCGGCAACCGCATCGTGTGGATGCCGCCGAAGGGCAGCGCCTGCAATTGCCAGTCGGTAGTATGGTATTCACGGCGGTGGGTTGCGAGCACTGCAATCAATCGGGTTATCGCGGGCGCACAGGCTTGTATGAAGTGATTGAGGTAGACGCCGCGCTGCGCAGACTGATTCATGAGGGTGCTGGTGAACAGGCGCTGGAACAGTATGCCCGCCAGCACTGCGAATCGATTAACAGTCATGGCCGTCAGCGCATTCTGGCCGGCGACACCAGCGTAGAAGAAGTGCTGCGTGTCACCAGTCTGGCCGATGTTGTTCAAGATAACCCTGCTGACAGACTGTCACCGGGTAGCAGGCCATGAGCGCGCTGCGCTACAAGGCACTGGATGCTCAGGGTCGCACGGTCAGCGGCGTAATGGAGGCCGATGACGAGCGCCAGTTGCGTCAACGTCTGCGCCAACAGAATCTGAAACCGCTGACGGTAACGGTGGCAACCGGGCTGGAAACAGGGTCTGGTTTACGCCAGTTGTTTAAACCCCGTCGTCGGTTGTCGGTCAATCAATTGTCGCTGTTAACGCGCCAGTTGGCATCATTGATCCGCTCCGGATTGCCGGTGGATGAAGTGCTCAGGCTGACCGCAGAACAAAGTCGTGGCGACCACCTCAAAGGTCTGCTGGCACAGGTGCGATCACGGGTCATGGAAGGTCATTCGCTGGCTCAAGCCATGAGTGAGCATCCTGGCGCCTTTGACCGCATGTACTGCGCCATGGTGCGTGCCGGTGAAAGTGCTGGTTTTCTGGGTGAGGTGCTGGAGCGGCTTGCCCTGCATACCGAAAGCAGCCAGCAGACGCGCCAGAAACTGCAGACGGCGATGATTTATCCACTGGTGCTGATGGGCGTCAGCATCAGTGTGGTAGTGCTGCTGATGACCTTTGTGGTTCCGCGACTGGTGAGTATGTTTGCCAGCTCCAATCGGGAGTTGCCGGTGCTGACGCAGTTTCTCATCACTGTCAGTGATTTTTTCCGCTCTGGTTGGGCGGTGTTGCTGTTGCTGATGATGGTTGCAGCGGTGGCGGGTTTTAGAGCGTGGCTGCGTGTCCCCGATAATCGCCTTAAATGGCATCGCACACTGCTGCGTATACCGGGGCTCAACAACACCCTGCTGCAAATGGATTGTGCGCGCTTTGCCTCGACTCTGGCGATCCTGCTCAACAGTGGCGTGCCGCTGCTGGATGCCCTGCGTATTGCATCCGAAGTGCTCAACAATGAACAACTCAGGCGCAGTGCGCTGGCGGTGGCTGCGCGGGTACAGGAAGGCGCTTCGTTCAGCAAAAGCCTGCAACAAGAGGAAAGTTTCCCACCCTTGCTGGTGCAGATGGCTGCTAATGGCGAGGCCAATGGCACCCTGGGCACACAACTGGAATATGCCGCCGGATGGCAGTCACGCGAGCTGGACGCGCGACTGGGCACTCTGATGGCGTTGCTGGAACCGCTCACCATCGTACTGATGGGCGGGTTGATTACCCTGATCATGCTGGCAGTGCTGCTGCCGGTGTTTGATATGAGTTCGCTGATCTAGACAGGCAAGGATTTGATTATGAATAAGCATTCAAAAGGCTTCAGTCTGATTGAAATACTGGTGGTGTTGGTGATTATGGGGCTGCTGGTCAGCATCATTGCGCCCAACGTGCTCGGGCGGGCTGATGAGGCACGGGTACAGAAAGTGTTTGCTGATTTCAGCGCCATTGAAACGGCTCTGCGGCTGTATCGGCTCGACAATTACGCATTCCCGAGCAGTGAACAGGGGCTTGGCGCGCTGATTGATCGTCCCACACTGGCGCCGGTGCCAGCCAACTGGCGCGAAGGCGCTTATCTGGAATCGTTGCCCATCGACCCTTGGGGTAATCCTTACCTGTATCTGAGTCCGGGGCAGCAGGGTGACTATGACATTTTAAGTTATGGTGCTGATGGTGCGCGGGGCGGTGAGGGCCAGAATGCTGACTATGGCAACTGGCAGGAAAATGCCCAGCAGGAATAAACGCTGATGAAGTTGCTGCGCTTGCATCACGCTCACCGTCACCCTGTTCCTCGACAGAGTCAGGGCGTGACCCTGATTGAGATACTGGTGGTGTTGCTGATCATGGGGCTGTTGGTCAGCGTAACGGCGTTGTCCACAGGGCTGGCAGGTCGCAGTGACAGCGAGGACGCAGCGCGCACAGCCGAGGATCTGAGCCGCTTGTTTGAACACGCCGCGCAGCAGGCGCTGGCGCGCGGCGATGTGCTTGGCTGGAGTCTGGACGTCAACGATTCGCGCACCATGCAGTGGTGGCGCTGGTCATCAGATACAAGCGTGAGTACTGCTACCAATACCAGCATCAACACCACCATCAATACCGCAAACAGCCTTGGTGCGACCGCCCGCTGGCAGTCTCAGCCACACGCATTTTTGCCGTTGGTGGAATTGCCCGCTCAGCTGGCGTTGCAGTTGAGCGCAGTAAACCCGGACGCGCGACCGTCGCAACCGTCTCGACTGCCGGCGACCGGGCCGCAGCTGGTGTTCCTGCCAGGTCTTGAGACGGTGCCCTTTGAATTACGTTTGCTGGATGTAGAAACAGGTCAGTCACTGGCGCGCATCTGGTCCGACCAGCCGGGACGTGTTGACTGGAGTGTGTTGTGAAGCAACGGCTACCAACCAGCATAAAGCGCCCGCCACTCGGCTTTACGCTGATTGAAGTCATGGTGGCATTGATGATTGTGGGGATTGCGCTACCCGCATTGATGTTCCAGCTGGGTACACAGCTGGACGGTACCCAGGTGATCAACAACCGCACGCAGGCGGCGTGGATTGCACAGAATCAGCTGGCGCTGTTGCACCTCCGGCAGGCCGCGGGAGAAAGTTTGCCAGCAGGGGAATGGCAAGGGGAGTCAGCCAATGGCGGACGTCAATGGTACTGGAGACGGACCGCAGAGCCGACACCAGCGCCCGGTGTGCTGCGCCATACCATTCGTGTTTATGATGCACCAACCGCTATGGCAGCAGCTGACCAGCCCTTGATCAGTCTGGACGCCTATCTGATGGTGGCGCCGCCTGGCGTGATCAGCTCAGGAGGCGCACCGTGAAACGCGGCTTGTCCAAGGTATCCACCACACAGGGTTTTACGCTGATTGAACTGCTGATTGCTATGAGCCTGACGGTGTTGATAGGTGGAATCAGTTATCAGTTTATCGATGCATCGCTGCGCGCGCAGACACAAGGTGACGCCGCGCTGACCTCACTGACCGCCATCGAGCAGACCTGGCAGTTAATGGCCTTCGATCTGCACAGCAGTATCGACAGGCCGGTTGTACAACCGGCGGTAGGAGCGGATCTGTTGTCGGTGCTGGATGCGAGCGGCACAGGGGAGGGTCGTCGGCCTTCTATGATGAGCGCGCAAGTTGGAAACTTGTCACTGGCCGATCTGCTTGGCCGAGACGGTGCCTTATTGTGGTTCACCCGGCACGGATGGGTAAACCCGCTGGGAAAGCAGCGCTCCGAGCTGCAGCGGGTATTATACCGACTGGATAACAATGGCAGTTTGTTCAGAGACTACTGGCCCGAGCGCAATCAGCAGATTTCATCGATGCCTGAGGCCAGTCTGTTGTTGCTGGAGAATGTGCAAGCCATCAGCATGAGTTTTCTGCCGTATGGGCAATTTCCCGATGATAGTGCCTGGCTAGCGTATTGGCCGTTACCGTCCGCGCAGATGCTTGCTGCAGGGCAGGGTGCAGGGCCGGGCTCAGGACAGGGAGAGGCACAGGGTGCAGCCCCGGCATTAAACCGCTTTATGCCCGCAGCGATCAGGGTGTCATTACAGACACCAGAGCTCGGGCAGGTTGAGCGCATTTTTCTGTTAGCAGGGTTTTGAGGGTGGCGACAGAGTGATGAAGACACATCAACACAGACCCGCGACTCAGCACGGCAGCGCGCTGATTCTGGCCCTGCTGATTGCCGCGATGGTGTCGCTGATATCCGTACGTTTTGCCGAAGCGTTTTTGCTGCAACTCAATCAGGTTGAGTCGCAGGACAACGCCCGCCTGCTGTCTGTGTATCTGAGCGGTGCCGAGCAATTGGCAGCGCAATTACTGCTGGCGGATGTGCAATCGAATCAGACCGGCAAGGTGGATCATCATCAGGAAAGCTGGGCGCAATCCGTGCCCGCGCTGCCGACCGATCATGGCTGGTTGCAGGTGCGGGTGAGCGATGCGCAGTCGTTGTTCAACCTGAATAATCTCAGCAGCAAAACCGCCTACAGCAATGATGTCGGCGCGCCGCTGGCCGTGCGCTTGTCGCCCGCGCAAAAGCAGTTTGTGCGCCTGCTGCAGAGTTTTGAAGATTACCCGGTGAGTGAAGCCGATGCCGTGCTGATGACAGAGGCGCTGACAGACTGGATTGATTCCGATGATCAGACCAGCGGGCCGGGCGGCGCGGAATCTCTTTATTACAGTACGTCCTACAGTGCTTCCTACAGTACTTCCTACAATACTTCTGCTCAACGCGCGCAGTCGCTGACAGAGTCAGTTCAGGCCGCCAATCAGCCCCTGTTTGATCTCAGTGAACTGACTCTGATCCGACACTTCACACCCGCTATTGTGGAGCGCTTGCGTCCCTGGGTTGTGGTGCTGCCAGTACCAACAGCAATCAACATCAATACCGCACCCGCGAAGTTGCTGGCGACCATCAATCAGCCTGATAGGCTGCAACCGCTGGAGACAGCAGCAGTACAGCAGTTGTTGGAAATCAGGCAGCAGCGTGTGTTTGGTGCGATTGCTGATTTTTTTGCACTGCCGCCGATGCAGGAGCGTGTGCCAGATGTGGAAACCAGCAGTGGCAGTACGCAGGCGGCGTTGTATTCTGTTAACAGTGATTGGTTCCAGTTGCACAGTCAGCTGGCGGTGAATGAATCAAGGACACGTTGGGTATCATTGCTTGGCCGATCAGAGCAACACACCAGAGTTTGGGAAAGACACAGGGCTTTTTAAATTGAAAAAAACACAACTATGGGTGCAACTGGCCTCGCCTGCCGCCGACGCTGCTAACGGCGGATATCAGGCACGCTGGTGCCTGATGCACAACACCCTGCAGGCCTTACAGTACGGCAGTCTTGCGCAGTTGGCCAGCTGGTTGCAGCAACAGCAATTACCGGATGCGGGCGGGTTGCACACGGTATTACTATGCTCAGGTGACACGGTGATCACCCGGCAACTGGCATTTCTGGCGAAAGAAAAAAAGCATTTGCAGCGTTTGCTGCCGTTTATGCTAGAGCCGGAGCTCGCCACCGATCTTTCGCACGTGCATGTTGCGTCGGGTGAACCACAGGTGTCAGCAGGTTCAGGTCAGGTGGATGTTGTGTACACAGAAAAAAGGCTCTTGCAGACGGCAATCCAGACCTTGGAGACTCTGGGTCTGGATGTTGAAGCGGTGTATTCACTGCCGTCCATGCTGCCAAGCGCAAGCGGCCACTGGTCGTTACTGGTGGATGGCGAGATCTGTCACCTGCATTGCGGGAAATTTTTGTGTGCCAGTGTTGAACCTGCGCTGGTATTGCCGTTGCTGGATACCGTGCTTGCAGAGCAGCGGGAGGCTTTGTCCGGCACTTGCCTGACGGTGTTTGCCAGTGCCGCTGAACTGAACTCGCCGGCACTGCAGGCACGGGTTCAGTCACTGCTTGAACATCCGGCGATCGCGCAGGCGGGTGTCACAGTTACCCGAAAAACTGTTCCGCACCTGTGGTCTGCCTTGGTTATGCAAGGTGAACACCGGGTCAATCTGCGTCAGGGCGAGTTGTCAGCGCCGCTGCGTGTCGTCCGATACTGGAAACCTTTGCGAACCCCCGTGATCGCAGCCATGCTGGCTGTCTGTGCGGTCATCGCCAGTGTGTTTATTGAAACCCTGCTGAACCAGCGTCGCTTTGCTGCCCTGGAGACGCAGATTGAACAGCGCTACCGGGAAGTGATGCCAGACGGTGTGCTGGTAGATCCGGTACAGCAGCTGTCCACGCAACTGACGCGCTACCGTGCTGCTGACTCCTCGACAGGCCCGATCAGTATGTTAAGCGCTATGCTCACTGCATTTGACACGGCCGGGCAGATGAATCTGCACCGCTTAAGCTACAGCAGCAATGATCAGAATAATCCGGAGATACAAATGACCATCAGTGCCCCGACCACCGCCGGTATTCTTGAACTCAGTGAAAGACTGAGTGCCAGCGAATTGACAGCACAGGCACAGAACATCAGTCGGGCCGGTGATCTGCAACAGGCTAACCTGATCGTGCGGAGTAATGGATTATGACAACGCTTGGCACAACACGATTGGCAGCCGTCATCAGTACACCCGGGCGCTACCTAGCTCGTTGTACACGCAGGGAGCAGGTGTCTTTGTTAGTGGGCGGCATACTGGTTGTGCTGACCGTTGGTTGGCTGCTGATTTGGCAGCCGGTGTTTGCGGCGCGGTCTGCATCGGAAGCCAGGCTGATGTCTGCGCAGGATACGCTGGCGCAGGTTAACGGACTTGCTGCTGAACTGGCGCAGTTGCGCAGCGCAGCCCCGGCGGCATCCGTGCAGGCATCGTCAACTCAATCATTACCACAGGTGCTCAATACGCTGGCAGCGCAAATGGGCATCGCGATTGCCTCACTGGAACCCGCTGCGGATAACCAAAGTGCCGGTGTACGCTTTGATGCGGTATCCATGTCACTGATGTTGGCATGGCTGGCGGAGCTGGAGTCAACAGCGGGTGTTCGTGTGGAGCAACTGACATTGACGCCAACCAGTGCCAACCCGCCAATCGTGGGTGATCTGATCAATGCCAGTCTTCGCGTCAGGAGTGTGGCGCAGTGATAAAACAAAGCACCGCTGGCTGGCGACGCTGGTTGCTATTTTTTATGGTGGCGTGCCTGGTCAGCCTGGTCTGGTCAGTACCCGCCGGAGTGTTACCGCGCCTGTTGGTCTGGTCTGGTGTCAACAACAGCAACGGTGAGGCTCTGGTACAGGTGTCACGTACCCGTGGCCGCTTGTGGGCGGGCCGGGCGGAGTCTGTGCTTATCCGCAACAACCAGCAGACTCTGGTGTTGGAGGATGTGGAGTGGCGATTGAGCTGGCGCGATTTGCTGACCGCAAAACTGTGTCTGCAGATTTCCACAAACAATGATGAGCTGACAATCAACGGCGAAACCTGCATCAACACCGCTGGAGTGGTCTCTGTCAGTGACATGTTATTTGAGTTGCCGGCCGCCGCCCTGGTGTCCGGTCAGCTTGCCGGTGCGGCACTGATCCGTTCACTGGATCAAAGTGTGCAGGTGCAAGGGATGGTCAGCGGCATCATCGAAGCGTTGTCCTGGCAGCCGGCGCAGCAACAACTGAGCGTCAGCGCCCGCGGTTTGTGGGACAGGGCTGCCGTAGCCCTGCAGTTACCCGACCCCCAAAGCGGGCGTATGCGCTTGCAGACGCTGCGTCTGCATCAACTGCCGTGGACACTGACCTCGCGCGGTGCAGACCAGGTGTTTCTGCAGGTGCAGGGTGCAGACGCTCCTGCCGACACCGTTGATCTGCGGGTACAGGCTGAGTCAGAGATCTGGCTGGATGGCCGTTTCTTGACGCGTTTGCAGGTCGGCGTGCTGGACTCCACGCCGCAGCTGCTGCGCGATTTGTTGATGATTATTGCGGAACCTCAACAAAGCGGTGTTTATCAGATTGTCTGGCGTAGCAACGGGGACTAGTCTGGCGTCAGCGTGTTCTCAACATAGTCTTGACACAAATCGTTGATAGATTTGCATCCGGGTGCACTTCAGGAGCACAAAAATGCAAACAGAAATTTCACAACCACGACAGGCACACAAAGTATGGGATCGCAACACGCGGATATTTCACTGGCTGAATGTGATCTGCGTGTTGCTGCTGATTGTGATCGGCGTGATGATTCTGAATGCCAACGCACTGGGTGTTAGTGCTCAAGGTAAGGTAACTCTCAAGATAGTACATGCTTACGTCGGTTATGTGTTTGCGCTGAATCTGATCTGGCGTCTGGTGTGGGGATTTATCGGGGGCAAGTACTCGCGCTGGAAGGCCGTTTTACCAGGCGGAAAGGGTTACCTGAGTCAGACCTCTGCGTATGTGCAGGGGTTTCGCAAAGGTGATGCGCCGGCCTACAAAGGCCATAACCCGCTGGGTCGCATCATGATTGCGATCATGATGTTTCTGCTGTGTGCGCAAATGGCAACGGGTCTGGTGCTGGCGGGTACCGATCTGTACTTTCCGCCTTTTGGTCATGAATTTGCCGAGTGGGCAACTGGGGCCGGTGAAGATCATAGCGCGTTGGTGGGTCTGGTGCCGGGCAACAAAGAGATGCTTGACCCCGAAGGCTACGCCGCTATGCGTGAGTTCCGGGCGCCATTTATTGAGATTCATGAAATCTGTTTTTACCTGTTGATACTGGCGATTTTGCTGCACGTGGTCGCCGTTGTGGTGACTGAGGTGCGTGAGCGCAGTGGTCTGATATCGGCGATGTTCAGTGGTATCAAATATCTGGATAAAAAGCCTGAAGATTGAGGCTATCCGCTATTTTTAACCGGCGTTTACGCAAACTGATTGCGCGCCAGGGAGCGGATGCAGATACCCTGCGCCAGTAAGGCGGCCTTGACAGCCCGGGCAAATTGCAGCGCATGAGCAGAGTCACCATGAATACACAGGGTGTCGGCCTTGATGCTGATCAGGCTGCCATCCACGGCGGTGATGGGCAAGTGATTGGCCAACGCCAGTGCCTGCGTCAACGCTTCCGCTTCACTTTCTATTAATGCCAGCGGGTGACTGCGCGGAACCAGTGAGCCATCTGCCTGGTAACGCCGGTCCACAAACGCTTCTGCAGCCACCCGCAAGCCGGCGCGTTCACCGGCGTTGAGCAATTGGCCACCCGCCAGACCCACCAGAATCAACGAGGGATCAAAGCTCCTCACATACGCAGCAATCCGCCCTGCGAGTTGAGCGTCGCGTGCGGCATCGTTATACAAGGCGCCATGTGGTTTTATATGTCGCAGCTGACCGCCAAGCTCGCGTACCTGCGTTTCCAGCCATTGCAGCTGTGTCATCAATGTGGTGCGTAACTCTTCGGCTGACAGTCTCAGTGAGCGTCGACCCCAGTGTTCGCGATCCGGGTATGACGGGTGGGCGCCGATGGCAACGTCGTTCTCAATCGCACAACGAATGGCCTGCTCAATATCGTGTGGCGAGCCGGCATGCGCGCCGCAACTGATGTTTGCGGAGCTGACCAGCATCAGCAGATCGCGGTCGTATGCGTCGCCTTCGCCGAGGTCAGCATTGAGATCAATGGTGTGACTCATGCCGCTTCTCCGCGTAATCGCAGCGCATCACGCAGCCTTAGCATTTGCAGTTGCTGGTGACGGGCCAGTCCGTGCGCTTCTGCCAGACTGATACGGGCAAAACGCACGCGGGTGCCGCCCGTCATGTAAGCCAGTTGCCAGAGGTCGGCACTGATAATGCTGGCGATGGCGGGATAACCGCCGGTAGTCTGGGCGTCAGCGGCCAACAAAATGGGTTGCCCGTCAGGCGGTACCTGAATCAGTCCCGGCAACACACCAATCGATAACAAGCGGTGTGATGGCTGATCCGCGGGCTCGTGTGGTCTCAGGCTGTCGCCCTGCAGGCGCAAGCCCATGCGATTGGACTGTGCTGTCACCATCCAGCTTTTTTCGAACAGTGCCTGACACGAGGTTTGGTCAAAGCGCGTAAAATCCGGCCCGTTGAGAACACGCAGCGTGTGGTTCCAACTGTGCTGGCGCACGCCGGTTTTCAGAGGTAATGGTGTGTTGCTGTGCTCGCCCACGGGGATTTTGTCCCCGGCGCGCAGTGCCTGTCCTTGCAGTCCACCAAAACCATTCATGATGTCAGTGCTGCGCGAACCCAACACCACGGGCACATCAATGCCACCGCGTACCATCAGCATCGCCCGTTGGCCGGGCGTTTTTGCCGCATTCAAACGCAAGCATTCTCCTGCGCGCAGCAGGTAAACAAAACCGGTCAACAGTCGCTGCTGGCGGGTGTTGGCAAGATCGGGCTCCAGAATGCTGGCTTGCATATCGGCGCCCATCAACACAATGGCACTGTCATGCAGAAATCTGAGTAACACCGGGGCGCTGGTGACTTCCAGTGCCGCCGCCCCTTCATCATTGCCAAGCAGCAGATTGCCCTGTCTCAGTGCCAGGTCATCCATCATGCCGCAGCGCGGTATTCCCAGATGTCGCCAGCCGGTGCGACCACTGTCCTGGATAGTAAGCATCGGAGAACTCAGCAACACTTCAATCATGACTGGCTCTCCTTCTGCGCGATAAACCTGACCGTGTCACCGGGTTGCAGCAGGCAAGGTTGCTGTGCATTGGCGTCAAACAGGGTCAGAGATGTGCGACCAATCACATGCCATCCACCCGGCGACTCGGACGGATAAATGCCGGTATTGCTGCCGCCGATTGCCACAGAGCCGGGGGCGACACGTGCTGAGGGCGTGTCCTTGCGTTTGATGTGCAGTTGCGGATCCAGCCCGCCCAGATAGGCAAATCCCGGCATAAAACCGAGGCTTTGCACAAAGTAGTTGCCAGCCGCATGGCGCTCCACAAAGGTTGCGGTGCTCAAGCCGCATATGCTCGCGGCCTGCTCAAGATCGGGGCCATGTTCGCCACCATAAAAAACCGGCACGGTGACAATCCTGGGATTGATACTCTGCTGCGCGCTGGCCCGCCATAAGGTTTCTGCATGCCTGAGCAAGCGGCGCGCGGTGCGTCCGTCATGCAGCACCAGCAGCAGGCTACCGGGCGCGGTGACAATGTCACACAGCAGCGGCCCGGTATGTGAGTGCTCGCGCAGCAAGTTGGCGAGCTGACAGAGCCGTCGTTGCAACGCCGGCTCAATCACACTGTTGTCAGCCGCAACAAACTCCAGCAGGATGCCGTGTTCGGTGACAAAACTGATCGCGGGATCGGGTATGCTCATGACACGCTCTGTCGGAAGTGATTGTCTGTCGGTTAAGCCTGGCTTCAGGCTGGCTGCGTTAATCTTCTGTTAGAGTAACCGTTTTATGGCTAACAAGCAGGAGGCGACTATGAGCCCGTTAAACAAAGTGTATTCATCAACCAACATACACCCGTTACTAAGATTTTTGACAGCAACATCCCTGTTCTGTTCCGTGTCCTTGCTGATGATGTCAGGCCAGGCGTTGGCGCAGACAGGCCCCTTGGTACAAAGCCTGCTGCCCGAAGGCCAGACCCTGATCACGCTGACGGTGACCGAGCGTACACGCGTCGGTCAGGATACCCTCAGCGCGGACCTGCGTATTGAGATCGATCATCGGGATGCCGCTGACGTGCAGAACCAGATCAACGAAGCCATGGCACAGGCGCTGGCGATTACCCGTGACATTGACGGTATTGATGTCAGCACCGGTTATTACGGGGTGTATCAGTTCAATCGTAATCCCTCGGGCAACCGTGCCGATGAAATGTGGCGCGGCAACCAGAGTATTACCCTGCAAAGCCGCGACTCTGCAACGCTGTTGGAACTGGCCGGGCGCTTGCAGGCCATGGGGTTTCTGATGAATCAGCTGTCCTATAGTCTCAGTACCGAACGAGCGGACGAGGTACGCGACAATCTCATGGAAGCGGCGTTACAGCGTGCGCAGCAGAAGGCCACCCGCGCGGCCGCAGCGCTGGGTAAAACCAGCGTCGACATCGCGTCTGTGGATATTGATTCGCAGTCTGGCGGTTACGCACAATCTATGATGATGCGTGCTGTCGCAGCGGACGCTTCCATGGAAATGGCTACGCCGTCGGCGGATGCCGGTGAGACAGAAGTGACGTTAACTGTGCGTGTGCAGGCCGTCGCCCAATAAAACCCCGGCAATACGAACGACTGCTCTTGCACGCGCACCGGTGCCTGTTTATGCTCGGTGTCTGACGGCGACAGCCAACAAGAACATCACCGGAGACCGCGCATGAACAAGCACCTCACACACACCGCGTTACATGGCAGCACTGTACATGACAGCACGGTACATGACAGGCCCCGCGCCGGGTCAGCAGGCGCCAGATTACGGCTGACGCTGGCGGCCAGCGCCCTGTTGTTACTGATGGCGTGTTCAGGGGAGCCTGCGGAGCCGGTCGCTCCGAACAGTGATGTTGCGAGCGTCGACGCGGTTCCCAGTGTTGAAATAGCAAGCCCGGCCATTACCCCGGTCAACGCGGCGCGTATTGCCGCAGCCAGTAACAGTGAGTGGCTGACGCACGGCCGCACCTATTCCGAACAGCGCAACTCGCCTCTGGACATTATCAACCGCAACAACGTCGCTGATCTGGGACTGGCCTGGGATTTTGAGCTGGACACCGATCGTGGTCAGGAAGCCACACCGCTGGTGATTGACGGCGTGGTCTATCTCACGACCGCGTGGAGCAAAGCCTTTGCGCTGGATGCCCGCACCGGTCAGGAAATCTGGCGCTATGACCCGCAAGTGCCCGGTGCCAAAGCGGTGGATGCCTGCTGTGATGTGGTCAACCGCGGCATGGCTGCCTGGGGCGATAAAGTTTATTTCGGCGCACTCGACGGACGACTGATTGCACTGGATCGTACGACCGGGGAAGAAGCCTGGTCAACGATGACTGTTGATCCCGCCATGCGCTACACGATTACAGGCGCCCCACGCATTATTGACGGTAAGGTCATTATCGGTAATGGCGGTGGTGAATTAGGCGTGCGCGGTTATGTCTCTGCCTATGATTCTGAAACCGGTGAATTGGTGTGGCGTTTCTACACCGTGCCCGGCAATCCCGCCAATGGTTTTGAAAGTCCTGCGATGGAAATGGCTGCTGAAACCTGGGCAGGTGAGTGGTGGGCGATTGGTGGTGGCGGAACGGTCTGGGATTCCATGGCTTACGATCCGGCACTGAATCTGCTGTATATCGGTGTGGGTAACGGCAGCCCGTGGAATCACGAGATACGCTCAAATGGCCAGGGCGACAACCTGTTCCTGTCGTCCATTGTTGCTCTGCGTCCGGATACCGGTGAATATGTCTGGCACTTCCAGACCACCCCGGCGGAATCATGGGACTACACCGCAACACAACACATGATTCTGGCGGATATGCAGATAGACGGCCGTCAGCGCCAGGTCATTATGCAGGCACCCAAAAACGGTTTCTTCTACGTGCTGGATCGCACCACCGGCGAGTTCATCTCTGGCAACAACTATGTGCCGGTGAACTGGGCATCCGGGCTGGACGCACAAACCGGTCGTCCGATTGAAGCGGAGATTGTACGCTACCGCGATCAGCCGGCGACGGTGATACCTGGCCCCTTAGGCGGACACAACTGGTATCCGATGTCCTTTGATCCACAAACCGGTTATGTGTTTGTGCCGACTCAGAACACCACCTATACCTACAGCAATCCAGCCGAATTTGTGCCGCAGAACACGGGCTGGAATCTGGGCCTGGATGCCAATCCCGGGGAAGTGGCCAATCCACAGGCAGCACAAATTCTTGAAAACGAACCGCTGTCCGCATTGCTGGCATGGGACCCGGTGACACAGACCGAAGCCTGGCGCGTCAACTATTCTGTTTACGGCAACAGCGGATTGTTGTCGACTGGTGGCGGACTGGTGTTTCAGGGCTCGGCGGACGGTCAGTTCCACGCCTATCGTACCGATACCGGTGAGCAGCTTTGGAACTTTGAGGTCGGTGATGCCATTTTGGGTGGGCCGGTCACGTATGAATTGGAGGGCGAGCAGTATGTGCTGGCGCTGGCTGGGCAGGGCGGCGCGATATCGGTGTCCATGGGGCTGCTGTCCGGCAATTATCCGCGACAGCGTAACGGTCGACTGATGGCATTTAAACTGGGCGCCGATGGTCAATTGCCAGTCATTGAGATTGTGCCGCCACAGCCTTTAAATCTGGCTGGTGTGACCAGTACAGGCGATGCCAATGTGGGGGGAGTGCTGTACGGTGCCTATTGTCTGGTGTGTCATGGACCGTCAGCGATGAGTTCTGGTCCTATTCCGGATCTGCGTTATACACCGATGTTGCTGACGGATGCGGCGTTTCAGAGCATTGTGTTGGATGGCAGTCTGTTGTCGCGGGGGATGCCGGGGTTCTCGGCGGATATTGGGGCGGCCGAAGTTGAAAGTATCCGGGCATATTTGTTGCAGTTGGCGGGGCAGGTTCAGTAAGTCGCGCTTTATTTTGGATGAGCCGGCCTGGCCTGAGGGTGGGTCGGTTTCAGAACGGTTGCCGTTGGCAACCTGATTGTTCTTCAACGGACACCACCCTCAGGCCAGGCCGGCTCTTCAGGTGCGGTGGGGCGCGCCTTCCTTGGAGTCACGGGTTCACTGGTGCTTGCCGGACAGGCCTGGTGCGTTGAAGAACAATCAGACTGCCATAGGCAGTCGTTCTGAAACCCACCAGGCCTGTCCGGCAAGCGGTCACTGTAAATGCCACCATTGGCAATAAATCACACTTTTAAGCGCATAAAAGTGTGATTTTTTGCATTTATTGGCGCATAAAAGTGTGTTTCAGGTTATAGTGCAGGCACGTTAACAATCTTGCAGGCATAAAAAGACGATGCAGCGCACTTTACTCAACGCATTAATGGCTTGGAAAAACCAAGCTGTACGCAAGCCTTTGTTGATTGATGGCGCAAGGCAAACCGGCAAAACTTTCTTGCTGCAAGAGTTATTTGGCAACACCTTTGCCAATGTCCTTCGTATCGATTTTTTGGAAAACCCCGCTTACAAAGAAGCATTCGATGGCTCACTTTCACCAGACGAACTGCTGATGAACATTGAGCTGATCACTAACCAGGTGTTTAGACCGGAAACAGACCTGTTAATCCTCGATGAAATTGGTGAGTGTGCACGGGCAGTGACTTCACTGAAGTACTTTGCTGAAAAAGCACCGTCTTATTTTGTCGCGGCCAGTGGCTCAAACATCGGTTTGTTGAATGCTTTCCCTGTTGGCAAGGTTGAACAATATAACCTGCGTCCGCTGACCTTCCAGGAATTTGTTCATGCGTCGCAAGAACCTGCCTTGATAAAAGCATTTGATACACAAGCAAATTCCGCGGCAGCACATACTAAATTGATGGACAAACTCACCGACTATTTTTATACCGGTGGGATGCCTGAAGCCGTTGCGACCTGGTATAAAAATAGTGAGTCGAGCATTCTGGAACGTGTTGAAAGGGTCTCTAAAATTCATGCTAACTTGATCGCAGGTTATCGCCGTGATTTTGGAAAATACGCTGGAAAGGTTGATGCAACGCTGATCGAGTCGGTATTCAACAGCATCCCCGCGCAGCTCTCGCTCGTCACAGATGAGTCTGTTAAACGCTTTAAGTTTAAAAACGTCCATGAACGTAAATCGCGTTACCGCGATTTTGAAACTGCAATCCACTGGCTGCAATCCTGCCGCCTGGCCTTGGCTAACTGTCCTGTTGAAGGTCAGCCGAGAGTGCCGCTTGCAGCTAACAAAAAAGAGAATATGGTGAAGCTGTTCCTGTTTGATGTGGGACTGCTAAATCACATGCTGGGCAGCAGTTATAAAGAAATCAAGCAACAAAGCTACGAATACAAGGGATATATTGCCGAGAACTTTGTACAGCAAGAACTCACTGCCATTGGGGTTGACCCAAGCTATTCCTGGAATGATGCCCGCGCTGAGGTTGAATTTATCCTTGCAACGGATGAGGGTGATGTTGTCCCTGTCGAAGTAAAAAGCGGTAAACGCACACGGGCCAAGTCACTGGCCTCCTACGTAGAAAAATGTGCGCCACGAAGAACCTTCAAGTTGACCGGCACTCAGGGATCCTCAGCGCTCGAGCAAACTAACATCGTGATGCCTTTGTATTTCACTCAGTATTTGCCTTACAAAACTCATAAGTAGTCCTTAGCGATAGGTCTTTGTTAGATAACGTCTAAGCTGCCTGATGGAGCTGACATCAACGGCAACATAGTCCTGAGTGTCAGTTAAATGCACGATCGATTGGGCAAAGTTAATTGCCGCAGGGCCTTTGCCGACATCCGTCACGGATGAAGCTTTAACTAACTCCAAGACAAGTCTGGCTACTTTTCTTGAGCAGCACAATCTCTAAGGTATAGATTTATAAGAGTTTGATAGGGGAACCCGGATTCTTCAGACAGGGCCTTGAAGTAATCAACAGAATCCTTATCCAGTCTTATTGTTACAGGCTGTTTCAGATATTTGATATATGGGTTTTTCTTAGCCTTCATTTTTGAAAACTCGTAGTGCTCTCTCATTTTCGTTGACTCCAGCAAGATAAACCTCGCGTCATCGTCGGAATGGTCTGGCACTGTTTTTGTGCCTGCTACGCATCACGTCACGTTCGCATTTTAAGAGATGAGTAGACCTTGCCCTTTTCCCGCTTGCCTACGGCAATCACATACACAAACAGCTCATCGTCAATAACCTCATAGGCTAACCGGTAACCAGCAGCGCGAAGTTTGATTTTGTAAATGGAGTCATAATCACTTAGCTTATCAGCAGGCACTCTGGGATTTTCCAATCGCTCTGCCAGCTTTTTCTTGAATTGGCTCCTGATCGGGGCACCAAGCTTTTCCCATTCCTTCAGCGCAGCCGGCAGAAATCGCAGCTTATAAGTCATCCAACGACACCGTTATAGCTAGATCTTTGTCTTTACGACGCTCCTCAACAAGTTGCGCCAGTTCAAGGTCATCGATCATGTCCATCAGAGCCTCATAGGTCTCTGCTGGAATCAGGTAGGCCGCTGGTTTGTTGTGATTTAGTACTGCGATAGGTGAACCACTGGCCTGGGCAAGCAGGGCTGAAGGGTTTTTCTTTAATTCTGAAATGCTAACAGAAAAATCCGCTAATACCTGACGCATAAAAACCTCTATTTGGATCTAAATTTTGGTCATATATTAGCCCCTATTGCTGCCAGACGCTACGAGCTTGTATGCATTACATGGAAAGCTGTTCAGTGTTGCGAAAACTCATCATGTCGCCACTTCGCGCCAGCGAAGCTGGTCGCGGGGGGGTTGGGAGGCTTATTTTTATGGATTTACAGGACCTGATAACAATCCTACTATCTGGGCACATATTTCTTTATCCATGGCATTTTTATGACGTATCAAATCCTGACTGGGGTGGCGGCCAGCATCTCCGAACTGAAAGCTAACCCCATGAAAGTGGTCGCCAGTGGTGAAGGCATGCCCATTGCCATACTAAACAGGAATGAACCTGCTTTTTATTGTGTCCCCGCCAAAGTCTATGAGGCGATGATGGATCTCATAGAAGATGTAGAGCTGTTGGAAATTGCCAACAGCCGCAAGGAGGAAGTAAACATAAAGCTTAGTCTGGATGATCAGTTTCTACCCCGATTTAGCACTATCGCGGGTGTCTAAAGTTCAAAACGGTTTTTTAGCGATTTCCATACGTCATACGTTAGTTGCTCAACATCCTCCTCAAATAAAACCCCGTAAACGACCCCTCACTCGCAGCCACCGTCTCCGGCGTCCCCTCCGCCACAATAACCCCGCCACCACTGCCACCCTCCGGACCCAGATCAATGATCCAGTCTGCAGTTTTGATCACGTCCAGATTGTGCTCAATCACCACTATGGTGTTGCCCTGATCACGCAGTTGATGCAATACCGCCAGTAGCTGGCGGATATCTTCAAAATGCAGGCCGGTGGTGGGTTCGTCCAGAATGTACAGTGTTTGGCCGGTGTCACGTTTGGAGAGCTCACGCGACAGTTTGACGCGTTGTGCTTCGCCTCCGGAGAGTGTGGTGGCGGCTTGGCCGAGGCGCACGTAGGTGAGGCCGACGTCCATCATGGTTTGTAATTTGCGGGCGATGACGGGCACGGCGTCAAAAAACTCGCGGGCATCTTCGATGGTCATGTCGAGTACTTCGGCGATGTTTTTGCCTTTGTAGCGCACTTCGAGGGTTTCGCGGTTGTAGCGTTTGCCGTGGCAGACGTCGCAAGCCACGTAAACGTCGGGTAAGAAGTGCATTTCCACTTTGACCATGCCGTCGCCCTGGCAGGCTTCACAGCGGCCGCCTTTGACGTTAAAGCTGAAGCGGCCGGGATTGTAGCCGCGTGAGCGCGCTTCCTGGGTGCCGGAGAACAATTCGCGTACGGGCGTAAAAATGCCGGTGTAGGTCGCGGGATTGGAGCGCGGCGTGCGGCCAATCGGGCTTTGGTCGATGTCGACCACTTTGTCGAGTTGATCCAGTCCTTCAATGCTGGCATAGGGCGCGGCGACCAGCGTGGTTGCTCCATTGAGCGCGGTGGAGGCCACGGGGTGCAGCGTGTTGTTGATCAGTGTGGATTTGCCCGAGCCGGACACGCCGGTGACACAGGTAAATAATCCCAGCGGCACATTGAGATCGACGTTGTTAAGATTGTTACCGCTTGCACCTTTTAAGCGTAACCATTTGGCCGGATCAGGTTGATTGCGCTTCGCAGGCGTTTCAATAAAACGTTTGCCGGACAGGTACTGGCCGGTGACGGAGCGCTCGGCGGCGATAATGTCGGCGACCTGACCCTGTGCCACTATTTCACCACCGTGCACGCCAGCACCCGGGCCGATGTCGATGACGTGATCAGCCGCGCGGATGGCATCTTCGTCATGTTCCACCACAATCACGGTGTTGCCGATATCACGCAGGTGGAACAGGGTTTTTAACAGTCGATCGTTGTCGCGCTGGTGCAGGCCGATGGAGGGTTCATCCAGAATATACATCACACCGACCAGGCCGGCGCCGATCTGGCTGGCAAGGCGGATGCGCTGCGCTTCGCCACCGGACAGGGTGTCGGCGCTGCGGCTCAGGGTCAGATAATTGAGACCCACATCAATCAGAAATTGCAGGCGTTGCTGCAGCTCTTTGACAATTTTTTCGGCAATGGTGGCGCGCGCACCCTCGAGGCTGAGCTGCGAAAAATAATGCGCGGCCTGCAGGATGGTCATTTGTGTGATATGCGGCAGATTGATGTCGTTGATAAACACATGGCGTGCATCGTCACACAGACGTGTGCCTTCACAATCCGGGCAGGCGTGTGAGCTCATAAAGCGTGACAGGTCCTCGCGCACCGCCTGGGATTCGGTTTCTTTGTACCGGCGTTCCATGTTGGGCAGGATGCCTTCAAAGGCATGACTGCGAATGGTGTAGTCGCCGCGGTCGTTCATGAATTTAAAGTCGATGTCTTCGCCGTTGCTGCCATGCAGAATAATCTGCTGGTGTTTTTTGCTTAACGTCTCAAACGGCACGTCCACGGCAAAACCATAGTGGGCGGCTAATGAACTCAGCATCTGAAAGTAATAAAAATTTCTGCGATCCCAGCCTCGAATCGCCCCCTCAGCCAGTGACAGCGACGTGTCGGTAATGATGCGGCTGCGATCAAAAAACTGTTTAACACCGAGGCCATCACAACTGCCGCAGGCGCCGGCCGGGTTGTTAAACGAGAACAGCCGTGGTTCCAGTTCGGTGATGCTGTGGCTACAGATTGGGCAGGCAAAACGTGCCGAAAACATCAGCTCAGGCTGCTGAGAGTCATCGTCCATAAACGCGACAGTGACTACGCCGTCTGCCAGATTGAGTGCGGTTTCCAGGCTTTCTGCCAGGCGCTGCTGGATGTCCGCGCGCACTTTCAGGCGATCAATCACCGCATCAATTTGATGTTTTTTGTTTTTATCCAGCGCTGGCGTGTCATCGAGTTCGGTGACGATGCCATTGATACGTGCGCGGATAAAGCCGTTGCTCTGCAGGTCTTTGAACACATGCAGGTGTTCACCTTTGCGCTCGCGCACCACCGGGGCGAGTACCATGATTTTGCTGCCTTCGGGCAACGCCAGAATCTGGTCCACCATCTGGCTGACAGTTTGTGCCTGCAGCTTTTTATGGTGAGTGGGGCAAAATGGCTCACCGGCCCGCGCAAACAGCAGGCGCAGGTAGTCATAAATCTCGGTAATGGTGCCCACGGTGGAGCGCGGGTTATGTGACGTGGATTTCTGCTCGATGGAGATGGCAGGCGACAGGCCTTCGATATGGTCAACGTCGGGTTTGTCCATCATCGACAAAAACTGGCGGGCGTAGGTGGACAGTGACTCCACATAACGGCGCTGGCCTTCGGCGTACAGGGTGTCAAACGCCAGTGAGGACTTACCTGAACCGGACAGCCCGGTGATCACCACCAGTTTGTCGCGCGGGATGCTCAGGTTCACATTCTTCAGGTTGTGGGTTCGTGCCCCGCGGATGGTGATTTTGTCCATGTTGCCCTTTGCTGTCTGTGCTGTCTCAAGCCGGCAATTATGGTGAGTTCCCGAGTGAAGCGCAAAGGGCAGATTCTCGATCGGCGAGCGCTAAGGTTTCATGCTATGCTCCTTGTGAACAAGCGAAACAGGCTTTTAAAGATCATAAGGAGATAACAACGTGGCAAGTCGCGGCGTCAACAAAGTAATTCTGGTAGGCAATGTCGGCAAGGATCCGGAAACCCGATACCTTCCTAGCGGTGGAGCAGTAACCAATCTGGCCATCGCCACCAGCGAGCAATGGAAGGATAAAAATACGGGTCAGCCGCAGGAAAAAACCGAGTGGCATCGGGTGGTGTTTTTTAACCGCTTGGCAGAGATCGTCAACGAGTATGTGCGTAAAGGCAGCAAACTCTATATCGAGGGCAGTCTGCGTACCCGCTCCTGGGAACAGGATGGCGTCACTAAATATGCGACCGAAATTGTGGCCAATGAAATGCAGATGCTGGACAGCCGTGGCATGAGTGGTGGCACCAACGATGATCAGTTTGGTCAGGATGCCGAGCCCGCCTATCAGGGCGGTGGCCGTCAGCCACATGCGCAGCCTGCGTATGGCAACCGACCGGCAGCGGCTCATTCGGCACAACAGTCACCGCCACAGTCGGCACCTCGTGCACCGGCGCCGGCAAAACCTGCTGATTTTGACAATTTTGATGATGATATTCCGTTCTAAGGGAGGGGGCTTAGCGTGGGCTGGGCCCCAACCAAGGGGCAAGATGATCAAGTAAAACATGATCAAGGAAAGTGGGGCGCAGGTTTCAGGTGAAGGTACTTATAGTCGGAGCGCAGAGCGGTGTTGGTATTGAACTGCTCAAGCTTCTCAGGGAACGACAGATTGAATGTGTAGCGCCGGAGCCCGGTGCTATCAATATTCGGGATCCATTATCGGCTGCCCGGGTTATCACGCAGGCGGCGCCAGACCAGGTTATCAATCTGTCGGCGTTTCGTGCAGGCAGCCAGCTGGCGGTGCTGGATGCTGAGCAGCACGCGCAACAATGTGAAGAAATCAATCATCTGCATACCGGGCTGGTTGCCCAGGTCTGCGATCATCTGCATATTCCGCTGATTCATCTGTCGTCCGTCTATGTATTTGGTGGTGAGAAGAAACTCGCCTACACCGAGCAGGATCCCCCGCGGCCGGGTTGTGTGTACGGCCATGCCACGCTGGCGGGTGAGCAAGCGATTATCTCAACCATCAAGCAGCACATTATCATCCGCGCCGGCTGGTTGTTTGGGCCGCGGCAGGACGAGATGATGCGGCAGTGGCTGGATGAACTGATTGCCGGTGATGGCAATGTCACCGTCTTCCGGCGCAAGTTTGCACCCACGCCGGTTGAAGATCTGGCGCGGGTGATTCTGGCGGTATCGCTGCAGGTCGATTGCAAGGTGGACGTCTGGGGGGTGTACCACTATGCCTCGCTGGAATCCCTGCGTGAGAGCGAGTTTGTGCAGCAGTTGGTCAAGTTTGCCGCGCAGCATGACGAGTCGGTTTACCGTCTGCTGGATCACCTCAACATCATTTTGGGGCGCACCGAGCCGCCACAGATTGCCAATGCCACGTTGGCTTCCAAAAAGATTTTTGAGACCTTTGGCATTAAACAACGGCCTTGGCATGGCAGCCTGCAGCGTCTGGTTAAATCCTGGTGTAAGGCGCGTAATGAAAGCTGATGTCACGGCCGGCGGGCTGATCCCGGTTGAACAGGCGCTGGCCCATCTGCTGTCAACCCTGGTGGACAAGGTCAGTGCTGAAACCGTGACCCTGCAGCACGCCGATGGTCGCGTGCTGCTGGATGATGTTTACGCCGCTTGTGATGTGCCGCCCTGTAACAACAGTGCGATGGATGGATATGCCCTCAGCAGCCGCCTGCAACAACCCGGCAAGCTCTTTATCGTATCGGCGCGCATTCCTGCGGGCTGTGCGCCTGGCGAATTAATACCCGGCACCGTCGCGCGGATTTTTACGGGCGCACCTGTGCCTGAGGGTGCAGACGCCGTCATCATGCAGGAAAACTGTGAGGCATCCACCGCGGGGGTAGTCATCAGGCAAGCCGTTGTTGCCGGCGAAAACATTCGCATACAAGGCGCGGACGTGCGCGCGGGCAGTCTGTTGTTCAGCGCCGGCCACCGGTTGAGACCCGCTGATCTGGGTGTGCTGGCCGCCACCGGTGTGGCGTCGGTGCGTGTGGGCAAGCGGCCGGTAGTGGCGCTGTTCAGCACCGGCAATGAGCTGGTGGAACCCGGTCAGGCACTGGCGCCCGGTCAGATCTACAACAGCAATGTGTTTGTGGTGCGCGCGCTGCTGCAGCGCCTGGGTCTGCAGGTGCTGGATCTTGGGATTGTTGGCGATTCCCGCGCCGAAACCGAGCAGATGTTGCTCAAGGCCACTGAGTTGGCCGACTGCATCATCAGTACCGGTGGTGTGTCAGCCGGCGAAGAAGATCACGTGCGCGCGGCGTTGCAACATCTGGGCGAGCTTGAGCTGTGGCGACTGGCGTTAAAGCCCGGCAAACCGTTTGCTTTTGGTCGACTGCACAACAGTGTGTTTTTTGGCTTGCCCGGCAACCCGGTGTCGGCGTTTGTGACCTTGCTGATCCTGGTGCGTCCGGCGTTGTTGGCGATGATGGGTGCCCGCGAGTGCTCCTTGCAGGAAATACAGTTGCCTGCCGGTTTTGATGCCCCCGCGTCGGGGTCAAGGCAGGAATATCTGCGTGTCAGATTGATGCGGCCGTCGCTGGATTCCGGGATACACGCCGACGCGCTGCCGATGCTGGTACCGCTCAGTGATCAGAGCTCAGGGGTGCTGAGTTCTGTTGTCTATGCTGATGGGCTTGCCATCGTGCCGCCGTTTACGGCGATCTCATCGGGTCAGTTATTGAGATTCCTGCCGTTTGGTGACATAGTCTGACGGTGTTTTTGAATCATCCGATGTTGCCTGATTAACGGTGTGTCCATGTTGCTGTTCCCGGAATCGTGCCGCCAAGGTGCACGACTGTTTTTTTTACTGTCATTGCCGTTGTTGCTGGCCGCCTGTGCGCAGCAACCACCGCCTGCGCCTGCTGAACCCGTGGCCGAGCCCGAGCCGGCGCCGGCTGAAGAGTTTGTCAGTCAGGCAGCACTGGATGACGCCGAGCGCGCCCGCCGATATGTGGCGGACATTCTCTTTGAAGGCATGCGTGCGCTGCGTAATGATCGGCTGATGACACCGGCGGAAAGCAGTGCCTACCACTACTTCAATCGTGCGCTGGCGCTGGACCCTGACAACCAGATTGCCAAAGACGGCATCCGTGATATTGCCGCGCGCTATCTGGAGCTGGCGGATTTGTCCGGACGTCAGGGGCAATTTGACAACGCCGAGTCATTCCTGCGGCGGGCTGCCCAGGTTGACAATAACCATCCTCGACTGGAGTCGGCCAACCGCCGACTGCAATCAGAACGCCAAAGCACCCATAGCGTCACCACGCTCAACAGCCGCGATGTAATCAACCGCGAGGCATCCGTGGTCGCCCGCTTGCGTGAACTGGCGCAGGTGGTGGCCGAGACCAATGCCTTTGTGATGATCACCGCACCCAATGATGAACATGGTCGTTGGATGTACATGCAGATACAGGATGTGTTGGGCGATATCCGTGTGCGTGGTGATATCGAGATTGGTGAGCAGGCGTCCGTGCGTCTGGTTTTGCCGCAGACATAGAGCCGCAAACATAGGATTGCAGAAACAGCGCTCCACAAACAGCGCCATCAACGTAACAAGGTCAGACAGACGTCATGAAAACAACAATCATCAAACTGTGGCGCAGCTTGTGGGTTTCCCACGATCAAACCAAAGATAAACTCAGCATCATTCCAGGGTCGCAATCCACGGTTGCCAGTCAGGCTTATTCCCGCCCGCAGTTGGTGGGCCTGCTGCTGGGCCCGGCGTTGTTTTTGCTGACTGTGCTGTTTTTTTCGCCTGAAGGACTCAGTGATCAGGGCAAACTGGTGCTGGGTATTACCCTATGGATAGCTACCTGGTGGATTACGGAAGCCATCCCGATTCCTGCGACGTCTCTGTTGCCGATCCTGTTGTTACCTGCAACGGGTGCCTTGGATAATGCGACCGTCACCTCAGCCTATGGCGACGACATCATTTACCTGTTTCTGGGTGGTTTTTTTATCGCCACCGCCATGGAAAAGTGGAATCTGCACAAGCGCATTGCGCTGGCCATCATTGCGTTTGTAGGAACCAGCACCCAGCGTATTCTGCTCGGTTTTATGCTGGCCACCGGCTTTTTGTCCATGTGGGTTTCCAACACGGCCGCGGTGATGATGATGGTGCCGATGGCGCTGGCTATCACCAGTCAGGTTGCGACAACCATGAAAGGCCAGACTGGCGAGCAGGATGTTCCGTCATTTGAGAAAGCCTTGTTGTTTGGTGTGGGTTACGGCGGCACCATTGGCGGCCTTGGCACGCTCATCGGCACACCCCCCAATATCATTCTGGCAGCTCAGGCTGAACAGTTGTTTGGCGTTACTATCAGTTTTGCCGGCTGGATGATGATTGGTGTGCCCCTGGTAGTTGTGTTGTTGGTGACCACGTGGTTTTACCTCGGGCACGTTGCCTTCCCCACAAAAATTACCCAGTTGCCCGGCGGCCGGCAGTTGATTCAGCGTGAACGTGATGCCTTGGGCACAATCGGCTACGAAGAGAAAGTCGTTGCGTTTGTTTTTGTCGGCGCAGCCTTTATGTGGATTACCCGCGGCGTGATCTGGGTGGATATCATTCCGGACCTGCGTGACGGCATGATCGCTGTGGCAGCGGCGGTTTTGTTGTTTGTGTTTCCTGCAAAATCTGCGGGTCAGAGCCGGGTGCTTGACTGGAAAGACTCCAAGGAGATTCCCTGGGGAATTCTGTTGTTGTTTGGCGGTGGTCTGGCAATCGCGGCCGGTTTCAGAGCGTCCGGGCTGTCGTCATGGATGGGTAATCAGCTGACTTTCTTCGACAGTTTCCATCTGATTGTGATGATTGCCGGCGCAACCCTTTTGATTCTGTTTCTGACCGAAATCACCTCCAATACGGCAACGGCCACCATGATTCTGCCGGTTGTTGCTGCCCTGGCGCTGGCATTGGAGATACATCCCTATGCGTTGATGATACCCTGCGCCATGGCCGCCAACTGCGCATTTATGTTGCCAGTGGGGACACCCCCCAACGCCATTATTTTTGCGACCGACAAGCTCAAGATAACCGAGATGATGAAAGTGGGTTTCCTGCTGAATCTGATTGCAGGTGCATTGATTACCATGCTGGTGTACTTTGTGGTACCCGTAGTGTGGGGTATTGACCTGAATTCGGTGCCTGCGGAATTCGTCACTGCACCGTAACTTACTGTTCATCATTCTGTTACAAAGCACTGCTAATCTTTGGGCAACTCGACAGATAAACCTCAGTTGTACGGGGTGTGTTCCGAGGGTGGCAAGTGTTTTATTGATTGTTCTTTCTTTGATAGTAGTGGTTTCTCCCCATTTTAAGCCGGCTATGTTCATCCCCCCGAACCTATGCCGGCTTTTTTTATTGCTTTTCAATATATAGCTTTGTATATGTAATGGGCATTACCTATAAAGTCGCCGGAAGCCTGGATACCTCGTTGGCTCTGTTAAGGAAGCTCAGCATGAAAAGCAGTGCCTGCAACATTCTGTCCGGCATCGTGGAGTCTTTACAGTCATTGATCAATGCCTCGCATATCATTTTGGGTGTTCAGTCATGAAGCGGCTGCGCCGGTTATTGTTGCTCACGCTGGCCCTGATGGTTTCGCCGGCCGTGCTTGGCCAACAGTTGACGGTGGCCGCCGCCTCATCGCTGCGCCCGACACTGGATTATCTGGTTGAGGCGTATGAAGCGCAGAACCCCGGTCATCAGGTTGAGGTCATCTACGGCTCATCAGGGCGCCTGATGGCACAGATTATCAATGGCGCTCCCTTTGATGTGTTTATGTCGGCGGATATGGCGTTTCCGCAAAATCTGTTTGACGAGGGCGAGGCGATCTCAGCGCCTGTGGTGTACGGGCTGGGGCGCATTGTATTGTGGAGCGCGCACCTCAACGCTGCGGACATGACGCTGGCCAATCTTGCCGATAACAGTATTCGCCGTATTGCCATCGCACAGCCGTCCGTTGCGCCTTACGGGCAGCGCGCGCAGGAAGCAATGACTGCAGCCGGCGTTTGGGATGCTGTGCAACCGCGTCTGGTGTTTGCGGAAAATATTTCGCAGGTGGCGCAAATGTCGGAATCCGGCGCTGCCGATATCGGCCTGATTGCCTTGTCGCTGGCGATTCAGCCGGGGCTTGTCGAACGTGGCTATCATCTGATTGATGCAACCTTGCATCAGCCATTGGCGCAGGGTTTTGTGATCACCAGGCGTGCTGCTGACAGCACCGTTGCAAAGCGTTTTTCCGAGTTTTTACTGTCAGATATTGCCCGTGACATTTTTAAGGGCAACGGTTTTGATGTGCCGGGCAAACCCGCCGCTGAACAATAACACGCAGAGAACATGAGCTATGTTTGAACTCGGACAGGCAGAGTGGCAGGCAATCTGGTTAACCATCCGCTTATGTTTTTTTACCACGCTGATTCTGCTGATCATTGCCACACCACTGGCATGGTGGTTATCCAGCGGTCGCTCGCGCTGGCGAGTTGCCGTGCAGGCCATTGTGGCGCTGCCGCTGGTGCTGCCGCCGACCGTGCTGGGTTTTTATTTGCTGATGGCACTGGGGCCGCGCGGGTTTATCGGCGGCTCTCTGGAGAGTGTCGGGCTCACTCACCTGGCGTTCTCGTTTGAAGGCATCCTGATTGCGTCGGTGTTGTATTCCATGCCGTTTGCGGTGCAACCCTTGCTGGAGTCCTTTAACAGTCTGGGCCGCCGGCCGATTGAAGTATCTGCGTCGCTCGGGGCTAACGCGATTGACCGGTTTTTTACGGTGATCCTGCCCTTGTGCAAAGGTGGATTTATAGTGGCGGCGACCTTGAGTTTTGCACATACCGTGGGTGAGTTTGGTGTCATTCTGATGCTCGGTGGCAGTATTCCGGGTGAAACCAAAGTGTTGTCGGTGTTGATCTACGATTACACCGAGTCCATGAATTATCAGGCTGCGCATCAGTTATCATTTTTACTGTTGGCCTTTTCATTTTTTGTATTGTTTGTGGTGTACAGCATTAATCGCCGTTTTCAAGTAACTAAAGTATGAGCCAGGTAGCACAAATATGAGCACCGCTTTGTTGCAGATCAGCGCTAACATGCAGCGTGGCGACTTTACTCTCGACGTCAACGCCGCCTGGCCGTTGACTGGCGTCACCGCGTTGTTCGGACGCTCTGGCTGCGGGAAAACCACCTTGCTGCGCATTATTGCCGGGCTGGAAAAGGTCAGCGGCGCTCAGGTCAGTTTTGCTGGCAGTGGCTGGCAAACGACCCATCAATTTGTGCCGATTGAGAAACGCCGCGTAGGGTTGGTGTTTCAGGAGGCGAGTCTGCTGCCGCATCTGTCCGTCACCGGCAATTTGTTATACGGCTATCAACGCACACCCGACGCTTTGCGCCGTTTGCAACCGGATGCGGTGATCCGCATGCTGGGGCTGGAAACATTGCTGCAGCGACGTGTTGATCAGTTATCCGGCGGGCAGGCGCAGCGGGTTGCGCTGGGCAGGGCTCTATTGTCGAGTCCGCAGTTGTTGCTGCTGGATGAACCGCTGGCTGCTCTCGACACCCAAACCAAGCGCGAGATCATGCCGTTTCTGTCGCGTCTGGCCAGCGAGAGTGCCGTCCCCATCGTGTTGATTACCCATTCACCCGAAGAGGTGCAGCGCCTGGCGGACCGTGTGGTGTTTATGCGCAACGGCGTGATTGATGAGATCTGCGATTTGCAGCAGGCCATGGCCAGACCAGACTCACCGTTGTTTGCGGACGAGGGGCCGGCGACCGTCTTGACGGGTGTTCTAAGTGACGCCGATGAGCAGGGCGTGCGCAGTTTTGGTGTGGAAAACGCCCGGCTGTTTGTGCAAACCCCGTCATCTGACCTCGGTCAGCAATCCTCATCGTTAGCCAATACCCGTTTGCGCGTATTGGCGCGCGATGTCAGTGTGGCTCTGGACGACCCGCAGCGCATCAGTATCCGTAACCATTTGCAGGTGGTGATCCAGCAAATCCATGAGTTGCCGGATAACCGTCTGCTGTTGACCACTCAACTGGCGGATGGTCAGCACCTGCTGATTGAGATCACCCGCTGGTCTGCTCTGCAATTGCAATTGCGCACGGGCCAAACAGTCTGGGCTTTGATCAAGTCTGTAGCCCTGGTTCGATAGGAAGCGTTCACAGAACTGTCGTCTCCCTGAGTCATTAGTGTCACATCGCATCCCTAGACTACCGATTTTCTCAGCAACACTTGGGGTACATGCGGCATGTACTTCACCAATGGAGATCTTTGGGATGTATAAGAAGTGTAAAAGCGGCTTTGGAACCTTTTTTGTAGGCGGTATTGCGTGCCTCGCAGCAATGCCCGGTCCCACCAATATTGCTTACGCTCAGGCGGGCAGCGCCAATGTGATCAGCGCCACCGGTGAAATCAGCGGTGTGGTGTCTGATGCGGTCAGAGGTGTTTTTCTGGTCGGTGCCGAAGTGCGTGTCAGCGGTCTAGATGTGGTGGCCGTTACTAACAGCGAAGGCCGTTTTACACTGCGCAATGTGCCTGCCGGTAATTACACGGTGTCGGTGAGTTTTGTCGGTCGCCCATCACGTGACGCGACCGTCACGGTCACCAGCAACCAGGTTGCGATGGTTGAGGTGGAACTCGGCGCCACTGGAGACGATAACCAGTTGATCGAAAGCATGATCGTCATCGGAGCGCGCCCGCAGGCCGAATCCGAGGCGCGTGCACTGCAGATGCAACGCTCGTCCAACGCCATCATCAACGTGGTGTCCGCTGATGCCGTGGGTCAGTTCCCGGATCAGAACATCGCAGCGGCACTGTCACGTCTGCCTGGCATTGCTGTTGAGCGTGACCAGGGACAAGAGCGTGCAGTCAGCCTACGCGGTGCGCCCTCTCGCTGGAGCACCATTTCTTTCGACGGTGTCAACGTGATCGCGCCCAGCGGCCGACGCGCGCGCACCGATACCGTTCCCGCCGCCATCGGCAGTGCGGTTGCTGTGCGTAAAGCGGTCACGCCCGCCATGCAAGGTGAGTCGCTGGCCGGTAACGTTGACATCATCACCCGCGGCGCATTCGACTACCCGGGTTTTAAGACCGCATTAAACGTCGGCGCCGGTTATAACGAACTCGGTGGCACTGATCAGAATGAAATCGGCGGGTTTGTTGCCAATACTTTTGGTGATGGACGCTTTGGTGTGCTGCTGTCGGCCTCGCGTTATGAACGCGACATGGTCACCGATAACTTTGAGACTGACTGGGAAAGCGGCGCTGATTCCGAAGACCGCGAAGCCGGCTTTGAAAGCCGCGCCTGGGCAGATGCGCACCAGAACAAACTCTATCGCCTGACTCGCAGCAACTCGGCGTTCTCCGGCCGTGTGGACTTCCGGCCCTCGGATTATCATCAGTTTTTCTTCAGTTCCATTTACACCGAATTCACCGATGATGAACTGCGTAATGTGCATGAGTTCGATTTTGATGACGGTGCAACGCGCACCGATCGCGGCGTAACGCGTGGTTATGCCGACATCCGTACCGGCAATACGCCTTTGCAAGGGCGGATTTTTGCAGTGGAGCTCGACAGTACCTTGAACACCACCAAAACCTTGGAAAGCATTTTTACCAATACGTTGGGTGGCGAGCAGCGCTTTGATCAGTGGGATGCTTCATGGCGGATTAATTACAGCAAATCCCAGGCTGAGAGTGGCCCGACCGTACAGTCAGCATGGAGAAGCCCGCGTGGCAGCAACACACTCGGCTTGCGACCGACTGTGGTGTACGACTACAACGATCGCGCCAGACACGGTGTCACTCTGTATCAAACCATCGTCAATCCCAATGGCACATTGTCACAAGGTGCCATGAAGCGCTCTTTGGACCCTCAGGATTACGAGTTTGTTTATCTGCGAAACCTGACGCGCTTGCAGGACAGCCGCTCCACCAGCGCGCGCCTGGATCTGACACGTGACATGACCCTGATGGGTCGTGCCACGGAAGTGCAGTTTGGTGTGCAATACGATGACCGTTCAAAGGAAGACACCCGTCAGACACTGGAGATTATCCCGACGGCATTGACCTCGCGTGGCATTCGTTTGCCCTCGACCAATGATTTTGCGTTGAATGATCCGTATCAGGGCAAGTTGCCACTTGGCTATACCTTCCGCTACTTCTCTGACAGCGGCTTGCGTGAGTTGTGGAGCAGTCTGGCGGCGCAGGGCGCTTCGCGTGTGCAGGCCAACACCTCAGAGACCAATAACTATGAGGTCGAGGAAAACATCCTCTCCGCCTATGCCATGGCCACCACGTTTTTTGATTGGGGTAATATCCTGGCCGGCGCACGTGTGGAGCGGATTGAAAACTCGGGCAGCGCGTTGGTTCGATTCGGCAACACATTCCGCCCGACGGAAGTGGGTGGGGATAACCTGCAGTTCTTCCCCAGTGTGCATGTGAACTGGGACATTAATGAAGAGCTGAAACTGCGTCTGTCGGCCAACAGTGGTGCTGCGCGACCGGATTTTACTATCCTGCGTCCTAACTTCAACGTCTCCGACGAAACCACGTCTATCAGCGGAGGCAACCCGTTTGCGGAAGCTGAAAAAGCCAGCGGCGCCGATGCCTACCTCGAGTGGTATCTGCCCGAAGGTGGTTTTGTGTCGGTAGGTGCGTACTACAAGGCGCTGGATGATGTGCTGTTTACCGTGCAGCGTCCACGCTTCGGCAGTGATGTGTTGAACGAGACAGGTATCGATCGTTCCGGTTATACCTTCACCACCACCGACAACGGCGGCAGCGGTTATCTGGCTGGCTTTGAGCTGGCGGTCTCTCAGACACTGGAGCCGTTTGCCGCTCGATTGGACTTGCCTGATTGGGCAAGTGGTTTTGGTATCAACGGTAACCTGACCCTAAACGAGTCGGAGAGTGAAACCCCCGGCGGCCGTAAGGTGCAGCTGCCCGGTTCATCAGACATGATTTACAACCTGGCGATGACGTTTGAGCGTTATGGCCTGTCTACGCGACTGAGCTGGCAGTACCGCACCAAGTGGATCGACAGCATCGGCGATGGCGACATCCTTGGTGATGGTTTCTGGGATGAAGTCGGTCGACTGGATTTCAAAGTGTCGTATACCTTTAATGACAACGCGAATGTGTATCTGGAAGCCAACAACCTGCTCAGAGAGCCCGGCATCCGTTATACCGGCGAGCGCATCCGCGTCTCCGAGTATGAGGAATTCGGTCAGCGTTACATGATTGGTCTGCGTCTGAACTTCTGATCGAAAGCGCCCCCTTTGGTGATGATCATCGAAGGGGGCGCTCCCTTGTCTGACTTCTCTCTCTGCGGCAATTTGTCGCAGGACATGTCCTGAAGCGCCGTGTAGTTTATTGAATCTTGTCAAAACACTGTCAATCAGGCATTTCCCATGTTGCAAGCTGCGCGTCGTTTTTGGTTGCTCTGTCATCTGTACCTTGGGCTGGGTATAGGCGGCGTGTTTGCGCTCCTGTCTCTGACGGGTAGTGTGCTGGTTTTCTACATAGAAATTGATCGATGGCTCACGCCGGAGCTACGCATTGTAGTGCCGGAAGCTCAACCACCTGCCAGTTTGCAGGAGATGATCACTGCCCTGCAGCAGGCACATCCACAGCGTCAATTCAGCTGGCGCCTGGAGATTCCGCAGCGCGATGATGAGGCATTGGTCGCACGTTACTACCGTGCCGAGGAAACCGCACATCTGGATTTTGCCCCGCTGATCTCGGCGGTCAATCCCTACACCCTGCAGGTGGTCAGCAATCGATTCTGGGGTCAATATCCGATGACCTGGTTGCTTGATCTGCATTACACCTTGTTGTTGGGGGTAGATGGCACAACATTGGTTGCCGTTGCGGGGCTGCTTGGTCTGTTGTCGCTGATTACCGGCATGGTGCTGTGGTGGCCATCGACGGGACGCTGGCGTAAAGCACTGACCTGGCGCTGGCGCCGGGGCAGTGCGCGGCAAATTTACGACTTGCATGTGTTGCCGGGTGTCTACGGTGTTGTGCTGCTGTTTTTGTTGACGGTGACCGGCATTATCCTCGCGCGGCCGGACTGGTTTACGCCCTTGCTGGAAAAAACAGGTGCACTGTATCAGGTGCCGACACTGAACTCGGTTCGGGCGGCCGGCCAGCAACGCTTGTCTGCGGATGTTGCCTGGGCTGCAGCACAGGCTGTGTTTCCTGATGCACAATTGCGCTGGTTGCATACGCCCGAGACTGATGATGGTGTGTATTTTATGCGTTTTGAGCAAGCAGCCGAGCCAGGCCGCAGGTTCCCGATTTCGCGGGTCTGGGTGGATCAGTACAGCGGCGAAGTACTGGCCAGTTTCGATCCCTTGTCGGCGGGTTTCGCAGATACGTTTATGGCCTGGCAACACCCCCTGCACAACGGAGAGGCCTTTGGTCTGTTGGGTCGTTTATTGGTGGCGCTCAGTGGTCTGTTGCCGACGGTGCTGCTGACGACCGGCATCATTCGCTGGCGACAGAAAAGCGTGGCATCCCGGCAAAAAAACACTCGCTCCCCAGAATCGTAAATTGTTTGTTATTTCCAAGGATTAATGACCTCAGCACCTGCTGCATAAAACGGTGCTGTATCACGTGATGCAATAATGAGCTTGTTTGCAATCGCAATGGAGGCAATAAATCCATCGGCGGTCGTGATGGTAAATCCGGCAGCGCGAGATTGAGCGATCAGTTCGGCATATGCGTGGGTGCAGGCGAGATCAAAGGACAGTATGCGACCTGCAAACAAATGTATGACGCGTGTTTCCAGGTTGTTGTGAAGTACGTTTTTTCGTTGACTGGCAGGCAGTAATGCAACACCCGCACGCAACTCTGCAACAGTGATGCTGGTGAGAAAAAGCGTGTCAATGGCTTGGGCGTTTAGCCATTCAACGACCTTTGGATCGGGTAGCCGGCGCAAAGGTTCAGAGATCACATTGGTATCCAGCAGAATCATTCAGGCATAACCACTGGCGCAGAGTTTCTGTCGCGCACCTGTTCAAACATTTGAAACTCTTCATCTGTTAACTGTGCGTGCCCTCCGATCTCAACCATCAATGATCCCAACTGTACACGTTGTTCACCAGCAACAGCCGATTCAAGAATGGCGCGAACCTCTGCTTCCATACTGTGCCCGCGTTTCGCAGCCCGTGATCGTAAGGCACGATGAATTTCATCCGGCAGATTGCGGACGGTCAACATGGCCATGGTGCCAGCCTCTTTGAAGTTAAAGTGCATGCATCTTATAAAAATGCATGCAATGCGGCAAGTCCTTAGGTCCATATCACACACTCCGTTGTTGTTTGGTGGGGGATACTCTGGTTTTAGCACACCAATCGTCAAACTCCCCGCTTTGTTATACAGTCGTGCTCACATTGTGGCGACAGACGGGTTATGACATGCGTAACGTAGAATCATCATCAACAAAAGCACGGTTGTTGACCTGGGTTTGGTTTGCGGCCGGCGCTGGCGTCTTGGGTTTAACCGCTCTAACGGGCTTGGAAGGGAGTACAGCCGTGGCAGACGATTATGTGTGGCTGGAAGAGGTAGAAGGAGCGGCTGCGCTGAGCTGGGTGGAGCAGCAGAATGCACGCTCGTTGCCGCAAATCATGTCTCACCCTGCCTACGCGCAGCTGTATCAGAACGCGCTTGAGGTTCACAACAGCACGGCACGCATTCCGGAGGTCAGTCGGCGCGGCGAGTACCTTTACAATCTCTGGCGTGATGCCACCCATGCTCGCGGGCTGTACCGGCGCGCTACCTTGCAGGAGTACAGCAAGGATCAACCGCTATGGGAAACAGTGCTGGATCTGGATCAGTTGGCCGCAGACGAAGGCAAAAACTGGACTTGGGGAGGCATCAATTGTCTGGCGCCTGACTATCAACGCTGTTTGTTGAGTTTGTCGATTGCCGGCTCCGATGCTGCGGTGGTGCGTGAGTTTGATCTTGCCAGCAAAACCTTTGTGGAAAACGGTTTTGAGCTGCCGGAAACCAAGTCACGTGTTAACTGGCTGGATGCTAATACCATCATTGTTGGCACGGATCTGGGGCCGGGCAGCATGACGGACTCCGGATATCCTGCGCAATTGCGTGTCTGGCAACGCGGGCAAGCCCTGGCGGAATCCAGCCCCTTGTATGCTGCGCCGGTGAATGTGGTCTCGGTATATTCACAGATCCTGCGTGACAGCCTAAACACCTATCCGATTATTCATGAAGGTCTGACGTTTTATACCTCAGATCGTTATGTGATGACCGGTTATGAGCTGACACGATTGCCGATTCCGCAGGATGCGGTGATCGCCGGGCTCTACAACAACCAATTATTTGTTGAACTTAAAAGCGATTGGCTGAGCTTTAGACAAGGTGCCATTGTGTACGCACCCATGCCACAGATTCTGGCAGGAAATGCTGAGTTTACGGTGTTTGTGCAACCGGACGAACGCAGCGCTATTGTGGATTTTAGTGTCACCCGCAGCGGCATTCTGGTGAACTGGCTTGAGAATGTGCGAGGCCGTCTTGAGCGTTACACCCCCGTTTGGTCTGCTGACCAAACCCGCATCAACAGTTGGCAGCATGAAACTGTGGCATTTGACCCGGACGGCAGCATTGCCATTCAAAATGCTTCGTTTGAACATGATGACTTTTTTGTCACCTACAACAGCTTTTTGCAGCCAAGCACGCTGTACCACGTCAACGAGGCCTTGCAGATCAGTGCGCTCAAAACCATGCCTGCGATGTTTGATGCCAGCCAGTTTGTCACCCATCAATACATGGCGACGTCTGCCGATGGCACACAGATTCCCTATTTTGTGGTGATTGCCCGTGATGCGGTGCTTGACGGCCGCAACCCCACGCAGTTGTGGGCCTATGGTGGTTTCGAGATTTCGTATCAGCCGTCGTATTCAGCGATTATCGGTCGCAACTGGCTGGAGCAGGGCGGTGTGTATGTGCTGGCCAATATTCGCGGCGGTGGCGAGTTCGGGCCGCGCTGGCATCAGGCCGGGCTGCTCAAAAATCGCCACAAAGTCTATGAAGATTTTGAAGCAGTGGCAGAAGATCTGATTGCCCGCAATATCACCTCATCCCGGCATCTTGGTATTCGTGGTGGCAGCAACGGTGGTCTGTTGGTGGGAGCGGCCGTCACCCGTCGTCCGGAGCTCTACAATGCAGTGATCAGCCAGGTGCCGTTGCTGGATATGCAGCGTTATAGCAAGTTACTTGCCGGAGCCAGCTGGATGGGGGAATACGGTGATCCCGATCAGGAGGATATGTGGACCTACATCCGCAGTTATTCGCCGTATCACAACGTGCATGCCGACGTGTCTTATCCAAAAATATTTTTTACCACCTCCACCCGCGATGACCGTGTGCACCCCGGCCATGCGCGCAAAATGGTCGCGAAGATGCTGGATCAGGGGCATGACGTGTTGTACTTCGAGAACACCGAAGGTGGGCATGCGGGGGCCGCCAACAATGCGCAGCGCGCTCAGCTGGATGCATTGATCTATGCCTATTTTCTGGAACGTCTGAAGGAGTAGCGCTGGTGAAGCTCTGTTCACAGATGGCGGGTATGGCTGCAGTGGCTGGATTATTTCTGGCGAGTGCGACCTCAGCACAATCCGCGGGTAACAGCATGGCTGCATTTGATGGTCGCAGCGGGCTGTTGCGCAGTTGTGTGGCCTTGTATGCGGGTGCGCCGCGTGAACAAGCGGTGCTGGATGGCAACTATGATGTCACCTTGCAACTGATCAATGATCAGCTGCAGTTTGGTCTGACGGAGGCGACGGTGCGCCCCTCCACCGACACTCGAGCTTGCAGTGGTCATTTTGAAGGCGACACCTATCTCGACAAAGTGGAGGTCAGCCAGGTCGATGCGCAAACCAATGGCCGCTATTTCCTGCAGATGAAGGCGCTGCCCGGCGATCCTATGCAATTGCAGCTGAACACGGCCTTGTTGACCCGGGAGATCCCTGCAGAACGGTTTGCTTCAGCAGCCCTGTACTCGCGTGTTTTTAATGGCGATGCGCTGGTGGTCGCCAAAAACGGACATATTGTCTTTGAGGATTACGTGGCGCCATTTGCCGCGGCCGACCCACATTTGCTGGCCTCCGGTACAAAAAGTTTCAGTCTTGCCCTGTTTGCCTTGGGGTTGCAGGAAGGTATCTGGACCCTGGATGAGCAGGTGTCGCAGACCATCACGGAATGGCGTGGCAATCCGGGACGCGAAGCGATCAGCATCAGGCATCTGTTGAACCTAAGCAGCGGTCTCAAGGATGCAGATAGTTATAACGTGTTTCGTGTCCCTCAGTTGGATATCTATGATCTGGCGATCAATCGATCCACGCAGGTATTCCCGGCCGGAAACGGATTCATTTACGGTTCGGTGAATTTTTATGTGTTGGCGGCGCTGTTTGAGCGCAAAACCGGCCGCGACCCGGTGCAGTATCTGTACGATAAGTTGCTCAAGACCTTGGGCATGCCGCAGCAACATCTGGCGTTGTGGATTCGTGACAGTAAAGGCAAGCCACAATTGGCGGGCGGTGCTTATCTGGATGCGCGCAGCTGGCTGAATTTCGGGATGATGATTGCCAATGGCGGCCAGTGGAAGGGCCGTCAGTTGCTGGAACCGGCCACGCTGGCTCTGATCAACGGAATCAGTAATCCCGCCTTTGAAGGTTATGGAGTGAGCTGGTGGCGCAACAACGCAATTTCGGGCTCGTATCAGCCAGCGACCGACGTGGTTCCCGCCGATGCCCGGCCTGACGCAGAGCGCATCCTGCCGCAGCAGCCGGCAGACGTATTTTTTGCAGCCGGCCTGGGGCGTCAGCGCCTGTATATTGTGCCCTCGCAGAATCTGGTGATTGTGCGTTTTGGCATGACCCTGGGTGACAGCTTCAGTGATCAGGAATTGCTCAGCAGGATTCAGGATGCTTTGAAGTGACACCCGGCATCATAGGCATGGAACATGCCGCGCAAACCCCATAGGTGCCGTTGCGGATGCGTTACAGCGCGTTGGCGATCTCCGTCAGTTCGCCGCGCGCATCGGCGGCCAGCACGTGCAGCACTTCATCGTTTTCAGTATCCTGAGCCTGCTCCTGTGAATCCTGACTGCGCCCGCGGCTCAGATCAGCCTGAATGTCGTGAAGGCGGTTCTCCAGTTCCGTGTGCAGTGAATTCAGTGCGTCTGTGACGGTGTTGATATTGATGGCTGTAGTATTTGACATGTAATCCTCTCAGTTATCTGTCCGGTGTCGGACACCGTTCGTAACATCCTGCAGCGCCTGCGAGAGGTGTTTGTTGAGCACAATCAAACCCAGGTGTGGTATACGCTTTTGGGGATCACAGTTTTGCTGGAGCTTTTATGACATCACCTCAACCAACAACAGATGGCCGTTATCGTCAGGTTGGCAAGCTTCGTGTTGCCAACCTGTTGTATCAGTTTGTAGAAAACGAACTGCTGCCCGGGAGCGGTGTGTGTGCGGCGGATTTCTGGTCGGGTCTGCAAACACTGGTATCGGACATGGCACCGCTCAACCGTGCGCTGTTGCAGCACCGCGACATACTGCAGCAGCAAATAGATCACTGGCATCAACACCGCAGCGGGCAGCCTGAAGACGGCGCAGCGTACACAGCGTTTCTGCAGCAAATCGGTTATCTGCAGGCAGAACCGGCGGACTTTACAATCACCACAGATAACGTTGACCCCGAGATAGCAACACTCGCAGGCCCACAACTGGTGGTGCCGGTGATGAACGCCCGTTATGCCTTGAATGCCGCCAATGCGCGGTGGGGCAGTTTGTATGATGCACTGTACGGAACCGATGTGATTGCTGACGAGATAGGGCACAGTCGAATGGCGGGTTATGACGCGCGTCGGGGCCGCAAGGTGATTGCTTGGGGACGAGCTTTTCTGGATGAGTTTTTTCCCTTGAATCACGGGGTTTCCCATGCACTGGTGCGCGCTTACCGTATCCACGCAAGCAAACTTCAGCTTGTAATGGACGACGGAAAAATCGCCGGCCTGGCAGACCCCCGGCAGTGTGTCGGTTATCGCGGTGATGCCGCTGCACCTGAGAGTGTGTTGCTGGTGCACCATGGGTTGCATGTGGAGATTTGTATCGACCCCCATCATGTTATTGGTCAACAGGACAGGGCGGGGGTGCGCGACATCCTGCTGGAAGCTGCACTCACCACGATTCAGGATTGTGAGGATTCGGTGGCGGCCGTTGATGCCGCTGACAAAGTCGCGGTCTACCGCAACTGGCTTGGACTGATGCGCGGTGATCTGCGCTGTGTATTCACAAAAGACGGTGTCGACCATACACGTACGCTCGCGGCTGACCGCGAATACACCGGTGTGGATGGCGCGGCGCTGGTGTTGCCAGGGCGCAGTCTGATGTTGGTGCGCAATGTCGGGCATCTGATGACCAATGACGCTGTGCTGGACGAGCACGGCCAGGAAATCCCCGAAGGTTTGCTGGATGCCTTGGTGACCAGTGCGGCAGCCTTGCATGATCTGCGTAAAACTGCGGGCTGCCGCAATTCGCGCACCGGCAGTATCTACATCGTCAAACCCAAAATGCACGGGCCAGCCGAGGTGGCGTTCACTTGCAAGGTATTTGCTGCCGTGGAAAAAATTCTCGGTCTGCGCGAGGACACCCTCAAAATCGGCATCATGGACGAAGAACGCAGAACCTCGCTGAACCTCAAGGCCTGCATTTTTGAAGCACGCTCACGGCTGATTTTTATCAATACCGGTTTCCTGGATCGCACCGGGGATGAGATTCATACCAGCATGCACGCTGGTGCGTTTGTGCGTAAAGCTGACATCAAGGCCAGCCGCTGGATACGCGCCTATGAAAACCGCAATGTTGCTATCGGGCTGGCCTGTGGACTGTCCGGGCGCGCACAGATTGGTAAGGGCATGTGGGCGATGCCAGACGAGATGGCGGCGATGATGAGAGACAAAATTGCCCACCCGATGACCGGCGCCAGCTGCGCCTGGGTGCCCTCGCCAACTGCGGCAACCCTGCATGCCATTCATTACCACCGGGTTGATGTGACGGCCATAAGACGTGAATTGGCGCAAAGCGAGATGTTGCCTGTTGCTGAGTTACTGAGTCTGTCGGTCGCGCCGCCGGACAGCTGGAGTGCACAACAGATTCAGCAGGAGCTGGACAACAATGCACAGGGCCTGCTGGGATACGTGGTGCGCTGGATTGATCAGGGCGTTGGCTGCTCCAAAGTGCCTGATATCAGTGGTACCGGATTGATGGAAGATCGAGCAACGCTGCGTATCTCCAGTCAGCACATCGCCAACTGGCTGCTTCACGGCGTGTGCAGTGCTGAGCAGGTCATGCACACCTTGCAGCGCATGGCGGCGATTGTTGACAGGCAGAACGCTGGCGATCCGCTGTATCAACCGATGTCCCCGGGCTTGGATAACAGTATTGCGTTTCGGGCGGCCTGTGATCTGGTGTTTTATGCCTTGCAGCAACCGTGCGGATACACTGAACCACTTCTGCACAAGCATCGTAGAAGGGTCAAGGAAGTTCTTCCTTCTTAAGTGTAAGACGGTTTAGCCCGGCCCATGGCCGGGTTTTTTTTGGCTGCGAATTTAGCGATTACCGATTGGCGTGTCATCGAATTGTCAATTTTCCTTTATCTCTCTGTCACTTGGCGTGTTTACACTGCAATTCCATCAAATGAGACTCTGGAGCATTCTGATGGCCAACGTAACGCACTACCGAACGGTTTTCCTGTCAGATATTCATCTCGGGGACGCGGATTGCAAAGCTGAGTTTCTGCTGGACTTTCTGGATCACAGTCGCATCGATACGCTGTATCTGATTGGCGACATCATTGATATTTGGGCCATGAGCCGGCAGTTCTGCTGGCCCGATAGCCACAACGAACTTCTGCATCGATTTATGCAAATGCCGTCAGCGGGCACGCGGGTTATCTACCTGCCCGGCAATCATGATGAACCTGCCCAGCGTTATGACGGCATGGCACTGGGTGCAATAGAAATCCACCGGGAGTACATTCACACGCTGGCCAATGGTAAAAAACTGCTGCTGATGCACGGTGACCAGTTTGATCAGGAAGTTTGTTTTGGTCCCTTGCATGCCTGGATCGGCGACAAAGCCTACCGCACGCTGATGTTTGTGAATCGCTGGTACAACCGCTATCGCGTCTGGCGCGGCCACGATTACTGGTCGCTGGCCGGTTTCCTGAAAAGTCATGTCAGAGGTGCTGCCGAAGCGATCACACGCTACCGGGAAATCGGCTGTGCGTATGCGCGCGAGCGCGGCATGGACGGCATTGTGTGCGGGCACATTCACCACCCGGAAGTGACAACCGTGTCTGGCACCCTCTACTGCAACGATGGCGACTGGGTGGAGAATTGTTCTGCGCTTACCGAAGACCGTCGCGGCAATCTGCAGTTGATCTTCTGGACAGCCGTGAAGCAATCCATTGACTCTGATCTCAATCCACAAGGCGCAACTGTGCACCGGTTGAGGGATCTGGGGGCACGCGCTGCCTGATCATTGATTGTGTTGATTTCTCAAGAAATGGCGCAGCGGGCTAGCCCCTGCGCGGTAAACAGGGGCATAATCAGCGCACTTGATCGCTGAAGCTGACTGATTGTGCCCTTGGGCGTCCTTTATCATCTGAACCCGGTGCTTGCGCCGCCGTCATCGGTTGATACGCAGGACGTCATGAGCACCCGCCTGGCGAATCATCTGATGGCTGCCAGTGCAGAAGGTGCTCCGTTTGAATAATAACTCTGAGGGTGGAAATACCATCATCGCCATCGCGGGCGCTTCGGCGTCCGGTAAAAGCCTGTTCGCGTCCACGGTGTATCACGAGCTGGTCGCGGAGCTCGGCAGTGAGCGTATTGCGATTGTGTCGGAAGACGCATACTACCGCGATCAAAGCCATCTGCCTTTCAGCCAGCGTGTACTCACCAACTACGATCACCCTTCAGCGTTTGAGCATTCACTGCTGGCAGCGCATCTGCAGACGCTGCGACAGGGCGGCTCCATCGAGATGCCTCAATACAGTTACAAGCAGCATACCCGTCAGGAAAAAACCCTTCATGTGTCGGCCGCCCGCGTTATTCTGGTCGAGGGTATCCTGCTGCTGACAGACAAACGCTTGCGAGAAAATTTTGATATCAGCGTGTTTATGGACACACCGCTGGACATCTGCCTGCTCAGACGTATCAAGCGCGATATCGAAGACCGGGGGCGCAGTTTGCACTCGGTTATTGAACAGTATGAAACCACGGTGCGGCCGTCATATTTCGAGTTTATCGAACCGTCAAGGCAATACGCGGATCTGGTGGTCACCCGGGGCGGGCAGAACCAGATTGCGATTGATATGATCAAAGCCAGTATCCGCCAACTCACGGCCAAGTAACAAAACGGTTGCACTTTATGATGGGACTCGTAGGAATTTTATTTTTGTTGTTGGTGGCTTACGCGGCGTCGAGCAACAGATCTCGCGTCAACTGGCGCACGGTCAGTATTGCATTTGCTCTGCAGGTCTCGCTGGGCGCCTTTGTCATCTATCTGCCGTTTGGGCAACAGGTTTTGTATCAGGTCTCCCAGGTTGTTTCTAACGTCATCAGCTTTGCCAACGATGGCATTGTGTTTGTGTTTGGTGAGATTGGTAATTTCTCGCAGGGATTTATCTTCGCGGTGCATGTGCTCGCGGTGATTGTGTTTTTCTCCTCACTGATAGCCGTGCTTTACCATCTGGGCATCATGTCGTGGATTATCCGCGTGATCGGTGGCGGATTACAGAAGTTGTTAGGCACCAGCCGGCCGGAATCCATGTCAGCGGCCGCCAACATTTTTGTTGGCCAGACCGAGGCCCCATTGGTCGTCAGACCCTTTATTCCCACCATGACACGCTCAGAACTGTTCGCCGTCATGGTGGGTGGTTTGTCGTCTATCGCCGGATCCGTGCTGGCCGGTTATGCCGGCATGGGCGTTGAGCTCAAATACCTGATTGCCGCCAGTTTTATGGCCGCGCCGGGTGGTTTTCTGATGGCAAAGCTGTTGCTGCCGGAAACAGAAACACCCAAAAATGATCTGTCTGAAATCGTTAACGAAAAACCGCACACCAATGTGATTGATGCGGCGGCGGCAGGTGCGTCGAGCGGCATGCAACTGGCCTTGAATGTAGGTGCCATGGTGCTGGCGTTTGTTGGCTTGATTGCGCTGGTGAACGGCATTATTGGTGGTATTGGCGGACTGCTTGGGCAGGAAGGCATCACCCTGCAGCTGATTTTTGGTTATCTGTTTCAGCCGCTGGCATTTCTGCTGGGTGTGTCATGGGATGAGGCCAGACTGGCGGGTAGTTTTATTGGCCAGAAGCTGGTGATCAATGAGTTTGTCGCATACCTGGATTACGTCAACGTCAAGGATCAGCTCAGTGCGCAGACGCAGATCATAGTCACCATTGCGCTGTGTGGTTTTGCCAACTTTTCATCGGTTGCCATTTTACTGGGCGGTCTGGGTGGTATGGCGCCCGAGCGGCGTAGTGACATCGCTGAACTGGGTATGAAAGCGTTGCTTGCTGCGACGCTGGCAAACCTGATGAGTGCTGCCATTGCCGGTTTCTTTTTCTCTTTGCTCTGAGGTCACAGTCGATGTCATTGCAGGTTCCTGAACTGGATATCAGTCGTCTGGACAATGATACCGAGGCATTTGTTGCCGAGATCGGCAGTGCTTATACCGAATTTGGCTTTTGCAGCATCGGCGGTCACGGTATCAGCACGAAAACCATTGAAGATTGTTACGCGGCGATCAAGGCATTTTTTGCTTTACCCACTGACGTCAAACAGCAATACCATATGGCCGGACAGGGCGGCGCGCGCGGATACACGGGTTTTGGTATTGAAAAAGCCAAGGATAGCCAGCATCCGGATCTGAAAGAGTTCTGGCATGTGGGACTGCAGACCGCTGACCCTGCACCTCACGCGTGTTTGTACCCAAACATCTGGCCCGCTGAGGTAGCTGATTTCAAGCGCGCGACCTACACGCTCTACACCGAACTGCAAACGCTGGGCACGCGGGTGTTGCAAGCGCTGGCCTTGTTTCTGGGGCAACCACAACACTACTTTGCGGACAAAGTGCATTACGGCAATTCCATCCTGCGGCCCATTCACTATCCGCCAGTAGGGCCTGGTACCACCGCTTCAATTCGCGCCGGTCAGCATGAGGACATCAATTTGATTACCTTGCTGGTGGGTTCGCATGAAGCGGGTCTGGAGATCCTGCGCCGCGATGGTTCATGGTTGCCGGTCACCACTCAACAAAGCGCTATTCTGGTCAATATCGGCGATATGCTGCAGCGCCTGAGCAATCATGTGTTGCCATCCACCACACATCGGGTGGTGAATCCGGTCGGTGCAGCCGTAGACAAGCCGCGGTATTCCATCCCGTTTTTTTTGCACCCCAACCCTGATTTTCTGATTGAAACCTTGCCGACCTGTATCACCGCAGACAGGCCCAATCAATATCCGCATGCCATTACTGCCAATGACTATCTGTTGCAACGACTGGCGGAAATAGGGCTGCTCAAAAAGCCGCAGTAATACCGTAGAGGAATTGTCATGCAGGCCTTCAACTTTATTCGCACGCTGATCCTTGTGACGCTGCTTATGTTGGTACCCATAGTAGGCCTGGCTCAGCAAAGTCAGCCATCCCTACAGCAGTTGCTGCAGGAACCCTTCCTTGACGACTACTATTCAAACGTGGTGTACGGCTACGAAATTGTCACCGATACCCAGAACAATGCCAGCCGGTATGTGGGCAACAGCCTGAATTGCAGTAACTGCCATCTGCAGGCCGGAACACAAAAGGAAGCGCTGCCGCTGAATGTGGCTGGTATGTATCCGAAATGGCGTGCAAAAAATGGCAAACGTAACGGCATCGGTTTGCGTATTCGTGAATGTTTCCTCTACAGCATGGACGGCATCATGCCGCCGGAAGACGCCCCGGAAGTGCTCGCCATCTCCGCTTACATCAGTTATCTGTCACAAGGGCAGATCATGGGGGCCGAACCTGAGGGCAGGGGCGTGCCGACCTTGCCAGACACCGGCTACGATCCCAACCCCGCCACCGGGCGCGCTGTGTATCTTGAGCAGTGTGCCAGTTGTCATGGGACTCAGGGCGAGGGGGTTGCTGGCATGCCACCCGTGTGGGGGTTGAACTCCTACAACAAGGGCGCGGGCATGCATGATATCCGTGAAGCCGCCGGGTTTATCTGGGCCAATATGCCATTGGGTAACGGCAAGTCATTGACCCATCAGCAGGCCTTTGATGTGTCTGCTTATCTGAATCTGCAGATTCGTCCTTCTGACCCCAGGGACAGCAAGTTCCTCAAACTTCTGGAACACCTGATAAATTGATCCGCACCTATCTGAGAGAAGCGACGCCCTCATTTGCCTGGAAAAATCGACCGGGCAACTGGCGCACGGAAATTTTTGCGGGATTGGTAGGCGCCATCCTGGTGATTCCGCAAGGCATCACCTTTGCGTATCTGGCGGGACTACCGCCTGAATACGGATTGTACTGCGCGATTTTTGTCACCTTGTTCTGCAGTGTTCTGGGCACCTCATCGATGATGAGTGGTCCCAATACGGCGGTGGCTATTCTGATAGGCACAGCAGTGCTGCCGCTGGCGGGCCGGGGCAGTCCGGTTTATATCGATTTTGTGTTTCTGTTGTGTCTGATGGTGGGCGCCATTCAGTTGCTGTTCTGGCTGATGCGCGGGGCGCGTGTTTTTCAGTACCTGTCGCCGGCGGCCATTTCCGGTATTTCAGCAGGCGCTGGTTTTTTGATCATCATGGCGTCACTGGACAGTATTCTGGATCTGTCGACATTTAAAACCACGTTCTTTTACGAAAAAATCTACGTGATTGTCAGTGATGCCCGCGACCTGGTAAATCCGTACAGCTTGTTTATCGGTTTGTGCACCATTGCTGGCGGATACATTGGACGGCGTTTTTCACCTCGCTATTTTATTATCATCGCGGTGATTGCCGGCTACCTCAGTGGTCTGTTGGTGGCGTTTGTGTGGCCACAGCCGGTGACAGAACTGGAGTATCTGGGGCGTATGCCGATTGAGTGGCTGCCGCTTCATCTGCCCACCATCAACATGGAATACCTGATGATGAGCACCCTGCTGATACCCTACGCAATCACCATTGCCTTTATTGGTCTGGCGCAATCGTTGGTGATTGTGCGTGAATTAAAAATGGAAACCGACCAGGACATCAATCTGGACAAAGAGGTGTACGCGCAGGGTCTGGCCAATATGCTGGCGCCGTTTTTTTCCAGCTTTGCAGGGGCGGGCAGTTTTAACCGTACCAAGGCCAATCAGAGTCTGGGTGCAACCACGCCATTCTCAGGTATCGCCTCGGCGGGTTTTGTACTGGTGCTGATTACGTTTCTGGGGCCGATTCTGACGTACATGCCGATGGCCGCCATGGCCGGCACCTTGTTTATTGTTGGTGCCGACATGATCAAGTGGCGCGATATCAAACACTATGCGCAAGTGCGCGCCGAGTTGGTGATTTATCTGGCGACCTTCATCAGCATCATGTTTTTTGGACTGGCCACCGGGGTAGTGGTCGCAGTGTTCCTGTCGGTCAGTGTGTTTATGTTACGCATCAGTCAGCTGGAGTTAACCGTTGAGCCCATTGAGTCCGGGATTTTGCTGAAGGTCAAAGGCGCGTTGTTTTATGCCTCGCTGGCGCATCTGACCGAAAAGTTTCACAGCCACTTTGGCAAAAATCTCACAGTCGATCTGCAATTCACCACGCATATTGATCAGTCCGCAGTAGACTTTTTTATTCGTGAATCCAGAAATATGGCCGCACAAGGGGTCAAGTTGACACTGTTGATCAACGAGAAGCAGGGACACTTTCTGAAAAAAATGGGTGCAAACACCGATATCGAACTGGTTGCCCTTTAATGTAAAGCTGTTTTAAATCAGCCTAAAAAGCCGGAGAAAACTATGAAAGATGATCATCAGGCAACAGTCGGGCGCCGTGCGCTGTTAAGCAATCTTGGGGTAGCAGCGGTAGCAGGCCTGGCTGTCAGTGCCAGTCAGCTATCAGCGCAGCCTGCGGCTCCGTCGGCACCGCATCCGACCGGGTTTCAGCCGGCACGCCATAGTCAGGATAGCTGGCTGGATGAGATGCCCGGCAGTCACCGGGTGATTGTCGACTCATCATCGCCCGTGGGCGGGGCCAGTGCCTTGTGGTACGCGAATAACATTCTCAGCGCTCACGAGGAGTCCTATGAGGGCAGTGCTGCCGACTACGCCATGGTTGTGTGTTTCCGTCACGTGTCGACACCTTACGGTTTTGATGATGGCATCTGGGCGAAATACGGTTCACTCTTTGACCGCGCGGCCGATCCTGCCCCGACAGCAAATCCGATGAATACCGCAGGGCCGTCAAGTGGCGGCAACAGTATCGGCTCATCGGTAGCGCGTGGTGTGCAGTTCGCCATTTGTGGCCGCGCCACCCGCCGCTATGCCATGGCCATTGCCTCATCCACCGGGGTAACGGCTGACGAAGCGTTTGCTGAGCTGACAGCAGGCCTGATTCCTAATGCCCAATTAGTGCCGGCCGGGGTGGTGACAGTCACCAGGGCGCAGGAGTACGGATACAGCTTGTTGTATGCGGAGTGATCGCATCTGTCAGCCCGGTCCTGAATATCCACCAGATCAATGCCGGGCAGTTTCAGCACCGTAACGTACTCGTATTGCCTGATCACTCTGGCAAAGCCATGGCCGTCAGAGTTCTACCAGTTTGCAGTACGATGTACTGGCGCCCCTGATGAACATAACTCATCATTCCGTAACGACTGGCACGTGGCACCTCAATCCTGCTCAGTTGTTCACCCGAGCTCTTGTCAACGGCGTACAGGTAAGGTACGCCATCACCACCCGTAGCGGCGTAAACCAGCATATCGGGCAGTATCATCATGGTGGCCCAGTCTCCTGTGCCGGTGTTACTCAGTTCAATGCCTGCGAGTGCCGGATGTTCACGCACATGGCGCGGCGTTTCCGCCACGGGAATCCACCACAGGTGTTCACCGGTGTTCATGTCGATAGCGGTGATGCGACTGAATGGGGGCTTGAACAGGGGTAGACCCTGGGGGCCGCGTACCGTCGCGTTACGCAGATTTGAATAGGCCGCCAAGGTGGTGCCTGTCGGGTCAAAGGCAAGCATGGCATCACGTTCCTGCGCAGGCGCCAGCACATGCGCGCTGCAGGCCTTGCGTGAGGTGACAAAAAACACGCCGGTTACCGGATCTGCAACCGGTGGTGCAAAAATATTGGCACCACCGGCATCGCTCGGGCAGGACATGGCTGCAATCTTTCCCAGTGCATTTTCGTTGTGCAAGGGAGGCAGAAACAACGGACCTAGCTGAAAATCTGCCAACGCGTCTATCGCCTGTTGCCGCAGCTCCGGGGTGAAATCAATGAGGTCGTCGTGCGTTATACCCTGCACATCAAAGGCCGCAGGTTTGCTGGGGAAGGGCTGCGTCGGTGAAGTCTGTTCACCGGGCACCAGTGACTGAGGCACCGGACGCTCCTCGATTGGCCACAGCGGTTCGCCGGTCAGACGATTAAAACCAAAAACAAAACCATGTTTGGTCATTTGTGCAACAGCTGGCACCGTTTGGCCATTCTGCTGAATATCCAGCAATACTGGCGCAGTGGGTATGTCGTAATTCCAGATATCATGATGGACCAGCTGGTAATGCCAGACGCGTTCACCCGTCTGCACATCCAGCGCGACGATGCTGGTACCGAACAGATTGTCTCCCGGGGTGAACCCACCAAAATAGTCAATGGTTGGCGGATTGGTGACGAAGTAAACAATACCTGCTTCAGGATCCGCCGACAAAGGCGCCCAGGGTGTCACTTCACCCGTCAGATCGCGCGGATTGCCTTGCACATCCCAGGTGTCACTGCCAAATTCACCGGGTTCGGGGATCACATGAAAGCGCCAGCGAAACTCCCCGGTGCGGGCATCAAAGGCCAATATATCGCCGGGTATGTTTTCGATGCGAGTCTGGTTATAACCCTGCTCGGCAGAGTTGCCGACCACCACCACACCGTTGACAACAATAGGCGGCGCTGAGGAGGTGATGTACCCCTCAGAAAGCGGGATGCCATAGTAGGGATCAAAATCGTAACCCATGTGCTCGGCGATGTTTTTTTGCAGATCAACAACGCCGGTTTCCGGGAAGCCGGGCAGCGGAACCTGCTCACCAAAACCTTCCAAAGGTGCTCCGGTGTCGGCATCCAGTGCGGTCAGGAAAAACCCCGGGCTGATGATATAAATGACGCCCTTGCCATCGACTTCCGCATAAGCCACTCCTTTGCCATAGTCCTTACGCATGGAATATTCGTGGCGAAAAGTATGGGGTTCGCGCCAGGACCACAGGGTTTCACCGGTAGCGGCGTCCATGGCAACCACATGCCGGCGCTCACCAGCAACGGTGTACAGTTTGCCGTTGACATAACTTGGGGTAGAACGCCCGCTGAGAGCCTGAAAACTGGCACCATCCCAGGTCCAGGCTACTTCAAGTTGCTGAAAATTATTGCGATGGATCTGATTGGCCGGGGTGGAGCGGGTATGTGCGTAATCGGAGCCCAATGTCAGCCACTCGACCGTATCCTGAGCGCTCGCAGGGTTCACAGCGACACTGCACATTAACATTACTAACAACGGGGGGATGAAACGTACCGCAGATTTGTCATGCATGGGACGATCCTCTTTGTTTTTTTTGTTTGCTGACCAGTCATTCATGGATCAGGGTAGCCGCAGACCACACAATGCAGTTTATACTGACCTTGGTCAATAAAAAAAATGCAAGGAGTGATGACGTGCAAACCTGGTTATTTGTGCCTGGTAATCGGGCCGATCGCATCCCCAAAGCCGTTGCAACCCAGGCTGATCGCATCGGTGATCGCATAATTGTTGACTGGGAAGATTCGGTGGCGCCGGGCGAGCGGGCCAGCGCGCGCCGCACAACCGCTCTGGCGCTGCAACAGGCAGCAAACGCCAGCGATCGCTGTATTATTCGTATCAATGCTGCAGGCACGTCGGATCACCGTTTGGATCTGAATGCCGTGCGTGAAATAGGCTGCGCTGCAGTGATGCTGGCGAGGACCGAACACCCCGACATGCTGCGCTCTGCGACGGATGGTGGTCTGCGTGTAGTCGCGCTCATAGAATCAGCCTTGGGCGTGGAGCAAGCGTATGCCATTGCCAGTGCGCCAGGCGTCATCGGCCTGGCCTTTGGCTGTGTGGATTATCTGGCAGACCTTCAGGCCAGACCCAGCCTGCAGGCAGTACATTACGCGCAGTCACGACTGGTTAATGCCGCGCGTGCGGCGCGTCTGTCACATATTATCGATGGCCCGACAACGGCGCTCGATGACCATGAGTTGCTCAAAAACGAGGCGCTGCAGGCAAGATCTCTGGGTATGACGGCCAAGATGGCCATTCATCCCGCACAAGTGCAGTTATTACGACAGTTATTCCATATCACCCCGGCAGAACTGCAACGGGCGCGCGACATCATTGATTGGTATGAGGAGGGGCTGCGCTTGGGCAAAGGCGTGATCCGCCAAGGCGATCAGATGATTGATGGCGCCGTCGCCAAACAGGCACGCTGGCTGCTGGATTTACATAAATCATGATGCTGCTTCAGCAATGGATCAATAAACAAAACTCCGCAGTGGATACACTGGCACGGACGCCGGTCAATGCGATGGCAGCCAGCCTCAATCGTCCGGCATTGGCGATGGGTGAGCGATTGCCACCGCTTTGGCACTGGCTGTTTTTTTTGCCACTCACGCAACAAGCGCAACTTGGTATAGACGGGCATGGCGCGCAACATGATTTTCTGCCACCGGTGCCATTGCCGCGCCGCATGTGGGCAGGCAGTCGACTGCAATTCCTGCAGCCTTTGTGTATTGGTGAGACGGTTCGACGCGAGTCGCGTATCCTCGATATCGTCGAGAAAAAAGGTCGTAGTGGCGCGTTAGTTATTGTCACGGTGCAACATGACGTGCACGGAACCAAGGGTCTGGCCATTCGCGAACAGCAGGATATTGTGTTTCGCGAGGCGCCTTCATCAGGCGCAGTGCCCGACACGCCAGTGATTGCCCCGGCGCAGAGTCTCAACCCCCAGTGGTCACATGAGCATAGAGCGGACAGCGTGCTGTTGTTTCGTTATTCTGCACTGACTTTCAACTCCCACCGCATCCATTATGATTATCCCTATACCACACAGGTGGAAGGGTATCCGGATCTGATCGTTCATGGGCCATTGCTGTTTATTTTGTTGGTACAGGCCATGAGTCAGGAGCATCCACAGCTTTGTATCAAATCTATGAGCATGCGCGCTGTGCGGCCTTTGTATTGCAATCGGCCTTTTCGACTACAGGGCCAGTTGTCCCATGATAAACAGCAGGCACAGCTCTGGAGTCTCGATGAGCACGGAACTGTCACCATGCAGGTGGATATCATCCTGCATTCAGAGGAGCAGCAATGAGCGACAGGCAACCCAGACCCGACCAACACCAGGAGTTGCGCGAAGCTTTGCGTGTACTGTGTGCGCGTTTTCCTGCGTCTTATCACCGCGCGATAGGCGAAAGTGCTGACTATCCCCAGGCGTTTATCGATGCCCTAACCCAGGCTGGCTGGCTGGCGGCTATGATCCCCCGCGAATACGGTGGCTCCGGACTGGGTTTGACGCAGGCATCAGTGATTATGGAAGAGATCAATCGCAGTGGTGGCAATGCCGGACACTGTCATGGCCAGATGTACAACATGGGCACCTTGTTACGACACGGTTCTCTGCAGCAGAAAATGAGTTACCTGCCCCGTATTGCCAAAGGCGAGTTACGTCTGCAGTCCATGGGCGTAACGGAACCCACCACCGGCACTGACACCACAAAAATCAGAACCACCGCAGTGCGCAAAGGCGATCGTTATGTGGTTAATGGCCAGAAGGTATGGATATCGCGCATTCAGCACTCCGATCTGATGATACTGCTGGCGCGCACAACGCCCTTGGCACAGGTCAAACGCAAGTCTGAAGGCATGTCGATTTTTCTGGTGGATCTGCATCAGGCGCTGGGCAATGGGCTGGTCGCAAAACCCATCCGCAATATGGTCAATCACGAGACCAGTGAACTGTTTTTTGACGATCTGGAAATTCCAGCAGAAAATCTTATTGGCGAAGAAGGCAAAGGCTTCAAATACATTCTAGATGGATTGAACGCGGAGCGCACACTGATCGCCGCAGAGTGTATCGGTGATGCCTGGTGGTTCCTGAACAAGGTTGTAGATTACTCCAGCAATCGCATGGTATTCGATCGGCCGATTGCGCAGAATCAGGGTGTGCAGTTTCCTATTGCACGCTGTTTTGTAAATACCGAAGCCGCTAATCTGATGCGTTTCCGTGCCTGCGAACTATATGACGCAGCGCAGGAATGCGGCGCCGAAGCGAATATGGCCAAGTTGCTGGCCGCTGATGCCTCCTGGGAAGCTGCCAACGTCTGCCTGCAGTTTCACGGTGGTTTCGGGTTTGCCACAGAATACGATATTGAGCGTAAATTTCGCGAAACCCGGTTGTATCAGGTGGCACCAATCTCCACCAACCTGATTCTCTCGTATGTGGCCGAGCACGTGCTGGGCCTGCCGCGTTCATTTTAAGGCTGAACCTGTTTATGGCAGAAACTATGTGCCCACTGGAAGGTATCACGGTCGTCACCCTGGAACACGCCATCGCGGCGCCGTATTGCACCCGTCATCTGGCAGATATGGGCGCGCGGGTGATCAAGATCGAACGGCCGGGCAGCGGAGATTTTGCCCGTCACTATGACAAGCGGGTGCGCGGTCTTTCCTCGCATTTTGTATGGACTAACCGCTCCAAGGAAAGTGTGACACTGGATATCAAAAAGCCGGGCGGTGATGAGGTGCTGCAGCGTTTGCTGCAAAAGGCGGACGTGCTGGTGCAGAATCTTGCACCCGGCGCGGCGCAACGCTTGGGTCTGACGTTCGCGACACTGCATGAGCGTTACCCGACACTGATTGTCTGTGATATATCAGGTTACGGGGAAGGTGGCCCGGACAGTGATCGCAAAGCCTATGACCTGTTGATTCAGGGCGAAGCCGGTTTCCTGTCGGTCACCGGCCATGAGGCCGAGATGGTCAAAGCAGGTTGTTCCATCGCAGATATTGCGGCCGGTATGTATGCGTACGGCAATATTCTTGCCGCACTGCTGCAACGCGGTCGCACTGGTAAGGGCTGTCATATCGAGATTTCCATGCTGGAGGCCATGACAGAATGGATGGGTTATCCCCTGTATTACGCGTTTGAGGGTGCCGAACCGCCCGCGCGTAAAGCCGCGACACATGCCACCATCTGCCCCTACGGTCCGTTCCCGACAGGAGATCAGCAGCAGGTGCTGTTGGGTGTGCAGAATGAGCGCGAGTGGCAGGGCTTCTGCGAGATTGTTTTGCAGCAGCCCGCGCTGGCTGGTGATGTGCGCTTCAGTTCCAACACGTTACGACTGGCTGCAAGCCACAGCTTGCATGAGATCATTTGTCAGGTTTTTGCCAGCCTGAATTCGGAACAGATTGTGGCGCGACTAAAGGCAGCAAATATTGCTCATGCGCGCGTTAATACCATGGCAGATGTGTGGCAACACCCGCAGTTGGCACAACGTCAGCGTTGGGTAACTGTTGATAGTCCGGCCGGTGCATTGCCGGCGCTGTTGCCTCCTGGCTCGCCTTCAGCATTTGCAGCTCGTATGGATGCTGTGCCCGCGCTGGGCCAACATACCACCGCGGTGTTGCAGGAATTGGGGTATGGAGATGAGGATATTCTCGCCTTGCGCGCAACCGGCACGTTGTAAAAACCAGCTTGGTAGTTAAAGGACAAAACATGAATAATAAAAATTTTATGCAGGATAAAGTTGTTATTGTCACCGGCGCAGGTGGCGGTATCGGTCGCGAGATAGCCTTGCTGATGGCGGCCAACGGTGCCCGCGTGGTGGTAAACGATATTGGCGCGTCGCTGGAAGGTGAAGGTCACGATGCGGGGCCAGCACAGAAAGTCGTCGATGAGATTGTTGCACTGGGCGGTGAGGCGGTCGCCAATACCAACAGTGTTGCTGAAGCGGCCAATGCCCGGCGCATCGTGGAAAGGGCGATTACGCAGTTCGGGCGAGTGGATGCCATTGTGAATAACGCGGGCATCCTGCGTGATCGCTTCTTTCACAAGATGAGCGAACCGGAATGGGATGCTGTCATCAAGGTGCATCTGTATGGTGCTTATTACGTCAGCCGTGCCGCTGCACCTTATTTTAAGGAGCAAGGCAGTGGAGCCTATGTGCACATGACCTCCACGTCTGGCCTGATCGGTAACTTTGGACAGGCAAATTATGCGGCGGCCAAACTGGGCATCGTGGCACTTTCAAAATCCATTGCGCTGGATATGCAGCGTTTTGGAGTGCGCTCCAACTGCATAGCGCCTTTTGCCTGGAGTCGCATGATTAGCTCAATTCCCACCAGCACACCCGAAGAGGAGGAGCGTGTTAAAAAGCTGCAACAGATGTCGCCTGCCAAAGTTGCGCCACTCGCGGTGTATCTGGCCAGTGACGAAGCCTCACAAGTTAATGCGCAGATATTTTCCGTGCGTAACAATGAAATATTTCTGATCAGTCAACCTCGCCCCGTGCGCTCGGTGCATCGCAGCGAAGGCTGGACGGCGCAATCAATTGCCGAGCAGGCAATGCCAGCGTTGCAGGCAGATTTTTATGATCTTCAGCGCTCAGGCGATGTGTTTACCTGGGAGCCGGTTTGACAACAGCCTGATCGGGTAAGACAAGTGGCACTGTCTCTCGATCCGACGTTGTCCCGTTGGGCTGTGGCCAATGCGCGGGCACAACAAATACCCTGTCGACTTCTTTCCATAAACCGGTGTTGTGGTCGCGCTGCACGATAGCAAAGAGCCGGGGTGTTTGTGTGTCCTGGATATCCGAGAATGCCTGTGTGAGTGGGATAATATCGGGTGCGTGGGGCTGTACCCAAGGGCCAAGCCAATCCGGTTTGTTCAGGTGGACCCACATACGGGTGTCGGTTTGTCTGATGTTATGCAGGGTCATCCACTGACCACGCAGATGGTGGTCAGGACCGCTGATCGGTGCAGTCAACTCAGACGATGGCTTGTGCGGATAAAACAGATAACCGGGCATAAACACGCGGGAAATTGCCGGTGCTTTGATGCCATGTTGCGCTAATACTTGCAGGGTCTCTGGCAGCAGGGCACGCTGACTTTGTAGTCCAAGCATGCGGGCGGTTTTGATGTCCAGGCGGTCTCGCGGATTGGGGCCGTACCAGCCAGGTGATTGATCCACATTGCCGGGAAAACCAAGATAAAACTTGATGGCGATTTCGTGATGTTCAACGGCATCGGTGTGTGGATTGTGTATCAGAAAATCCAGTTCACCCAAGGTTGTGCCGCCCGCACGAACCGGCAGATTTTTCGCAAGAATAGTCCATCCAAGCAAATTGGTGATCAGGCACGCGTACAGCGACTCAACATAGTATCCCAACCGGTGGTGGGGTGTTGCGCAAAGGACTTCCGGTCCGGCTGACGGGTTTTTGTCCCAAGACTGCAAGATTGCGAGATAGTTGGCTGGCAGATACCGAGCGGGCTCAAAAACACTTGTATGTTGGATCAACTGGGGAGCATGGCATAACCAGGCCAGGTGACGCACGGCGGGGGTGTGAAACCGGAAAAGATCGAGTGCGTCCGGAGCGGGCATCAGTTATACCAATATTTGACTTTCCAATGGTGTGCTGCGGCAATCATGCGTGAAGAATTATTGCCATGGTTTTGCCTTTGGCCAGTTTTAACGTGGCTGCCACGTATCTCAAGCCACCACGCCACTCATCAGGCTCTTGTATGGGATGTGAAGCCCTTCATGCAGGCGTTTGATCATGCGGATACTAAGATTTCTGTTGCCATTCAGAATCTCGGAGACGCGGCCACTTGGACCAATAAACGGTTCCAGATCACGAGGTGTCAGCCCATCCTGATCCATGCGAAACTTGATAGCCTCAATCGCGTCAGCAATCTGTATCGGATAATGCTTGTTTTCATAGGCCTCAATCAAGGTGACAAGTACGTCTCTTTCATCGGCTTCGGGCGAACCGTCCGCAGCCTGAAATACATGTTCAAGACGCTGGAACGCAGCGGTCAGGTCATCATCGTTACGAATCGGTTTAATATTCATTCACTGTCTCCACGTTAATCTGATCGTATTGCGCGTGAGAACCAATAAACTTCACCCACACCATCCGGGCCTGATACTGGATTTCAACCACAAGTCGATATTTGCTTCCGCCAATAGTAAAAACGACACGGTTGTTCCCACAGATGCTGGCTGATCCAAACTTGTTTTTTACATCCTGCGGAGTGCTCCAGTCAGCGATGCTGACTTCGTCGAACCAGCTTTCCGATGGGCCTTGAGAGCCTTCGTGCCCCTGTTGTTGCCAGAACGTAACCAGGCTTCTTTTGGCGATCACGCGCATCGAGAATCTCCCATTTCGGGAGATCGCAAGGCAATGATAGGATTACTGCAAGTATTTAATTCGGAACTGTTTCTCTGCCCAGATGGATCTATACTCTAATCACCCCCACAACCTGATCAAAGCAGGAGCAATAACAATGTTAAAGAAATTTCTCTCCTCAATCGTACTGATGTGCAGTGCAGCTTTTGCCGGTTTTACCAGCGCGCAGGATGCACCTGCGTTAACGCTGGAAATGGCGGAACGAGCGATGGCGGCTGCTATCGCGGAATCACGCGCCAATAACTGGAATCTGACCATTGTCATCGCCGATGCGGCGGGTGTGCCAGTGATGGTACATCGCATGGACGGCGCGTCTGCCCGTACCTTCGACATTGCCATGGCCAAGGCTCGGGTGGTGACCGCAACAGGATTAACCTCTGGCGAATACGGGCGGCGATTGCAGGCGGGTGAAATCGCGGAAGTAGAAAACGGCGTTACCTTTGCCGGCGGTGTGCCGGTGATGCTCAATGGCGGAAGGATCGGGGCAATTACCTCCAGCGGTGCCCGAGGTATTGAGGATGAGCAAGTGTCACTGGCAGGTGCGGCGGCGATTGGTAACTAGCTGGCTTGTGTATTCCACCGCGCCCATTCAGCCATAAAACGCGATACACACTCCACAGCCACCAACTGCTCGTTAAAACCCTTGGCGGCCACGGTGTTGATGCCACCGTGTTGCCAGAGCAGTGAGTTCACCTTGGTGGACTCCAGCTCCCAATACTCCACTGTTGTGGTGTACGCAACCTGATCACCTGCAAGGGTTGCATGCACCGCGCACACCAGATAGTTTCGGTTGGCCGGACGGCGTCGGATGCCTTCTTCCAGCAGTGACTGCTCAAATTGCCGCAGAGTTGCCAGCCGGAAACTGTCAACATCCTGCGGCATGTCATGCCAGTCGTTTATCTGCACGTACAGATCAAACTGTGTTTTATCAGTCAGGGCGATACCATTGCCGCGAGGGAAAACCTGCGCCTGCAGCGGGGCGGCCAGAATCAACAGTGTTGCCAGCGCTGGCGCAAACACCTGGGTCCATGTGTTCAACATTGAATTCCTGATTGTCTGTGTTGTGGAGACGGGATGATAAGGGTAAAGCGGTTGTCAGTTGAAGGCGGTTTGTCCGGGTGAGGCGGTAATTGGCCGAATCACTTAAAGCAACCCAAGCTCGCGTTGCTTCTTTTTGCTGAGACCCAGCGCCACCAGCCGATGCGATTCACTCAAATAGTATTTGAGCTCATCCTCCGCTTTAGTCGTTTCATCAAAGAGTTGTATCCACTTGAATCCCCGTGACGCCAGATAGGGCGCCGGGCGAAAACCCGGCTCGTCTTTCAGAATGTCAAAGTTCAATGCGGAGGTTTTGAACGAAAAGGCAAGTCTGCCAGCTTTCTCGAGCTTGGGCGTTTGCCAGCCTCCGATGGCAAACACTTTGCCGCCCACCTTCCACACATCGGCATTACCCCATCGTATGACGTGTGTGGTGGCGGGGAGTGAGGCGCAAAACGCGTTGAACGCTTGTGATGTCATGGGTCCAGGGTTATGAATCATCGTTCATCGTTCATCGTTCATCGTTCATCGTTCATGGTGTCGGAAAAATGCCAGATTATTTTTGCGGGCAGATCAGAAATTTCTCCCCGGTACGCTTGGCGTAATACTGGCGCACGGTCTCTACATCAAGGGCCTCGGCCAATGACAGTTCATCGGTGTAATGGCTGGCAAAGGTGGTGGTCAGTTCCCGCGCCACGCGCGCGCGCAAACGCACGGCAACCTCCATACCAGCTTTGGCCAGGAAGTTGGGCAACAGCCAGCCGCCCACGCCCCACGCCATGCCATACGCGCGTTGCAGTTTGGTGGCAGACACATCGAGGTTGCCATACAAGTACACCTGCTTGTGTTTGACAGAACCATAGATGCTATAGGCGCCGGGTGTGCGCGCCGCTGCGGCTTCCATACAGGTCAGGATGTCTGACGCCAGTGTGCCGCCGCCGGTGGCATCAAAGGCCAGTGTCGCACCCGTGGCATGAATGGCATCCGTCAGTTCAGCCATAAATTTATCTGAACTGGTATTAATCACGTATTCGGCGCCCATGTCGCGCAGCAAGGCAGCCTGTTCGTCTTTGCGCACAATATTGACCAGTTCAACGCCATCTGACTGGCAGATGCGCACCAGCATTTGGCCAAGGTTTGATGCGGCGGCGGTATGAATCAGCGCGGTGTGTCCTTCCATTTTCATGGTTTCGATCATCGACAATGCGGTCAACGGATTCACAAAACACGAGGCGCCGTCTTTGGCGGTATGGCCGTCCAGCAGCGGCAGGCACGCAGCGGCATCCACACAACGATACTGGGCATACATGCTGCCGCCCATCACCGCCACCCGCTTGCCGGCCAGGCTTTGGGCCAAGGCGGAACTGCCGGTAGCAACCACAGTACCTGCGCCTTCGTTACCCACGGCGAGCGCCTGACCGACACGCGCTTTCATGGCGGGCATGGCCTTCGCGGGCACCGGTGCGATCAGCACGCGCTGGTTGCCGGCGCCGTCAGTGTGAGCGGCGCTGATATCGGCGCGGCCAAACATCACGCCCTGATCAGATGGGTTAATGGGTGTGGCTTCAATTCTGACCAGCACCTGATCCGGGCCGGGTGTTGGTATGGGTTTTTCAATCAGCTCAAGGCGCAGTTCTCCGGATGCGTTGATGGTGGAGAACATTTGTAAAAAGGTGTTTGTGGACATATAGGTCTCAATAATTAGTGACTGGTTTTGTAAATATTCATTAATCGATTTGCCCGAAACATTCTGGCGTTGTTAACGTCCCTTCTGATGAATGACATACTCATCAAGCAACTGCCGAATCATTCTCTGATATTGCATGTCATGCTTTTCAGCTTCACTTTTAAAATACTCAACGCTTTCAGAGCTTAAGGAAATAGTTACTTTGACATTCTGATTTTTCAGCGCTAATTCTGCCGGCGAGGGCAAAAAATCGGTGACAATTTTTACAGCTCCAATCGGTTCATTTGTGTATTTGATTTGATACTTCATAAATCCTCCTGCCTTTGCGCCAGTATCCAGCACCGTAAATGCGGATTTTTGATGCTCTGTATGTAAAGCGCACTGTCAGGATACCGGTTTGGTCGCAGTTAAGTCCAAAACAGTAATAACGTGGCTCATCCATGCTATGTTCCAAACCTTCAGCAATAACCCGATTCTCATCAAGGAATGCATGTTGTGCAGCTTCAAACGACACGCCATGCTTTTCCTGATTCTCAAGGTTTTTGACCTCATCCCACTCGAATGTCGATTTTCTCATGCGTTGACTATATATTGAGTATGGCTAAATAGCCATACGAATGTATGTCTTTGAAACAACAGTAACCCCCATCCCGCGACAATCCGTCACACCCTTAGCATTGCACCAACCCTTGGCAAGTGGCACAGTAGACTTCATATAACTTGCGACGTATAAAAAGGAGCTTCACCCATGAGCAATAACAAACATTTCAGCATCGTCATTGTTGGCGCAGGTGCGGGCGGTATTTCAGTGGCGGCCAGTTTGTTAAAGCGCAAGCCTGATCTGCAGATTGCCCTGATTGATAAAGCGGACAAAAACTACTATCAGCCCGGCTGGACACTGGTTGGCGGCGGGGCGTTTAACATCGCTGCAACCGAACGTCCCATGGCACCGCTGATCCCCAAAGGTACTACGTGGATCAAGTCGGCAGTGGCCAGTTTTGACCCTGACAATAATCAGGTGGAACTCGACGATGGCGTGCGCATTGGTTACGACCGTCTGATTGTTGCTCCCGGTTTAAAGCTGAACTGGGCGGGTGTTGAAGGTCTGACTGAGGCCTTGGGCAAAAACGGAGTCACCTCCAACTATCGTTTTGATCTGGCGCCTTACACCTGGAAGCTGGTGCAGGAACTCAAATCCGGTAAGGCCATTTTTACGCAGCCGCCCATGCCCATCAAGTGCGCTGGCGCACCGCAGAAGGCCATGTATCTGTCGTCTGATCATTGGAATCGTCAGGGGCTGATTGGCAAGATTGATGTGCAAATGTATAACGCTGGTGGGGTGTTGTTTGGTGTCGCGGATTATGTGCCGGCGCTGATGGAATACATCAAGAATTACCACATAACACTTAATTTCACTCATAACCTGGTCAAGATTGACGGCGACAGCAAAACCGCGTGGTTTGTGAAAACCAGTGCCGATGGCAGCAAGGAAACCGTCGAAACGCAGTTCGATATGATTCACGTCTGTCCGCCGCAGCAAGCGCCGGACTTTGTGCGCAGCAGTCCGCTGGCGGATGCTGCCGGTTGGGTTGATGTAGATCAGGCAACACTCAAGCACAAGAAATACAATAACATCTGGTCATTGGGCGATGTCATGAATGCGCCTAATGCCAAAACCATGGCGGCTGCGCGCAAACAGGCGCCGATTGTGGCGGTGAACATTCTGTCGGACATGGGCGTTATGACTGGCCTGGCGAAATATGACGGCTACGGCTCCTGCCCGTTGACGGTTGAAAAAGGCAGAATTGTGCTGGCTGAATTTGGCTTTGGTGGCAAACTGCTGCACAGCTTTCCGGATTGGATTATCAACGGCAAACAACCAACCCGCGCCGCCTGGATACTAAAAAAAGACGTCCTGCCGTGGATGTACTGGAACGGCATGCTCAAAGGACGAGAGTGGATGGCGACCCCCACTACAAAGTGACGACAAGCGACGGGACGGAGGTACAGCTCCGTCCCCAAAGTCACGACAGAAGGTATCCACACAAAAACCAGGAACGAAGCCACTGAAGAAGGGGACGGAGCCATGCCTCCGTCCCCATAACCAAGAGAAAACAAATGACCACACCAAAATGGGTAACCGACGACCTCGCCGTCGCTGAACAAATCACTGCCGACGATGTCGATGCACTGGCTGCTGCGGGTTTCAAGTCCATCATCTGCAATCGACCAGACGGGGAAAGTTACGGCCAGCCGCCGCGTTATGAAGTGGAGGCGGTTGCCGGAGAACATGACATCAAGTTTAGTTATATCCCGGTAATATCCGGTCAACTGACAATCGAAGACATTGCAGCCATGAGTGCTGCGCTGGACGAGATGCCCAAACCCATCCTGGCTTACTGCCGCAGTGGTACACGCTCTATACAGCTGTGGGGGCTGGCATCCGGGGTCAAAGGCATGTCGCCGGAGGCCATTGTTTCTGCCGGTGCCGCAGCGGGTTATGACCTTTCCGGTGTTGCAAGTTGGTTAGCTCAGCAACACTAAACGATTGTCCTGCATAAGCGACACACTCCGATGATAGGACTCGCCCCGAAAGGTCTACAGCGCTGGTTCCCGATCCTGCAATGGGGCCGGGAGTACCGCGGCCAGCAGTTTGCCGACGATGTGCTGGCCGCTGTTATTGTGATGGTGATGCTAATCCCGCAGTCGCTGGCCTATGCCATGCTCGCGGGCTTGCCGCCGGAAATGGGTTTGTATGCCAGTGTTCTTCCACTGATCGCCTATACCGTGTTTGGTACCAGCCACGCCTTGTCGGTTGGGCCGGTGGCGGTGATCTCATTGCTGACGGCGGCGGCCATCAGTCGCCTGGGGCTGACAGACCCCGCGCAAATGATCAGTGCAGCCATGTTGCTGGCGCTGATGTCAGGTGTTTTTCTGCTATTGATGGGCATCTTGCGCCTAGGTTTTGTGGCCAATTTTTTGTCCCATCCGGTAATCGCGGGATTTATAACAGCCTCGGGTATTCTCATTGCACTCGGCCAGGTGCCTGCGCTGTTAGGAATTCAGGGCGGTGGTCATAATCTGATTGAGCTGTTGCACTCCCTCGGGCTGAATTTGCTGGAGACTGTCAATGCGCCCAATTGGCCTACCAAAGCGGTGGGGCTGATCACGCTGCTGTATCTGTTTTGGTCGCGAAACTCGCTGGCACCGCTTTTGCGTAAAGCGGGTTTGTCAGAATGTGGCGCAATCATGACGGCGCGGTTAAGCCCGATACTGGCGGTGGTCGGCAGTGGGTTTGCGGCGTGGTATCTCGATCTTGGCACCAAGGGTCTGGCGCTGGTGGGTACGGTGCCCGCCGGATTGCCCGGACTGACTGTGCCGGATGTCTCGCTAACCATGTTGCAGGCGTTGGCAGTGCCGGCAGTGATGATCGGCATACTGGGTTTTGTGGAGTCCGTGTCTGTGGCACAGGGACTGGCGGCCAAAAAGCGTGAACGTATCCATCCTGATCAGGAACTGGTTGCGCTGGGCGGCGCCAACATTGCATCGTCATTTGCCGGTGGATTCCCGGTTGCCGGCGGCTTTTCCCGCTCGGTGGTGAATTTTGATGCCGGCGCAGCCACGCCGGCCGCCGGCTTTTACGCGGCTGTGCTCATGGGAGTGGCAACGTTTGTGTTAATGCCGATGCTGGCATGGTTACCCCGCGCCACGCTGGCGGCAACGATCATTGTGGCGGTTTGGTCACTGGTGGATTTCAGTATTCTGAAAAAAGCGTGGAATTACTCGCGCGCCGATTTTCTGGCGGTATTGAGCACCATTGTGATGACGTTGGCGATGGGAGTGGAAGCTGGAGTCGGAGCGGGCGTGTTGGTGTCCATTCTGGTGCATCTGTATAAAAGTTCGCGCCCGCATGTTGCCATTGTCGGCGAGGTTCCCGGCACCGAACACTTCCGCAACGTGCAACGCCATCAGGTGGTTACCTACCCTCATATCCTGTCGCTGCGCGTGGATGAAAGTCTGTATTTTGCCAATACGCGCTTTCTGGAAGATCTGGTTTATAAAGAAGTGTCCGAGCGACCGGCGCTGAAACACATCATTCTGATGTGCAGCGCCGTGAATGAAATTGACCTGAGCGCACTGGAGTCACTCGAGGCCATCAACAGCCGTCTGGGAGATCTGGGCATTAAGCTGCATATGTCAGAGGTCAAAGGCCCGGTGATGGATGCACTCAGGCGCAGCCACTTTCTGCATGACATCACCGGCAAGGTGTACATGAGCCAGCATCAGGCGGTGATTGATATTTTGCTGGCTGAATAGTTTTATCCTACAAGCTACTGCCACCCGACAAAAAGTCGCGTTTACCCAGAGCGACGCCGTTGTGTCGCAAAATGTTGTAAGCCGTGGCGACGTGGAAGTACAGATTTGGGAATACCCAATGATTCAGATACTGCAGCCCTTTGAATTCAAACTCGCTGGGTCCGGCCTGAATTTTGATGTGTTTGTCTTCTGAGCCGTCGATCTGCGCGGCAGTCAACGTTTCCAGAAAGGCGATGGTTTTAGCGATACGTGCCTGCAGTTCTTCAAAGGTGCTCTCGGTATCCTCAAATTTGGGATTGTCGACGCTCGCCAGGCGGGCGCCACCGCCTTTGACCATGTCGCTGGCATTCTGGATCTGGCGGGAGAGGGGGAACATATCCGGTGCCAGCCGGCCATTGATCAGCACTGACGGGTCAATGTTTCTGGTGGTAGCCGAGGCCTCAGCCTTTTCCAGAATGGCAGACAGACTTTTTAATACGTGGATAAAAACGGGCACAGAGTTGTTGTACATGGACTGCGACATAAAAACCTCAATCAGTTGAAAAGTGCGCCAAGTTGCGCGGGAAAATCAAAAATTCAAATGGCGTGATGCTTATCCTTAAAGCGGGCGCATGCGCACCGAGGCCTAGCGCTCCACAGCAATGGCCACGCCCTGTCCGCCACCAATACACAAGGTGGCAATGCCTTTGTGTACATCACGGCGAATCATCTCGTGAATGAGGGTGACCAGCACACGGCAACCCGATGCACCAATCGGGTGGCCCAAGGCAATGGCGCCACCGTTGACGTTGACCTTGTTCATGACCCACTGCAGTTCGCGTGCAACGGCCAATGATTGTGCGGCAAACGCTTCGTTGGCCTCAATCAGATCCACTTCATTGAGTGTCCAGCCGGCTTTGGCCAGTACACGTCGTGTGGCCGATACCGGGCCGATGCCCATGATGGCGGGATCTACACCGGCATTGGCCCAGGCCTTGATGGTGACCAATGGTTTCAGACCCAGCGCGTCGGCACACGCTTTGCTGCAGACAATCACCGCGGCTGCCCCGTCATTGAGGCCCGAGGCATTGCCGGCAGTGACACTGCCGCCGGGTTTAAACGCAGCCGGCAGACGTGCCAGACCTTCTATGGTGGTGCCAGCGCGCGGGCCCTGATCTTTGTCAAACAGCGTCACCGCGCCTTTTTTCTGCGGGATGCTGATGGGGATAATTTCGCTGCTGAGGCGCCCGGATTCCATCGCCGCCAGCGCTTTTTGCTGCGAGCTCAGCGCAAACGCATCTTGTTCCTCGCGGCTGATCTGATATTTGTCGACCAGATTTTCTGCCGTGATGCCCATATGGTAATTGTTAAACGCGTCCCACAAGCCATCGTGTAGCATGGTATCAATTGCTTGCCAATGGCCCATTTTCTGGCCGCTGCGTGAATTGGGCAGCACATGGGCGGACAGGCTCATATTCTCCATACCACCGGCAACAATCATCTCTGCGTCACCGGCGACAATCGCTTGTGCCGCCAGATGCACGGCCTTGAGGCCTGAGCCGCAGACTTTATTGATGGTCATCGCCGGTATCTCGATACCGAGACCTGCCTTGATGCTGGTCTGCCGCGCGGTATTCTGACCACAACCAGCGGTCAACACGTGGCCCATAATCACTTCGTTAACATCAGCGGGATTGATGCCGTGGCGCGCAATCAATGCCTTTATAATCTGACTGCCCAGTTCAGTCGCCGGCACAGCTGACAGCTCGCCCTGAAACGTACCAATGGCGCTGCGGCCTGCGGCAACAATCACAACTTCCTGCATAAAAACCTCGTTAACGGTTGACGCGATTATTGATCAGCGATTCTACAACTGAAGGGTCGGCCAGTGTGCTGGTGTCCCCCAGATGTTCAATTTCATTGGCGGCGATCTTGCGCAGGATACGACGCATGATTTTTCCGGAGCGGGTTTTGGGCAAGCCGGGTGCAAACTGGATAATTTCCGGTTTGGCAAACGCCCCGATTTCATCCGCCACAAATTTGATTAATTCTTTGCGCAGTTCTTCGGACTCAGGGATGCCGGTCATCAGCGTGACATAGGCATACACGGCGTTGCCTTTGATGTCGTGCGGATAACCCACCACCGCAGCTTCCGCTACTTTAGGGTGTAATACCAGTGCGCTTTCCAGTTCAGCGGTGCCCAGGCGGTGGCCGGAGACGTTGATAACGTCATCCACACGGCCAATGATCCAGTAATAACCGTCTTCATCACGACGTGCGCTGTCGCCGGTAAAGTAGTAACCGGGATAAGCTTTGAAATAGGTGTCTACACAGCGTTGATGATCACCAAACACGGTGCGGATCTGTGCCGGCCAGCTGCCGGTAATCACCAGATTGCCTTTGCCGGCGCCCTCTATGATTTTGCCGTGGGAGTCTAGCAGGGCAGGTTTGACACCAAAAAATGGCAAGGAAGCCGAGCCTGGTTTCAGGTCGGTGACACCAGCCAGCGGGCTGATCATGGTGGAGCCGGTTTCTGTCTGCCACCAGGTATCCACAATAGGGCGGCGGTTTTCGCCAACCACATGGTAGTACCACTCCCAGGCCTCCGGATTGATGGGTTCGCCCACCGAACCCAGCAGACGCACCGAGGCACGTGAGCTGGTGTTAACCAAGTCATCACCCAGACTCATCAGCGCTCTGAGTGCAGTTGGTGCAGTATAAAAAATATTCACTTTGTGTTTGTCGATCACCTGCCAGAAACGCGAGGCATCGGGATAGGTTGGCACACCTTCAAAAATGAGTGAGGTGGCACCATTGCACAGCGGGCCGTACACAATATAACTGTGGCCGGTCACCCAGCCAACGTCGGCGGTGCACCAGTAGACTTCACCTTCGCGGTAGTCGAACACATACCGGTGGGTCATGGCAGCCTGCAGCAGATAACCCGCTGTGGTGTGCAACACCCCCTTGGGTTTGCCGGTAGAGCCGGAGGTGTACAGAATAAACAGAGGATCTTCGGCGTCCATGACTTCAGGCTCGCACACGGCACTGACGTTGGCCGCTGCCTCGTGATACCAGACGTCGCGGCCCGTGTGCCAGTCAATTGAGTTGCCGGTGTGTTTGACCACAATCACGCTGTGCACATTGGGGCATTGTGCCAGCGCTTTATCGACGTTGGATTTTAAGGGAATCAGCTTGCCACCACGCACCCCCTGATCAGCGGTGATGACGGTCTGACAGTCGGAGTCCTGAATGCGGTCACGAATGGCGTCAGGCGAGAAGCCGCCAAACACGACGGAATGTATGGCGCCGATACGTGCACAGGCCAGCATGGCATAGGCGGCTTCTGGGATCATCGGCATGTATATACACACACGATCGCCTTTTTTTACACCACGTTGTGTGAGGACATTGGCAAGCCTGTTGACTGCCTCGTGTAATTCAGCATAGGTGATATGTTTGCTATCCGATGGACTGTCGCCTTCCCAGATAAAGGCAGTCTGAGCGGCGCGCTGCGGCAGGTGACGGTCAATACAGTTCCAGCTGACGTTGAGTTTGGCATCTTTAAACCAGGTCACTGAACCCTTGCTGAAGTCGCCTTCGTAGACTTTGCTGTAGGGCGTAAAAAAGCTGAGATACTGATTGGCCTGTTCACCCCAAAAGGACTCCGGATCAGTAATGGAGTGTTCATACATGCGCGTGTAACCGGCCTGATCAATCAGCGTGTGCTGGCTGGTGAAACCGCTGGCTGGATAGATTTTTTCGTGCGACATGTTGTGCTCCTTGTTGTTTATTAACCGTAGCCCGTCAGGTAGTGCGTGCGTTGCTACAGGTTGACTTCAATATTGTCGATCAGGCGTGTTGTACCCACATACCCGGCCGCCAGTATCACCAGTTGTTTGTCGTCGGCGCCGGCCGGTGCCAGTGTATCTGCTCTGCAGATTGAAAAATAATCCGGCCGCATCTGTCTGGATTCAAACACAGATTTTGCTGCCTGTTCCAGCGCAGCAAAATCACGCGTGCCGTTTTTTATCTGTGCTGCGGTGCTGCGTAGTGTCTGAATAATTGTCAGCGCTGTATGTTTTTGCTCCGCGCTGAGATAGCCGTTACGCGAACTTAAGGCCAGGCCGTTTTCATCGCGTTCAGTGGCTACACCGGTCAACTGAATACCAAAACACAAATCGGCGTTCATTTTGCGGATGACTTTAAATTGCTGGTAGTCCTTGAGGCCAAACACGGCATGATCCGGTTGCACCAGGTTAAACAGTTTGCTGACCACCGTGGCCACACCATCAAAATGTCCGGGTCGGCTGGCACCGCAATGCCGCTCTGAAATGGCGGGCACAGACACAACCGTGTGTTCATCCAGACCCAGCGGATACATCTCCTTGACTGAAGGCGCAAACAGCACAGTACATCCGGCAGCGGTGAGTTTCCCGATATCGGCATCCGGTGTGCGCGGGTATTTGTCGAGATCCTCGTGGCGGCCAAATTGCATGGGGTTCACAAAAATGCTGCTGACAACAACATCGGCCAGTTCTACCGCTTTTTCAACAAGACGCACATGGCCGCGGTGCAGATTACCCATGGTTGGCACCAGCGCAATGGATTTGCCTTCGCGCCGATAGGTGTTTAACAGTTGGCGCAGTTCACTGGCCTGATGGCAAATTATCATGAGTGTTTTCCGTCGCGTATTTACCCGGGATTTAATCGAAACAGTGTTCTGGTGCGGGGAACTGGCCCGTCCTGACGGCATCGGCGTAGGCTTTGATTGCGCCGGCGATACCATTGTCCGATTCAGGCAAAAAGTTTTTAACAAATTTGGGTTTGATGGGGGAGATACCCAGCAGGTCATGCAACACCAGCACTTGACCGGTGGTATGCGGGCCAGCGCCTATGCCTATCACCGGGATGTGCAGCGCCTCGGTAATGCGTTTGGCCAGCGCTGTGGGAACACACTCCAGCAACAAAATACTGGCGCCTGCTTCTTGCAGCAACAAGGCTTCCTTGACCATGTTTTCTGCCTGCACAGGATCTCGTCCCTGTACCAGATAACCGCCGATGCGATTGATGGATTGAGGCGTCAGACCCATGTGCACACACACAGGAATACCCCGCTCAGCCAGCAGCCGTGTAGAACTCTCCAGCCATGCGCCACCTTCGAGTTTGACCATTTCAGCGCCGGCACGCATCAGAGCGGCAGCATTCTCGAGGGTCTCTGTATCAGAGGAGTAACTCATAAATGGCATGTCTGCCATCAGAAAGGCGCGTTTGTTGGCGCGTTTCACACATTGCACGTGATATACCATGTCCGCCATGGTTACCGGCAAGGTGCTGTCATGCCCCTGCAGCACCATGCCCAGGGAATCGCCCACCAGAATAACGTCGATGCCGGCATCGTTCAGTAGTCCGGAAAAACACGCATCGTAGGCGGTCAGGCAGGAAAATTTCTGGCCGCTGGCGCGCATTTTGTTAAGCGAGTTCAGGGTGATGTGGTGTTGTGCTGACTGTGTGCTCATGACAATTTCCTCCGGGCGGCGATCGCAGATTCTGCCGACCATGTGTATTCGTGCCTTGTTTTGCGGTCAATGCAAGGGGAGCTTAGCCCTTGCCACAGATCACAGCAAGACCGGGCTGGGATTGAAATAATGGATACCCTGTGGAGCCTGCAGGATACGATCAACCAGTTGCTGGTAGTGCTCATCGCGGCCAACAAGATCGATGTCTGTGCTGTTAACAATCAACAGCGGTGACCTGTCGTAATAGTGAAAAAACGACGTGTAAGCGTCGTTCAGTCGGTTGAGATAGTCCGCTTCGATTGCCTGCTCTGCAGGTATGCCACGCTTTTGTATGCGACTGAGCAAGACGTGGGTGGGCGCCTGTAGATAAATCACCAGATCAGGAACCGGTGCTTGTACGGTCAGATGCTGGTAAACGTTTTCATACAAACCAAATTCATCAGGGTCAAGATTCTGAAAGGCAAACAAACGGTCTTTGTCGATCAGGAAATCAGCCACGCGCACCGGCTCAAACAAGTCGTCCTGCTTCAATTCTTGCAATTGCTGCGCGCGCTGGAACAGGAAAAACAATTGAGTGGATAGGGCATATTGTTTGGGATTGCGATAAAACCGTTCGAGAAAGGGATTTTCTTCAGGTTTTTCGAGAACAACGTCGTAATTGAACGTTTGTGCCAGTCGCTTGGCCAAGCTGGTCTTGCCAACACCAATCGGGCCTTCCACCGCGATGTAACGTGGCAATGATTTACTCACCGGCCTGCTCCGCCTTTGGTGCTGTTGATGACCTGGGTTTGCGCCGACGTTTACGCGGTGCTTTGATGTTGCTCAAGGCTTCGATCATAACTTCCTGCCCGGCGCGATCAGCCAGCTGGAATTTTGTCCACCAGTCGCCGGCATTGTCCAGATGTTCACCAGACTCTTCGCGCAACAACAGAAAATCGTAGGCTGCTCTGAAACGAGGATGTGCAATTACGCTTTCAACCTGCTTGCGACTTTGCGGTTGCATACGCCATTGCAATTCCCATATCTCGCGCATCACCGCGGTGAAGCGTTTGGGGATGGCGGTAAATCTCAGCTGTTCAAGAATAGTGTCAGAGGCGGCATCCTGCATGGCCGCCAACGGTGCGAGGCGATCCGGGAACTGTTGGCGCAGAATCGCCTGCATGGCTGGCCACAGCAAAGCCGCGTACAAAAAAGCAGGAGTCACGGATTTGCCATCTGCCAGACGTTTGTCGGTATTCTGCAGTGCCAGTTGTACCAGTCTGCTGTCAGTGGAGTTTTTGTTGCCCAGACAGCGTAGAGTGGGTTTAAACAGATAATCGGCCACCTTGTAACGGCGTAGCAGTTCGAAGGTTGCTTCGGCCTGGCCGCCGGTAAACAATTTCACTGTTTCATCAAACAGGCGCGCTGGTGAAATTGACTCCAGCAGTGTGGCCAGCCGGGCGATCGGCGCCTCTGTGTCTTTGTGAATTCTGAAATCCAGTTTGGCAGCCAGCCGGATGGCACGCAGTATGCGCACAGGGTCTTCTTTGTATCGGGTTTCTGGATCACCGATCATGCGGATCAGCCGGTCTTCGATGTCACTGAGCCCATCTACAAAATCCAGTAACCAGAAACCATTGGCCGTGTAATAAAGCGCGTTGACGGTAAAGTCGCGGCGTATGGCATCTTCATTGATGCTGCCATACACATTGTCACGAAGGATCATACCGGTACTTGAGTGAGCGGAGTCCAGATCCCTGATGTGGCGTCGCGATTCGCCTTCCTCGACTTCGGTTTCAATTTCGTGATGGGCGCGGAACGTAGTGACTTCGATGATTTCCTGGCTAAAGCGCACATGTGTGATCTTGAACCGCCGCCCGATAATGCGTGAGTTACGGAAGACCTCTCGGACATCTTCAGGTGTGGCGTCAGTTGAGATATCAAAATCTTTGGGGTGTCCGCCCAGCAACAGGTCGCGGACACCGCCACCAACCAGGAAAGCCTGGTATCCCGCCTCATTGAGGCGATAAAGCACTTTAAGCGCATTGGGGGAAATATCGCGACGTGAAATATTGTGATCTTCGCGGGCTACTACCCGAACGTTACTCAGATCGAGTTTCCGCAGCGCGGCGGGCAACTCACTGCGATCATGCGCTGCGCCACGATTGCCTGTTCTGGCAGGCTGTGCGGAGGGCTGATCAGTGCGTGCGTTGTCCGGGTTGCGTCGAGACCGGCGTTTGGGTTCTGCCGGCAAATCTTTCTGGCGCGGTTCTGCTTTTTTGGCGTCAGATTTTTCAGCGACACCGCTGCTGCTTTGGCCGGATTTGCCAAATAGCATTTTTACCAGCTTCTTGATCATCAGGTGTCTAGCTCAAGGTCACTTCCGTTGATGGACACAAGCTCAATTGGATACAGACACAACAGCTTGTTGTTGACGCAGACATCGTCAGCGACAAAGGCGGCAATAATACACTGAAGTATGGAATGTGTGCAGCGGAAATGCTCTGGGGGGTGACTTGACCCCCCCGCAAGGAAGGTATGTTTTATTTTTATTATTGTTTCTTTTTGTTCTTCTTAAGTAGGCACTCAAGTCAAGCGCGCCAGTTTATACATAAGTACGAGCAGTAATTATGCAATGCGCTTATTTTTGTCTGCTTGCCCGATTTGATTATTTTTATTATTTTTGTGCACCAATATTGATGCTATTTTTTTTGTTATGCGTCGTTATTTTTATTATTTCTTTTTCTTATTGTACGGCGACTGAAGCATTTAGTGTGCCACAATGATAAATGCAATATAGAACAACAAGATAGGGTTTTCAGGTGTGGCCGGAAAACTGTGTTTGAGTAGCAAGTGTTACCAAAACACTCTCATCAAATGGGTAGATGGGTATCGGTAACAGTTTCAGGCGTGTTTCTTTTTGCGGGGCAGGCCAAATCGTTGGCGGCGCTCCCACAGGCATTTGCGGCTGATGCCCAGTTTTTTGGCCAGCTGGGTTTCATTCATCTGATCCTGATGTTCCAGGACAAACTTCTGGAAATAGTCTTCCAGTGACAGTTCTTCCGCAGCATCAGAGTCGTCCGCAATGTGATGATCAATCATCGATCGTTCGGTCAACGGCCTGATAGTGCGTTTGTTACCGGTCAGGTCGATGGCCAGCAATTCTGCCCCGATCTCTTCGGATTCCGCCAATACCACAGCGCGCTCAATCGCGTTTTCAAGTTCGCGCACGTTCCCCGGCCATGGATAGGTGGAAATCGCTTGTGTGGCCTCATTGGTGAAATACAACAGCGGTGACTTGAGCCGTTTGCAGGTACGCTCCAGAATGGCATCCGCGAGCTCAAGGATATCGTTACCGCGTTCTTTCAGTGGCGGTAACAGCAACGCCATGACGTTTATGCGGTAATACAGATCTTCACGGAAATCACCGTCAATCACCAATTGCTTGAGATCGCGGTGGGTAGCCACCACCAGTCTCACATCAACCTTGCGTGATTGCACAGAACCCACTTTGCGTATTTCGCTTTCCTGCAGAACTCGTAGCAGTCGTGCCTGAGCATCCAGCGGTAACTCACCAATTTCATCCAGAAACAAGGTGCTGCTGTTTGCAGCTTCCACCAGTCCGGTGCGGTTGGCAGTTGCGCCCGTGAAGGCGCCCTTTTCATGCCCGAACAACTCGGATTCGATGAGGTTTTCGGGAATAGCTGCACAGTTGACCGAAATCATTTCCGAGTCTTTACGATCGCTTAACTGATGAATGGCGCGCGCCACCAGTTCTTTACCGGTACCCGATTCACCATTGATCAGCACGGTTGAGCTGGTCTGAGCGACTTTGCGTATGCGACGGAATAATTCCATCATTTGCGGGCAGCTGCCGATCATGCCGGGAACTGGCGGTTCTGGCGGTGGTTCTACCGATTTTGGTGCAACATTTTTGCCGGCATTGTCTTTGATAATGCGCTCGACGGTTTGCAGCATCTCTTCGTGTTCAAAGGGCTTGGGAATATAGTCGACTGCGCCCAGTTTCATGGAGTCAATCGCGGATCGCAAACTGGAGTAACTGGTCATGATCAGCACCGGTGTGCGTGTCGCTTTGATCAGATCGGTGCCAGGGGCGCCCGGCAGTCGCAGATCGCTGATCACGATATTGAAGCTGTTCTCGGCCAGTAGTGCGACACCTTCCTTCACGGACCCGGCTTCACTGACGATATAGCCGTGGCGTTCAAGCAGGCGGCGCAATGCAGTGCGGATGACCGGTTCATCCTCTACAACCAGAACTTTGTAATGTGCAGTCATTCGATTACTCGATTTGCTGTTTGTTTGAGAACAGTCTGAAGAGGCTGGCTCAGCTTTTGTTTAGTGTCTCATCATAACAGGGAAAACTCAGTACTACTTTGGCGCCTGGGTTATTCTGCTTGGCAGTGGCATTCATTATATCAATATGTCCGCCGAGGTTTTCAACCAGGCTGTATACCAGCGCCAGTCCAAGACCGGTGCCTTCGCCAGGTTCCTTGGTGGTAAAAAACGGCTCAAACACCCGGTCACGAATGGCTTCCGGGATACCACTGCCTTCGTCGGCAACACTGATCTGTATCGACGCGGCGATGCGTTCACAGTCGATACGAATAGTGCTCTCCGCGGGGCTGGCGTCGCGCGCGTTGTTAATCAGATTTACCAGCACCTGCAGCAACTGCTGTGAGTCACCGAGTATGCGGGCATTTGGCTCGCAGTGCACATCAAAGTGCATGTGTTTACCCTTTTTGTTGAGAGAGATCAGCGCAATTGCTTCATCAATACACGCTGAGACCTGCACAACTTCGTGCCGCTGGTCCGCTTTGTTGTGACTGCCGCTGTGGGCAAAATTGACCAGTGACTGCACAATGCGTGAGGTGCGGTCGGTTTGTTCAATGATCTGTCTTGCCATGCTGCGCAACTCGTCATTGGATGTTTCATCCCTGATATTCTGGGCCAGACAGGCAATGCCAGTGATGGGATTACCAATCTCATGGGCGACTCCGGCTGCAAGCCGGCCAATAGATGCCAGGCGTTCGCTGTGCGCCAGTTCTTCTTCCAGCAACTCGGTTTCTGTCAGATCTTCTAGGAGGACAATGATGCCGTCCTGCTCAATACGCCGGCTGGTGGATTTTTCAATCACCGCTTTGTGCAGACTGATGTAACGTTTTCCGCCATTCACGTTGATTGTCAGTTTGTGCTGATGTGCCGTTTCACCATGTAAAAACTGGTTCAAGAGTTTGTACCAGGGATTACCGATTTCACTCAGATGCATACCAACAGCTTCTTCGGTCGTGATTCCCGTCAGCGTCTCCATGGCATGGTTCCACATAATGATCTGGTCGTCCGGGCCCAGAGAGCAGACACCCAGCGGTAGATCCATCAATATCTGCCGATGATAACGCCGCAGGTTGTCCAAATCAGCGGCCATGCCCGACAAATTGCTGCGGTACGCCTCGATACGGCTTTCGATGGCGGTCACGTCTGCCGAGACACTTTCCTTGGTGGAGGTAAATGGCAGAAATCTGTCAATCAGATCATGTGCGATTGCCGGCCCCAGCAATCCGGACAGGTTTGCCTCCAATCGACTGCGTAGCTGGCGCAGGGCCTGTGGCCGACTGTCCTGCTTATCCATATTCAGATCACGCAGTGCCTGCATGACCTCTCGTGTCGCAGTGCGCTCACCCAGGGGTTTTGTCAGCTGGGCAATAAACTCCTGCGGTGAACTGGCTGTGAGTCCTGCCCGTCGCTGGCGCCGGAGGTTGTCAACCGAGCAGATGTCGGCAGATATCCGCTCCTCGGTCGAGCTGCGCGTTAATAGCGAAACCAGCATAAATAGTGCAATGTTGCAGACCAGCGACAGCACAACAATTTCCCGGGTATTCATGCTGCCCAGGGTAAAGAAGTTGGTCCCTGCGGCAACTGGCAGAACCAGAAAGACAAACCAGATGGCTGTTCCGGCAGCCAGGCCCGCCATGAAACCCTTCTTGTTACCTTTGGGCCAATACAGTAACGCAACAATCGCCGGCAGGAACTGCAGGCTGCCGATCAGGCCTATGCTGCTGACGGCCCTGATACTCTGGTCGTCTGATGGAACGTAATAAAAAAGGAACCCGCCCCAGATCAACGCTGCAATAAGCGCGCGGCGCTTCCACAGTAACCAGCGATAGATGTCCTGGCGCGCACTGGGTTGCCATACTGGCAGGATCAGATGGTTGAGGCACATCGTGGACAGTGCCAGTGTGATCACGATAATCAGGCCGCTGGCTGCAGACATGCCGCCGATAAAACCAATCAGGGTAAACAGCTCGGAATCATAATAAGCACCCAGCGTTACCGGGTAATACTCCATGGGCGACAGCGCACCGGAGCGTAAACCGGCCCAGAGGATGGGTAGCACCGGCAGGCTTAGCAGCAGGAAATACAAAGGCAGCCCCCAGCTGGCGACGCTGAGCGCGCGAGGGTGGTTGTTTTCATGAAAGGTCATGTAAAACATCTGCGGAGTCGCGACGGCGGCGCTGAAAAATACCAGTACCATGATCTGGAAGGTCCCCGGGGGAGCAGGCTCTTTGATTCTGCGCAGCAGCTCCGGTTGTTCCCTGACCCATTGCTCCATGAGATCAAGGCTGCCGAAGCCTTTGTAGATTGCAAAAAAACCCACAGCCAGCAGCGCTACCAATTTGACCAGGGACTCAAATGCGATGGTCATGACCAGTCCTTCATGACGTTCTCTGCCAGAGCCTTTGCCGGTTCCGAAAAAGATTGAAAACAGCGTGATCAACAGGCAGAACGTTATCGCCAGTGTTGTCTCTGAAGCGTCCGGTGACAGCAGGCTGACGGTGGTGGCAACCGCCTGTATCTGCAACGACAACAACGGCATCACCACCAGTAACATGACCAATGTGGTCAGCGTACCCGCCCATGGACTGCGGTACCTGAAGGACAGTAAATCGGCCAGGGAGCTTAGCTGGTAAGTTTTGGTGAGATTCAGAATGGGGCGCAGTAACAGCGGGGATAACAAAAACGCCATGGAAATGCCTATAAAGGGCGCCAGATATCCATAACCATCACGGAATGCATTGCCGGTTGCCGCGTAATACGACCAGACGCTGGCAAACACACCCAGTGACAGTACGTAAACAACAGGATGTCTAACAACGCGTTCGGGTATCCAGCCACGCTCGGTAATATAGGCAATCCCGAACAGAATGATCAGGTAACCCACTCCCAGCGCAAATAATGTACTTAACTCAAAGGTCATCGGCGTTTTGTTCCCGGAATGACCAGGCGGCCAGGGCGATGACAACAAAACAGATCAGCAGGGGGCGATACCAGGCCCCATGGGGCTGCATCGACCATTCCACGCTGAGCAGGAACAGCAGGTAGCTGAAAACCAGAAAAATCAGGGTGGATGGCGGGATATACATACGTCTGAGGCCTAGCCTAGTTGATGTCCGACCGGGATATTAGCCAACTTAGGCACACGCTGTATATCCCAGCGTTCAATTGCCCTCTGCAGAAGGCTCTGAGGGGGTTCCGACGGCGTACTGCCGCGCAGGTCCTGCCCGAGAAATCGCAGTGCCTCTCTGAGGTAGACGCGGCAGTTCGAAGGTTCCAGCGCTTTGGCAAAGTGTTGTTTGCTGAGTTTTTGTCCCAGTGTGTTACAGGCAACAGGGATATGAGCATAACGAAGTGTCGGATAGCCCAGGATGTGCTGCAAGGCGATCTGTCTGGGTGTGGAATCAATCAGGTCGTATCCGCGCACAACATCTGTTACTCCTTGCCAGGCATCATCCACCACCACGGCCAGCTGGTACGCAATCAGCCCATCGCGACGGCGCAGGACAACGTCTCCGCACTGTGTTGGCAGATTCTGTTGGTACATGCCCTGGATTCTATCCTCAAACTGGATATTGATATCGGGCAAGCGCAGCCGGATGGCGAAGTCGTCAATAGGAGGGCTAGCGCGGTTCCGGCATGCATTATCGTAAACGCCGTGATTGCCGCGGATACGTTGCCTGGAGCAATCACAACCGTAGGTCAGGTTCTGATCATTCAGAAAGGTCAAGGTATTGTGATACTCAGTCAGCCGGTCGCTCTGGTAGATCACCTCGCCGTCCCAGTGCAAGGCAAATGCGTCCAGAGTCTCCAGTATCTGTTGTGCAGCACCTGCGGGTTCGCGGCTGGGATCAAGATCTTCCATACGCAGTAGCCAGCGGCCGTGATGAGCGCGGGCATCCAGAAAGGACGCCAGCGCGGCGAGCAAAGAACCAAAATGTAAGGCGCCGCTGGGCGAGGGGGCAAACCGGCCAACGTAGCCCGGCTTTACATCAGTCGAAGTTGACTCACCCGGTTTCGCAAGCGTGTTGTTACCGGGCGATGACGGACTCAATGGGCAGGCCGCTGGCGACTCAGGCGCCCCACTGTTTTTCGCGGATTTCATCCAGTGTTTTGCAGTCTATGCACTTGTCAGCTGTTGGACGAGCCTCGAGACGGCGAATGCCAATTTCGATTCCACACGACTCGCAATAGCCATAATCGTTCTGCACGATTTTCTCGATGGTCGAGTCGATTTTTTTAATCAGTTTGCGCTCACGGTCACGGGTACGCAATTCAAGACTGAATTCCTCTTCCTGAGTCGCCCGGTCCGCGGGGTCAGGATAATTGGCCGCCTCGTCCTGCAAATGGTTAACAGTGCGATCAACTTCTTCCATAAGCTGGCCGCGCCAATCCCTGAGGATTGCCTTGAAGTGGTTTCGCTGGCCTTCGCTCATATATTCCTCACCCTTTTTTGGTGTGTAGGGCGTGAACGTTTTTAATACGGTCGATTGTTCTGCAGCAGATTGATTTTTGGACATGGTTAACAAGGCCTCATACCCTATAAGACGCTTAACAGTAGCGCGATCCGGCGCACTTGCCAACTGACGATTGGACGGTCAAGTATTTTGGCAAGCGCGGTAAGCTACCAGATTATTACCGCCCAGACCAGAAATAATGTTATGGTCGCCCATCTTGCCCGGCAGCCGCCTGCTTATTCAGCCCTGACAGTAAATCCGCCTAGCTTACCGCATGACTATGACAGAATTCAGACTCTCCCCCGCAGACCGAACCCGGCTCGTTAATCCCTTCAGAGTCATGAATGTGATGGAGCGTGCGCGCCAGCTGCAGGCAAGCGGCCGGGATATCATTTATCTGGAAGTGGGGGAGCCGGATTTTCCGACTGCCCCACCCATCGCTGATGCCGGCATGGCAGCTTTGAGGGCAGGCAATACTGCGTACACCCCTGCAGCAGGATTGCCGGAGTTGCGTGAGCGCATCGCGGCGTTTTACCAGCAGCATCATGGTGTCAACCTGAATCCGTCCCGTATTCTGGTGACCCCGGGTGCCAGCGGGGCATTGGTACTGCTATCCAATTTGTTGCTGAATCCGGGCGACACGGTATTGATGCCGGACCCGGCATATCCCTGCAATCGCAATTATGTGCATCTGGCAGGCGCCAGGGCTCGGCTTATTGCTCCGCACGTTGTCGGCGACGCCGCGCCAGATATCACGCAACTTGACGCGGCATTTGATGAGACAGTCAAAGGTTTGTGGTTGGCGTCCCCGGCTAATCCTACCGGTGCGGTCATTCCGCATACCCGCCTGAAAGCGCTGGGTCAGTGGTGTGACACCCGTCAGGTACATCTGATGGTCGATGAAATTTATCAAGGTCTGGATTTCAGTGCGCCCGCTGCAGTCAGTCGTACCATGGGCGATCTACCCAGCGCATTGGTGTTGGGTGGCAACACCATCGTGATCAACAGCTTTTCCAAATACTTTGGTATGACGGGGTGGCGTCTCGGCTGGATTGTGGTGCCGGAGTATCTGATACCCACCGCCAATATTCTTGCGCAGAACCTGTTTATCTCTGCGCCGACAATTTCGCAGATTGCGGCCTTGCGGGCGTTTGATGCAGATGTTGTTGAAATTCTCGAGCAACGTCGCGCAGCGTTCAGACAGCGCCGCGACTACCTGTCATCGGCATTAACATCGTTGGGATTTCAGCTGCCCTGGCAGCCACAGGGCGCTTTTTATTGTTACGCCGATATCAGCCGGTTCAGTGATGACTGTGAGGAGTTCTGCCACCGATTGCTGGAAGATCACGGTATTGCAGCAACCCCAGGCACTGACTTCGGTGATTACCAGGCGCGCCGGTTTGTGAGGTTTGCGTATACCAGTGCGCTGCCGCGGCTGGAACTGGCTATCGAGCGAATGGCCAGGGCTTTGGCTTAAATCCGCCCAAGTTGGGCGACGCTAGCCTCGTCCACCATCATAAAACCATTGCCCATGACAAAGGGAATCGCCCGCAGTGCTTTGCCGCGGCATGGCCCCTGAATACATTGCCCACTTTCAATCACAAACAGTGCGCCATGCGTGGCACATTGAATAAAGGTGCCGTCAGGATCAAGAAACTGATCTTCAAGCCATTCCAGTGGCGTGCCCAGATGAGGACAGTAGTTGTAGTACAGGTGCAGTTGATTGTCCTTTTTCACTGCAAACAAGTGCTTGCCATTCAGCTCAAAGCCTTTGGCGCGGCCTTCCTCAATATCATTGAGGTGACAGAGTGTTTTCATTTCACATTCATCCTGTTACCGGCATGACCCCGAATTACGCCAATGCCTGGGCAAAATCTGCCAGTAGATCTTCGATGTCTTCGATGCCAACGGACAATCGGATCAGATTGTCACCAATACCCATCGAGGCCCGGCGTTCATCCCCCATTTCGTAAAAGATGGTATGAGCCACCGGTATAGCCAGTGTGCGGGTGTCACCTAGATTGCTGGAGGTAACAACACAGCGCAGCTTGTTTAGAAAATCAAAACAATCAACATCATCGGCGAGCTCAATGCTCATGATGGCGCCGGGCTTTTTGAAAAGACGTTTCGCACGGTCATGCTGCGGGTGACTGCTCAGCCCCGGGAAAAACACGCGCTTGACCTGATGATGCGACTGACAGAATTCAGCCAGCTGTTGTGCGTTCTGGCTAGCTCTGTCCATGCGCATTGGTAATGTCTCGGAGCCCACCGCCAGATGATGAGCCGCTTCAGGGCCCAGCGTTGCCCCAAAGTCGCGCAAGCCCTTTTTTCGCACTTGTGTGCTGCCCCACATGGCGGGGTCGCCTTGTTTATAGAGATCAAGAATATTCGGGAAAACCGTCCAGTCGAAGAGGCCTGTGTCGGTCAACATGCCGCCTAGGGCATTTCCGTGCCCGCCGATGTATTTGGTAAGCGAGTTCACTACAAAACTGGCGTGAACAGTTCTGGGCTGAAAAAGCCAGGGCGATGTCATCGTGTTATCAACAACATAAATCAGCTTATGTTGTTTGCAAAGTTCACCTATACCCTCCAGATCAGCCACCTGTGTCACCGGGTTGGCTATGGTTTCTGTAAAGACCAGTCGGGTGTTGTCCTGTAAAGCCGCGTTGACATTGTCAGCATTAGTGGTGTCAACAAAACTGACCTCGATACCAAAATTCCGGAAGGTATTCATCAGACTGTTGGTATTACCAAACAGGAATGCGCTGCAGACCACATGATCTCCAGCGCGCAGCAACGCAAACAGGGTTGAGCCTACCGCCGCCATACCGGTGGCAAATGCGGTACTGGTCAGTCCGCCTTCCATCCGGGTAATGCGGCTCTGGAGTGCATTGACGGTTGGATTCTGCTGACGGCCATAGTTGTACCCAGGCATTTTCCCCTGAAAGACCTTGGCAAGATCACGCGCATCATCGTAACTGTAGGCTACTGACGTGTGAATTGCCTTGTGAAGTACGCCGTGTTCGGGTTTGTCGCGTCTGTCGTTGTGCAGATTGCCAGTGGTGAAGCCGTCTTTGTCTGATTTACTCATGCCTATTCCGTTGCCATGCTCTCTGGTTGTAGAGCGGTATTATACAGTTGCAGTGCTTGCACCGCCTCGTTGATCTCCTGCAGCCTCTGAAGGTACTGAGGGCTGTCACGGGTGCCAAATTTTTCTATAAAGCTGGCCTCGTCAAGACCGTCAGCATCCGTCAGCGGAATCGGCATATAGGCGGTTTCCAACTCAGTTTCCATGAGCAGTTTCTGCATCTGCAACGCGCTGTCCTGGCTGGAAGTACTCTGCTCACCCAGCGCTACGCCCGCTGCATTGGCAGTCAAGTCACTGAAACTGAAACCGGTTCCGTAACGGGCATCATAAACTTCTTTGCTGTTGGACAGCACTTCAGCCAGTCTCACGCCAGCGGAGGCAGCGATTGCTGCGGCACTGACAAAGTGCAGTGCAAGATCATTCCGTTGGTGCAGCATCACAATCATGGATGGTATTGCCGGCAAGGCTTCGCCCGTTGATTCAGCGACGCGATCATCACCAATCAGTTGACTGATCGGCAGATTGTTAACAAAAAAAGACAAGGTCTGCAGGAGCGCCCGATTCTCCGCAATCGCATCACCCTCGGGTAGTAAGGAGCGCTGATTGGCCAGTTCGAACAATGCGGGCAAAAAATTCTGCAGCGGCACCTGGCGGCGCACTTCGTTAGCATCAATGGCGATTGCTGCAATCAGTTGATGATAGGCACGGATGCGCTGCTGGTCCTGTGGTGAGACCAAGATCTGCTGCGCCTGTGAACGCAGTTGAGACAATACATTGGCTTGCCAGGCCAGAGTCAAATGCAGCTGGTTTTCACCCAGTCTGTAGGTGAGGAGACTATGACGTACGGCAGCCAGTTCCTGACTTACAGCGCTGGCAGTTTCAAGTCGGTAACCCGCGAAGCGTTCGGCTGACCGCATCACGATGCGCGGAATGGATAAGCGTCCGGCGCGCAGCTCCATCAGTCGCGCGCGCCCCTGATCCTGCGCAAATTGCGCCTCAAGATTCAGGTAAAGTGTCAGTGGCCCCAGCGTCTGCGGGATGCTCATCAGCGCGGTTGCCTGATCACCTTCGATGCTGAATGACAGAGCCAGGTTTTGCAGCTGAGGCACATTTGACAAGGCAAACGCAGACAACAGGTTCAGCTGTTGGGCGTCAAGGCTGAGTTGGCGCTCATCTTGTTGCTGAAAACGTTCAGGGCTGTTGTCAACGATCAGCTGCTCAACATTGCGATAGTCTTCGTCCGTCAGAACGCCACGGTGAGGGGTGACAGGGTTAACACTGAGCGTCAGCATTGCCAATACCAAAAACGCCACCGCCAGCATCAGCAATGGGCTGCACACTATCAAAATCTTGCGCTGGCGTTTGTTCATGATTACTTTGCCGAGTGCTGCATGAGTTGCCTGGTCGGGCCTGTCCCGGGATGTAGAGTACGATGACTTCCGCCCGATTATACGGTATCCGCACGAGTGCGGTCAGTGCCGATTTTTTGCTAGGATTCACCCGGTCAGTGACGCCGATCGGGTCTGGTGCTGGTCATAGACCGGCAAGTCATTATAAAGTAGACAACATAAAGCCATCAGACAGTACGGGAATACCATGGTCATTAATGCACATAAAGCGCTAAAAGTGATGTCGCTGTCAGCTTTGCTGGGGTTGGCGGCGTGTGCCGGGCAGCGCGCGGAGCAGGAAGCACTGCTGGCTCAACAGGAGGCAGCGGCGCAGGCAGCAGCGTTGGCTGAGCGGGCAGAGCTGGCCGAGATGGCGCGTCTTGAAGCCGAGCGGAATGAACAGGCCGCGCGGGCGGAGCTCGAGCGAGTTCGCCTTGAAAATGAGGCCATGGCTGTTGCGCGTGCTGCAGCCGAGCGTGAAGCCGAACAACGGGCTCGGGAAGCCGCTGAATTGCAGCTTCAGCAGCAACAGACGCAAGTGGCCCGTTTGCAACAAGAGCAGCAAAGCAGAATTGCAGAACTGGAGCGACAACTGGCCGCCACTGAAGAGACTGCTAACCGGCGCGAGCAGGCCAATGCCCGTTTGACACAAGCGATCACTGCTGCTGAAGAGCTGCTGCAGATGCTGGCCAGTGAACAGCTCAAGTACAACAATGTTGATGCCGACGGTAATACGGTGGAGCCTTTACAAAAGGCTTTGATTTCAGAGCTGGAGGCGCGCAAAAACGCATTGGTCAGGGAAGCGCAGGCGCTAGGCAACTAGCCGGGAGACTTATTCCAGGGGCAGTCGCTCAAAGTGATACATCAACCACTGGTTATCAACCTGTTCGTTGTTGTTCTCGGGATTGACCCAAGTTGTCCGTACAGAGCGCACACATTGATAAATGCGGAAGGAACGGGTGTTTTCGATGATCAGGCCGCGCACAGAGGGATTCAGAGTGTAGTTTGAGATTTCGACCAGTTTCCAATCGTCTTCCATCGTACGTTTGACACACTCGTTGCCGGCGAGGATATCTTTAAATGGCAGCTGTAATTCAGCCCATTTGCCGGGTTCGATCAGTAGATTCAGGTTTAACTCGGAATCTCCCACATTACCTATTTCATCGCGGAACACGATGCTGCGCAGTTCAACGGGGGCATCACTCTGGTTTTGTGCAACCACACGCAGGCCGGCGTTACTGCTGAGATGCCAAGCAGCTGAATAAATCGCATATTTTACTGGATGATCGAATCCCTCCTGCGCTGCAGTCAAAGGGTCGCTTGACTGCGCTGACGCTGCACCGGCGCTGACAGCGCCCAGAACACTCAGCATGATTGCCGTGAAAAGGCGAGGCGTTGCCGGCCCTGAAATTGCAGTCGGGGTCCGGAACAGGCGGCTTGATGCCATGAAATTTTTGACTATCATAAAATCTGACCAGAATAATGCTGAAACTGCAGGTGCAATAGAACACCGTTTCCGTCAATAGATCAAGCCTGAAATCACAGTTGAACTGTGTCAAATCGTGCCTCATTCCACATCAAATCCGGTAGGCAGGCAAGCGCTGAATCAGCATAATGCAGCGTCAATTCTCAGAGGGATTTCCATGGATAACTTATCCGGCATCAAACACGTCATTTGTGTGGCATCAGGCAAAGGTGGTGTCGGCAAGTCAACTACCGCACTTAATCTGGCCATTTCCCTATTGCAGCTGGGATATAAAACCGGCCTGCTGGATGCAGATATCTATGGCCCCAGCCAACCTATGATGCTGGGGGTGGCTGCCGGCACGCGACCAGAGATTGTAGACAAGCAGTACATGAAGCCGGTGATGGCGCACGGGCTGTCCAGCAATTCTATCGGTTACCTTGTTGATGCCAATACCGCAATGGCCTGGCGAGCGCCGATGATTGTTGGTGCGTTTAATCAGATGCTTAAATTTACCGTGTGGGGGGAGCTGGATTTCCTGATCGTTGATATGCCGCCAGGAACCGGAGATATTCAGCTGAGCCTGACGCAAGCGCTCAGACTGTCAGGCGCAGTCATTGTGACAACACCGCAGGACATTGCGCTGCTGGACGCCCGCAAGGGGATAGAGATGTTTCGCAAGGTAAATGTCCCATTGCTGGGTGTTGTAGAAAACATGGCTGTTCATATCTGCTCGAATTGTGGACATGCAGAAGCCATATTCGGCGAAGGTGGAGGCGAGAAGCTGGCGCAGGACTACAAGGTCGCGGTGATTGGTTCTTTGCCTTTAAACCTGTTGATTCGCCAGCACACCGATGCCGGTACGCCCATACTGATGTCTCAGCCGGAAAGTGCAGTGGCCGCTGCCTATCATCAACTGGCCAGAAACATGCTGACCGAGCTGGATGCGTTGGCAAAAACCAATGTCCCAGGCCCGGTCATTCAGGTATCAGACGATTAATGTCCCGGCAGGCGAATTTCCTCGACCATTTGCTGGATATCGCGCGGAGGAGCCGCGGTAAAACGGCAGATGGTCAATGCAACGGCTGTACTGATCAGCGTCCCGAGAGTGCCAATGCCTTCAGGTGATATTCCAAATAGCCAGTGCGCCGGTGTGCTGAGCTCAGGTGCGATGAATTTGAAATAGATAATGTACAGCGCTGTAAAGCTGAAACCGGCAACCATGCCGGCAATTGCGCCCTGTCGGTTCATGCGCTTGTAGAATATTCCCAATACGATAGCCGGGAAAAATGAAGCGGCTGCCAGGCCAAACGCAAACGCTACGACCTCTGCAACAAAACCGGGCGGGTTGATGCCAAAGTAACCTGCCACCAGAATGGCAACAAATATCGCAATTCTCGCGTAACGCAATTCCTGTTTTTCGGTAATTTGCGGCATCAGACTGCGTTTTAGTAAATCATGTGATACTGCTGTCGAGATCACCAGCAGCAATCCGGCGGCAGTTGATAATGCTGCCGCCAGAGCGCCAGCAGCGACCAGCGCGACAACCCAGTCAGGAAGACCAGCAATCTCCGGGTTGGCCAGTACCATGATGTCACGGTTGACGGTCAGTTCATTGACGGCGGGATCGCCGACATATTGCACAAGTCCATCCCTGTTACGATCCTCAAAACTGATCAGCCGAGTGTTTTCCCATGTGCGGAACCACTCGGGCAATTCCTCATAGACGGCGTTGTTGACGGTATTCATCAGGTTGGTTTTGGCAAATGCCGCGACCGCTGGTGCTGTCGTGTAAAGCACGCCGATAAACATCAGCGCATAAGCCGCTGAAATGCGTGCTGCGCGAACGCTGGGCACTGTAAAAAACCGGATAATCACATGCGGCAGACCCGCTGTGCCAAACATCAGCGCAGCGGTGATAAAGAACACGTCCTGAGTGCTGCGTTGCCCTTCAGTGTAAGGCGCAAAACCTAGCTCTACACTCAGGTTGTCGAGCCGGTCCAACAGATAACCGCCGCCATATTCGGGTGTCAGTTCCGAGCCAAAGCCGATTTGCGGGATCGGGTTGCCAGTCATCATGATAGAAATGAAGATAGCCGGGACCATGTAGGCAAAAATCAGCACGCAGTACTGTGCGACCTGTGTGTAGGTTATGCCCTTCATGCCGCCCAGAACCGCATAGAAAAACACAACGGTCATGCCGATGATCACACCGGTTGTGATATCTACTTCGAGGAAGCGTGAAAAAACGATACCAGCTCCCTGCATCTGTCCGCACACATAGACAAACGAGATGGAGATGGCACAGAAAATTGCTACCAGACGCGCGCTGCGCGAATAATAACGATCACCGATAAAATCCGGCACGGTGAATTTGCCGAATTTACGCAGATAAGGTGCCAGCAGCAATGCCAGCAACACATATCCGCCCGTCCAGCCCATCAGGTAAAAGGTGCCATCTCTCCCCAGAAACGAAATGAGTCCGGCCATTGAGATAAATGACGCAGCTGACATCCAGTCTGCTGCTGTTGCCATGCCATTGGCAACCGGATGCACACCACCACCTGCGACATAAAATTCGTGTGTAGAGCCGGCCCGTGACCAGACTGCAATAGCAATATACAGACCAAAAGAGAGCCCGATAAACAGATAGGTCCACAGTTGTACACTACTCATGACTGCGAGTCCTCTTCTGGCGCGGATTGGCTGTTGGCCGCTTTAAGATTGGCAGCTTTGGTGTTGGTCTGGTAACGCGAATCGAGTTTATCCATCCAGAACACGTAGACAATAATCAGCACAATGAATACGTAAATGGAGCCTTGTTGTGCAATCCAGAAACCGAGTTTGAAGCCGGCGAAGCGAAAGTTATCAAGGAAGTCGGCTGATAAAATGCCGCATACAAAAGAAATAAAGAACCAGATGCTGAGCAAGGTCGTCAGAATTCGGACGTTTGCTTTCCAGTAGGCTCGGGCGTGTTCGTCGCGCATGCGTTACCTTCGGTTTTTATTATGGTTTTCTAACATGCCAAGGATGGTAGCACTAAAAAATGAGAGTGCCTAGCGTGCATACAAGTCGCTTTCAGACGGTCAGAGCCCGCCCCATTTCCGCCAGTGGCTGCACCAGTCTGCCCATACGGGTTGCTCGCTCATTCGAAGCGTTGCCATCAAGTCCGCGTTTGTAGACACCTTGCAGAATGGCGGCCAGTCTGAAAAAGCTGAATGCCAGATAAAAGGACCAGTTTCCGGGGGCGGTGACGCCACGCACCTCGCAGTAGTGGGCGATCAGTGCTGATTCATCAGGAATACCCAGTGCCCTGATATCGTCGTCACGCAGGCCCTTGATTTCACCATGACGAGGCAAGCGCAAGGCCATCAGATAGTAGGCAAGATCAGCCATCGGATGGCCCAACGTGGCCAGTTCCCAGTCGAGTACTGCCCGAATCTCAGGTTTGCCACTGTTAAAAATGACGTTATCCAGCCGGTAGTCACCATGAATGATGCAACGTTCGCCATCATCTTCCGGCAAATTGTCATTCAGCCACTGTATCAACTCATTCATGTCTGAAATGACCTCAGTTGCTGAGGCCTGATACTGAGCGCTCCAGCGCGACAACTGGCGTGCGTAATAATTGCCCGCTTTACCGAAGTCCGACAGCCCGTGTGCCTTGTAGTCTACACGATGCAATTTCGCCAAGGTGCCAACCAGAGCAAAGTAATAATCAGCCCGACAATTGTGGTCTATTTCTGGCAATGCAGGGTCCCAGAAGATATCACCCGGCTCGTGACTCATCAGATAAAACATACTGCCAATGACCGAGTCGTCGGCGCATAACGCGATGGCCTCGGGCACCGGGACGGCGCTGTCTTGCAGTGCTTTGATCAGCCGGTATTCCCTGTCCACAGCGTGTGCTGATGCCAGCAGTTCGCCGGCCGGTTTGCGGCGCAGCACTACTGACCTGTTGCTGCACTCCAGCAGAAAACTGGGGTTGGACTGGCCGGACGCGAATTTACGCATGCCAATCGCGTTACCCAGTTGTGGAGCCTGGTCAGCGATCCAGTGCGTCAGTGCTTTTAACATTGTTTGATCAGCGCCTGTGTTCATACGCGTAAAATCCTTTTGCTTTCCTTATTGTGTCAGGTGTAGGTCAGCGCGTGCAGACGGCCTTTCTTTTGCAGGTGCGGTAGGCTATTAAAGGCTGCCAATTGAAAACCCCGCTGATTAAAGAACAGGTGGTGAATGCCGGTGTTGCGTGTCTGCATGTTGAGGTTGATCAGTATTTCCACACTGCAATCCAGAATCTGGCTGAGAGCCATTGCCATCGCACCGCCTGAGCTGACCACCAGCACATTATGCTCCGCCTCATGGGAGCACAATGCCTGCATGGCACCGGAGACCCGCTGGTGAAATTCAAACCAGTTCTCCAGCACAGGCGGATCTTCCGCTTGAGGGGCTGTCAGTTCAACGCTGCGGACATAGAGCTCGTCCTGCGACCAGGCGTGTATGGCTTTGCGCAACATCTGGAAGAACAACCGGCCCCCGTCACGTGTATCCGGTATGTCGATGCCGCAGCTGTGACAATACACTCTGACCAGGGTATGAAAATCAAACTCATTAAACCCTGCGTCTGTCGCAACAGGCAGTGATTGACCACTGGCCTGCAGAATAACGGCAGCTGTCTGCTGTTGTCTTGCTAATGAGCCGGTCACTACGCGGCTGAACTGAATATCCAGTTCGGCAAAGTGTTCACCCAGCCAGGCAGACTGCTGGTATCCCAGCGCCGAGAGCTGGTCGTAATTTGCAGCCCCAAAAGAAGCTTGTCCGTGTCTGACCAAAAACAACTGACTCATTAACTAAAATCCTTTTACACGCGCCGACTATTTGCGACCACTCACCGGTCTGATGCGACCGGAGTTATAGATTAGCCTTATATTAAATTTTGATTATCATTCATGATACGAATAAATCTGAAAAACATGGCGAGGCGACTTTTCTGAAAAAACTGGATCTTAATCTGTTTCTGATCTTCGATACCATCTACACGGAGCGCAATCTTACCCAGGCTGCCAAGTCGCTGGCGATTACGCAGCCTGCGGTCAGTAATGCACTGAGCAGACTACGACGCATGTTTAACGATGAGTTGTTTGTCAGAACCTCAAAAGGCATGTTGCCAACACCCATTGCAGATGGTATCGCGCAGAATATTTCCGCTGCGTTGGGAATGTTAAATGCCAGCGTGCTTGAGCGTGAGGAATTCAGTCCTGCCTCTGCGGAGCGCACCTACCATTTCAGCATGACAGATCTTGCGGAGGCGCTTATTCTGCCGCGTTTGTTTCCTTACTTCGAGCAACAGGCTCCGCACCTGGCGTTACAGAGTTACTACTCAAAGCGTCATGAGCTGATCAGGCATTTGTCTCGGGGGGAGCTGGATTTTGCCATTGATGTACCTTTGATCGAGGATACGCAGGTCTCGCACGAGTCCTTGATACGTGACGATTATGTTTGTGCCATGCGCCCGGACCATCCCTTGGCGAGTGAACCTCTGACGCTGGATTCTTATCTGGCGATGAGACATATACATGTTTCCAGCCGTCGTAAAGGCTTGGGGCAGGTCGACATGTCCTTGTTGAAAGTGCAGGGTGAGCGTCGAATACAGCTGAGAGTGCAGCATTACCGCGTTGCGGCTGAGGTGGTCAGTGCAACAGATCTGGTGCTGACGGTGCCCAGATTTCTGGCATCGCAGTATTCCCTGAGCCTGCGGCCACTACCTTTTGAAGTCCCTGCACTGGATCTGCATTTGTACTGGCATCGCCAGTCAGACAGCGATCCGTCACACCGTTGGCTGCGAGAGAGCCTGCTGACGCTGTTCCGGCAGTGATCAGCCTAACCGTTGCCGGGTAATGGATGACAGGTCAATGTGGTCAAGGCATGCAGCTCTTTACATAATCGAAGATACGCCTGCGGGCCGCTCTGGCCTGTTCATTGTCAGCTGAAAACTCATTGTCAGTGGATTCCTTGGCCGACAGTTGCTGGAAGCGGCGGAGTAGTTGCCTGAGTTCCTGGCGCTCAGCGAGCGGAAAGGCATCAACAAAAGCTTCAATATCGTTAGTATCGCCTTGGCTAAGTTGCTCGCCCCAGCGTTCAATTTCCTGGCTGCGGCGAACCTGTTGTCGATCTGGAGTACGCAATTTCTCAAGTGCCGCGCGAATCAGTTCGTGGTCGCTGGCGCGCATGAGTTTGCCAATATACTGTAGCTGTCGACGACGGGCTTCATGTCGCGGCGGAATGCGCTGGTACTCGCGCAGCGCCGCCAGTAGCGGTTCAGAGACTTCAATCTGTTCCAGTTGCTTTTTGTTCAGGCTCAGCAGTTCCTCACCCATTTTTTGCAGTTCAGTGCTGTTTTTTTTACGTCGGGTCTTGCTGATGTCCCCGTCAGAAGAAGATTCTGCTTCTTCATAAAATTCATCGGTAGGGTTTTTCATAGCAGCTGTCGAGATTTACTCGCCTTCGTCAAATCGGTTGTTTACCAGAAACTGGATAGCGTCCAGTGCATTTTGTTCGTCCTCACCTTCAACAACAATCCTCAGTGTGGTGCCTTTGCCTGCTGCCAGCATCATCAATGACAGAATGCTGCGACCATCTACCAGCTTTTCATTGCCGATTTTTACAGAGCTCTGGAATTTTGAGGTTACGCCCACAAGCTTTGAGGCCGCTCGCGCGTGGAGTCCTGCCTTGTTACAGATGGTAATACTGGATTCGATCACGATTTTTTTACTGCCTCTGTGCGGCTCAGTTCACGATGTAACACCTGAACGTTGGAGATTTGTCCTGAGAAAAGCTGCTTGAGTTGCTCACACAGGAATACAGAGCGGTGCTGCCCGCCCGTACAACCGATAGCAACGGTCATGTAACTGCGGTTGCTGGCTTCGAACCGTGGCAACCATTTGGCGAGAAAGTCGGCAATATCAGTTTGCATTGCCGTAACGTCGTCTTGTGTTCCCAAAAAATCGATAACGGCCTGATCGAGTCCGGTAAGCGACTTCAGAGTGTCATCCCAATAAGGGTTGGGCAGGCAGCGCGCATCAAAAACAAAGTCGGCATCGACCGGTACACCATTTTTGAAGCCAAATGACTCAAACATCAGCGCCAGGGAAGAATCTTTCTTCTCCACCACTCGACTGCGGACAATCTCGCGCAACTGGTGCACGGACAAGGCGCTGGTATCTATCGATAATCCTGCCAGCGCGGCAATGGGCTCCAGAAGCTCGCGCTCTCGATTGATTGCTTCGCGCAGACCGATGTTCTCGGTAGTAAGCGGATGTTTGCGGCGGCTTTCACTGAAGCGTTTGATTAATGTCGGGCCACTGGCATCCAGAAAAATAATTTCAGTGTGCAACGAGGAATGCTGAAGGTCAGCAATAATGCTGGGTACTTTTTTGAGGTCGTCCGGTAAATTGCGCGCGTCGATACTCACAGCCACTCTGGGCAGTGCCGGTTCTTCACGGGAGATCCGCGCCACAAATGCAGGCAAGAGACTGGCCGGAAGATTGTCGATGCAATAATAACCATGGTCTTCAAGCATGTTCAGTGCGGTACTTTTGCCCGAGCCGGAGCGGCCACTGATTATTAGGAGTCTCACCAGGTATCATCCGTCTCAGTTGTTAACTTGTTCATCAAAGTAGATAGCTGTACGATAAAGTTCATCGTCAGTCTTGCAGGCGTGCAGGGCCTGGCAGAAAGCTTCCTGATGGAAGAGCCTGGCCAGAGCGCCAAGTACCTTCAGATGCTCTGTGGTCTCTTCAGCCGGCACAATCAATACAAACAACAAATCTACTTGCTGGGAATCGATGGCATCAAAATCGATTCCCTCGTTCAGAGTGATCAGCGCTCCGGTTGTCTGGTGGCATTCGGCAACTCTGCAGTGCGGAATACCTATGCCGTTTCCAATCCCTGTGCTTCCCAGCTGTTCCCTGGCCAGCAGCGCAGTGTAGATGGCATCAGCACTCATGCCGGGTGTGGTTTTGGAAATGTGTTCGCTGACAGTAGTCAGAAACCGCTTTTTGCTGACGCCGGGCAGATTACACAGTGTCCGTTCCGGGGCGAGAATGCTGCTCAGTTGCATGGAGTTATCCCGTCTTGTAGTGCTGGTGATTCTAGGACTTAAGGCTGACGCTGGCAATCAAGTCAGGCCTTTCAGACCAGTCGTTTCCGTTCGTTGGATGGAGGAATATTCAGCGATTCGCGGTATTTTGCTATGGTGCGTCGCGCAACGTTGATCCCTTGATCATCCAGTAACTCAGCAATACGGCTGTCACTGAGAGGTTTTTTGGGGTTTTCTGCGGTCACCAGCTTTTTGATTAAGGCCCTGATCGCTGTTGATGAGCATTCACCACCGGCACTGGTACTGACATGGCTTGAGAAAAAGTACTTCAGTTCAAAGATTCCACGCGGTGTGTGCATGTACTTTTGAGTTGTTACCCGCGAAATCGTTGATTCATGCATTTCAACGGCTTCGGCAATATCATGCAGCACCAGGGGTTTCATGGCCTCCTCACCGTACTCCAGAAAACCTTGCTGATGCTCAACAATGCGACTGGCTACTTTTAGCAACGTTTCATTGCGGCTTTGCAGACTCTTCAGAAACCAGCGTGCTTCCTGCAGATTATCCCTGAGATAGTTGTTTTCAGTGCTGTTCTCGGAGCGCTTTACCAGTGCGGCATAATCAGGGTTAATGCGCAGCCGCGGTGCCGTGTCGGGATTCAACTCTACTCGCCAGCGCCCGTTACGCTGATCTTTGCTGACAAACACATCCGGGACGATGTAGGTCGTGGAGGTCGGGGCGATATCAGCACCGGGCCTGGGGTTGAGTTTTTCGATGATGCTGATCGCGCCACGCAGGTCATGTTCTTTGATACGTGCCAGGCGGATAATCTGCGCGTAGTCACGGTTACCCAGCAGATTAAGATAGTCCTTTACCAGTATCCGTGCATTTTTAATGGCGCTGGTGCATAACTCTGGCGGAATCTGATTCAGTTGAATCATCAGGCACTCGGACAGATCCCGATAAGCTACGCCCACCGGATCAAACTGCTGGATTCTGTGAAGTACCGCAACCACCTCGTCTTCATCGATATCCAGATGTTCCTCAAGGCCTTCAACAATGGATTCCAGACTCACAGACAATCTGCCGTCAGAATCCACGGCATCAATTATCGCGGTCGCAATCAGCCGATCGGTATCGGACATGTTGGTCAGGTTCAGCTGCCAGTTGAGGTGATCCTGAAGTGTTTCGGACGCCGAGTCACGCGATTCAAAATCGCTGTCGGAATCTTGTGATGGGCTGCCTGTCGAGTAAGAGTTCTGGTAAACGTCATCCCAGTTGGTGTCCACAGGTAGCTGATCAGGGATGCTTTCGTCCCAGCTTGCACTGTCTTCTGAGCTTTCATAGGAATTATCAGTAGAAGGCAGTTCCCGGTACAGTTCCTGAGCCTGCTCGTAGACGGGTTGATCCGTTTCCTGGGTGGTGCTGACGGGTCTCTCAAAAAACTCACCGCCTTCACTGTCGAAATCAGCATCCGCGCTGCTGCCACTCTCAAAACTCTCATCCACTTCCAGCATTGGATTGGACTCAAGTGCCTGGTGAATCTCCTGTTGCAGATCCAGTGTAGACAGTTGCAGTAGCCTGATTGCCTGCTGAAGCTGTGGTGTCATGGTCAGTTGCTGACCCAGCTTTAGCTGTAGCGAGATTTTCATAACGTACTATCGATCATGTTGTCGTGAATTCTTTATTGGGCCAAGTGTGGGCTGGCGTGCTTCTAGCAAGCATCATGCCGATCTTGATAATTTTTTGCAACATCAAAAATCAGGCAGAATCCGGCTAGATATGGAAGTTTTTACCCAGGTAAACTTCCCGTACCTTCTGGTTGGCAAGTATTTGCTCAGAGGTGCCTTCGGCGATGATGCCGCCTTCACTGACGATGTAGGCTTTCTCGCAGATATCCAGTGTTTCACGGACGTTATGGTCGGTCAGCAGCACGCCAATGCCGCGCGCGCTGAGGTGTTCGATGATGGATTTGATATCGCTGACAGAGATTGGATCTACGCCCGCAAAGGGTTCGTCCAGCAGAATAAAATGCGGGTCATTTGCCAGGGCGCGCGCAATCTCCGTGCGTCTGCGTTCACCTCCGGACAGGCTCATACCCTTGTTGCCGCGGATATGGTTGATGTGGAACTCTGTCAACAGACTTTCCATTTTCTGTTTGCGTTGAGTTTTATCCAGGTCTTTGCGTGTCTGCAGTATCGCCATGATGTTGTCTTCAACGCTGAGATTGCGGAAGATAGACGAGTCCTGAGGTAAGTAGCCGATACCCAGCCGTGCGCGCGCATAGATGGGCAACTGGGTCATATCAATGTCATTCACCAGAATTTGTCCGCCGTCCGCATTTACCAGCCCGACAATCATATAAAAACACGTGGTTTTGCCGGCGCCGTTAGGACCCAGCAGTCCAACTATCTGACCACTGTTGACGGTCAGAGAAACGTCTCTAACAACCTGTCGTCCTTTATAGCTTTTTGCCAGGTCATGCGCGCGAAGAGTGTCCATCATTGAGCCGCATCTGCTGATGACTCCGCAGCTGCTGGCGGAGCAAAAACGCCAACACAGGGGCCGGGTGAATCAGTAGCACCGGTTTCTACAATGTGCTTTATCTCCACACATTCCAGCGTTGTGCGGCCGCGGGCGAAATTGGCATCGCCCACAAATTCGACAACGGACAACAGCTCTTCTCTGCCGCTGTCTGCAGATGGCGCCTGGTTGTAATAAATAATCTGCAGGCTGCTGCCATTAATCACATCAGTACTGATCTCTGCCTGGCGGACAAAACGCGCCGGCGAACCTTCAACAACAACCCTGATCAGATCCCCGGTCATCGTATCCCGTTCCAGTCGGGCGGTATCGCCGACAATGGTCACCAAACCTTGCTGAATGCGCACATTAACCCGGAAAGTAGTGATTTGTGTGTTGCCAACCGTCTCGATACTGCCCCCGCCGTCGGTGTTGACAATAAGCTCTTCGTTGACATCGGTGAGTGCTGCAGCAAATACGCCAGAAGGCATAAAAAATGTCAGCAGTACGCTGATCATGATCAGTCGCCAAGGCCCGGATGTTTGTTTTTCAGTCACGTGCACGGTCATAGCGGCCCTGGATATCTGAATTGAAGTTGAGCAGGTTTGACGTCAGATCAGCAAACATACCGTTAGCGGTCAAGTTAACTCCATTACCGACGACCGCCACCGGGGCACTGGTGAACAGTGTTTGTGTAGGCGGTTCGATAGTCATGCTTCTGGTGGTCAGACGAATCAGATTATCTGCGGAGGGTTGATGCAGCACCTCAACGTTGTCTTCCAGATCCAGCAAGAGAATGTCGCCACCCGTTGAGGCCCGAATTCTGCCTGAAGCGGCTGATATACTCCAGCGCTCACTGAGTCCGTCAAACATCTGCAACTGCGGCTGGTCCAGTTCTGTCAGTTGGTCAGGAAACTGACGTTGCTCACTGGCGTTCAGCGTGTATGCCTGTAAGCCATTTTCAGCGTAGATGACGCTGCTGATACCTCTGCCAAACCCTTCGTATTGCGCCTGCGAAGGCAGTTGCTGCGCCAGGTTTTCTGTCTCAGGAGTGACGTTTTCTTCCTGCCCGCTAAGCAGCCAGATGGTCAGCGCCGCAGGACCCAGCGCGAGAAACCAGCGTCTGTTTGGCACACTAACCTGCATTAGCGGGTGCTCCCTTCATCAACGTACGCAGACAAAGCTGACTGATAACATTGCTGGCTGATCAACAAAAAGTCGCACAGGTCGCGCACAGCGCCCTGACCGCCGCGCCGGGTGGTGCTCGCATAAGCATGGCGGTGCACCTCATAATGAGCATCAGGAACAGCCACCGGCAGACCGATATGACGCATCACCAACAGGTCTGGAAGATCATCGCCGAGATAGGCAATTTCGTGAAGCTGGTATTGGTGTTCAGTGAGGATTTCCTGCATTGCCTGGAACTTGTCCTCGCGGCCCTGCGCTATCAACGTGATTCCCAATGCCTGCGCCCGCATGCTCAGGGCTGCAGATTTGCGACCACTGATGATGCCAACACCAATGCCTTGTTGCTGCAGTGACTTGATACCTTGGCCATCAAGGGTATTAAACGCCTTGATAAATTCGCCATGCTCACCAAAATACAGCTGACCGTCTGTCAGCACGCCGTCCACGTCCAGCAGCAGCAAACGTATGCTGGCTGCGGCTTGTTTGACAAGTGCGGGCGGTTGGTAAAACCTCAGAGGCTCAAAGTTCTCGATGGATTGCATCATATTGTCAGATCACATTGGCCTGCAGCAGGTCGTGCATGCGGATGATTCCGCTCAGTTGATCGTGGGCGTCTACAACCACCAGCGTGTAGATGCGATTTTCTTCCATCAATCTCGCTGCTTCTGTCGCCAGTGCGTTCTCCCTGATGGTTTTGCTATTTCTGGACATTACCTGATGTATACGAGTTTCCATGATGTTACAGCCAGCGTCCAGCGCACGGCGCAGATCGCCATCGGTAAACACGCCTGCCAAAGAACCATCGCTGCCCAGCACGGTAGTCATTCCCAGGCCTTTGCTGCTGATTTCGTACAGAGCATCTTTCAGCAGTATATCTGAATTCACCCGCGGCACGTGCTGGTCGCTGTGCATGATGTCTTTGACCTTGAGCAGCAGACGACGGCCTAGACGTCCGCCGGGGTGTGAAAAGGCAAAATCTTCGTGAGTGAAGCCTTTGGCCTCAAGCATGGCCATTGCAAGCGCATCACCCAGAACCAGTGCGACAGTGGTGCTGGCTGTTGGTGCCTGGCCCAGTGGGCAAGCCTCTTCTAGTACACTGGCGTTGATGTGAGCATCAGCACTGCGCGCCAATAGCGAATCTGCATTTCCAGTCATACAAATCAGCGGAACACCTTTGCGTTTGAACAGTGGCAGGATAGTCAGCAATTCCTCTGTTGTGCCAGAGTTAGACAGGGCAAGTACAACATCTTTATGGGTGATCATACCCAGATCACCATGGCTGGCTTCTGCGGGATGAACAAACACAGCGGGGCTGCCTGTGCTGGACAAGGTTGCTGCAATTTTGCGGGCGATATGACCGGATTTGCCCATGCCTGTGACAATAATCCGGCTTTCACAGGCAAGCATCAGTTCGCATGCTTTGACGAAACTGCTGTCGATGCGACTGCTCAAGGCGCCGATAGCATCGTATTCAATACGAATTGTGCGCTGCGCGCTGGCAATAAGTTGCTGCGTTCTGTCCATACCCTGATTATCCTGCCAGTGCCGGCAACGGTGGCTGAGGCGCTATTATGCCCAAGCTCCCCCTGCTGCGCAGCATAAAATACAAATCGGAGCCGACTTGCCGGGCATTCTGCGTGAATTCAGCCAGCATTCATCTGCAAATCGCCATACTTGAGACTGCAAACAGTAATTTATTGACCAGCCCAATTAAGGTACACTGCGTCGCGTTCATTACCCGAATTGAGGGATTCTGCATGAAAGTATTAGTTTCGATATTTTTTTGGTGTTTTACCGTGTTCACATCATCTGTGGCGCTGTCGCAAACAGCAACGTCATCGACAGCAGGTCTGACGGCTGTTGAGGCTGCTGAACAATCAGTCAATCAACTGCTGCAAACAGTGCAGGAGTTGCGACCGTATTTTGATACAGACAAAGACAGATACTATGCCGGTGTTGAAGCGGAAGTAGCCAAGTTTGTTGATTTCCGCGAAGTTGCAGTGGGTGTGATGGCGCGTTTCTCCGAACAGGCTACCGAAGAGCAGATCGTTGCTTTTGGTGAAAAATTGCGTTCCACGTTAACCCGATTTTATGGTTCGGCACTGGTGGAGTATGGCGGCCAGCAACTGAATTTTCTGCCGGCCACTGATGAGCCTGCCGATGCCTCTGCGGGAACCAATGTGCGCATGCAGATAGTGTCAGAAGGAGCCCGTATCGAACTGCAGTATGCGCTTTTCAGGAATGCTGAAAATGAGTGGAAGCTGCGCAATATTTTTGTTGGCGGCATCAATCTGCGACGGCAGTACCATACCCAGTTTGCTGCATTGATGACACGCAATAACAATGATATCGATCAGGTGATTGCTGCCTGGCAGTGATTTGCAACGGATGTTGCACAGTTGGAGTGTGAGTGACAGATGAGTATTGATGCACAGGATATAGATGAGTTGCTGGCTGCCGCGTTGCCTGGTTGTCAGATTAATGTGGAAGGTGGGGGTGGCAAGTTTCAACTTGCCGCCGTCGGAACCGTTTTTTCAGGTCTCGGTCAGGTCAAGCGGCAACAGCTGATTTATCAGCATCTGAATGAGCACATCGCGTCTGGCGCTATCCATGCCATCAGCATGAAGCTGCAAACGCCAGAGGAAGCCGGCAGCTGAATTGGCCTGTTTGTCGTAAATGTCACAAGCGTTGCAATCACTCTACAGACTTTCTGCTCGCTGCAGGTTTTTTCAGGACTCGTTATGGACAAGCTTTTAATACAGGGCGGAATCAGCCTGAGTGGTGAGATACGGATTGCTGGAGCAAAAAACTCTGCGCTGCCTATCCTTGCAGCAAACTTGTTGACCACTGACACCGTTCAGGTTCGCAATCTGCCGCACCTGTACGATGTCACCACGATGCTTGAACTGCTGGGCTGCATGGGGATCGAGCACGTTGTAGATGCCAAGCTGAATGTTGAGATCAGCAGTGCGTCCATCAAACATTGCAGCGCTCCCTACGACTTGGTGAAGACCATGCGGGCGTCCATTCTTGTGCTGGGACCATTGCTGGCGCATTTCGGAAGAGCTGAGGTTGCTTTACCGGGTGGATGCGCGATCGGCAGTCGTCCTGTGAATCTGCATATTTCTGCTTTGCAGAAAATGGGCGCTGACATCGTTGTGGAAGATGGTTATATCAAGGCCTCAGTAGTCGGGCGCTTAAAGGGCTGCCACATCTTTATGGACATGTGTACTGTCACCGGTACGGAAAATGTGTTGATGGCCGCGACCCTGGCGACAGGTCAAACAGTTATTGAGAACGCAGCCCGTGAGCCTGAAGTGGTTGATCTGGCAAATTGTCTTATTGCCATGGGTGCTGATATCAAGGGTGCCGGCACTGATACCATCGTGATTAATGGTCAGGAAAGGTTACACGGCTGCAGTTACGCAGTAATGCCCGATCGTATTGAGACCGGCACATATCTGATTGCTGCTGCAGCCACACGTGGACGTATCAAGTGCAAGGACACCCGGCCTGACATTCTGGAAGCGGTGCTCAGCAAGCTTGTTGAAGCCGGCGCAGAGATTAACGTTGGAGAAGACTGGATAGAGTTGGATATGCATGGTCGTCGCCCAAAAGCGGTGTCGGTACGCACAGCGCCATATCCGGCCTTCCCGACAGATATGCAAGCGCAATTCACCGCCCTGAACGCCATAGCACTGGGCACTGGCTCTATCGTTGAGACGGTATTCGAGAACCGGTTTATGCACGTACAGGAAATGAACCGCATGGGCGCAAACATGGTTGTTCAGGGAAATACCGTAATTGTAACGGGTGTCCCGGTGTTGAAAGGTGCCCCGGTGATGGCAACTGATCTGAGGGCATCTGCCAGCCTGGTGATTGCCGGACTGGTTTGTGACAACGAAACATTGGTTGATCGCATTTACCATATCGACCGCGGGTATGAGTGTATAGAAGAGAAGATGCAGTCACTCGGTGCAATCATCCGCCGTATTCCCTCCTGAGAACGGGCGTAAGTCAAGGAAACCGCAGTATGTTGGACGTGACGGGACAGCCTATCGTAATGGCGCTGACCAAAGGTCGAATCCTGGAAGAGGTTATGCCTTTGCTGGCAGAAACCGGTATCCATCTGCTTGAAGATCACAGTAAAAGCCGTAAGCTGATTTTTGATACCAACGTGCCCGGGCTGCGCATCATGATTGTGCGCGGTTCGGATGTGCCCACTTATGTCGAGTTTGGCAGTGCGGATATTGGTGTTGTGGGCAAAGACCTGTTGATGGAGTACGGCGAAGATGCTTTTTACGAGCCACTGGATCTAGGTATTGCGCGCTGTCGATTGATGACAGCTGCGCCTGTTGGTGCTCCGGTACCGCGAGGACGCGTCAAAGTGGCCAGCAAATTTGTCAATATTGCCCGGCGTTATTTTGCCGAGCAAGGTCTGCAGACCGATATCATCAAGCTCAATGGAGCTCTTGAACTGGCACCTTCTATGGGATTGGCTGACTGGATCGTTGACATTGTTGATAGTGGCAACACACTGCGCGCTAACGGACTGGAACCTCTTCAGACCATTGCCCACATCAGCTCGCGGGTCATTGTTAACAAAGCCTCAATGAAGATGAAACACAAAGCCGTCAGTGAGCTGTTAAAAAAGCTCGGTGACGTTGTGGCGACCCGGAGTACGTCATGAGTGCAAATATCCTGATGCGCAAAATGATGTCGGAGCATGCGGGTTTTGATGCTGCACTAGCAACTTTGCTCGACCGGCGCATGATTGAAGATGAAAAGCTGAACAAGGTTGTCTCCGGCATTCTTGCCGATGTGAGGCGGCGCGGGGATGAGGCGGTGCTTAATTACACACGTAAATTCGACAAACGTGATGTCAGCAACATGTCTCAACTGGAAGTCAGTAAAGCACAAATGCAGGCAGCGCTGGACAAGCTGACGATTGTGCAACGTGATGCGTTGCTGAAGGCTGCCGAGCGGATTCGTCAGTATCACCAGCGTCAACTGCAACCATCCTGGCAGTATGAAGAGGCGGACGGTTCAGTCTATGGCCAGCTTTTTATTCCTCTGGAGCGCGCAGGTTTATATGTGCCGGGCGGCAAGGCCAATTACCCGTCTTCGGTGTTGATGAATGCCATTCCAGCTCGCGTCGCCGGTGTCGGGGAAGTGATTGCAGTTGTCCCCACGCCTTATGGCCAAGATGCGGGCGGTGCAGGTCGACTGATTTTTGCAGCCGCGGCTGTTGCCGGCGTGGACAGGCTGTTTACCATTGGTGGTGCTCAGGCGATTGCTGCTCTGGCCTTTGGGACTCAGACGATCCCCCGCGTGGATAAAATCACCGGTCCGGGCAATGTCTATGTTGCCGCTGCCAAAAAGCAGGTGTTTGGCGAAGTGGGTATTGATATGGTGGCCGGCCCATCTGAGCTCACGATTGTTTGTGATGGAAAGACCGATCCTGACTGGATCGCCATGGATCTGTTTTCACAGGCCGAGCATGATGAGCAGGCGCAGTCTATTCTGATCAGCACCGATCGTGCATTTCTGGATGCCGTTCAAAACAGCATCAATCAATTGCTGCCGCGAATGAGCCGAGAGGCCATTATCCGTGCCTCCTTAAACGAGCGCGGAGCACTGATTTTTGCTGCCGACAAGGACGAGGCGCTGAGAATTTGTAACCTGATTGCGCCGGAGCACCTGGAACTTTCGGTAGATGACCCGCAGTCGTGGTTGCCCGGCGTGCGTCATGCCGGCGCAATATTCATGGGCAGACATACACCCGAGGCGTTGGGTGATTATTGTGCAGGCCCTTGTCACGTCTTGCCGACGTCTGGCACGGCACGGTTTTTTTCGCCGCTGGGTGTTTATGATTTTCAGAAACGCAGCTCAATCATAAACTGCTCGCCGGCAGGTGCTGCCACACTGGCCCCTGTGGCTGAAACGTTGGCGCTTAACGAACATTTGCAGGCTCATGCTTTGTCAGCTGCCTGGCGGATTCCGGGACGTCATACACCGGGCAAGGCATGATAAACGCTCTGCGTTGACTTTATTCTTCTTGAGACTGGGTGCGATATTGCGCTGTGCCTGTACCCAGCACCACTGAGATTGTCTGATAACTGCCGGAGCGGAAGATTCGCAGGTTAACACTTTCCCCAGGCGCTTTGCGATTGATCTGTTCAATAGCGCTGATGACACTGCGAATATCCTCATCATCTATTGCCGTCATCACATCGCCGGCGCGCACACCCGCTATTTCTGCGGGGCTACCCTCGGTCACCTGTTCGATCAACAAGCCATCGATATCCGGGGTTCCGAAAAAGCTCGTACTGGATTCCGCGTTCAACATTTCCCCAGTGATCACGCCAAGGTAACCTGGCGTTACCTCCCCGCGAGCGACGAGTTGCTCAACAACAATCATCGCTTTATTGACGGGTACGGCAAAACCAATGCCGTCAGAGTTCCCGGTCTCGGAATAGATAAAGGAGTTGATGCCAATCAGTTCTCCACGGGTGTTAATGAGTGCCCCGCCTGAGTTTCCATAGTTCATGGCAGCATCTGTCTGTATGTATTCAACAATGGGCAGCCCATCACGTGGGATACCCAATGCGCTGACAATCCCGCTTGAAACTGACTTTTGAGTCATCAGATCTCTGCGTGGGTAACCAATCGTCAACACGGAATCTCCTACCCGCACACTATCAGACGAGCCAATGGGGATGGCTGGAGGCAGCATTCCGCTGTCTACTTTCAGCAAAGCAAGATCTGTGCTTGGGTCGGATCCGATGAGCGTTGCGCGGGCGGTAACACTGGCCTGTTGTGAATTATAGAAGTGAACTTCAATATCCTCCGCTCCTTCAATGACATGAAGCGCTGTCAGAATATGTCCCTCATCGCTGACCGCTACACCCGATCCCAGGCTTTCCCACAGGCGTTCTGAAGGTATGTTTTGCAGCAAATCTCGCAGCGCCGCCGGAATCTGCTCAGCGGGTGGTAGTTGAATTTGTTCGCGGATCGTCGAGTGTATGCTGACGACTGATGGAGCGGCTCTGGTGATGGCGTCTGCGAAAGAATCCGCTGGTGCGGTGTTGACCTGAGAAGAGGGTATTGAAGTGGAAACTGAGAGTTCCCTTTCTTCCAGCAGTTGACGCACTTGCTGCATTTGTTGGTACTGCGCAAGAACCAATGCCAGCAGCACGCCACTGATAACGGGCCAGCCTATAAATTGAAGAATTTTTTTCATGGATAAATCAGTACAACCTGGTTGCGAGTACTCTTGGTGAAGGCGCGTTGATGGCTGCTAACTTGCGGTAGCAACGTACATCACTGATACTCGGCGCATTATGCGAAGATTTGAGCTATAAGTGAAGGTATAAAGCAGTTATCCAAGGGGAAGGCGCAGGTGATGACGATTGAATTGAAAAAAATGCTTGTGGAAATCAACAAGGCACTGCGGCCCGAACTCTTCAACGACTATTGCCCTAATGGGCTGCAGGTTGAGGGCAGGGCAGTTGTCAGGCACCTGGTTTCCGGCGTAACCGCAAGTCAACGCTTGTTAGATGCCGCGATCGAGCAGGGTGCTGATGCCATCATTGTGCATCACGGTTACTTCTGGCGCGGAGAAGACGCTGCCATTACCGGACTCAAGCGACGCAGGCTTAAGACCTTGCTGGATGCTGATGTCAGTCTGCTTGCCTACCATCTCCCTCTCGATGCGCATTCAGAACTGGGAAACAATATTCAGCTTGCGCGTGTGCTGGGTCTGACGCCAACAGGGGAGTTGATGCGTCAGAATAATCAGGTGATGGGGCTGGTGTGTGATTTGGGTGAACAGATAAGCGTACAAATGTTGAAACAACGCATCGCGCAGGCGTTGAATCGTCAAGCGCTTCATATCGATGGCGGTGAAAATTTGGTCAGCCGTGTTGCGTTGTGTACAGGCGCTGCGCAGCAATACATAGAACAAGCGGCCGCAGCGGGCGCGGATGTGTATATCTCAGGCGAGATTTCAGAACAGACCGTACATTGTGCGCGTGAACATGGTCTGCATTATTTTGCGGCAGGTCACCATGCGACCGAGCGATATGGCATCAAAGCGCTGGGCGAGTGGGCCGCTCAGCGCTTCAACATACAACATACCTTTATCGATATCGATAACCCGGCTTGAAAGGCCGGGATTAGGTTCCCGTCAGCGACCTGCGATAAAGGCTTTGGATCGCATCAGGCTGATGACTTCATCCAGACAGTCTTCAACAGTCAACGCACTGGTATCCAGTTCGATATCCACATGATCCGGCCTGGGGTACGGGAATGACAGGCCTGGCACATCGGCAGAGCCGGTTGCTTCCGCCGCTGCGTAGATGCCACTGGGGTCACGTTGTTTGCAGACGTCCATGGGTGGATTCAGGTAAATCACCACACAATTGTCTTTGCCAATGACACTGAGCGCATGCTCTCGTGAATCCGGGTTGGGCGCGACAAAGGCTGCACAGCAGATCAGTCCCGAATCGTTGAGCAGACGCGCTATGTGCGCGCTGCGCCGAAGATTTTCCGCGCGACCCTGAGCATCGTGCTGCAAGTCTTTGCTGATGCCGAGGCGCATGGCTTTGCCATCCAGTACGGTACTCACCCGGCCTATATCAAACAAGCGCCGTTCCAGCCCGTGAGCCAGCGTAGATTTCCCTGACCCTGAGACGCCAATAAACATGATAGTGACGGGTTTCTGACCGTAACGGGCAGAGCGCTCTTCTTTGGTGACATGAATAGTGCTGCTGCGCTTCACCTGTCGATTGGCGGCAGCAATTACCAGGTTGATCATGCCGGCACCAACGGTGACGTTGGTCAGGCGGTCGATGACAATAAAACCGCCGGTGCCACGGTTTCTTTCGTAACTGTCGATACATACCGGTTGGTCAACACTGATTTCACACAATCCGATTTCATTAAGTTCCAGCCCCGGTGCGGGCATTTCCTGCAACGTATTAACGTCGATTCTGTTTTTGATGGCGGTCACGCGGCCGCTGACAGTTTTGCCGCCAAGTTTAAAGTCGTACAACTTGCCGGGCAGCAGGGCCGCTTCAATCATCCACACTACCGTGGCATCAAACTCCACTGCGATCACAGGTGAATTGTCGCTGTGCACAATCATGTCACCGCGACTCACATCAATTTCATCTTCAAGCGTCAGGGTGATCGCCATGTCGGCGAATGCCATTTCCAGCTCTTCGTCGAAGGTCACTATGGACTTAACGCGACTCTTTTTGCCGGATGGCAGCACCGCAATTTCATCACCTTTGCGCACCACGCCTGACGCTACTGTGCCACAGAAGCCTCGGAAGTTAAGGTTGGGACGATTCACGTATTGCACGGGATAACGGAAGTCATCAAAGTTTCGGTCTTCTGCTATTTCAACGTGTTCCAGCAGCGACATCAGCGCAGGGCCTTGATACCAGTTCATCGATGCGCTCGGATTAACTACGTTGTCGCCGTCCAGTGCCGACATGGGAATGAAGTGAAATTCTGCTTTACGCAGATTTTTGCTGAAAGCTGTGTAGTCTGCTTTGATTTTTTCAAAGACATCCTGACTGTAACCAACCAGATCCATTTTGTTGATCGCGACAACGATATGCTTGATGCCTAGCAGCGAGGTTATAAAGCTATGCCTTCGGGTCTGGACCTGAACACCATAACGAGCGTCAATTAGTATGATTGCCAGATCACAGGTTGATGCCCCTGTTGCCATATTGCGGGTGTACTGCTCGTGGCCCGGTGTGTCGGCGATGATGAATTTGCGTTTTGAAGTCGAGAAATAGCGATAGGCTACATCAATGGTAATCCCTTGCTCGCGCTCGGCCTGCAGACCATCAACCAGCAGTGCCAGGTCGACCTTGCCACCGGTCGTGCCTGACTTGATGCTGTCTTTAGTGATGGCAGCCAGCTGATCTTCATAAATCATTTTGGAGTCATGCAGCAGTCGCCCGATAAGGGTACTCTTTCCATCGTCTACGCTGCCGCAGGTCAGCAGGCGCAGAAGTTCCTTGCGCTCATGTTGCGCAAGGTAGGCAGTTATGTCAGTGCTTATAAGATCGGATTGATGTGACATGTCAGAAGTATCCTTTGCGCTTTTTCTCTTCCATAGAACCTGCCTGATCTGAATCAATCAGGCGCCCTTGACGTTCGGAGCTGGTGGTCAACAACATTTCCTGAATAATGTCAGGCAAAGTGGTGGCGGTAGACTCAACAGCCCCGGTCAGCGGATAACAGCCTAACGTGCGGAAACGCACCATCTTGTCCTTGACTGTTTTGCCTTCGAGTGGCATCCGATCATCATCAACCATGATGTCGACACCATCCATGTTGACGACTGGACGCTCTTTGGCAAAATACAAAGGTACGATGTCGATATTGTTAAGATAAATGTATTGCCAGATATCCAGTTCCGTCCAGTTGGACAAAGGGAACACACGTATGCTTTCGCCTTTGTTGACCTTGCAGTTGTATATGTTCCAAAGTTCAGGGCGCTGATTTTTAGGGTCCCACCGGTGATTTTTATCGCGGAATGAAAACACGCGCTCCTTGGCTCGCGATTTTTCTTCATCCCGGCGTCCGCCACCAAATGCTGCATCAAACTTATATTTATCGAGCGCCTGGCGCAGACTTTGGGTTTTCATCACGTCTGTGTGTTTCTCACTGCCATGAGTGAATGGACCTATACCCGCAGCGACTCCTTCCTGATTGATATTCACAATCAGATCCAGTCCAAGTTTCTTCATCTGCGAATCGCGGAACTCAATCATCTCGCGAAATTTCCACGTGGTGTCCACATGCATCAGTGGAAAGGGCAGTCTGCCGGGATAAAACGCCTTCAAGGCCAGATGCAGCATCACAGAAGAATCTTTGCCTATCGAATAAAGCATGACCGGGTTGTCAAATTCCGCTGCGACTTCACGAATGATATGGATGCTTTCCGCTTCCAGTTGCTTCAAATGTGTGAGGTTGTAATCAGCCATAATTTTGCCTTCAGTGTGGCGCAGCCATGCACAGAGAGAGGCTCTCTGCAGCAGCTGCCGGGTTGTCTGGTTGGTTATGGAAGAGGATTTGGCGGTTAATCTATTACTCAGCGATCATCGTCCATGGGCTTTTGTCGCTCAAGGCCAAATCCCTCCGACAGTGCGCCGCTCTGGTTGGCATCACGTCGTGGCGCATAATCCTTGGGCGGTTCCATGGTGTCACTATCTGCGCCCGAGAACATCGACTGATCTGCGGGAGGCAACAGCTTGGTGGCGACTTCTTCATTACACAGGTCCTGGGCGCCTCTGGATAGATGTTGATACACATCCCGATAGATTTCCGTCATGTTATGAACCAGATCAGCAGTAGCACTGAAATGTTCGCTCACGTGGTCTCTGTAATCAGCATGATGCCGCTGAAGCTCCTGAATCTTTGCTTCAAGTTCCTCAATCTTTGAGGGGCTGCTGTTGCTCAGGCGAGGCGCTGCAAAGAGGCCAGCCGCTACTCCGACCACAAGGCATACAATCCCAGTTAACCATATCATTGGCTGCTATCCCTCAGAGAAACGCCGCGAGTATAACGCGTATATGTCAGTTTTACCCACTGGAATTCTAACATGAAGGTGGGTGATTGTTAGTGGGCTGTCGGGTTTCGGGTTGGTGTCCAGTGTCAAGATGACTTAAAATACTCGCCTTTACACCAGGTCACAAACGAAATGCCTTCTCCTCTTCAAAGTTATCGGGACGATCTGGCGAAAGGAACCATCAAGCCTGATCCAGCGCAGGCGTTGGCAGTTAATGAACTGCAGCGTTTGTTTGATGAGTTGTTGCTGGCCAGAGAAAAACCATCGGGCTGGCTGTCATCGCTGGCTGCCAGGATCGGGAATAGTCGTCAGCCTGCCCCGATCAAAGGCCTCTATATACACGGAGGGGTAGGGCGGGGCAAAACATACCTGATGGATACATTTTTTGATTGCCTGCCATTCGCCAACAAACAGCGGACTCACTTTCATCGATTTATGCAGCAAGTCCACGCTGAGCTGGCGGCAATGAAACTTCAGAAAAATCCTTTAGAGCTTGTTGCGGCGAGCATCGCCTGTCGTGCGGGCGTACTGTGTTTCGACGAATTCTTTGTTTCTGATATCGGCGACGCCATGATTTTGGGCGGTCTGCTGGAACATCTGATGAAAGAAGGAGTGGTGTTGGTTGCAACCTCCAATATTCATCCTGATGGCTTGTATGCTAATGGTCTCCAGCGCGCCCGATTTCTGCCGGCCATTGATTTGTTGCATAAGCATACCCGGGTGTTTGAGTTGGACGGAGGTATTGATTACCGGTTGCGCGCACTTAAACAGGCGTGCCTGTACTTTACACCACTGGGTGTGGAGGCCGACTCAGCTTTGCTGGAGGGCTTTAACAGCCTGGTTTATGGGCATTCTGAGCGAATGAATGATTCCGCTATCGAAATTCTTGGCAGGGCTGTCCCTGTGCGGACGGTTTCCGATGGTGTTGCCTGGTTTGATTTTTCTCAGTTGTGCGGAGGGGCAAGAAGCGCTTTCGACTATATAGAGCTCGCAAGGCAGTTCCATTCGATTGTGCTGAGTAACGTACCACAGATGACTGCTGCTCAGGATGATCTGGCGCGTCGGTTTGTGAGTCTGATTGATGAGCTTTACGACCGGCACGTGAAACTCTTACTGTCTGCATCGGTACCCTTGACTGAACTGTATACAGGAACATCATTGACGTTTGTTTTTGAGCGGACTCGCAGTCGGTTGCTTGAGATGCAGTCTGAGGACTACCTAGGGCTTGAACACAGACCTTAGGTTGGCACTTGCAGTAATTGAGAACAAAGTGCTTGAAGTTTCCAGGATGCTTCGGTAGTATTTGCGCTCCCTGAAGATAATGCCCGTTCGGTGACGTTTCATGAAGACTTTTAGTGCCAAACCACAGAATGTAGAACACAATTGGTTGCTTGTGGATGCAGAAGGCCAGACCCTTGGCCGAATCGCGACCGAGATTGCTTCCCGCCTACGCGGCAAGCACAAGCCTGAATATACTCCACACGTAGATACAGGCGATTTTGTGGTCGTGATCAATGCAGAAAAAGTGCGTGTCACCGGCAACAAAGCAAAAGATAAAATGTATCATCACCACACCGGTTTTCCGGGTGGCCTCAAGTCTTTCAGCTTTGAAAAGTTGATCGACAGAGCTCCTGATCGTGTTTTAAAGCTTGCGATCAAGGGTATGTTGCCCCGCACTCCGTTAGGTCGTGCTATGTTCAAAAAGCTCAAAGTGTATGCGGGTAACGAGCATCCGCATGCGGCACAACAACCGCAGGCACTGCAACTGTAAGTTTTCGACGAGGTTTACTGAGTCCTTATGGCTACAACACAATATTACGGCACCGGCCGACGAAAGACAGCAACCGCGCGCGTTTTTATCAGCAAGGGGACTGGCACCATCAGCATTAACAACCGCACGCTGGATAATTTTTTCGGCCGTGAAGTTGCCCGAATGATTGTGCAGCAGCCTTTGGAATTGGTTGAAATGGTTGGCAAGTTTGACCTGAAAGTAACCGTAAGTGGCGGTGGAAGTTTTGGTCAGGCAGGCGCTATTCGGCACGGTTTGACTCGCGCATTGATTGCGTACGACGAAGAACTGCGATCCCCTCTGCGTAAGGCTGGTTTTGTTACGCGTGATGCTCGTGCAGTCGAGCGGAAAAAAGTGGGTCTTCGGAAAGCGCGCAAGCGTCCTCAGTACTCCAAGCGTTAATATTCTCTGGTGCCTCCAACGATTCCTCGGAATTGTGGGAGCTGCCTGGTAAAAAAAAGCGTTGTTCCGGATAGGGGCAGCGCTTTTTTGTTTTCGAAAAAAATAAAATCGCAATTATTTCAATGAGTTATCATGGTTTTGGTGGTTGGTAAGCTTGAAAAAATACGCCAAATTAACTAGAATTCTCGCGGTTGCAGGTTTGCGTAATTCATCTAAATATTAGCCTCCGACCTTGATACGCGCAGATGTGCAGCAACAACAGGTTTTTGATCTCCCGGCAAAACCAAGGGAGAACCAGTTTCTTTTTGACAGACGACAATGCTCAGGAGATTACACGGTGAGTGAAGACGGTACTGATTCTGGCCGCAGGCGGTTTTTATTGGGGTCAACCTCGGTTGTTGGGGTGGCAGGTGTCGTAGGGGCAGTTGTTCCCTTCGTCGGTTCCTGGAATCCCAGTGCTAAAGCACGTGCTGCGGGTGCTGCAGTTCGGGTTGATATCAGTCGCATCGAAGAAGGTGCAATTCTTGGGCCCATCCCTGCATGGCGTGGGCGTCCAATTTTTGTCGTGCGTCGCACAGCTGAGTCACTGGCCGCATTGCCGACCATCGACGGTGATCTGCAGGATCCTGCATCTGCGCAGCCGGAGCAGCCTGACTACGCAACCAATGCGCACCGTTCACGTGAACCTGAAATTCTGGTGCTGGTGGGTCTTTGCCCACACCTGTTCTGCTCTCCGACTCCGCGACTTGCCATACGGGCAGAGCCGTTCGAGGAGAATTGGAAAGGTGGCTTCTACTGTCCTTGCCACGGTTCAAAGTTTGATATGGCTGGCCGCGTATACAGCGGTTCGCCAGCATCAAGAAACATGGAAGTCCCTCCTTACTACTATGAGACAGACAATATCCTTGTAATTGGTGAAGATGGGGTAGCTGCATAATGAGCGATGCAAAGAAACAAGGTTTTGTAGTGTCCTCTCTCGTTGGTCTTCGCGACTGGACAAATGACCGCTTGCCAATCATGAATGCTTGGGAAAAGCACATGAGCAAGTATTACGCACCCAAGAACTTCAATTTCTGGTACTTCTTTGGCGTGTTATCTCTGGTTGTCCTGGTTATCCAGTTGGTATCTGGTGTTTTCCTGACGATGCACTATACCAATAGCGCTGAAGCAGCATTTGCTTCGGTTGAGTACATCATGCGTGATGTGGAGTTTGGCTGGTTGATCAGATATATCCACTCAACGGGCGCTTCGGCCTTTTTTGTGGTGGTTTATCTGCATATGTTCCGTGGTCTGATGTATGGTTCGTATAAAAAGCCGAGGGAATTGATCTGGGTATTTGGTATGACCATCTACTTGGTGCTGATGATGGAAGGTTTTATGGGCTACGTACTGCCTTGGGGCCAGATGTCATACTGGGGCGCTAACGTAATTGTGTCGCTGGTCGGTGCTATTCCGGTGATTGGCGAAGATCTGTTGATCTGGGTTCGAGGGGATTTCCTGATTTCTGGTGCAACCCTCAACCGATTCTTTGCGCTGCACGTGGTTGCGCTTCCCATAATTCTGATTGCTCTGGTCGTGTTGCACCTGCTTGCTCTGCATGAAGTTGGCTCAAACAACCCTGACGGTATTGAGATCAAGAAGAACAAAGACGCAAACGGCATACCTGTTGATGGCATCCCGTTCCATCCTTTCTACACAGTCCACGATCTGGTTGGCATAACCGTCTTCCTGTTTGTGTTCTGCTTTATCATTTTCTTTGCTCCAGAGATGGGAGGCTACTTCCTTGAGCCGCCGAATTTCCAGGAAGCAAACCCGCTGGTTACGCCTGCGCATGTTCCACCGGTATGGTACTTCACGCCCTTCTATTCGATGCTTCGGGCTGTAACCGTTCCATTGCTGGGTCTTGATGCCAAATTCTGGGGCATGCTGGTAATGTTCGGCGCCATTGCTATTCTGTTTGTGGTGCCTTGGCTTGATCGCAGCCCTGTGAAATCCATGCGCTACAAAGGCTGGTACAGCCGTATTGCTCTGCTGATCTTTACTGCAAGTTTCCTGATTCTGGGTTACCTGGGTACATTAGGCACCAGCCCCGGCCGGATAGCGTTGGCGCAGATATGCACAGTGCTATATTTCCTGTTTTTCTTCCTGATGCCTTGGTACACGAAGAAAGAACAGACTTTCCCTGAGCCTTCACGTGTGACAGGCCGATGGATCAGCAACAAGCAGGTAGTGCTGACACTTGTCCTGCTGGCTGCGCTGGTTCTGTTGCCGCTGCGAGCCGTCGGTGCTGAAGTGACGGTAGAGCTTGACCATGTAGAGATGGATCTTCGTGATCAGGCCTCGCAGCAGCGTGGCTTGGCCACCTACATGAACTACTGTCATTCCTGCCACTCGCTCAAGTATGCCCGCTATGAGCGTACAGCTACTGATCTAGGCATTCCTGAAAACCTGATGATGGAAAATCTGTCCTTTGGTGAGGCGGGTTTCGGTGATCTGATGGAAAACACCATGCGTGCCGAGCATGGAAATGCCTGGTTTGGTGTTGTTCCGCCAGACCTGACATTGATCTCGCGTGTCCGTGGTGCAGATTGGTTGTACACCTACATGCGCTCGTTCTACGAGGATGAAACGCGAGTATGGGGTGTAAACAACAAGACATTCCCTAACGTAGGCATGCCTAACGTGCTTTATAAGCTGAAGGGTGACGTGATCTGTAGCAACAACGCGTCTGCGCCAGAAGATTGCGAGCTGACACATGTTGATGGCACGGGTGAGCTGACCCCCGAAGAGTTTGACGCCATGATTTATGACCTGGTGAATTTCCTCTACTACGTCGGTGAGCCAATAAACCTAAGACGTCAGGAGATTGGTGTCTATGTGCTCGGTTTCTTGGCGATACTGCTGATTCTGGTAACGCTGCTGAATCGTGAATACTGGAGACGTATCCACTGATACGTTCTCCACCAGTCAAATCTGACTGAGATGATTTGTTGAGGACAGCAGTATGGGTGTAGTCGCTAAACGCTCTTCCATGATTTTTTACTCCGATGGCCGTAGTCAATACAGCCATCGGGTAAGAATTGTGCTGGCCGAGAAAGGGGTTACCGTCGAGACAGTTAACGTAGACCCGGCGAATACCCCCGAAGATCTAGCTTCATTAAATCCATATAACAGTCTGCCAACGCTGGTTGATCGTGACCTTGTGCTTTATGAAGCCAATATCATGATGGAGTATCTTGATGAGCGATTTCCGCATCCACCCTTGTTTCCGGTTTACCCGGTAGCCAGGGCTCAAAGCCGCCTGTGGATGTACCGAATTCAACGAGACTGGTGCGCAACAGTCGATGATCTCAGTGCTGGAAAAGGCTCTGCGGGTCAGCAAGACAAAATGCGCAGGGAGTTGCGCGAAAGTCTGGTATCCATAGCCCCTATTTTTGCCGAAAAGCCTTACTTCATGAGTGATGAATTCAGTGTCGTGGATTGCTGTGTCACTGCAATTCTCTGGCGGTTGCCATCACTTGGCATCGATCTGGGTAACCATAAGTCTGTTCAGCCTCTTCTTGAATACCGGGCCAGATTGTTCGCGCGCGACTCTGTGCGAATGAGTTTGTCCGATCAGGAAAAGGAAATGGTGTAGGCCGCTGCCGATGAGCATGAACTCGAGCCGGCCTTATCTGCTTCGTGCTCTTTACGAGTGGATATTGGAAAACAACTGTACGCCCTACATCGTGGTCAATGCCTACGCTCAGGATGTGCAGGTTCCTCAGGACTACGTCAAAGACGGTCAGATTATTCTTAATATTTCTCCTGTGGCAGTGCATGCGCTGCACATGAGCAATGACGCTGTGGAATTTAACGGTCGTTTTGCAGGAATTCCAACACCGGTTTATGTGCCGGTGATGGCTGTTATGGGAATCTACGCCAGGGAAAATGGTCAGGGAATGGTATTTGATGCAGAAAAACCTGTGCCAACTCCTCCTGTCCCACCAAAACCACCCGCGACCCTTACTTCAGTAAAGACAGCCGAGTCTGAGAAGAAGTCTCGTGGGCGTGCGTCGTTACGTGTTGTGAAGTAATCGCCTTACACTGTAAGGCGATGACTGCGTTTCAGATAAATTCGAATACGTTTACAACACGCAATACCCCGCCAACGTTGCGTGCAAGGTTACTTGCCCGCTCACCTTCAGCGCTATCAACAATTCCCATCAGATAGACTGTGCCATTATTCGCAATGACACGCATCCGGTTGGAGTTGATCTGGTCGCTGGCCGCCAGCTGAGTACGCACCTTTGTCGCCAGCCATGTATCGTTGCTTCTGGACAACAAGCTGCGAGGCCCGGCTATCTCCATCTCATTATGAACTCTTCGCACGTGGACACTCGCCTCTGACGCGATGCGTGTAGCCTGTTGTTTGAGGTCCTCTGACTGAACTTGACCGACCAGAAGCACAACACCATTATGGCTGATCACATCAAAGCTGGAGTCTCTGAATTGCTCCTGCTGTGTTCTCATGTTAACGGTGACTTTGGTCTCAATCGACTCATCTTCCACGATAGTGCCTGCGGTGCGCAGGTATCGGTCTTCCTGCATACCCTCAGAACCCGTCGTCTCAGTCAGAATGGTGGTACACGCCGAACTGCTCAGCAGAAATCCGACCAAAACAATGTGTTTTATGCTCATAGTTCTTCTCCAAAAATTTGTATGTCTATCAAATCACACAAGCAATGCAGCACCGTCAGTTGTATCTCCTGGCTTCGATGCCCGGCAGGTGCTGGCACTCGTAACTCCAGATCATCCGATTGTAGCATCTCTGATACGTTACCACTGTCTTCACAACTGATAACAATGACCGGCATTTCACGGTCGTACGCAGCACTGACTGCTTCACGCAGATTTGCGCTGTTGCGACCGGATGTAAACACCAACAGGATGTCGGTGTGTTGCCCAAGAGCCCTGATTTGCTGAGCATAGACCGACTTGTACTGCAAATCTGTGGCAATTGCCGTCATGGCCACCGGGTCAGCCGACAATGCGATAGCTGGCAGAGCCGGGCGTTCCCGTTCAAACCGGTTCAATAGAAGAGAGCTGAAATACAGCGCCAGGGCCGCGGACCCTCCATTGCCACAGACCAGCACTTTGCCCCCTTGCAGCAAAGCGTGCGCAATCCGATCCGCTGCGGAATTGATCAAATGCGTTTGTGTGTTCAGCGTGGTGCTTAGCCCGTTGATGCTTTGCCGGAAATGGTTCTGTATGCGTTGTTCGGGTGTCATGTAAACCTGCCGTGGACTGAAAGTTGCGACTTGGACCGCATTTTACTTTAAACCGTTAACTACGCCAGACTGGCTGTCATGTGGCTATTTACGGATACGCTCATACGTTCGACACAATGGCATTTTTTATCCACTCGACTATCAGTTCGCCTGTCGATCTGCAGCGAGTGAGGCCGATCAGATCGATCCGACAAGGTACCTTGTCGTTCAGGTTGTGCTGTTTCAGGTACACCATCGCAGTCCTCAGTATTTTTTGCTGTTTTGTTGGGTTAATACTGACCACTGGGCTGACAAAGTCATTTCTCATGCGATAGCGCACTTCAACAAAAACCAGAGTGTTCTGATCCTGCATGATCAGATCAATTTCTCCCAGACGGCAATGGTAGTTGCTCCTGATCAGTTGTAAGCCCTGTTTTTCAAGATGCTCGGCTGCCAGCTGTTCATACCAATTGCCAGTGCTGCGCCTGTGTTTTGGAGCGGTCGCAGATCCGGCGCCTGGATAAGTTGAGAGGTTTTTATGGGACATCCTTGTCTCCATGTATTCCGTTAGTTGTGAACTGATGGGAGTCAATCAGGGCTCGCACTACCCATCGTCAAGCCCGGAAGTACAATCGTGCCTTCCACAAACTGTGCAGGTAGCAATTCGCGCTGGATGCTGCCATCACTTCTCATAGACAGATTACCTGTTGCACCCTGCACACTGACACCCGGGAAATTGGCAAGTTGCGCAAGACGGTTGTGCAGGCGATAAGTGTCAACACCCATGGCACGCAACCTTTCGACGGGGCCAGCACCGGGCTCAAATGCAGACGCAGTCGCGGGTTTCAGTGGGTCGTCATTGGTCAGTACCCAGGGGGCATCTATAAAATTGATGCCGTTGAGGTCGCGATTTACATTAGTGCTGGTTCCGCCATCATATCCAAGCCCGTCGTAAATGGCGGGAAGTGCATATACTGCGACATCGCCCGCAAAGTGAAAACCCATCGTGGGTCGTATCTGCCGGCCCTCGGCGGGATTAGCCAACAGAAACAACACATCAACATCCTGTCTACGCCTGGGGGTGAAAACAATATTGCTGCGTGGAATGATGCTGCGTAATTGCGCTGCTCTTGCCTCGCTGTCATCAACATCCAGCATCAGTCTGATTGTGTCCGAGTAGCTGCTGTTGCCTCCAAACTCGGACACAGCAACAACCTCACCACCCAATTTTTCCCATTCGCTGGCAAAGGTGTCGCGTATGCGCAGGTAGTCATTGCCCGAAGGAGTCAGAACGGCCGCAACCTGATGGCCTGCCTGCCGCGCTAGCCTGACAGTCTGGCGGATTTCATCTTCAGGAGCCAAGCCAAACTGGTAGAGATTGGCTGGAGCCGGCAATCCTTCGTCGCCGTAATTTAATGCCAGCGTTGGCACACGCAACGAGGTCTGCAGCTGCAGTTCACGAACAGAATCCTTACGCAGTGGGCCAATGATCAGGTCAAAGCCGCTGTCTGCAATCTGATTATAAAGCGTCATAATGTCTGTCACGCCGCTGGTGTCGAAGATCTGCACTTCAGGAACCTGTTGCGTCAGGTTCAGAGCTTCATAATAGGCCGCCAGGAAGCCTTCGCTCACGGCGATACCCGCAGCTTCGGATAGCGGCAACATCAATGCAATACGTTCCGCCCGGGTGTTGAGCACTTCCATGGTAAATGAAAGGGACCGCGGTAAACTGTCGGCGGCACTGTGTTGCGTCCAGCGACTTTGCCATGCGCTGATCGCCCTGACTTGCTGTTCGATATTGTTGCGAGAGCTGTTCACCAGATTGACCAGCTCTATCCAGCCCCGCAACTCATAAGAGTCAATTAATGTGGTCTGAGCCTGAAAACTGCCCGGTGGTGCTGACGTGAGTATCTGCCAGATCTGATCGATGTTTTGTTCCTGTTGATCGGGTCTGAGCACTGCAGCCATGCGCGTGTGTTCACGTGCGGCTGCAAGATATTGATTCATGCTTAAAAACGCCAGTGCCCGTATTCTCATCAGGTTCTGCCGAACGTCGTTGTTCAGTTCGTTGACCCTATCAAAGGGCGTGCCATTCAACAGGATCAGTGCCCGCTCTGATTCCCCTGAAGCAACGGCCAGTTCCGCACGTAGCAAGGCCGCCTGGCTGCGCACTGTCATTGGCCAGCTCAAGTCGTCTCCCAGACTACCAAGGATTGCCGATGATGTGTTTATATCCCCGTCCCTAAAGGCAATTTCAGCGGCCTGAATAATTAGCTGTTCGGCCAAAGGAGACTGAGAGTCTGCCGCTAACTGCAGAAGCCTGTTGATTTCGCTGACAGGTTCGTCGGCAACAACGGGCTGTCGTTCAGACCTTATGTCAGTTGAAACTACTGAAAGTTGCGGCTCGCCTGCACTCGAGCACTGCGTCAACAGGCTCGCCAACAGGATAGGCATACACAAGTGTGGTAAGAAGTGTCTGGTCATGGTTAATCTTGAATACTCCTGAAACTCTCTCCAATCATAGCAGGCCATTGAGCCGGGTGGCGACTTTCCAGGTTTCTGGCATGCGGCGGTTGTAGATCGCTTGATGCTGCCGCTATCATGCCGGACTCTTTTGCAGCGATTGCTGGAGTCCTGATAAATGACCGATCAACAGACAGGCAAGGCAGCGCTGTATATTGTTGCGACCCCGATTGGCAATCTTGGTGATATCAGTCATCGTGCTATCGAAATTCTTCGCCATGCTGACGTCATTGCTGCTGAGGATACCCGTCACAGCAGTCGTCTGACTCAGCACTTTGGAATTGCTACCCGCCTTGTGTCTTATCATGATTACAGTTCGTCAGGACGTGAAGATGCCATTCTGGCGGAGCTGGCGGCCGGTCGTAGCGTCGCACTGATCAGTGATGCCGGTACGCCGCTGATTTCTGACCCCGGTTATAGTCTGGTTGCCCGTGCCCGTCAGATGCAGATCACTGTGATTCCGGTGCCGGGAGCATGTGCGCTTACTACAGCGTTGTGCGCCGCCGGTCTGCCAACCGATCGCTTTGTGTTCGAAGGCTTTCCGCCACACAAACAAGGAGCACGTCGACAGTTGTTTGAGTCCTTGGCAGCAGAACAAAGAACGGTCATTTTCTACGAGTCGCCCCATCGTATTGCCGACAGTATTACTGATATGAGAGACGTGTTTGGCGAACAGCGCCTGGCAGTAATCTGCCGGGAGCTCACCAAAACCTGGGAAACCATTCACGGCGACAGTCTTGGAGCGCTCAGTCAGTGGATTATGGCTGACGACAACAACCGACGCGGCGAATTTGTGGTTCTGATTCACGGCGCGCCAATCGTTGATCAGGATTCGCAGCTGTCTGAAGCCGATCGTCAGCTGCGAATTCTGCTTGAGGAGCTGCCAGTCAAACAGGCCGCTGCCCTGGTGGCAAAACTCACTGGCCTAAAAAAGAACGCTGTGTATAAACGTGCCCTTGAGCTGGCAGGTGCATCACTGTAATCAGGGCTTTCTGATCCATCGGCCGTTAGCATCTTCCAGGAAGTGCCCTGATCGTGTGGCTTCTATAGCTTTGTTAAACGCCAACTGTGCAACCTGATCGACACTGATACCGTTCTCGCTGGCTATTTGCTGATAACGTTCTCTGCGCTGACGATTGACGTCTTCCACAAGACTGACAACGGCTGGTGGCGCTGAGCCTTGAACAAGGCCGATGTAGCCATCACGTCGTTCACCAATCAGGCCAGATGCCTTGGCTTCTTCCAGACTTTGGGCCAGAGCGGCGGGCGTAACAATCAGCATCAGCCACATCAGGGCTGCATAAAACGATACTTTTGAATTGCGGTGTAATGATTTGCTCATGTTGTTTTTCCTCGGGCGGAAGAGATTGTAAGTGCTTTGAAAAGCCTTAAAAAAGTCCGCTGTCAGCGCTGAAAATGTCATCCAGTTCTCGTTCAACCTGTACCCGAATCTCGTGTTGTATTCGGACATTCAGGTTGATGGTTATGGGCTCGGTGGGCATGGCCACTTGTACCGTGGGCGTGCAACTTGCCGTAAAAAGCGCGCTCAGGGCCAGAAGGCAGCCCAATTTGCCAAGGCCCGCCGAGACAGGCCGTGCGTCTGATTGTTTGATTGCCAGCATTTTGAAGACTTCCTGTGTTTAATCTGATTCTAATGTAACACGACATGCTGAATTACAGCTGAATGTTGTGAACAGTTAAAAACAATTACCGTTGCTCTAATAAATCCTGCAATCGCTCGGTGATATTGTCTGCCGCCTGCAGGCTTTGCAGCAATGCCGGTATGTTATCGCTAATGTTCAGGTTAAGGTTGATGCGTTGTCCCTGCCCAACGTTTGGGCTTTGTCCCTGCATCTGCAGAGAGAGTACGAGTTCACCAAGTTGATCAAAGTCCACGCCCGCGCTAAGCGTATCGTACTGATAATGTTCCAACGCCTGATACACAAGGTCTAGACTCTGATTGCCGGTTGTGTCGGAACCCTGATCGTAGCGAATGGAGCCGCCTTGCTGTGATGCCGTCAGCTGCCCGCCTTCAATCAAGGGTGTCAGTCCCTGAAGTCTGACCGGAAGCGTTCCGCTGATGATACCGGTCGCACCGACCTGCTGATAAGCGCTCAGGCTTAACACCTGCGCAAGATCAATCGCATTGATTTCAACAATAAAAACTTCACCAGGTGTGGCAGCGCTGTTTTCCTCGGGTAAAACGATATGGATGATGTCGGTGCTTGCAATGCCACCAAAGACTTGCGCCTGCGGCGATTCAAGATGAATCGTGCGGCTGGCAGTATCGAGGGTAACAGTACTCTGCAGGTTGAGCAGCGGTATGCCGGGGTCAAGTTCGCGGATATTCAGCAAAAAGGGCGTCTGTGTTGTGACTGACCAATCTTCATGCAGGTCCCAGGCGCTGGTTGCCGTGAGTCCCGCAAATACTATTTCATCCGCAAAACCTGCAAGATCCGTCAGCTGCAGCCGCATCTGGCCAGTGGTAGCCCACGCGAGAGTGTTGTCATCCACTTGCCAGCTGATATTGCCATCCAGGTTGATTGTGCCATCCAGCAGATCCGCTTCAAATGGCAACGGTGACACATAGCTGCTGAGTCTTGAGCCGGTGGGTGACAACTTCAGCTCGCCCATCTTAAACGTGGCATTACCAGAGTTGTTGGCTGTGCTGTGCTCCGCAACAATCGACATCAGGGGTTGATCAGGATGAAGAACATCCAGTGTTACTTGCAGCTGATCTGCGTCGGACCAATCAATTTGACTGTCCCACTGATAAGGCCAGAGGTTGTAAGGTACCAGTGTTGTATACACCTGAGATATGTGCAGACCGGCACTGGCAGACAGTTGTTGCAGCAGTGACCGGTCTGCTGGCCCGGCAAAGTCAAGGTGTGCATCCAGTTGCTGCAGATGAGCGGTCAGGCCGCTCAGACTGGCATCTTCCGTGTCGGTAAGCGTGCGAATGACGGGTAGGTTGAATGTCAGGTTGTCTGCCATCAAGCTCGCTTGTCGGGACTGAAGATCAATACTGATTTTTAGACGGTCGTTTACAAACGCCTCAAGTTGTTCAACGCGATTTTGCGCGTAGTTTGCTGACGCCAGTGTGAGCAATGGGCCAGCCGGCAGCGTTATCGTGATCTCTGAGGTCCGGTATTGCAGCTCAATATTGCTGTCTATACCTACGCCTTCCAGTGAGATACCAGGCTCCGGGAATACATATGCGTTCAACTGAACACCTACGTGTGCGCTCGCGTCACAATCATTCAGTGCACTGCAGGATAGATTGATGTTGCTGATATCGATAGTCGAGTCTGCGGCGCCGCGCATTTTAAACGTCAGATTGCTCTCGGCAACATTCAGTGACATCGTCTGATCACCCAGATTGAGCTGCAGTTGCGAGTGCTGACCGGTGATCAGTTCCAGTTGCTCAAGGTACTGATCACCATAACTGAGCGAATCGAGCGAGAATCGCTGTCCATCAGGTAGAGAGATCAACAGCTCAGGTGCATGGTAATTGAAGTTGATTGTGATGCCCGTTTTGCTGGCGCTGATGTCGAGTCCGGTCTCCGGCGATTGAAGGGCATCAATGTCGATATCCAGTGTGGCGTTGCCTGTGCACTGCTGCACAAGGTCGCATAACAGACTGATTTCTGTCATGCGCGCTTCGATTCCCTCAACGCTACCATTCACGGGCATCAAAACGCGTGCCTGCTGCACGGTTAGCGACTTTATGTGTCCGTTAAGCAGATCTGGCAGCTCAAATTCCAGTTGAAACTGTTCGACTCTCTGAATGTCGGGGGACTGCGGGACCCGCAGTTCGATGATGTCAGCGAAGATGCTGTCCCAGCTGTACTTTGCGCCGCTGATGGTGATGACTTCAACGCCGTAAGGGGCCGTTATTCGGTTAGCCAGCGACACTGGCAGCGACTCTTTTTGCAGGTAAATCCACAGTGTGCCTGCCAGCAGGGCGATGACCGGCAACAGCATAAAACGTTGCCAGCGGAAGGTGTTGCGGTGAACAGCGTCTGGGTTTTTCATGCGTCGAGTGTGACATGTGCCTGTCTGTAGACCAAGTGTCATCAAACAAATCGCTTGAATTCAGGGTGGGTGTCACATACTCTGCGCGATGAGTCAGCCAGACAGTCGCTATCGGAACCGCTTTCTTTTGCGCGCAAGCGTAACTAAAGGCATCTGGTGGAGGAAAGTCCGGGCTCCATAGAGCAGAACGCCAGGTAACGCCTGGGGGGTGAAAGCCCACGGAAAGTGCAACAGAGAGTAGACCGCCAGTTCGTGCGCTTCGGCGCTGAAAAGGTAAGGGTGAAAGGGTGCGGTAAGAGCGCACCGCGCGACTGGTAACAGTTCGTGGCACGGCAAACCCCGTTCGGAGCAAGACCAAATAGGGATCCATCGGTGTGGCTCGCACTGGATCCGGGTAGGTCGCTAGAGGTCAGCAGTGATGTTGATCCCAGATGAATGACTGTCCAAGACAGAACCCGGCTTATCGGCTGACTCAACTTATTTTTTCTGTTTTCCCTCCTCTAAACCAAATATTTAACAAAGCACTTTAACTTGTTTCCGCAGCTTGTTGATTATTCTTTCATTGTCAATTTTGCGCCTTTCGCAGACGTCAAAAAAACCAATTTTCCCTGATATTTCAGACGCTTTCCTACTACTTAAAAACTTCAAATAACGCTTGCATCGTGCTTTTGCCATGCCTATAGTGTGGAAATGTGGTGATAAGTGGGAAGAAATGGAATTTTGTGGGGAAATTAGGTGTTGACTGTGCTGTAGTGGCGACTTAATGCCGGGGTGGCAATAGTGTTCAGAGGTTCCAGTGAAGTAACTCTCGATATGAAAGGGCGCATGGCAATGCCAGCGCGCTATCGCGAGCTGCTGACTGAAAAATACAACGGCCATCTGGTAGCAACGGTTGATTTTGTCCAACGTTGCCTATTGCTCTACCCGATTGATGGTTGGGAGGTGCTACAGCAGAAGCTGGAGGCACTGTCGAGTTTTGATGAGGCCAGTCGCAGAGTTCAGCGCATGATGATTGGTCATGCGCATGATCTGGAGATGGATGGTAGTGGTCGTATCCTGCTTCCACAGATTTTGCGTAGCCGTGCCCAGCTCGACAAAGAGCTCGTACTGGTCGGGCAGGGCAAGAAATTTGAAATCTGGAGTAAGGAGAACTGGGATGCCCAGGCGGATAGCTGGTTCTCAGGGGAATCAGGTGGCAGTGAGTTGCCGCCCGCATTGTTAAGTTTGTCGCTGTAATCGATCAGGGCGTCTGTTTTAGACGGAGCAGTACATTATGACTAGCAGTCAGGGACATGAAACCGTAATGCTGCATCCCGCAGTGGATGCATTGGTGACTGATCGCGCCGGATTTTACGTGGACGGTACTTTCGGTCGCGGCGGCCACTCTCGCCTGATTCTGGAAAAGCTGGATGCCAATGGCAGGCTGCTGGCCACTGATCATGATCCTGAAGCCATAACAGTCGGCATGCAGCTGATGCAGGACGATGCGCGTTTTGAAATCTTCCGCGGATCGTTTGCTGATGTCGATGTGCGTATCAACGAACTGGGATACTCCAGTCGGGTCGCTGGCATTCTTCTCGATCTGGGTGTTTCCTCACCACAACTTGACGATGCCGGGCGTGGCTTCAGCTTTACCAATGACGGACCTTTGGATATGCGCATGGATCCTGATCGTGGTTATAGCGCTGCCGAGTGGATTGCAAGTGCATCTGAAGAAGAAATTGCAAATGTCATTTATGAGTTTGGCGAGGAACGCTATTCGCGCCGTATAGCAAAAGCCATCGTGCGTGAACGGGCTGTATCTCCAATCACCCGAACTCTGCAGCTCGCTGAGATTGTCAAGCTCGCCAATCCGGCATGGGAAAAACACAAGCACCCGGCTACCCGCGCCTTTCAGGCCATTCGCATTTTTATCAATCGTGAGCTGGAGTCGCTGGAGACGCTGCTGGTCAAGGCGCTAAATCTTCTGGCGCCAGGAGGGCGGCTGGTGATCATTAGTTTTCACTCGCTGGAAGACCGAATTGTAAAGCAGTTTATTCAGCGGCAAAGCAAGGGCGATGATTTTCCGCGCGACTTGCCGGTGATGACATCAGCAATAAAACCGCTGCTGTTAAAAATAGGCAAAGCGATAAAAGCCAGTGACGAGGAAGTTTCCCAGAATCCACGGTCAAGAAGTGCAGTGATGAGAGTGGCAGAAAAGCCGTTGTAAAAAGCAGTTGCTGGCGCTTTACGAACAGGACACTAAAAAAAACAGTCAATAGAAAATAAGTCATGACAACCACACAACAAACAGTCAAGCACAGCAAGCAGGTCTTTGAGGCGACCCCGGAGTTGCCGCCAAAGGTGTTCTCGTGGCTGGGCCTTTGTTCTTCGGCCAATCTGCTGGTGACCGGTCTTATGCTCGCTGTAGTGATTAGTGCTCTTGCTGTTGTGTATATCAGCTACCAACACCGGATGACTTTTCATGAGTTGCAACAGTTACGTGTGCAATCCAATGAACTGGATGTTCATTGGGGGCAGTTGTTGATAGAGCAAAGCACCTTCGGGCTCGAGGGGCGGATAGAACGTCGTGCTATGGAAGAGCTCAATATGACATTTCCTGACTGGTCAAAAATAATAATGGTGCGTCATGAGTGATCAACCGGCAAATCAACCGGCGACTCAGCCAGCAGGCGCATGGAGACTCGATCTGGTATGGATATGTCTTTCTCTGGCGGCTGCTGCAATCGTCTGGAAGTTATTCAGTCTGCAGCTGGTAGACGGCGAGTTTTTGCAGACTGAGGGTGATGCCCGGACGGTTCGCGTTGAGCCATTGGTGGCGCACCGCGGCATGATAACCGACAGGAATGGCGAACCTTTGGCTATCAGTACACCGGTCAAATCTGTCTGGGTCAATCCGCGCGAGCTGGCCGGAAACGAGGCGGGCATCCGCGAACTTGCGTTGGGTTTGCAAATGGATGCGGAAACCTTGCTGTCACAGGTGCAGGCCAGTGCGGGCCGTGAGTTCCTGTATGTTCGTCGTCGTATACCCCCGGCTGAAGCTGATCATGTGTTGTCGCTGGGCATACCGGGTGTCTATGCGCGGCAGGAATATCAGCGGTATTACCCTCAGGGCGAAGTGACTGCACACGTGCTGGGGTTCAGTAATGTTGATGATATCGGTCAGGAAGGCCTTGAACTCGCCTTTGACGAGTGGCTTAGGGGTGTGCCTGGCAGTCAGCAGGTAATCAAGGACCGACGAGGGCGCATCATTCGTGAGCTCAATACCATTCAACCCGCCCAGCCAGGCAACGCGTTGGAGCTGAGTCTCGACTTCCGTATCCAGAATCTTGCCTATAAAGAATTGAAGGCTGAGTACATTTACCGGCAGGCACGTTCAGCGTCTGCCGTTGTGCTGGATGTAAAGACCGGCGAAGTTCTCGCCATGGTGAATCAGCCCTCATTCAACCCGCATAACAGGGGCAGTATTACTGACTTTGGTGCTCTGAGAAACCGCGCAGTGACTGACCTGTTCGAGCCCGGTTCAACACTCAAGACGTTCACGGCGGTTGCCGGTGTTGAGTCTGGCCTGTATGACCGCACAACCTTGATCGACACGCGACCCGGCCGCATGCGTGTAGGTCGGGATTACGTAGTTGATCGCGGTTACAACTACGGTGAGATCTCGCTAGAAGAGATGCTGGTGAAATCCAGCAATATCGCGTCTGCCAAAATAGCGCTGGCCGTTGGTCATGAGCGTCTTCGTGATGTATTGCTCAGAGTCGGCTTTGGTGAAAGTTCAGCCAGTGGTTTTCCGGGTGAGCGTGGCGCTGTCATGCCCAATCACCGGGTCTGGCACGATATTGAAACGGCAACGCTGTCATTTGGTTATGGCATGTCAACCTCAACGCTACAACTGGCACAGGCCTATAGCGTGATCGCTAATGACGGTGTTCGCCTGCCCGTTACCATGCTGAAGAATGGCAACAGTATGCCAGGCGCAGCTGAACCTGAGCGTGTTATTGAGCACAGCGTGGTATCAGAAGTGCAACAGATGCTCGAGGCCGTGGTGGATCCCGAGTTAGGCGGGTTTGATGGCGCCAGTGTGCCCTTTTACAGTGTTGCCGGTAAAACCGGTACAGCGCGTGTCGTGGGCGAAAATGGTTATCAGGACAATCTGCATAACTCGATGTTCGCCGGATACATTCCTGCTGACGATCCACGCATTGTGGTGATTATTGTCATCAATGAACCACAAGGCGCTCAGCGATATGGCAGCCAGGTTGCCGCGCCTGTGTTCGCAAGAATTGCCAGTGGAGCCATGCGAATTCTCGACGTCACACCCGACCGGGTTGATCCCTCAAACATCATGAGTCTGACGGCGAGATAAGCGCATGAATACTGTCGACCGGGCTCATTCCTTGATTGCACTCAGCGCGCTGATTCCGGCAGAGTTTGAGGCGGGTCTTGATGTGGGCTGCCGGTCTGTCGGTGTGAGCGGATTGCAGCTTGACAGCCGCAAAGTCAGTGCGGGTGATTTGTTCTGTGCATTATTCGGAAAAAACCACGATGCCCGTGACTACATCGAGATAGCTATCGGCAATGGTGCTGCCGCCATTCTTGCCGACGAAGGGGACAAGTGTCACGGAACACGGTGGGTCGGCAATGTGCCGGTGATTGCGATTGCCGGACTTCGCGCAAAACTTGGAGAAATTGCTGCACGTTTTTACCAGCATCCCAGTCAGTCCATTGACGTGATCGGTGTCACCGGTACCAACGGTAAAACCAGCTGTACACAGTTTATCGCGCAGATGCTGCACACTCTGGGACGACCGTGCGGGATCATTGGTACCCTGGGTTGCGGTGTCTATCCGGCTCTGCGAGACACCGGGTTTACCACCCCCGATGCCCTGGTTCTGCAAGGCGTGCTGGCAGAGATGCGCGACAGCAATACCCGGACTGTTGCTATGGAGGCCTCTTCTCAGGGGCTGCACCAGCATCGGCTGATTGGGGTAGATTTTCATACCGCGGTGTATACCAATCTGACACGCGACCATCTGGATTATCACGGCACCATGGCCGCCTACGCCGAATCAAAGCGCAGGTTGTTTGAAAACCCGGCCTTGAAGGTCGGCATCGTAAACATCGATGACAGCCATGCTGCTGTCATGCTTAACGCATTGCCGCGCTGCGCGCGCAGTTACACATTCAGTATCAATAACCGTCTGGCCAATGTTCACGTTAACGAGGTGAGTTTCCGCGCCAATGGTTTTGATGCTGATGTGACAACGCCATGGGGTGTTGGCCGGATCAACAGCCAGTTGTTGGGGTCGTTTAATCTGAGCAATGTGCTGGCTGCCGTGTGTGCGGTCATGACGCTGCCGGGCGAGTTCAGGGTGGAGGATGTCCTGCGCGCAGCCTCCCGATTGGTTCCGGTCGATGGCAGGATGGCGGTTGTCGGAACCGAGTCAGGTGTCACAGCTGTTGTTGATTATGCACATACTCCCGATGGATTAAAAAATGCCCTGCAGGCTGTCAGACAACACACACGTGGCAAGGTCTGGTGTGTGTTTGGCTGCGGTGGCAACCGGGATCAGGGCAAGCGCCCTCTCATGGCCGAAGTAGCCGAGTCTCTGGCGGATAACGTGATAGTCACCGATGACAATCCCCGATTTGAAAATGCTGATGATATTGTCCGGCAGATCATGTTTGGATTCAGCCGACGTGAACAAGTCATTATCGAGCGTGACCGCGCTGCTGCGATTGAATTGGCCATTTCCGGCGCCAGCTGCGGCGACGTGGTGCTGATAGCGGGCAAGGGACATGAGAGTTATCAGGATGTCGGCGGTCAGCGCATGGCGTTTAGCGATATCGAACACGCGGGTCTGGCATTGCGTCGACGCATACCGGTGGCGGCATCTTCAGGTATCAGCGGAGAGCCGTCATGATCGGAAGCCTGTCTCTGAGCAAATTGTATCCTTACATGCCAACCAGAATTATAGGCAGTGATATCAGTTTTGCCCGAGTCAACACAGACACCAGGACCCTGCAGCCGGGTGATCTGTTTGTTGCGCTGAGCGGTGAGAATTTTGATGGCAACAAGTTTGCTGAATTTGCGCAGCAGAACCAGGCAGTTGCCGCGATTGTCAGCGAGCCTCAGGCAGTTGATATACCGCAACTGGTAGTGCGCGATACCGTGCAGGCGTTGGGATGGCTTGGCCATCTGAACAGATCAAAAAGTGATGCCGTTGTTGTTGCAATCACGGGCAGTCAAGGCAAAACCACTGTGAAGGAACTAACCGGTGCAATACTGGGCAGACAACACCGTACGCTGGTGACCCGTGGGAATCTGAACAACAGCATTGGCGCTCCCAAGATGCTGCTTGAGATCGACGAATCACACCAACGAGTAGTCATAGAACTGGGTGCAAATGCCCGTGGTGAGATCGCTTGGGGTACGCGCACTACCGATCCTCATATCGTACTGCTCAACAATGCTGCAGAAACTCACGTTGAAGGGTTCTGCGGATTGCAGGGTGTTGTCAGCGGCAAAGGCGAGATTATTGACTCTGCGCCTTCAACGCACACCGTGATTCTAAATGCTGACGACGCGCATTTCACGGTGTGGCAGCAGCGTGCCGGCGATCGTCGCTGTGTCAGTTTTTCAGGTTCAGGAAAGCAATCTGCGGATTACCGCGCAGTTGTGCTGGATATCAACAGTGACTCGACGCGTTTTGAACTACAGACACCGGCGGGGTCTTGTGTGTGTGAGCTGCCACTGCCCGGGTTACACAATGTGAGTAATGCCGTGGCGGCAGCAGCGCTGGCAATCGAGGCAGGTGCAAACCTGGATGATACGCAGGCCGCACTCTCACTTGCGCATTCCGTGCATGGCAGGCTTGAGACATTAAGCGGAGTCAACGGTTCCCGCCTGATAGACGATTCATACAATGCCAGCCCGTCGTCCTTCAGGGCCGCCATTGAGGTGCTGCAACAGACGGCTGTCTCCAAAGAAATGCAGAGTGTGCTGATCGCCGGTGACATGGCGGAGCTGGGTGAATTGACAGAGAGCGCACATCGTCAGCTTGGTGAGTTTGCTCGCGCCCGGGGTGTTAAACATTTGTGGACGGTTGGTACGTTCACTGCGCTCAGTTCAGCTGCTTTTGGCAACGGCGCAATTCACTTTGATAACAAAAGCAGTTTGGCTGATCACGCCAGACTCTGTCTGACAGCGGGACATGTGGTACTGGTCAAAGGATCGCGCAGTGCGGCGATGGATGACATTGTAAAAAAAATAAGAAACGAGGAAATTGATTAATGCTGCTGTTACTCGCTGAATATCTGACCACACTCGAAAGCGGATTCGCTGTGCTGCAGTACATTACCGTGCGCGGCATCATGGGTATCATGACAGCGTTGATTCTTTCGCTGATGATTGGTCCGTGGATGATCAGAAAGTTGAGTCAGCAGAAGATCGGGCAGGTTGTGCGTGATGATGGTCCAAAATCACACTTCAGCAAAGCGGGCACGCCAACCATGGGTGGTGCGCTGATTCTGATCAGTATCGCGGTCAGCACCTTGCTGTGGGCTGACCTGCGCAACAGTTATGTGTGGGTTGTGTTGCTGACTACCTTGCTGTTTGGAGCCGTCGGCTGGGTTGATGATTACCGTAAAGTGTTTCGCAAAGATCCGCGTGGGCTGCCTGCAAAATGGAAGTATCTGTGGCAATCAGTGATAGGTCTTGCAGCAGCCTTGTTTCTTTACTTTAACGCCACTGACCCTGTGCAAACCTCTTACATTGTGCCGTTTTTTAAGGATGTCTCAATCGATACCGGCATGCTGTTTATTGTGATCAGCTACTTTGTGATTGTAGGTAGCAGCAATGCTGTCAATCTGACCGATGGGCTTGATGGTCTGGCAATTTTGCCCACGGTCATGGTGGGAGGAGCGCTTGGCATTATTGCTTATCTGGCGGGTCATGCCGAATTCTCCAACTACCTGCGCATTCCATTTGTTACCGGGACCGGAGAGCTTGTCATCTTCTGTGGTGCGCTGGTAGGCGCTGGCCTTGGATTTCTGTGGTTCAACACTTACCCGGCTCAAGTATTTATGGGTGATGTTGGTGCCTTGGCCTTGGGTGCTGCGTTGGGAGTGGTCGCCGTTGTCGCCCGTCACGAAATAGTGCTGTTTATTATGGGCGGCATATTTGTCGCAGAAACCATGTCGGTGATCCTGCAAGTTGCCTCATTCAAGCTCACAGGCAAGCGCATTTTCCGCATGGCTCCCATACATCATCATTTTGAACTGAAAGGTTGGCCAGAGCCCAGAGTCATTGTGCGTTTCTGGATTATTACTGTGATGTTGGTGTTGTTTGGACTGGCAACACTGAAACTGAGATAAGCAAAAGGCTGACAAGACCTTACTGTTAAATGGAGAAACAGATGCAGGCTGGCAATAACAGTGGCGTAAAAGTGATAGTGGGTCTTGGACAGACCGGGCTGTCGTGCGCGCGTTATTTTGCCTCCAGAGGCATCAGTTTCAGTGTCATTGACAGTCGCTTCAGTCCGCCTGCGCTCGCTGAGTTTCGTGCTGAGTTTCCAGGTATTGAACTGGAACTGGGTGGCTTCAGTAGTCAGAGCCTGTTGAAGGCCTCTGAACTGGTGGTGAGCCCGGGTATCAGCCTGAAGACCCCGGAAATCGCACTGGCGATTCAGAGTGGAATTCCGGTAACCGGTGACATCGATATATTCAGTCGTGAAGCCAGGGCGCCCATTGCCGCCATCACCGGTTCAAACGGTAAAAGCACGGTCGTCACCCTGCTGGGAGAAATGGCAGTCAAAGCAGGCAAACACGTTGGAGTAGGCGGCAATCTGGACGGCCGTGCGTGCACACCGGCGCTGGATCTGTTGCGCAGCGCAGAACGCGACCTCTATGTGCTTGAACTTTCCAGTTTCCAATTGGAAACAACCCGGCAGCTGAATGCTGAGGTGTCGACGATTCTGAACATCAGCGAGGATCATCTGGATCGTTATGACGGCATGCAGGATTACATGGCTGCCAAGCAGCGCATTTTCCGTGGCAGCAAGCAGATAGTCATCAATCGCGATTCAAACGAATCACGCCCATGGCAGACAACTAACGCTGCGCTCAGCTTTTTTGGAATCGATAATCACTCTGAAGAAGGTGCCAGTGTCCTCAGTCATGCGGGCGAAAACTGGATGGCGGTCGATGGAAAACCCGTAATGCCAGTCAATGAAATCAGAATTGCCGGGCGACACAATCTCTCCAATGCCATGGCAGCCTTTATGCTTGGCAGAGCCGTTGGCTTGCCAGACGAAGCAATGTTGGCAACCTTGCGCGAATTTTCCGGTTTGCCTCATCGCTGTCAGTTGGTGCGTCGTTTTAAAGGCGTTGATTATTACAATGACTCCAAAGGAACTAACGTTGGCGCTACGGTGATGGCCCTCCAGGGGATTGGCGAAAGAACCGCTGGTGAACTTGTTTTGATTGCCGGCGGAATCGGAAAAGAGCAGGATTTTTCACCCTTGTTGCCGGTACTTGACCGCTATGTCAAGCGGGTCATTCTGATCGGCAAGGATGCGGATCTGATTGCTCATGTGATCGAACACAGTGTTGACATCATGCGTGCCACGTCGATGGAAGAGGCGGTTAATGAGGCGGCTGTCAGTGCTACGGCAGGCGATGCCGTGCTGTTGTCCCCCGCCTGCGCCAGTTTCGACATGTTCAAGGACTTTGCGCACCGCGGCAGAACATTCGCCGCAGCAGTAGAGGCTTTATCATGAGTTTCTTCTCCGTCAGATTGCCGTGGATCAGAAGTCAGGGAGCGAAACCCGCTGCCGATGTCAGTGCTACGCCACCGTTGAATTCGTTGTGGCTGGTTACCCTGACGTTGATGGGTTTTGGTCTGATCATCATGACGTCTGCCTCAATGGATCTCGGTAGCAGTCTGGCAAATGATCCTTTGTATTTTTTCAAGCGCCAGTTATTTTTTATCGGGCTTGGTCTGATCATCATGATGATTGTGCTCACCATCAGCATGAGAGTCTGGTATCGGATCAGTCATATTCTGCTGATTTTGTCAGCCATCTTATTGATTGCGGTGCTGATACCGGGTTTGGGCACGGTTGTTAACGGCAGTGCGCGCTGGATTGATCTTGGCTTTTATCGTCTGCAGCCGTCTGAAATGACCAAACTGTTCATGATTTTTTACATGGCGGCCTATCTTTCCCGTCGTCGTGACGAAGTCCATAACAATTGGGCTGGTTTTTTTAAACCGATGGGGATTCTGGGCTTGTTGGTGGTGCTGCTGTATCTGGAGCCTGATCATGGCGCCATTGTCATTCTGATGGCGACTACATTCACCATGCTGTTTCTCGCCGGCGCACGTCTTCACAGGTTTGTGCTGATCATGATCGTGAGTTTTGCGGGCGTGGCATCTCTGGCCATCATGAAACCGCATGTTATCAGTCGACTGACATCATTCCTCAACCCGTGGGCGGATGAGTATGTCTATGGCGAAGGGTACCAGTTGACTCAGGCGCTTATCGCATTTGGTCGTGGCGAATGGGTCGGTGTGGGACTTGGCAACAGCCTGCAGAAACTGTACTTCCTACCCGAGGCGCATACCGACTTTATTCTGTCTATTGTGGCGGAGGAAACCGGCCTGATTGGCGTGGTCATTGTTCTGATATTGTTTGCGTTTCTGATTGGCAAAGCGATGGGTGTGGCCCGGTCCGCTCAACAGCTGGGGGCTTATTTTGAGGCCTATGTTGCTTACGGTATTGCGATGGTGTTTGCGACGCAGACCTTTATCAACTTTGGTGTAAACACCGGCTTGCTGCCAACAAAAGGTTTGACCCTGCCATTCCTGAGTTACGGAGGAAATAGCCTGCTAATCTGCTGTCTGATGATGGGTGTGTTATTGCGGGCTCAATATGAGGTAAAAACCGGTCAGCTGATGCGCAATGACATTGTGGAGGAAACCCCATGACTCCGCAGAAGATTCTGATCATGGCAGCAGGTACCGGGGGTCACATATTCCCTGCGTTGACTATTGCCCGTGAATTACAGGCGCGTGGTGTGCTGGTTGAATGGCTGGGCACGCCCACAGGCATGGAAAATGATGTTCTGCGCAACACCGATATTCGACTGAATCAATTACGTGTCAGCGGTCTGCGCGGTAAAGGGCGCATGGCGTTGGTGTTGGCACCGTTTATGTTGTTGCGCTCTGTGTGGCAAGCCATCGTGCTGCTGCGACGGATTGACCCATGTTGTGTGCTGGGCATGGGTGGTTATGTCACCGGCCCCGGCGGTCTCGCTGCCTGGTTGCTGCGCAGACCATTGGTGATTCATGAACAGAATGCCGTTTCGGGCACCAGCAATCGTTTGCTTCGTCCGTTTGCCAGACAAGTGCTTGAGGCATTCCCCGGAACGTTTGCGTCCGCTCGCAATGTGGTCAGCACCGGCAATCCGGTGCGCGCGGATATTGCCGCTCTGGCTGCACACACTGCTGAGTCCCGGAGCGGGGCATTTAACGGCGAGCGTCCCCTGCGTGTGCTGGTGCTGGGTGGTAGTCTGGGTGCGGCCGCCATCAATCAGGTGATTCCGGAATTGTTATCACTGCTGCCTGTATCCATAGAAGCCTGGCATCAGACCGGGAAAGACAAATTTGATGATACCTGTGGGCGTTATCAGGCGTTGGGAATCGATTTGATCAAGCAGCACAAGGTCGTGCCATTTATCTCGGATATGGCTGAAGCGTATCAATGGGCGGATGTGGTGCTCTGCCGGGCGGGTGCCGGTACGCTGGCCGAAATCGCCGTAGCCGGACTGCCCTCAGTGCTGGTGCCGTATCCGTTTGCAATCGACGATCATCAGACTGCAAACGCCCGCTGGCTTGCCGATGCGGGCGCAGCCGTGTTGGTGCCGCAGCACACTCTGACGGCAGCTCTGTTAAGCAATACCTTGACTCAATTGATCAGCAATCCTGCGCAACTTCGTGCAATGGCTGACGCCGCGCTTCGCAAAGCAGTCCCCGATGCGGGCAACAAGGTCAGTGAAATCTGCATGGAGGTCTGTCATGGCTGAGTTGGTCACACGAGTTATCAATGATGCTTCGGGTCGCTACTATCAGGTACCGGAGATGCGCCGCATCAAAACCATTCACTTTGTAGGTATTGGTGGCGCCGGGATGTGCGGTATCGCCGAGGTGTTATTAAATCAAGGTTACAGAATTACCGGTTCTGATATCAAGGCCACGTCGGTGACTGAGCGCCTCGAGGGTATGGGCGCGCAGGTATTTGTCGGTCATCAGGCTAGTAACATAGACAGTGCCGATGTGGTGGTTTACTCCAGTGCTGTGAACCGTGAGAACCCGGAATTACTGCAGGCCAAATTGACAGGCAAGCCGATTATTCCGCGTGCTGAAATGCTGGGTGAACTGATGCGTTACCGCCACTCAGTCGCGATCGCAGGGACTCATGGCAAAACCACAACAACCAGTCTGGTAGCCTCTGTTTTTGCGGAAGCCAAACTTGCGCCGACCTTTGTGATCGGCGGCCGTCTGAACAGTGCAGGAACCAATGCTGGTCTGGGGGAAAGCAAGTATCTGGTGTGTGAAGCCGATGAAAGCGATGTCTCGTTCTTGCATCTTCAGCCTATGGTTGCGGTGGTAACCAATATTGACGCCGATCACATGGGATCCTATGACGGCGATTTCAACAAGCTGAAAAATTATTTCATTGAGTTCCTTCACAATCTTCCCTTTTATGGGCTTGCGGTTTTGTGTATCGATGATCCGGTCATCGAAGAAGTTCTGCCGCGTATCTCTCGCCCTGTCATTACCTATGGGTTTTCAGAAAAGGCTGACTATCGAATCGTCGGACTCACCCAGCATCGTCAGTTCACCAGCTTTGAGGTGATCAGGCCGGATGGACATTCTTCTCTGAAAATCAACCTCGGAATTCCGGGTCGGCACAATGCGCTGAATGCGACCGCTGCCATTGTGGTGGCAACCGATGAGGGCATTGGTAACGACGCGATTTGTACCGGACTGACAAAATTCCAGGGTGTCGGACGACGGTTTGAATCCCAGGGAATGTTCCCGATCAAGGATGGCAGCATCATGCTGCTGGATGATTATGGTCATCATCCAACAGAAGTTGCGGCCACCGTTGCAGCACTGCGTGCAGGATGGCCGGAAGCTCGACTGGTGATGATTTACCAGCCGCACCGATACACACGCACCAAGGATCTCTACGACGATTTTGTCAAGGTGTTATCCGATGTTGATGTGTTGCTGATGCTAGACGTGTACTCCGCAGGTGAAGACGTTATTCCGGGTGCTGACTCGCGAAGTCTGTGCCGTAGCATTCGCCTGCGTGGTCGCATTGACCCGCTGTTTGTGCAGACCGAGGAAGACGTGCGCGATGTCCTTAAAGACCTGTTGCGCGACGGAGACATTGTCATAACACAGGGAGCTGGCAGCGTGGGTGCGTTGTGCAAAACTCTGGCTAAACAAGGTTTTGTTTAAATGACTCAGAACAAAAGCAATCAAATGGCAGTGAAACCTTCTGAAGGCAGAATTGCCGTGTTATTGGGTGGTAACTCTGCTGAGCGCAGTATTTCGCTGTTAAGCGGAAATGCAGTGCTCAATGCCTTGCTCAGACAGGGTATAGAAGCGTTTGCCATTGATGCAGATAAACACCTGGTGCAGCGTTTGCAGAATGAACAGATCGACAAAGTGTTCAACATGCTGCATGGGCGCGGGGGTGAGGACGGTCAGCTGCAGGGGTTGCTTGAATTGATGCAGATTCCTTACACCGGCAGTGGGGTGCTGGCCTCTGCGTTGAGTATGGACAAGATCAAAACCAAGTTGATCTGGCAGTCTTTGGGATTGCCAACACCCCGGTCGGCCTTGCTGGCATTTGACAGTGACTGGCATGGGTTGATTGCCGAGTTGGGCGAAGTGGTCGTCAAGCCCGCTCATGAGGGTTCAAGCATCGGCATGTCGATGGTCAGAACTGCCAAGCAGCTCAGGCAGGCCTACGAAAAGGCTAGCACCTACGACGCAGAGATCATGGCTGAGCAAAGAATTTTTGGTGCAGAGTTTACGGTACCAGTCATTCATGGCCGGGTATTCCCCGCCATCGAACTGCGTACTCATCATGAGTTCTATGACTTTGACGCAAAGTATATCGCCAATGACACGCAGTACCTTTGCCCGGCGCCACTGAGTGCAGAAAAGAGTGCTGAGTTGGCTGAGATTTGTCTGAAGGCGTTTAACGCCGTGGGCGCCCGCGATTGGGCGCGCATTGATGTGATGCAGGACAAGGCAGGAAACTTCTGGCTGCTGGAAATCAATACCGTACCGGGGATGACAGATCACAGTCTTGTGCCAATGTCAGCGGCAGCGCTTGGCATCAACTTTGATGAGCTGGTATTGCTGATACTGAAGGGTAGCAGTGATGCGCAAGACTTGACGGGGGGCGCAGAAAACTCATGAGCGATCGGCGCACAGGTTCATTTTCTGCCTATAACGAAGGCCATGAGACGCCTATCGACTTCGCACCCATTCGTGCGGAGAGCCGTCACGCTGTCCGGCCAGAAGGCAAAGCGGTTGATGCTGAATCAGACAAAGCGCCGCGTCGTCTGCGTGGATGGCTTGTGCTGATTCTGCTGGTTGGGTTGTCTGGCATTGCAGCCAATCAGTTCCGCGGAGAGATATCCGATTCCATCGCTGTGCTTGCGCAGCAGTTGCCGGTAGTAGATCTGCCTGATTTTGACCGTCCTGTTATTAATAAGCCAATCAATACAGTCCGTCTTGAATCGCCGATGCACAGAGTCACCGAACAGGAAGTCAGAGTGCTGTTGGCCCGCTACACGGAATCCGGCTTTCTGGGCATGGATGTGCAGGATCTGCGTGATGAGCTTGAACTGAATCCCTGGGTGCAACGCGCGACGGTGCGCCGGGTCTGGCCTGATGAGTTGGTGATAATGATCGAAGAACAGCGCCCCATCGCGCGCTGGAAAGAAGGGTCGTTACTAAATGAGCATGGCGAGGTATTCAGTCCGCCCATGAGAGGTTCTGAAACGGAGTTGCCACAGTTCAGCGGTCCCGAGGGAAGTGAGTCTCTGGTGCGCGCGAATTTCGAACACTTCAACACATTATTATCAGCGATCGACATGAGACTGCACACCATCAGTGTGGATGCGCGTGGCAGCTGGAGTGGTGTTGTTGCTGATGGTCCGGTTCTGCGCATCGGCCGTGAAGATGTTGAAGAGCGTATGACAAGATTTGTCCGCCTGATCAAAGGCGGCTTAGCAGAACAGTTGGCCAATTCTGAAACGATAGATCTTCGTTACAACAACGGTATTTCAGTCAGTTACAAAACCGACGTGACCGGTTCAGTTGCCAGTCGGTGAGAGCAGGGTGAATTATGAGTGCTGCAGATAACAGCAATATGATCGTTGGCCTGGATATCGGGACGTCCAAGGTGGTTGCGATTGTAGGTGAATTGAAGGCAGATGGCAGTCTGAACATTGTTGGCATCGGAAGTCATCGCTCGCGTGGGCTGAAAAAAGGCACCGTAGTCAACATCGAATCGACGGTTGAATCGATTCAGCGTGCTGTTGAAGAAGCTGAGTTGATGGCAGGCTGCCGTATTCATTCGGTGTATGCGGGAATTGCCGGCAGTCACATACGCAGCATGAATTCGCACGGAATTGTTGCAATCCGTGATCGCGAAGTAACACGGGCGGATATCGACAGGGTCATCGATGCAGCACAGGCTGTGGCAATTCCGGCGGATCAACGTGTGCTGCACATACTTCCGCAGGAATACATTATTGATTCTCAAGAGGGCGTCAAAGAACCTCTGGGCATGTCAGGTGTGAGGCTTGAAGCCAAGGTCCATCTGGTCACCTGTGCCATCAATGCTGTGCAGAATATTGAGAAGTGTATCAAGCGCTGCGGTCTGCAGGTTGAAGAGATTATTCTGGAGCAATTGGCCTCCAGTTATGCAGTGCTGACCGATGATGAGAAGGAACTCGGTGTCTGTATGGTGGATATCGGCGGTGGTACCACCGATATAGCAATATTCACCGAAGGTGCCATACGTCACACGGGCGTGATTCCTATCGCAGGTGATCAGGTTACCAATGATATTGCCATGGCGCTGCGCACTCCCACGGACAATGCTGATGAGATAAAAATCAAGTATGCCTGCGCACTGACGCAGCTTGCCAGTCCCCGCGATATGATCCAGGTGCCAGGTGTCGGAGAAAGACCCGCCCGCGAACTTTCTCGCCAGGCGCTGGCCGAAGTCGTAGAGCCTCGTTATGACGAATTATTCACACTGGTCAAGGCGGAATTGCAGCGCAGTGGTTACGAGAATCTGATGGCTGCCGGGATTGTACTCACCGGCGGCACCAGCAAGATGGAAGGTGTCATTGAACTGGCGGAAGAAATATTCCACATGCCGGTGCGAATTGGTTTGCCACAAGGTGTCAAGGGATTGGCGGACATTGTCCGCAATCCGACTTATTCAACGGGCGTTGGTTTATTGCTGTACGGCGTCAAGCAGCAACAACATCAGGTGCGTAGCCATAATCCGGTTCCGGTGAAGGACTCACAGATGCCGCTGATCAGGCGCATCAAGAATTGGATCAAGAATAATTTTTGAAAACTGTTTGAAAATTTACTAAAAAAACCTGTGCAACATGAGGGGGCAATATGTTTGAACTTCTGGATAGTATTCCACAAAGCGCTGTAATCAAGGTTGTGGGCGTAGGCGGTGGCGGTGGCAATGCCGTTCGTCACATGATCAGTAACAATGTGGAAGGTGTAGAGTTTGTCTGCGCCAACACCGACGCTCAGGCGTTGACCAACGTGCAGGCCAAGACGCTGTTGCAGATGGGCAGCACTGTCACCAAGGGTCTGGGTGCTGGTGCCAATCCTGAAGTGGGTCGTCAGGCGGCGCTGGAAGATCGTGAAGAAATCGCTGAAATCTTGCGCGGTGCCGACATGGTATTTATTACCGCCGGCATGGGTGGTGGTACGGGTACTGGCGGCGCCCCGATTTTTGCAGAAGTGGCTCGTGAACTTGGCATCCTGACCGTTGCCGTAGTGACCAAGCCGTTTCCGTTTGAGGGCAAAAAGCGCTCGATGATTGCCGAGCAGGGTATTGCGGAGTTGTCACGTCATGTTGACTCCCTGATCACCATCCCAAATGAAAAACTGCTCACAGTGCTTGGCCAACAAGCCTCATTGCTGGAAGCCTTCAAGGCAGCCAACGATGTGTTGCTGGGCGCAGTTCAAGGTATTGCTGACCTGATCATTCGTCCGGGCATGATCAACGTCGACTTTGCTGACGTGCGTACAGTGATGTCCGAAATGGGCATGGCGATGATGGGTACCGGTTACGCCAGTGGTCCCGACCGCGCCCGCGAGGCAGCAGAGGCCGCCATCCGAAGTCCACTGCTGGAAGACGTTAACCTGCACGGCGCCCGCGGAATTCTGGTAAATATCACGGCTGGCGAGAATCTGTCGCTGGGTGAATTCACAGAAGTGGGTGACGCGATTGCGGACTTTGCCAAAGATGACGCAACCGTTGTGGTCGGCACCGTGATTGACCCTGCGATGGGTGATGAAATACGTGTCACTGTTGTTGCAACAGGACTCGGTGAAATTCGTGCTCAGGAAGCCCGCCCTCCCAAGGCCATGGAAAACATCCGCGCTGTTGCCAGTCCATCACCTGCGCCGGTGCGCCAGGAGCCAAGGGCATTTGTACCGGCGCAGCAGGTTGCCCGCCCGCGCGCCCAGATGTCACACACCATGCCGCAGGGCAACGGTTTTGGCAGAGCAGTCGGGGCAGATACCAATATGGATTATCTGGATATACCGGCGTTTCTGCGCCGTCAGGCGGACTAATCCCGCCGCCTGAGTTGTGTTGACAGGCACAGGATACCCGCAGACTTTTAGCACAGGTCGATGTCTGCGGGTCTGTGGATTGACGGTTTTGAGCGACACTTGGCCAGCCAATCAGTGTTTGGGTTCTCAGTTGATATTTGTTATCATCGCCGCCCATGAAAAGGCTGAAATCCTTCTTCAGACACATTTTCCCGGAATCAGCACCCCTTATGTTAAAGCAGCGAACCCTTAAAAACGTGATTCGGGCCACCGGCGTTGGCCTGCATACAGGTCAAAAGGTATACCTGACCTTGCGTCCCGCCCCGATAAATAACGGCATCGTCTTTATCAGAACTGATATTGAGTCGCGTCCCGAGATTCCCGCCAAAGCACATCTGGTCGGTGAAACCACGCTCTCTACCACGCTGGTCAAGGGAGGTGTCAAGGTTTCCACGATAGAACACCTGATGTCAGCGTTGTCAGGTCTGGGTATCGACAATGCGTTTATTGAGGTCAGTGCACCTGAAGTACCAATCATGGACGGAAGTGCAGGACCTTTTGTATTCCTGATTCAGTCTGCCGGTATTGAAGAGCAGGATGCTCCCAAGCAATTTATACGAATTCTCAAACCCGTACGTCTGGCAGAGGGCGACAAAACGGTCAGCCTGGAGCCCTACGACGGGTTTAAGGTCAGCTACACCTTGTTGTACGATCATCCGGTGTATCGACGCTACACCAAGTCAGCAACCATTGATTTTTCCAGCACTTCGTTTGTCAAAGAAGTCAGCCGGGCCAGAACATTCGGATTTATGCACGAGTTCGAAGAACTGCGTAACCGCAACCTCGCACTGGGGGCCAGCATGGATAACGCCATTGCTGTGGGTGACTACAAAGTGCTGAATGAGGATGGTTTGCGCTACGAAGACGAGTTTGTCAAACACAAGATCCTGGATTCTATTGGTGATCTGTACCTGCTCGGTTTCAGTCTCATCGGTGAGTTCAAGGGTTACAAGTCCGGGCATGCGTTGAATAATGCATTGCTGCGCAGCCTTGAAAGGTCACAGGATTCGTGGGAATTGGTCAGTTTTGACTCTGATTCGCGAGTTCCCATTTCGTATGTCAAACCGGTTCTGGCTGCCTGACGCATGAAACTGATCCTGGTAAACCAGCGCTACGGACACACACGAACTATCGTGATCCGTGGCTGGATGAAAGGATTTTTGTCGCTCTGCCTGATCGGGGCACCAGTGGCTCTGGGGTACCTCGGATACGAGTTAGCCTTTGCAGATGCCAATAACAGCTCGCTGGTCAGTCAGGAGTCACCGGTCGCTGCAGACGAATTTATACAGGGTGAGCATCAGACGCAGCGCCCTACTCAATCCCGTACACCCGCGCAAACGGGCCGTATTGAGTCGCCTGACGAGACAAGGTCTGATTCGGCGTCAGAGCATTTTGCTGATACCCGTGTGTTGTTTACCAGTCACAACAATCTGCGCCTGATTGCCAGCGCAGAGTTGCCTGCGGATTTTTCCCGTCGAGAGCCTCCGGCGTCATTCCGGCACGGCCGTGTTGTTGATCCAGCCAGCTATTTCCATCAGACCCTGCATTAATCCCCTGCTGATCGTGACGTCTTAAAAGGCTCTCAGCTTCAGTCAGATGCTGCAGAAGCAAAACCTGACAGAAATAACTTCAGCGTAGTGGGTAATCATGATTGTTAAATTATTTAATGCCATTTTTGGAAGCAGTAACTCAAGAAAGGTCAAAAAGCTGCAAAAGACTGTCAAGCAGATCAATAGTTTTGAGCCGGCGTTTGAAGCACTTACCGACGAGCAACTACGCGCCAAGACCGATGAGTTCCGCGCGCGGGTAGACAAGGGCGAATCTCTGGACTCTTTGTTGCCAGAGGCCTTTGCAGTGGTGCGAGAGGCCAGTAAGCGTACGATGGGTATGCGTCACTTTGATGTGCAGATGATTGGCGGTATGGTGCTGCATTACGGCGATATCGCCGAAATGAAAACCGGTGAGGGTAAAACACTGGTAGCAACCTTGCCGGCTTACCTGAATGGCCTAGCCGGTAATGGAGTGCACATTGTTACCGTCAACGACTACCTTGCTCGCCGCGACGCAAACTGGATGCGGCCCTTGTATGAATTCCTCGGCCTCACCGTCGGTGTCATTGTTGCCGGTCAGATGGCGCATGAGAAAAAAGAGGCATACAACGCCTCGATATCCTACGGCACCAATAACGAGTTTGGCTTTGACTATCTGCGCGACAACATGGCGTTTCGCATCGAAGACAAAATGCAGCGCAAGCTCAATTTTGCCATTGTGGACGAAGTCGACTCCATTCTGATCGATGAGGCGCGCACACCGTTGATTATCTCCGGTGCGTCAGAAAACAGCTCCAAGCAGTACATCGCTATCAATGCGTTGATCAACCGGCTGGAAAAAGGTGAACCTGCCCCTGAAAAGACCGGCATGATGCTTGAGCGTGACGAGCGTGTGGAGAGTGGCCACTTCACCATTGATGAAAAAGCACGTCAGGTAGAGTTAACCGAATCGGGTCACGAGTACCTTGAAGAGCTGCTGACCGAGCGCGGACTGTTGAAGCAGGGCGAAAGTCTGTACGCCGCCGCCAATCTCGGACTGTTGCATCACATTCATTCTGCATTAAAAGCGCACTATCTGTTCCATAAAGATGTTGAGTATATTGTCAAAGACAACAAAATTGTGTTGATTGACGAACACACCGGTCGGACTATGGAAGGTCGCCGGCTCTCTGAAGGTTTGCACCAGGCGATTGAAGCTAAAGAAGGTGTAGAGATTCAGAGTGAGAGTCAGACACTGGCGTCAACAACATTTCAGAATTACTTCAGGCTTTATACAAAACTCGCCGGTATGACCGGAACGGCTGATACAGAAGCCTTTGAATTCAAGCAAATTTACGATCTTGACGTGGTGGTGATTCCGCCCAACATGCCGATGCAGCGTGTTGACATGAATGACCTGGTCTTTCTGTCGATTGAAGAAAAGTTCGAAGCAATTGTGCGCGATATCAAAGAATTCAGCTCAAAGGGCGCCCCGGTTCTGGTGGGTACTGCGTCAATTGAAACATCTGAAATGTTGTCGAAATTTCTGAAAAAAGAAAAAATTCCCCACGAAGTGCTGAACGCCAAATTCCATGAGAAAGAAGCTTATATCATTGCGCAGGCTGGCAGGCCGGGCGTTGTGACTATCGCAACCAACATGGCGGGCCGGGGCACTGACATCAAACTGGGCGGCAGCTGGGAAAGCGAAGTCCAAACAATGGAAAACCCCACTGCCGAGCTGGTCGAAGCCGCCAAGGCACATTGGCAGATTCGCCATGATCAGGTTCTGGCGGCGGGTGGGTTACATATCATCGGTACTGAGCGTCATGAATCACGGCGTATCGATAATCAGTTGCGTGGTCGATCCGGACGGCAAGGTGACCCTGGCTTCTCGCGTTTTTACCTGTCGCTGGAAGACAATCTGATGCGGATTTTTGCTTCTGAACGAGTCAAAAGCTTTATGCAGAAGCTGGGCATGGAACGCGGCGAAGCCATTGAACACGGCATGGTATCCAAGTCCATCGAAAAAGCTCAGCGCAAAGTCGAAGGGCGTAATTTTGATATCAGAAAGCAGTTGCTGGAATACGACAACGTCGCCAATGACCAGCGCACCATCGTCTACCAGCAGCGTAATCAGATCATGGCCAGTGGCGATTTGTCGTCGCTGATTGACGGCATGCGTAATGATGTTTCTGATGAAGTGATCAGCAGTCACATTCCTCCGCAGAGCATCTTTGAGCAGTGGGATGTACCCGGTCTGGAGGCTGCAATTGGTGCTGAGTTTGCCGTGCATTTGCCGGTCACGACGTGGCTCGAAGAGGATCAGAAGCTTTATGAGGAATCTCTTCGTCAGAAAATCAAGGATGCGCTCACTGACGCCTACCGCATCAAGCGCGAGCTGGTGGGTGAAAAAATGCACCTGCTTGAGAAACAGATTGTGCTGCAGATTCTGGATACCTTATGGAAAGAGCATCTGCAGGCCATGGATCATCTGAGACAAGGTATTTTCTTGCGCGGTTATGCGGGCAAAAACCCGAAGCAGGAATACAAGCGCGAAGCGTTCGAATTGTTTCAGGGTCTGCTGTCACGGTTGCAGCGCGATGTGATCCGATTCCTCAGCCATGTGCAGGTGCGCTCTCCCGATGAGATCGATGCAATTGAGCGCGCGCGACAGGCGGAGCGAGCCAAAGAAAGGATCCAGTTGCAGCACGAGCGGGCCTCTGCGATGGAACAGGCGGCAACTGATGAGCTGCAGGGTTCTCTTCCTGAAGATCAACGAACACCTTTTGTGCGTGAAGAGCCCAAGCTGGGTCGCAATGAGCCGTGTCCCTGCGGTTCCGGCAAGAAGTTTAAACAATGTCATGGTCGGCTGAGCTGAGTTTAATCGGTTCAACCTACCCGGTAAGTAGCATTCGAGAGCGAGGTCTGAGTATTTAACATGGCAACAGGCACACAGGAACTTGGGCAGATACTTCCGGTTGACGGAATCAGAATCGCTGCTGTCAGCGCAGGTGTCCGCTATAAGAATCGTCTCGATCTGGTGTTGTTTGAATTAGCACCGGGTACCCGCTCCAGCGGCATGTCCACACAGAATGCATTTTGTGCAGCACCGGTGCTTATTGCTCGCCAGCATTTGTTGGGCAGCGCAGGTGCCGCGCGTTATCTGCTGGTGAATACGGGCAACGCCAACGCAGGCACTGGCCCACAGGGTATGACCGATGCGCAGGCTTGCTGTCAGGCACTGGCCGCGGGCGCCGGTGTTGACGTGCAGCAGGTGCTGCCGTTTTCGACGGGTGTGATCGGTGAGCGTTTGCCGGCCGAGCGCATTGTTGCTGCTGTTCCCGACGCCTTGGCAGCCTTGCAAGCCGACAACTGGCTGCTTGCAGCCAAAGGCATCATGACCACTGATACCCGGCCAAAGGCTGTCAGCCGTGTTGTGGATGTCGCAGGGCAAAAAGTTACCCTGACCGGTATCACCAAAGGTGCCGGAATGATCAAACCCAACATGGCAACCATGCTGGCATTTGTAGGTACGGATGCGGCTGTTGATCAGGCGCTTCTGGATTCATTGTTGCGCTCGGCGGTTGAACAGTCTTTTAACAGGATCACTGTCGACGGTGACACATCTACCAACGATTGTTGCATATTGAGCGCGACCGGCTGCAGTGGTGTGCAGATCAGTGATGCCAATCCCGAGATGTTTGACGCATTCAGCAGTGCATTACACGAGTTGGTGCTGGAGCTGGCAAAACTGATTATCCGCGATGCAGAGGGCGCCAAAAAGTTCGTGACCGTTGATGTGCGGGGCGGTGGCAGCAGTAAAGAGTGCCTTCTGGTTGCTTATGCGATTGCCGAGTCTCCGCTGGTGAAAACTGCCTTGTCAGCCTCCGACCCCAACTGGGGACGAATTCTCGCAGCGATTGGTCGTGCAGGGGTCGAGAATCTTGATGTATCGCGTATCGATATTTATCTGGATTCAGTGCCGATTGTTAAACAGGGCGGTCTGGCGCCTGGATATCATGAAGCGCTCGGACAGTCTGTGATGAATCAAGAGGATATCACTCTGCATGTTGAGCTGGGTCGCGGCGACGTGCGCGAACTGGTGTGGACCGCAGATTTGTCTGAAGAGTATGTGCGTATCAATGCGTCGTATCGCAGTTAATCTGCGCCACGTTCTGCGGTACGTCAGGTACTAAACAAACGCATGCCAGCGATACCCCGCGCGCCATGGTGCTGAGCAGTGGGCAGGTCTGACAAATCGAGACCGCCCATGGCATAAACTGCAGTGCTGGTAGATTTTGCCAGTTGCATAAACGTGACCCATCCCATGCCTGATTGCCCCGGATGGCTGGCCGTTTCCATAACCGGTGACAACAGAACGTAGTCAGCACCCAGCATCTGCGCGAGCATCAGTTCCTCTGCATTGTGACAGGACGCGCCAAACAGCTGATGGTCTGCTACCGGTCGACTGCGCAATGTTTTTAATACATGGCGATTGGCGTGCACCCCACACACAGCAGATAACAATTGCGGATGCACTTGATGAGAACCGTGAGAGCCGTGAGGAGCCGGCATGTCAATGATCAGGCGCTGTCCGTACTTAGTTAAAAACGCCAGCTGCGATTCAGATGGAGTAACGCCTGAAAACTCCGCTGAATGATTGCGCAGACGCAGCAGGGCAGAAGCCGGCAATTTCTGTAAAAACTCAGTCAGCGGAGCTGGAGGCATTTCGTTGTTGGTATCCAGCAAGGCGATAAAATCCGGCAGCTGAAGCGTGCGGATGATGGCCCGGTTAGCTTGTGGAAAATCTGTGTGCTTGAGTTCATGCGGGAACAGCCAGCGTAAAGGCTGCCCCTCTTTGCCTTGCGCGGTTCCGGAAAACGCATCCACTATCCAGACATCCAGCAGTACTGACTTGTCGCTGTAGTCGTGCTGAATACAACACAACGCAGAGTGGGCGAGCACTTCAATGCCTAACTCTTCGTGCAGCTCCCGTGCGAGCGCCTGTTCAACGGATTCACCTGCTTCTACCTTACCGCCCGGGAACTCCCAAAGTCCCCCCAGATGCTGACCGGCTGATCGCCGGGCAACCAGTATTCTGCCATCGTGGTTGCGAATCACGCCTACAGCAACATGAACCCGCTTGCGTGGTTTGGTTTCAGTCATGTTCATCGGAGCGGTTGGTTAGGTTGGCGAGTAGTTCCGGATCAACGGGAGCACCAGGGATACTGTGTCGCTCATTGGCCCATTCGCCAAAATCGATCAGCTTGCAGCGTTCGCAGCAGAAGGGTCTCCATGGACTTTGCTCGCCCCATTCCACAATGTCTTTACAGGTTGGGCAGTTGACCCGCAACACACGTTCGCTCATGAATAACGTTCCAGGTACTTTTTGTGTTGACCATCAACGGCCGCATACAACGCTTCAAGCGAAGAGTTGTTGAGGATGATGTCATCCGCCACGGCCTGGCGCTGTTGCCGTGAAAATTGATTGGTCATGATGGATTTGACGGCGTCTTCGCTGGTGTTGTCGCGCTGCTGACTGCGGGCAAGTTGTAGTTGTTCCGGCGCATCAATCAGCAGTACCCGGTCACATAAGGTTTGCTGATCGGTTTCCAGCAGCAATGGTGACGACAGCAGGCAATATGGAGGTTTGCAGTGTTGCAGCCGCTGCACTATTTCATCGCGTATCAGCGGGTGCAACAGGCTCTCCAGCCAGAGTTTTTCACTGGGATCAGTAAAAATAATCTGCCTGAGCTGCCGTCGATCAAGGCTGCCGTCTTCCAGCAAGATCGTGCGGGCGCCAAAACGTGATGCAATCGCAGCAAGCGCTGGTTTACCAGGTTTGACCACCTCCCGTGACATCAGGTCAGCATCAACTACCTCAATTCCATGACTGGCAAAGCGATCGGTTGCGGCGGTTTTGCCACTGCCGATGCCGCCGGTAATTCCAATAACTGCTACTTTGTTTTTCAGTGAAGGCTGCATCAGCCACCCACCGCGAGGTTCAGATACCAGTCCGCAATCATATTGCCCCAGATCAGCGCAACAAACCCTGCAATGGCCAGATAAGGCCCGAATGACATGGGAATGTTTTTATCTCTGCCTGCGAACATGGCCATGCCAATGCCCAGTATGGCGCCTGCCATGGATGACAGTATGACAACTGTCAGCAGCTGTTGCCAACCCAGCCAGGCGCCGATCGCCGCCAATAGTTTGAAGTCCCCGTATCCCATGCCTTCACGGCCTGTGAGCAATTTGAAGATCTGGTAGATGCTCCACAGGCTGAGGTAACCCGCTGCTGCGCCTATCACGGCATCAGTGACGGAGACTCCGGTTCCGTAGGGTGTAACTGCCAATATCAGGCCGACCCACATCAATGGCAGGGTGATATTGTCAGGCAGCAGTTGATGATCGATATCAATAACCATCGCGGCGATCAGGCACCAGGTAAAGAACAGGGCAGCAACGCAACTCCAGGTCGCTCCGAAATGCCAGGCGACAACAGCGGACAATACTGCTGTCGCCAGTTCCACAACCGGGTATCGCCAGTGGATTTTGGTTTTGCATTCGCGGCATTTTCCGCCCAGTAAAAGATAGCTGACGACCGGAATATTCTGCCAGGGACGAACCGGCTTTTTACAGACTGGGCAATGCGAGTCCGGTTTCATCAGATTAAAGACTTTATGTTCAGAAACAGCTTGTACCGAGCTGATCTTTTTGGCATCGAGTTGCAGGTATTCACAGCATTGCCCGTGCCATTCGCGTTGCAACATCAGCGGCAGCCGGTAGATGACTACATTCAGGAAGCTGCCGACCAACAGTCCCATTATTGCTGCCAGCACAATGGTGAGCACCGGTGACACTGCAAGTAAATCCAATAGGGTCATAACACGGCCCCCAGCCGAAAAACAGGAAGATACATGGCGAGCATCAGAACGGCGACAATCATGCCCAATACAATCATCACCATGGGCTCGATCATACTGCTCAGCGCGTCTACAGACTGATCAACCGCCTGCTCATAACGCGCTGCACAGGTCTGCAGCATCTGATCAAGCGTGCCGGATTGCTCGCCTGCGTAAACAAGTTGCGCAATCATAACCGGAAAGAGGCGGTTCTTGCGAACCGCGAAACTTAAGGGATGCCCTTCATTGATCCGCTGACGGATAATCAGGCATTCCAACTCGTAAACCCTATTACCGGTGGCAGCAGCGGTTGATTCCAGCGCCTGTAACAGCGGCACTCCCGCACGCAGACTGCCGGCCAGCGTCTGGCTGAAACGGTAGAGACAAGCGTTGCGGACCACAGAGCCTGTCAGTGGCAGCCACAACATCAGCTTGTCAGTCAGCAACTGCAGTGCTGTGTGGCGGGCGATCATGGCGCGAAGCAACAGCGTCAGGCTTAACGCCGCAGCGCTGGCCGGCAGTGCATAGTCGATTGCAATGTCTGACAACATCATCACTGTCCGTGTGAGAGGTGGCAGCTCAGCCCCAAGTCCAGCGAATGTGCTGGCAAATTGTGGCACGACCTTGATCAACAGCAGTGTGGTCACCAGCATTGCCACAATCAGCACGGTCAGTGGATACATCAAGGCTTTTTTTACCCGCGCCCGTAGTCGCTCGGACTTTTCCTGATCGTCTGCAAGCAAACCCAGCATCTGATCCAGTGTGCCTGACTGTTCTGCCGCTTTGATCATGCTGATCATCAATTTCTGCTCACCGAGCGCGCTTCGGGCAAGCGCCTCGCCGAGCAGACTGCCTTGCGCAACCTGTTGTCTGATCGCAGACATTTCAGTTCTGAAGCGGGATACGGGCAGACAGTCAATGCTGATCTCAAGCGCCTGCACCAAGGGAAGTCCGGCTCGCAGCATACCGGCACACTGGCGCAGAAAGATGCTTAGCATTCCGGTTGGCGGACGCACCGGCTTCTCCGTGCTTGCGAGTTTTCTGATGGTTTTTATTTCAGTGACGAGAATGCCCTTTGAATAGAACTCCGTGCGCAGTGCTCCGGGACTCTCTGCGCTGCACACGCCCTGTTGAGGCCGCCCCGCCAGGTCTGTGCCCCGCCATGAGTACTGACTGCCTGTATTGCCGGTCATGACAACACCCGGAGCAATTCATCAAGGCTGGTTTCACCGCGTGCCAGCAGCGTCAGGGCATTGTCCAGCAAACTTGATGAACCAGCCTGGCGGGCAACAGCCTCGATCTCCCGTACATCTGCGCCGGTTGCGATTTTGTCAGCAACGTCTGCACTGACCGGTAACAACTCGACCAGCGCGAGGCGACCACGATAACCATCATTACAATGGCTGCAACCTCTGGCGACCCAAACCTTGTCGGGCAGTTGTTGAGTAAACTTCTCGTCAGCAGGAATTTGTGCTGAAGAGACCTGGTCGCGGCAGTAAATGCACAGTCGCCGGGCCAGCCGCTGGCTGATGATCAGTGTCAGCGCGCCGGCAAGGTTGTAGGCTTCAATCCCCATGTTAAGCAGACGATTGATGGTCTCTGCGGCGCTGTTGGTATGTAGTGTAGACAGCAAAAGATGCCCGGTTTGCGCGGCTTTCACGGCTATATCAGCAGTCTCATGATCGCGGATTTCCCCCAGCATCACCACGTCCGGATCCTGACGCAGAAAAGCCCGCAGAGCACTGGCAAAATCCAGCCCGCTGCGTCGATTGACCGCAACCTGATTGATACCTTCAAGATTGATCTCAACCGGGTCTTCAGCCGTTGAGATGTTGCGTTCCACCGCGTTCAGATGCCCGAGGCCGCTATACAAGGTCACGGTTTTACCACTGCCAGTAGGTCCGGTTACCAGAATCATGCCTTGCCGCCGGCCAAGAGCCTTGAGGTAAATCTGCAATTGTTCGGGACTGAAACCCAGTGAACTCATGGGCATAAACGTTCCCGAGGAATCCAGCACTCTGAGTACCAGTTTTTCTCCCCAGAGCGTTGGCAGGGTACTGATGCGCAAGTCTATGTGGCGTTGATCAGCCAGTTTAAGTCGTATGCGCCCATCCTGTGGTCGCCGTCGCTCATTGATGTCCAACGAGGCCATCACCTTCAGTCGTGCACTCAGACGTGCAGCAAGTCTGGCGGCAGTTCTCGAATTCTCACGCAGGATGCCATCGATGCGAAAGCGGATGCGGCAGGACATTTCGTAAGGCTCGATATGAATGTCAGATGCCCGCAGATTGACCGCGTCCAGTAGCAGTTGATTCACAAACCGCACCACGGGTGCTTCATTGGCGGTTTCATGAATGTCAGCGCTGTGCGCTGTGTCGTCTTCAGCGGTGTCAGTCATGAGGACGGTCAGTTCTTGCGCCGCGGAGTCTGCGCTGATGCCCGGCTGCGCGGGTGTGTGCCGGGTTCCAAGATGGTTGAGAATACGTTCCAGTTCCCGTCCATCAACAATCAATGGTTGCACTATCTGTTTTGGAAAAATGCCTTGCTCAGTCAAGGTGCCAAGGCATGCGGGATCAGCAATTGCAAGGTGCACGACCTGACCCGTCTGTGCGATTGGAAGTGCCCGGCTCCGGTGCATCCAGGGTTTAAATTCCGGCATAAAATCAGGATGCAGTGCTCGGACATCAAACAGCGGACAACAGAAGGCCCGGGCAATCAGTTGCGCCAGTTTGTGCGTGTCAATGTTGCCTTGTCTGATCAGCAGACTGACCAGTGGCAACTGTTCACGTTCGGCCAACGCCGTTGTGTCCGCAAGCAAATGGCGAGCGATCAGTCCATGTTCAGCCAGCATGTCTGGTAAGCGGTTTGCCTGCATTGTGACCTCCTTGTCTCTGCGTTTTATAGCAGCCAGCAGCAGGCTCTGCTATACCAGACGTGTGGACAGGCTGTGTCGCTCTGTCCGGAATCAATACCGGTCTAAAACTTTGCACATGGAGGTGCATCTTTGCGTCAATTCAACAATAACGGTTTTACCTTGATTGAACTCATGATGGTGGTAGCAATAATCGGTGTATTGGCAGCGGTAGCCTTGCCGTCTTATCAGGGATACGCGGCACGTGCCACGTATGCCGAAGTCATGTCGGCGGCCGCGCCTGCCAGGGCCAGTGTTGATATCTGCGTCCAGGCACGCGGCCCTGAGGGGTGTACGACAATCGCAGAACAAGACGGATGGTCAGTGTCGACCCAGGTTGAATCTGTTGTCATCAGCACGGATGACGATGATTTTCTGGTGACAGTGACGCCGTCGGGAGCGCACGGCGGCATACTGGCAACGGATGACTATATCCTGCGAGGAGTTGTCAGTAGCGGTACCTTGTTGTGGACAACAGATACCGAGTCCGGTTGTATTGCCAGCGGGTTGTGCTGATGCCGATTTTCAGGTGTGCGGGTTTGCGCTGCGACGTTAATTTGGTACATTAACGCGCCTTGTGGCGCTGAAGCCTGTTGTTAAGCTGGCATTCAGCGCCTCAACGTTATCCTGTCGATGCTGACCTGATTTATGAAAGCAGCCGCACGTGAACACTCAAGAGCGTACCCTGCGTACCGGAGTAAACAAAGATGAAAGCAGTAAACAACACAGTTATTTCAGTTTTGGCGGTCTCTGCAGTCGCGCTTTTTGCCGGTTATGCCAGCGCCCAGACATCGACGATCAAGGATGGTGTGTACACAACTGAACAGGCTGCAGCTGGCAAAGAACTGTACGAACGCCGTTGCGGCGCATGCCACAATGTTGATTTTTACCGGAATTCGTTCTCCAACCGCAATAATCAGGTATTGCAGGTTATGTTTGAAGAGATTTTGGTGAATATGCCCGCAGATACACCTGGCTCGCTGATGGACAGCGAATACGAAGTGGTGTTTGCACACATATTGTCGCTGGTTGGTTACCCGGCGGGTGATACTGAGTTGAATTACGCCAACGGCAGTATGGGAGAAGTCACGATAGTTCCGCCAACCAATTAATCGGCGACAACCATCAGTGAATGATCAGACGTTAAAGCGCTCAAACCTCATCGACAGGTCTATCGCTTTAACGTCCTTGGTCAACACTCCCATCGAAATAAAATCAACACCGGTCTCTGCAACAGCCACCAATGTCAGATCATTGATTCCGCCTGACGCCTCCAGTTGACACGTAGAACCCGGATACGCGCGTGCAACACGCACTGCGGTGCGCATATCGTCCAGGCTGAAGTTATCCAACATGATAATGTCAGCCCCCGCTGACAATGCCTGATCAAGTTCGCTAAAGGTTTCCACTTCCACTTCCACGGGTTTGGCAGGCGCAAGCTGACGTGCTGTCTGAATTGCCTGTGCAATTGAACCGCAAGCGCTGATGTGATTCTCCTTGATGAGAAAGGCGTCAAACAGCCCCATACGGTGATTAAAACAGCCGCCCACACGCACGGCATATTTCTGCGCCGTGCGTAAGCCCGGGATAGTCTTGCGTGTGTCCAGCAGCCTGACGTCAGTATGTGCCACTTTGAGCGCATAAGCGCGGCTGACGCTTGCAGTGCCTGACAGAGTCTGCAGGAAGTTCAACATACAGCGTTCGGCGCTCAACAGTGCGCGGGCGGGGCCTCTGAATTTTACGATGGGTTGATTGGGCACCAGATCTGCGCCTTCACTGACCAGCCATTCAATGCTGACGGAGCGATCAACCTGGTGTAACACTTCGTTAGCCCAGGGCGTACCACATAACACCGCGTGTTCCCGTGAAATGATACTGGCTGAAGCAACTGTGTCCCCGGCAATCAGTTGTGCAGTGATGTCGCCAGAGCCAAGATCTTCCCGCAACGCGCGCTGCACTGTTATCGCAAGGTCATCAGGTATCGCGAGGTCATCAGGGAGTGCGATCGTATCGATGCCCATAAAAAGTCCGTTCTCTGGCTTAAATGCGCGCAATATAACCCAAGTATGTCTTGATGATATACTCGGGAAAGTAGCTGCAGGCAAGAGCAGTCTGTACCAACTGAATGAAAGGGGGCAGTTGATTGAGCGGTGACCATTGGATGTCGGGGGTGCGCAGAGTTGAGTCCCCTAATTACAGCGAACGTCCGCAAGGCCGCCGGATAGATATGCTGGTTATCCACAATATCAGTTTACCGCCCGGCGAATTCGGGGGGGCCTGGATTGACCATTTGTTCACCAATCAACTGGATGCCAATGCGCATCCATACTTTGCGGGCATCGCTCATCTGCGCGTTTCTGCCCATGTATTGATCCGGCGTTGCGGAGAGGTGACTCAGTACGTGCCCTTTAACCGAAAGGCGTGGCATGCCGGACAATCCAGTTTTGCCGGTGAAGAAAGTTGTAATGACTTTTCTGTTGGCATTGAGCTTGAAGGTTGTGATGACCAGCCATTTACCGACGAGCAATACAAAAAGCTGACAGAGCTTACAGAGTTCCTGCGGGGCTGTTATCCTGCGATATCTCCAGACAGAATTGTCGGTCACAGCGATATCGCTCCGCAACGCAAGACAGATCCCGGCCCCTGTTTTGACTGGCAACGTTACCGAAAGGCGTATATATGACTTTTTTTGTGGTGCTCAGTTGTCTGTTACTGAATCACTATTGGCGCAAGGAACGAATGCTGCCTGTCGACTCCTGGGTGGAGCACTGGCAGCAGTTTTTGCTGACACATCAGCCCCGCCTTCCGGATCTTGTCCGTGACAGATTCCTGACACTGCCGTTATTGTTCTTGATGGTCCCGCTGGTGCCGGTGGCTTTGTTGCTGCTGATTGCCGAAGGCCAGTTGATGGGGCTGTTGACCTTGGGGATGCATTTTCTGGTGCTCATGTATTGCCTGCCCCGCGTCAATATTGATGCCTTGATTGATGAATACCTGCAACGCTGGGATCGGGGCAATTTTGAAGCAGCCTATCTTTATACCGAACAAGTGGCACCCGGCGTCTTCGATGAATCATTCACTGATTACGCCCGCATGCACGCCCGCTTCACAGAGTTTGTGCTGGTGTGCAGTTTCCGGCGCATTTTTGCAGTGTTGTTCTGGTACATATTGCTCGGTCCTCTGGGGGCATTGATTTATATGATGCTGCAACAAATGATCCGTTCGGGCATCTTGTTGCTAACCGGGCACGCTGAAACCGTTTTCAACCGGCTGCTGGCAATTCTGGAGTGGGTGCCGGTAAGAATGGTGGCATTGGCTTTTGCCCTGGCCGGTGATTTTGTGGATGCTTTCCGGGCTCTGAAATCCCGGTTGTTTGATGAGCTGGACGCTGATGCCGGGTTGCAATTGTTGCAGGAGTGCGCGGTTGCGGCGATGCTGCCCTATGAGCGAGGCAGTCAGGATGTCGACTTTGCTGACCGTGCAGCAGCGGATTTGCGCGAACTGCGTGGGTTGCTCATGCGCACGAATGTAGTCTGGGTTGTAGTGCTGGCCTTGATAATTCTTGTAGTCTAACTACATAATTATCTGCCCCAGCTTGAGGAAGACTGTTTTTGAAGATATTATTTGCTACTTTTTGTAATTTAATTACAAGATTGAGTGGCAGGACAGACCCGTCCGAAGGCCGCGATAACGTGTGTGAATATAATCATAACCAACTGAATTATCAGATAAAGAACTGACACATATGACAGAAAAACTGGAAGACCTGAATCCCGCAGAAACCGAAGAATGGCTGGAAGCCCTGGGTGCCGTCATTGAGCATGAAGGTGCCGCACGTGCGCAGTTCCTGCTCAGTCGCCTGTCCGACAAGGCCTTGCGAACTACCCAGCAGCTACCTTATGCCGCAGTGACAACGCCCTATCGAAACACGATTTCTCCGCAGGATGAGGATCGTATGCCGGGCGACATGTTCATGGAGCGCCAGATCCGCGGCATTATCCGCTGGAACGCGCTGGTGACAGTCATGCGTGCCAACCGTGATAATTCTGATCTGGGCGGGCACATTTCGACATTCTCGTCGTCAGCGACATTGTATGACGTGGCTTTTAACTATTTCTTCCGTGGGCCCACCGAGAATCATGGTGGCGACCTGATTTATTTTCAGGGACACAGCTCTCCCGGTATCTACGCACGTTCCTTCCTTGAAGGCCGAATCAGTGCAGAACTGCTGGACAAGTTTCGCCGCGAGTCCAATGGTGATGGATTATCCTCCTACCCGCACCCCTGGTTGATGCCAGACTACTGGCAGTTCCCGACTGTTTCGATGGGACTTGGCCCCTTGCAGGCGATTTACCAAGCGCATGTGATGAAGTACCTGTCGTCACGCGGTTTGCTGGATCAGGCCGATCGTAAAGTCTGGGCATTCCTGGGTGACGGTGAGATGGATGAGCCGGAATCAACCGGTGCTATTGGCAAAGCCGGCCGTGAAGGTCTGGATAATCTGATTTTTGTGATTAACTGCAACCTGCAGCGATTGGATGGCCCGGTTCGCGGAAACGGCAAAGTCATACAAGAGCTGGAAGGTATCTTCCGTGGTGCCGGCTGGAATGTGATCAAGGTGGTGTGGGGTCGTCACTGGGACGCACTGCTGCAGAACGACAAAGACGGAATTCTACAGGCGCGTATGGATGAAGTCTGTGATGGCGAATACCAGAATTACTGGGGTAGAGGTGGAGCCTATACCCGTGAGCATTTTTTTGGCAAAAGCCCTGAATTGCTGAAAATGGTTGAACACCTGTCAGACGATGACATCATGGCGTTGAATCGTGGCGGCCATGACCCCTTCAAGGTGTACGCGGCCTACAAACAGGCCATGAACACCAAAGGCCGTCCGACCGTCATTCTGGCAAAAACCGTCAAGGGTTATGCGTTTGGTGCCGGTGCTGAAGCGCAGAACGCGGCGCACCAGACCAAAAAACTGGATATCGAGGCGCTGAAGCGTTTCCGTGACCGATTCAACATACCGGTGCTGGATGACAAGTTGCCCGAATTGCCCTATTACCGACCCGCAGAAGACAGCCTGGAGCTGCGATACATGCGCAAGATGCGCGAGGCTCTGGGCGGCGTTGTTCCACAGCGTCGGGCTCAGAGTTATTCTTTGCCAATCCCTGATCTGAGTGCCTTTGATGCTCAGCTCAAAAGCACCGGCGATCGCGAAATCTCCACAACAATGGCATTTGTGCGCATGCTCAACGTGCTCTGCAAAGACAAGGAAATTGGTCAGCGCATTGTGCCGATTGTGCCGGACGAAGCACGAACCTTTGGTATGGAAGGCATGTTCCGTCAATTGGGAATTTATTCTTCCGTGGGTCAGTTGTACGATCCTGCAGACTCCAATCAGGTCATGTATTACCGCGAAGACAAGACTGGTCAGATGCTCGAAGAGGGTATCAGTGAGGCAGGTGCCTTCTCTTCATGGCTGGCCGCAGCAACGTCCTACAGCGTCAACAACTTCCCGTTGATCCCGTTTTACATCTATTACTCCATGTTTGGTTTCCAGCGCATTGGAGACTTGGCATGGGCTGCCGGTGATTCACAGGCGCGCGGCTTCCTGATCGGAGCAACAGCCGGGCGCACGACGCTTAACGGCGAGGGTTTACAGCATCAGGATGGACACAGCCATCTGCTGGCTTCCACTATCCCCAATTGTGTGACTTACGATCCCACCTACAGCTACGAGCTGGCAGTGATCATTCAGGACGGTTTGCGTCGCATGTACGGCGAGAAAGAGTCGGTGTTTTATTACATCACCACCATGAATGAAAACTACACCCATCCGGATATGCCTGCGGGTGCTGAGAAAGGTATCCTCAAAGGCATGTATCTGCTCGAAGATGGCAGCAGCAAAGAATATAAAGTGGACAAGCCTGTTAACGACGAGCGCGTGCGCCTGCTTGGCAGTGGCACCATCCTGCGCGAAGTGCGCGAGGCTGCAGTGATTCTGCGTGACAAGTACAAGGTTGCCTGTGATGTCTGGAGTGTCACCAGCTATAACGAGCTGCGTCGCGAAGCGCTGGATCTGACGCGCTGGAACATGTTGCACCCGGGAAAGAAAGCCAAGGTGCCCTATATCACTAAATGCCTGAATGGTCACAAAGGCCCCGTGATTGCCTCCTCTGACTATATGCGTATTTGTGCTGATCAGGTACGGGAGTTTGTCCCGGCCAGCTTCCGTGTGCTGGGCACGGATGGATTCGGGCGCAGCGACACCCGGCAGAGTCTGCGTCGTTTCTTCGAAGTGGATCGCAACTACGTGGTGTTGGCTACGTTGACTGAACTCGCTGGCAAAGGCTTGTTCGGCGCTGATCAGCTGAGCAAAGCCATCAAGGACCTGGGTATAGATCCTGACAAAGCAAACCCGACAACCGTTTAAGACCTGGTAACAAAACAGTTCAGGAGCATTCAAGGTGCCTGTAGAAATTATAAAAGTCCCCGATCTTGGGGAAACCAAAGATGTCGAAGTCATCGAAATTCTGATCAAGCAAGGTCAGAGTGTGCGGGTCAATGACTCCCTGCTGGTGCTCGAGAGCGATAAAGCTGCAATGGAAATCCCAGCGCCCAAGTCGGGCGTGGTCAGCAAGATTCTGGTCAAAGTTGGCGACCAGGTGAATGCCGGTGATGCATTTATTGAAATGGAGATTGAAGGTGCAACGGCAGTGACTGCCACAGCGCCTCCTGCTGCTGAGAAAGTTGCTGATAAAGTTGCAGCACCGGCGGCGGAGCCCGCAAAACCAGCATCTGCGGCAGCCACCGAGAAGCGCGTGGAATTGATCAGTGTGCCGGATATAGGCGGTGACAATGATGTCGAGGTGATTGAAGTTCATGTCAAGGTTGGTGATGAGATTGCCAAAGAAGACACGCTGGTCACGCTGGAATCGGACAAGGCGGCGATGGATGTCCCATCACCGCTGGCCGGGCGAATCACCGCCTTGAAAATCAAAGTCGGTGACAAGGTATCCAAAGGTTCAGCAGTCCTTGAGCTTGAGGTTACCTCAGCCGCCGCACCTCAAAAGGCCGCAGCTGCACCTGTTGATGCAAAACTATCAGAGGCTGCACCAGCACCTGTTCCTGCTGCACCCGCACCCGCTCCGGCAACTGCCCGGACACACACGATTGTTGACCAGGCCGTTGGTGACGGGAAAGTCTACGCGGGTCCTGCAGTGCGCAAGTTGGCCCGTGAACTGGGTGTTGATCTGACGCGGGTTCCCGGAAGCGGTGCCAAGGGTCGCATTCAGAAGGAAGATCTGCATGGTTTTGTCAGAGCACGGTTGCAGGCGCCAGCGTCTGGATCAGCAGCCGGTGGCTCGGGCATACCTGCCGTACCTGACATAGATTTCAGTCAGTTTGGAGAAATCGAAACGGTTCCAATGACCAAGTTGCACAAGGTCACTGCGCTCAATATGCATCGCAACTGGCTGAACGTTCCAGCCGTCGCTCAGTTTAATGAAGCGGATGTCACGGAACTGGAAGCGTTCCGTAATGCCCAGCGTAAAGATGCCGACAAGCGCGGCCTGCGTCTGACCCCCATGCCCTTCCTGCTGAAGGCGTGTGCAAAAGTGTTGCAGGAATACAAGCAGTTCAATGTGTCTCTGCACTCCTCCGGAGAGCATCTGATCCAGAAGAAATATATCCATATCGGGGTGGCAGTGGCGACTGATGCAGGTTTGATGGTGCCAGTGCTGCGTGATGTGGACAAAAAGACAATCTGGCAACTGTCTGCTGAACTGGCTGAACTGACTGAGAAAGCTAAAAATCGTCGCCTCAGCAAGGAAGATATGCAAGGTGCCTGTTTCACGATCTCCAGCTTGGGCGCGATTGGCGGTACCGGATTTACGCCCATTGTGAACACGCCGGAAGTGGCTATCCTGGGGGTTTCGAAAACCCAGATCAAACCGGTTTATATCAATAACGCCTTTGTTCCTCGTCAGATGCTGCCGTTCTCTTTGTGTTACGACCATCGTGCCGTCAATGGCGTTGATGCCGGTAACTTTGTGACACGGTTGGCTGAGGTGTTGTCAGATATCCGGCTGTTGTTGTTATAAAAGACTGACGCCTGTGTTGTGAGGCAAAACCTGTGCTATGAGGCAAAAAAAAGAGGAGCCCGTTGATGGGCTCCTCTTTTTTTGCAGCTTTTTACTGCGGTATGGTTTGCTGCTGGATACGGGCAGCAGCCTGAGTGATCAGTCTGTGCGGCCAGCGTGTTCTCTTGCAGTGCGCAGATTGGCTTCAGTGCTTCCAGAAATGCCCGCATCACCCCAGTAACCCACTGTTGGCATCAGGAAACCCTGATCCAGACGCGCCGTAATGTCATTGGCGTTGGTTGTGATGCCGCAGGGGACATTGTGTTCCTTGCACAGTTCAACAACGCTGGCGATCGCCGCCTGAACTTCCGGATGATTACCGGGCAGGCCCATACTGATGGAGAGGTCCGACGGTCCTACAAATACCGCGCTTACGCCGGGCGTTGTAATAATGGCCTCTGCGTTTTCGACACCTTTAGCGGACTCAATCTGCAAGAAGGCAATCAGCTCACCACGTGTATTATGCGGCCATACATCAGCACGTTGGCTGTAATCCGCAACTCCCCATAACCAGGTGGCTACTGCTGGCGAAGAGCCGCGAGTTCCGGCAGGTTCCATTATTGATGAACCGCGCGGCTGAGGGTAACGCATTGAGGCAACCGCACGGCGTGCTTCCTCAGCAGTTTCTACATAAGGAAACATCACGCCGAATGCACCGATATCAAGAATCTGCTTGACCATCCATTCGGAGTCATTGCGACCATTAGCCGGCAGACGTACGATCGGAGTGGTGCGCATCTGGGTATTGCCTTGTCTGGCAATGGTTTGTGAATCTGTCATCCCCAACAGAAACTCTTGCAGCGTTTCCATATCAAATGCCGTGTGCTCCATATCAATCAGGATATAGTCAAGGTTGGAGCGCGCCAGGGCACGGGCGTTCGCCAGTGAGAAATTGCCGGTAAACAAGCCAAATACCGGGTCCCCCTTTTCCAGCGTTTCGATACTGCGATTGAGGCGAACGTCATCCTGCGCGAGGACGGGTGTGGAGGCCAGACCCACAATCGTGATGACGGAAAGCAGTGCACTGAGGCATTTCTTTTTCATTTTATGTTTCCTTTTTGTACAGTCTGTAAAGGGTTGTTACAGATACAACGTTTTGTAATAGTTTGATTTGACAATAATTGCTGTGATTGATGTCGCGGCAGAGATTAAACCACGGTGGTTGTTTAATCAATTCTGCCCCGGCGCTTGCCGAGGGCTTGAGTCGATAGATTCAACTCACCGAAAAGCCTGCGGGAAAAAACAGCAGATGGCCCTGGTGGCTGATTTTTTGAATGTCAAACTGGAATGCCCGGCTCAGCGCAGACTCCGTCAGAACCTCATTGACCGGGCCTTCCAGATGCTGTCCATTGCCCATCAACAGCAGTATGCGATCGCAAAAACGCGCGGCCAGATTGATATCGTGCGTGGCCATAATCATTGCGCGCCGCTCTTTCAGGACGATATCGCTCAGTGTCTGCAGCGTTTTGATCTGGAAGGAAATGTCCAGATGATTGCTGGGCTCATCTAACAGGTACAGTTCAGGCGATTGAGTCAGCAATGCGGCGATCGCTACTCGTTGCCGTTCTCCGCCGGACAATTCGCTAACATCGCGCGTGAGGAAATCACCCAGCTGCATGTGGCTGATAGCCTGCCCGGCAAGTTGCCAGTCCTGCTCAGACAGGGGGCTCCAGCTGCCTTGGTGTGGCAGCCTGCCCAACAGGATGGCTTCCATCACCGTGGCGGGCATTTCATCGAGCGCAGATTGAAACAACAAGCCAATGTGCTGTGCAAGGCTGGCGGAACTCAGCTGGCGGATGGGCTGGCCATTGAGGCTGATGTGCCCGGCAGCAGGTTTTTGTAATCCCATCAAGGTGTGCAACAGGCTGGTTTTACCGCTGCCATTAGGGCCAAGAATGGCCAGCCGCTCGCCGGCCTTTAAGGTCAGATCCAGATTCTGGCACAGGTGTCTGCCAGCAATACGCAGGCTCAGCTGGTGGATATGCAACAGGTCAGCAGCGGTGTGCGTACTCATGGCAAATCCCGGTTGCCAGCTGAGAAGGCCGGAACACGACTGCGATACAGTATCAGCAGGAATGCCGGAACCCCGAGCACCGCGGTTAATACCCCGACTGGCAGTTGCTGAGGTGCAATGATGGTGCGCGCAAGACTGTCAGCCATCATCAGAAAGCTGCCGCCCAGCAACACGGCAGCAGGTAAAAGTTTGCGGTGATCGCGCGCGCCCGCTAGACGAAGTGCATGCGGAATAATCAATCCGACAAAACCGATGCTGCCTGCCAGTGTGACGGCACTTGCGGTTAACAGCGACGCGCTCATGTATAACAACAATCTGAGTCGCCTGACATCAACCCCCAGTGCCGCGGCTTGCAGTTCCCCGCGCGCCATGGCATTCAGTGGTCGGGCATTGGCCATCATCAGCATCAGCACTGCCACGATCAGCACGTAATGCCAAACTTCACCGCGGCTTTGGCTCAGATCACCCATTAACCAGAACAGCATGCTGTGCACGGTCTGGTTGCTGCTGGTACTCAACATCAGATTGATCAACGCGCCCCACCCGGCGGAGATCACCACCCCGGTGAGCAGGAGTCTTGTTGTTGACCAACCCTGACGCCGTCCAGCCAGCCCAAATACCAGAAGAACTGACAACAAGGCGCCACAAAAAGCCGCTGTGGGCATCCACATTGCTGACAGACCCAGCATGATGACACCCAGTGCACCGACTGCCGCGCCACCGGAAACACCCAGGATATAAGGGTCGGCCAGTGGGTTGCGCAGCAGTACCTGCATCATGACACCTGCCATGGCCAGCATGGCACCGGTGGCAAACGCGGCGAGTGCGCGCGGCAAGCGCAGCTCCTGAATAATTCTGGATTGCGATGTGGTTTCCGAATCAAACATCAGTCGCCACACCTCGGAAAACGGAATACTCACACTGCCGCTGGTTAAAGACAGCACAAATCCTGCAACGGCCAACAACCCTAACAGGCTGAACAGCAGCAGGTCAGAGCGCAGGCTGCGCGCGGATTGATCTTTGAGTGAGGAACCGTTCAATGAGCGTGTATTCCATTCCGGTCAGAGAGAGCGCAGGCGCTATCAGTTTGGGTGTCCCGCGCGAAGTGGCTGGATTCTAGCATAGTCAAATCCTCAGGGACTGTCGGTCGCGGACTGCCTGCAGCAGCTGTTGATTCAGCGGGCTCGCCAACTGATGTCGGGAGGCCAGTTCGCACAACCAGCCGTTCAGGTGCTCAATTTCGGTGGTTTTATTGTTGCGGATGTCCTGCAGCGTGGAAGAGTAATTGTGCTGTGTTGCCTGCGCGACCTGTCTTACCTGCTCCCATATATCCGGTAATGGCGGGCATTCGGGCAGCGCGTTCATCAGCACACTGATTTCCAGACACAGCTGTTGAAGATGCCCACGCGCCAGGTCGTTGCTCAACAATGCGCCGTTTTGGCAGTTATGAACAACGGTCAGCGGATTAATGGCGCAGTTAACAGCAAACTTGAGCCACAGTCGTTGCAACATCCGCGGATCAGCGCTGACATTCATCTCGCCGACAGGAAGCGCCTCCAGCATCATTGCCAGCGCCTGTGTTGTGTCGTCATGCGCCGCGGCCGGCAGTAAGCCCAGCCAGGCATTGCCAATCCCGGCGTGTACCACATGAAACGGACGTCTGGTCCATGCGCCGTGGCTGGTGCTCAGGCAAAACACCGTGCCGGGTGCCCGGCGTAGCGTCAATTCCTGTTGCACGCGGATGCCATTCTGCAACAGCACAATCCGGCTGGTTTCATTCAGCCAGGGTGACAAGCTATCCAGAGCCGCCTCTGTGTCTTGCGCTTTGCAGGCAAGTAACAGGTTCTGAATGGGCGGCATATCATCCGGTAGCGCCGTGACGGCTAATGCCGGGACATTAAACTGTCGGATTCTGCTGTCGGCAGATTCGAGGGTGATCATGCCGGGGTAGTGTGTCAGCGCCGCGGTGTCGCGAAGCAATAACACCGTGCCACCGACGGCAGATTGTTGTTGGCGTTGCAGCGCCGCAGCCCACAGGCAGCCCATGGCGCCTGCGCCCAATACATGCCATTGATCTGTTGCCACACCCGAAACTCCCATCGTGTGTTTTTTGTGCATGATGGTACTATAGGCAGCACTAAAAGACTTGTTTCCAGTATTGAGGTACGCCCATGCCATCGTTTGATGTTGTTTCTGAAGTGGATCTGCCCGAAGTGCGTAACGCCGTGGATCAGGCGACACGCGAAGTTGGAACCCGCTTTGACTTTAAAGGTGTTGATGCCAGTTTTGAGCTCGACGAAACAGAGATCACCCTGACTGCGGAGTCCGATTTCCAGCTTGAGCAGATGATGGATATTCTGAAAAACAAGCTGGTCAAACGTCATGTCGATATCAAAACCATGAAAGAAGAAGACATTGTGTTGTCTGGCAAAAAGGCCAGCCAAAAGGTCACTATCCAGCAAGGTATCGAGGCCGATATGGCACGCAAGCTGGTCAAGCTGATCAAAGATAAAAAGATGAAGGTGCAGACTGCCATACAGGGCGAAAAGCTGCGGGTAACCGGTAAAAAGCGAGATGACCTCCAGGAAGTCATTGCCATGCTGCGTGAGGCGAATCTGGAGATTCCTCTGCAATACAATAACTTCCGGGATTAACTCCGCCCATGCCACACTCGGGCAATTTTGACACCAAGGTCATCACCGGATGGCAGGCGCTCGCGGTGTACGGCGAGCGTCGTGTGCTGGTGATGCTGCTGTTGGGATTTGCTGCAGGACTGCCCTTTCTGCTGATTTTTGACACCCTGTCGGTGTGGCTGCGTCAATCCGGCGTGTCCTTGCAATCGATCTCGGTGTTTGCACTCGCCACACTCAGTTATGCCTTGAAGTTTATCTGGGCACCGGTCATCGACCGGGTGCGCTTGCTAATGCTGGACCGTTTGCTCGGCAGGCGCCGTTCCTGGATGCTGCTGATGCAGCTGATCATCATGTTCGGGCTATGGATGATCGCTGGCTCCGACCCCGGACTCAGTTTGTTACGGGTAGCCTTGCTGGCTACCTTTGTCGGTTTTGCCGGTGCTACTCAGGACATTGTGATTGATGCCTGGCGAATCGAGGCGGTTGATGAGAGTCGCTCTGGCGCCATGGTGGCCGCCTATCAATGGGGTTACCGGATTGCCATGATTGTTGCCGGCGCGGTTCCGCTGTTTCTGGCGGAAGCCTTTAGCTGGAACTTTTCATACGCAGTGATGGCGGCATTGATGAGTATCGGCATGCTGGGGGTTTTGCTGGCGCCCCGAGAAGTGAGTGTCCGTCCGTTCATCAGTCTGGTGGCCGATCTGCCGCACAAACCGGTCACAGAATTTCTGGAGTGGCTGGTACGTGGTCTGATCATTCTGCTCGCGGCGTTGCTGATGGGGTCAGGTTTGACTGGTAATGCGGTCATGCTGCAGGAAATAGCCCTGTTTGCCGGTGCAAGCGCGGAGGCTGGTGAACAATTGGTCAGTGTCTGGCGAAGTTCGCCAACCGGAATTTATCTGCAAGTGTCAGGTGTGCTGGCGGGGCTTGGTTTGCTGGCAGTAGCCTGTCTGCCGTTACCCGGTCGCCAGACCCGGCCCGGTATCCACTTGAAGCGTGCGTATGGGGAACCCCTGGGTCATTTCTTTGATCGCTTTGGCACACAGCTGGGCGGTTCAATCCTGGCACTGATCTGTATTTACCGGCTCTCTGACTTTGTGCTGAATCTGATGGGGCCCTTTTACGTGGACCTGGGCTTCACGCCTGGACAGATCGCTGAGGTACGTAAAATATTTGGTGTGCTTGCCCTGGTGCTGGGTGTCGCGCTGGGTGGTTATTGTGTCGCACGTTTTGGTGTTATCCGAACCATGCTGTTTGGCGTTTTTGCCAGCCCGGTATCCAATCTGGTGTTTATCTGGCTGGCTACCCGCGGTGCGGATGTGCCTTCGCTGTATGCCGCCATCACCTTTGATAACCTGGCCACCGGGTTTGCGGGCACTGCGCTGATCGCCTACATGTCGTCGCTGACGTCGGCTGGATTTACGGCAACACAGTACGCTTTGTTTTCATCGTTATATGGATTGTTGGGCAAGCTGGTTGCTTCTCAAAGCGGTCGGGTAGTTGAATCGGCAGCCCGGTCAGCTGATGCCGGTAGTCCCCTGTCAGCCCTGATGCCCATGTTTGCCGACCTGCCGCCGGAGACATTGGCCACAGGAGCTCGAGTGGCCGGTGTTTCGCCTGCCGCGCTGGGTGCTGGATACACAACTTTTTTTCTATATTCTGTGGTTATCGGTTTAGTCGCTATAGTCTTGGCCTTTCGTGTTGCGGCGCGGCAGAGTGAACTCGAACGAGTAACAGGACCCTGATGTGATGAGATTTGCGTTTCTGATTTTTTTGGTGATTCCGATTGCAGAGTTGTATCTGCTGTTTGCGGTGGCAGATCTGATCGGCGGCTTGGCGACGTTAATGATTGTCATCGTCACCGCGTTGACTGGTATCAGTGTGTTGCGCCGCCAAGGGTTAAATACCCTGCGCAGGGCTGACCAGCGGCTGCGGGCAGGCCAGATGCCCGGTCAGGAAATTGTTGAGGCGATGTTGCTGACATTTGCGGGTGCGCTGCTGATCACGCCGGGACTGCTGACTGACACAATCGGCTTTGCACTGCTCACACCCGCGCTGCGCGGTCGACTGGCGGCCCGTATACTCGCCAAAGGCGGCGGTATGTTCATGGGTGGATTCTCAGCGTCATCAACAGGCACTGGCTTTGCCGGGTTCGGGCGTCCGCAGCGCGGCGATCCGGGGAATGTGATTGACGGAGAGGTCGTTGACCGCGACCGCACACACGATGATCAGCAGTTACGCTGATGCCAAAATTTTTTTCAGCCGGCCATTGAAATCTGCACTGCCAGCCCCATCTAACAGACACCCGTATTAATCAGCTATGTCGGTAGCTTCAAAGCCCGCCGACTTTTGTTAACCATAGACGTTTGTATAGTCAGTAAGGAGAGTGCGAATAATGAAAATTCGACCATTGCAAGACCGTGTTGTTGTTCGTCGCAAGGAAGAAGAGACCAGGACTGCCGGTGGTATCGTGCTGCCAGGTTCTGCCGCTGAAAAGCCCGCGCAAGGCGAAGTGCTCGCTGTAGGTCCGGGTAAAATCATGGAAAACGGCGAGAAGCGTCCGGTTGATCTGAAAGTGGGCGATACCGTGGTGTTTGGCAAATACGCCAGCAACACCGTGAAGATTGGCGACGAAGAGTTGCTGATTCTCAGCGAGAACGAAATTTACGGTGTGATCGAGAAGTAATTCTTGCGCATGCGCCCGGCCAACACACACGGCCGGTAAAAGACACATTCTTAATTTGAAGGAAAGGAAGAGAGAAAATGGCTAAAGACGTAAAATTTGGTGATGCCGCCCGTCAGAAACTGCTGATCGGCGTAAACGTACTGGCGGATGCTGTTAAAGTTACTCTGGGCCCTAAAGGCCGCAACGTGGTGTTGGACAAGTCATTTGGTGCACCAACAGTGACCAAAGACGGCGTATCCGTTGCCAAAGAAATTGAGCTGAAAGACAAGTTTGAAAACATGGGCGCTCAGATGGTCAAGGAAGTGGCTTCCCAGACGTCTGACGTTGCCGGTGACGGCACAACAACTGCAACCGTGCTGGCTCAGGCTATCCTGAACGAAGGCATGAAGTCAGTGGCTGCCGGCATGAACCCGATGGACCTCAAGCGCGGCATCGACAAAGCTGTCAAAGCGCTGGTCGCTGAAATTGGCAAAATCTCTACACCGTGCACTGACTCCAGGTCCATAGCCCAGGTAGGCACCATCTCTGCCAATTCTGACAGCGACGTGGGTCAGATCATTGCCGACGCGATGGAAAAAGTGGGCAAAGAAGGCGTGATCACTGTTGAAGAAGGTTCCGGTTTCGACAACGAACTGCAAGTGGTTGAAGGTATGCAGTTTGACCGCGGTTACCTGTCTCCTTACTTCATCAACAATCAGGACAACATGAGCGCGGAACTTGAAAACCCGTTCATCCTGCTGGTTGATAAAAAAATCTCCAACATCCGCGAAATGCTGCCATTGCTGGAAGGCGTTGCCAAATCAGGCCGTCCACTGCTGGTCATCGCTGAAGATGTGGAAGGCGAAGCGCTGGCAACACTGATTGTCAACAATATGCGCGGAATCGTTAAAGTGGCTGCAGCCAAGGCACCAGGTTTTGGTGACCGTCGTAAAGCCATGCTGGAAGACATTGCCATCCTGACCGGTGGTACGGTGATCTCTGAAGAAGTGGGTCTGAGCATGGAACAGGCTGACCTGTCTCACCTCGGTCACGCCAAGAGCGTTGTGCTGTCCAAGGAAAATACCACCATCATTGATGGCGCTGGTGATCCCAAGGTCATCGAGACCCGTGTAGGCCAGATCCGTCGTCAGATCGAAGATACATCTTCTGATTATGACAAAGAGAAGCTGCAAGAGCGCGTCGCCAAACTGGCCGGCGGTGTGGCAGTGATCAAAGTCGGTGCTGGCACCGAGATGGAAATGAAAGAGAAAAAAGCACGCGTGGAAGACGCTCTGCACTCAACCCGTGCTGCGGTGGAAGAGGGCGTGGTTCCTGGCGGTGGAGTGGCGCTGGTGCGTGCACTGCAGGCCATCGAAGGCACGTTAAAAGGTGACAACGAAGACCAGAACGTGGGTATCGCGCTGCTGCTGCGCGCGGTGACAGCTCCGCTTCGTCAGATCGTGAAAAACGCCGGTGATGAGCCTTCAGTTGTTCTCGACAAAGTCAAAGCAGCCAAAGGCAACGTTGGTTACAACGCAGCCACTGGCGAGTACGTGGACATGGTTGAAGCCGGTATTATCGACCCGGCCAAAGTCACCCGTAGCGCATTGCAGGCTGCCGGTTCAGTGGCCGGTCTGATGATCACCACCGAGTGCATGGTGACCGAGATTGTTGAAGACAAGCCGGCTGGCGGCCCTGATATGGGTGGCATGGGCGGAATGGGTGGCATGGGCGGCATGATGTAATACCGCTTCTAAATGGGGACAGAGAGATCAAAAAATGATCAGCCTCCGTCCCCAAACAGATCACAAGTCAGAACACAAAAAGGGACACGGGTAACCGTTGTCCCTTTTTTGATGCGCCACAATTCCCTGGATTTGGCTGCAATTCCCTGGGCTTGGTGGGAATTCCCCGGCCTGCGCCAGAGCGACTGGGCCTCGGAACGAGGCTTCGCCTCTGATTGTTCCTCGACGCAGATCGCCCTGGCGCAGCCCTCCGGACTTTGCTGCGCGTTGCAGAACTAATGTGAGCGCTTCCACAGGTCTTTGAGAGCATTGGCCATCAGGGCCTGTGCCGGACCAATCAGGCCGTGCTTATCCTTTGCTCCGGTGCCCGAACCAGAGCGAGCACTGTCCGAGTTCGCAAGGTGCGTAGCGCCTGAGGACGAGTTGCGCAGCGCCGGGCGCCGGTGCAAAGGATGCGGCCGGTCCAGCACAGCTCCTGATGGCCGATGCTCATGAGCTAAAACGAAACACGCACCCTCTCAATCGCATTGCCCGCCATCTGTCCTTTAGGTAAGCTGTCGCGACGCTTTAGGGAGGCAATATGGGTTGGGATCCGGTCGTTCTGTTTTTTGTGTTCGGATTGGCTGCAGGCTTGTTACGCAGCGAGTTGAAATTGCCACCGGCCTTATATGAAACGTTGTCGATCATTCTGCTGTTGGCCATCGGATTACATGGAGGTGTGGAACTGGCTGAACAGGCCAGTCCTGCGCTGCTTGGACAAATGGCGCTGGTATTGCTGATGGGACTGTTGTTGCCACTGGTAGCATTCCCATTGTTGATGTTGCTGCGCTTCAGCCGCGTGGATTCAGCGAATATTGCAGCGCATTACGGTTCGGTCAGTGCCGGAACTTTTGCGGTCTTGGTTGCCTATCTGACCTCCCAGGGTGTGTTTTTTGAAAGTTACATGCCCTTGTTTGTTGCGATTCTTGAGGTTCCGGCCATTTTGGTCGGTATCGTGCTGGCGCGTGGCGTCAGTCGTGGCACGCCATGGCGTGCCCTTGGCAGAGAGATATTCCTCGGTAAAAGCATCATGCTTCTGTTGGGTGGCTTGATCATTGGAGTGCTGGCAGGCAAAGAGGCCGTTGCCCCGCTTGAACCGCTGTACACCAGCATGTTTGCACCCGTACTGGCGTTTTTCCTGCTGGAAATGGGATTGATTGCCTCCAAGCAGATGGGCGCGCTGCGCCGAGTCGGTTTTCGCTTGGTAGGATTTGCATTGGTCATGCCGTGGATTGGTGCGGCGACAGGAATGGCTTTTGCCACTCTGATGGACTTGTCAGTCGGGGGTACTGCCATGCTAGCAACGCTGGGAGCCAGTGCGTCATATATTGCCGTGCCAGCGGCCATGCGACTGGCCTTGCCCCAGGCAAATCCATCGCTGTCTCTGGGCGCGTCGCTTGGCATCACCTTCCCCTTTAATATTTTGATTGGAATTCCTCTTTATCTTCAGATTGCCCAGTATATGAACGAGGCAAGGATCCTATGAGCAACGCACAACCACACGCCAGTCATGAAAAATGTTTGCTCACGGTGATCTGCGAAGCCGTGCTTGAAGCCCGACTGCTTGATGATCTTCAGCGTCTGGGCGCGCCTGGCTGGACGGTCTCCGATGCGCGTGGGCGGGGTAATCGCGGGGTTCGCAATGCCGGATGGGATAACGATGGCAATGTCCGCATCGAAGTGGTGTGCAGCCGCACGCTGGCTGAAAAGCTCAGTCAACATGTCCAGCAACAGTACTATGCGGATTACGCGATGATCTGTTACCTGTCTGCGGTTGAAGTGCTGAGGCCTGAAAAGTTCTGATATCAGGGTTTTTCCGGTATACTCGCCAATTTTTCCGGGCCGGCCCCTGTTCATGACATGAATCAACGTGTTGGAATGGTAGCCAGGAGGCAAGCGCTATGACCCAAACAAACGAGCAAAAGCCGGCACTGGTCGGTGTGATCATGGGATCAAAGTCCGACTGGGCGACCATGTCTCACACCATCGATATGCTGGAAAAGCTGGGCATCGCTTATGAGGTTCAGGTTGTATCAGCGCATCGCACACCCGATTTGCTATTCAGTTATGCCGACACTGCTGCCGGCCGGGGCATCGAAGTAATCATCGCCGGTGCCGGGGGTGCGGCGCACCTGCCGGGCATGTGTGCTGCTAAAACTCACCTGCCAGTGCTCGGTGTACCGGTGCAGTCGTCGATGTTGTCAGGTGTTGATTCATTATTGTCGATTGTGCAGATGCCGGCGGGAATTGCGGTTGCTACGTTGGCCATCGGCCGCGCCGGTGCTGTGAATGCGGCATTACTGGCAGGCTCAATACTGGGCAACAAATATCCGCTGATTGGTGACGCTGTTATTGCCTTCCGCGCACAACAGACCTCTGCCGTGCTGGATAATCCGGACCCGCGCCAACCATGAAAATAGGTGTCATTGGTGGCGGGCAACTGGGGCGCATGCTGGCATTGGCGGGCACACCGATGGGCATGCAGTTTATCTTTCTTGACCCTGCGGCGGATGCCTGTGCAGCGGCTGTCGGCGCTCATATCTGCGCGGACTACAACGACCACGAACACTTGCGTCAATTGGCTGATCAGGTAGATCTGGTCACCTTTGAGTTTGAGAATGTGCCAGCTGAGACCGTAGCGTTTCTGTCCCAATACGTACCTGTGTTTCCCTGTGCTGATGCGCTACGGGTAGCGCGCGATCGACTGAATGAAAAGACACTGTTCCAGCAATTGCAGATTCCGGTGGCGCCTTTTGCAGCAATTGAGTCCCAGGTTGAGCTTGATCGTGCTATTCAATCGATTGGTTTGCCAGCGGTGCTTAAAACCAGGACGCTGGGTTATGACGGCAAAGGCCAGAAAGTGCTGCGTACAGCCGCTGATGTGACTGATGCGTTTGCCGAGCTGGGATCAGTGCCCAGTATTCTGGAAACCTTCGTAAGCTTTACTGGAGAGGTGTCACTGCTGGCAGTTCGCTCCCGTCATGGCGAGATTCGTGCCTACCCACTGGTACACAACACCCATGAGCAGGGCATTCTGCGTTTGTCATTACCCAGTCACAATCATGCGTTGCAGACACTGGCAGAAACCTATGTGACATCGGTTCTGGAACATCTGGATTACGTGGGTGTACTGGCCTTCGAGTTTTTTGAGTTTAATGGTGGCTTGTTTGCCAATGAGATTGCGCCGCGGGTGCATAACTCAGGGCACTGGACCATTGAAGGCGCAGAATGCAGCCAGTTCGAAAACCATCTCAGAGCGGTTACGGGCCTTCCATTGGGCTCCACAACAAAGCTCGGTGAAAGCGCCATGATTAACTTTATAGGCACAGTCCCTGAAGTTGACGCGCTTGCTGCCATCGAAGATTGCCATTTTCATCATTACGGAAAGGCCTTCAAAAAAGGTCGTAAAGTGGGGCATGGCACTATCAGAAGTCAGTCTGCTGATCGGATGCTGCAACAACTGAACAAGCTCAAGGCATTGGTCTAGTTGTTTCGCCGGTTACACAATAACTCTCTCACGCAGGTGTTCTATGACTCAACAGGCTGATCTGATCCGAAAATCCATCAGGCGCCGCAGCGTGCGCTCATACCTGATCAGTTGGTTTTTGCGGCGCAATTTTAAACCCAAACTGATCAGTCCGGATTTTGACGCGGCACGATTCCGCCGTGCACTTGATCGCGATATGGGTCGAAATCCCGCTGCCGCCAATGTTGAGATCAAAGCGGTTGAGAATGACGGTATTCGTGGCGAATGGAATATCCCTGGCGGGCAAGTGTCAGAACAGACCCTATTGTACTGCCATGGCGGTGGATATCTGTTTGGTTCGCCGCTGGCATATCGCTCCTTTTCGACTCATCTTGCGACAGCAGCCGGTGCAAATGTGTTTGTGCTGGATTACCGCCTGGCACCAGAGCACCCGTTTCCGGCAGCGGCGGATGACGCGCTGGCCGCGTATCGCTGGCTGCTGGAGTCACGTGACCCTCATCAGATTGTGCTGGCGGGCGATTCAGCGGGCGCCGGTTTGTGCCTGTCTCTGATGGTTCAGATCAAAGAAGCCGGTTTACCCATGCCGGCAGCCGGTATCCTGTTGTCCCCGTATGCCGACCTGAGTGCTACCGGTGCTTCATTGACTACCAACAGTCGCACGTGCGTGATGTTCACGGGTGATTCTATCCGTCGAGCAGCATCAACCTATCTTGCCGGCGCTGATGCGCTGGATCCACGCGCATCGCCGTTGTTCGCGGATTACGCTGGTTTTCCGCCGCTGCTCATCTATGTCAGTGATAACGAAGTGCTCAGGGACGATGGTATCCGTGTCGCTGAAAAAGCCGCTGGCGCAGGTGTAGCCACCGAACTGCAAGTGTGGCGGGGCCAGCCGCATGTCTGGCCGCTGTTTGTGCCGCGCTTGCCCGAAGCGGTCACCGTGGTTAATGAGATGGCAGCTTTTTGCAAAAAGGCTGGCTGATCAGGGCTCGCGAAGTATGAGTTCAACACGGCGATTCGCTGCCCGACCCGGCTCGGAATCATTGTCCTGTAAGGGGCGTGTCTCAGCATAACCGATGGCTCTCATGCGGTTGGCGGCGATACCGTCCTGTTCCAGAAACTTCAGTACCGAAATTGCCCTGGCGCTGGACAGTTCCCGGTAGGAAGGGAAACGTGCGGTATTGATGGGCATGTTATCGGTGTGGCCTTCGATGGATATTTCCCCCTCAAAGTCGGCCAGCAGTTGAATCAGTTGGCGGATCAGCAGCATAGCCTCCCTCACCATTATCCGCAGGATAGTCGTCACCAATCAGATCAACATCGTATTTGCTGGACACGAGTTACGCGCTCCGCTGCTGAGGGCTGATTGTCATTTGTTTCTGACAGTCGGTGGGGCGCCGCCATCGCGGATTTCATCCTCAAACTGTTCTGCAAATGACCGCAATGTGTCCTCGATAAAGGACGGCGCGCGGCGCTTGCTCATCATGGAAACGCCTTCAAGTACCATGTTCATCGCAATCGAACGTTCTTCGGTGCGGCGCTCAAGTTTCACAGCAACAGGTTTGAAGAGAATGTTACCGAGCAGGATGCCGTAAAACGTTGTTAACAGGGCAACGGCTATCTGCGGGCCAATAGAATCAAGGCTGCCCGCATCCACGACATACAACATGTTAACCACACCCACCAATGTGCCAATCATGCCAAAGGCGGCCGAGTAACTGGCCATGGTGCGGAAAATCTGAGCTTCTGCGCGTTCGCGGGCCTTGAGCCGGGCTATGCGCCAACGCAATGTGTCGATGATTTCCTGTTCAGACGTGTTGGCGATGACCAGTTGAATGCCGGTACCCAGAAACGGGTTTTTTGTTCTGACCAGCGCCTGTTCAACATCCTTGATGTTGCCCTGAAACCACAGCCGCGACATCTGCACGAGCTTTTTGATGTCATCGCGGGTGTATGTGTTCTCACGATGAAATACCAGTGCCACCAGACGCATGACGCGCAGCACCTCCTTCATCGGATAGCTGATAAAGGTGGCTGCGATAGTACCGGTGATGACAATCAACAGTCTGGCTGGGTCAAAAAATGCACTGGCCGATTCAGCAGTAAAAAACAGCACACTTGCCAGCAGAATCACGCTGGCCAGCATGCCAATAAGGGTCGACGGGTTCATGAGTCTTCCTGCAATTACATTCAGACAGGCTATCGGCGCAATCGGGGCCGGCTTTAGGGCACTTGAAAAAATAGACAAAGTCCCCAGAAAGGGCGCGTAGTGTGAATTTTTGAAGTTGGTGACTGCACAGGAGGCTAAACATGCACAATTCCGACCTCAATCCAACAACGATCCCCAGAAGATACACGCTGCTGATCATCGGCGCCGGTGTCCTCAGCATTCTCGCTTTACTCGCACTAAGTCTGTACGCGTGGCAACTTAACCGTCAGGTCGCATCACTCACTCCGCAAACCTCCGGTGCGGCCGTACAAGCTCTACTGGATTCCTCGCAGCAACGTGGCAATCCGCTGACTGCCGGCCCAACGGCCATGGCGCCTGATCCGTTTCAGCAGATGTAGGCGATTCGCCAACAAATGGATGCCATGATGAACAGTGTGTTTGGCGGCCCTTTACCAGCGGTTTCCGGATTGCCGGGATTGAGCAGCACAACGGGCAGTTCATTATTAGGCGCTGACCCCTTTGCTGCACTGGACATGCATCAGCCGCAGATCACACTGCGCGAAACCGATCGTTCGCTGGAGGTCGTGATTGCGGTACCTGAGGGGCAAGCGTTTGAACTCGGCACTGAGGTTGATGAAGACAGGTTAACAGTGAGCGGCACCATCACTTGGCAAGCGAGCCAGAGCAGCAACGGCTTTGCGGGAAGCCGCAGTGGCAGCAGCCAGTTCAGTCGGACTATCATGTTGCCCGATACCGTTGTACCTGCAGGCATGGTGACTGAACACCATGACAATAAAATTGTGATCAGGCTGCCCAAAGCCTGAGATTGCCTGCCGGCGGACCCGCACTGCCGGCCCTCGTCGGCCTGTGCGGGCCGATTTGTTTTTTGTGACACCGGAGTGTTATGCCCAAACGATTATTGATTATCTATACCGGCGGCACTATCGGTATGAAGCAGACCCTCAGTGGTCTGGCGCCGGCAGGAGACCTCGCGGCGGAAATAACCCAACTGATCGAGATGGGACCTGCGTTTCAGAAGAATCCACCGTTGTTACACACGCTCAGTTACGAACCACTCATTGACAGTTCTGATGTAAAGCCATCGATCTGGTTGCAAATTTCCAGAGATATCGAGCAGCGATACGACGACTATGATGGTTTTGTGGTGTTGCATGGGACGGACACGCTGGCCTATACCAGTTCCGCGCTGAGTTATTTTGTCCGTCGGCAGGGAAAGCCGGTGGTGTTGACCGGCGCGCAGTTGCCGTTCGGTTTTCCACGCAGCGATGCCCGCAGCAATCTGATATCCGCGATTGAAGTGGCCGCAAACGTGCCAGCATCCATGGCCCAGGTGTGTGTTGTGTTCGGATCAAGAATCATGCGCGCAGATCGGGTCACCAAAGTGTCAGCGAGTGCCTATGACGCGTTTGATTCCCCGCGCAGTCCTGTGCTTGGCAACATCGGTATCGATATACACTTTCAGCCTGCGCGCCGCCCGATACCCGAGCATCCAACGCCGCTGCCCGCTTTGAAGCTGCCGCCTGACGGTGCGGTGGTTCTGTTACGTCTGTATCCTGGTATCACCACACGGTTACTACGGAGCGTCTGCGCTGATGCTGAGATAAAAGCCGTGGTCCTCGAAGCTTACGGATCAGGCAATGGCCCGTCTCGCGACCTTGAATTTCTGAACGAAGTTCGCGCTATCGTTAAACGCGGGATTGTGGTGCTGGTGGTGTCGCAGCCGCTTGACGGCGTTGTGAGTTTTGGACGTTATGCGGCAGGCACCGGGTTTGCCGGGGCAGGTGCAATCAGCGGTGGAGACCTGACGACAGAAGCTGCGGTAACCTGGTTGTACTACTTGTTAGCTTCGGGCTGTGACACTGCTGAGATTGCCACTAAACTCAGTGTTCATGCGTTGGAGTGAAAAACATGGGGACGGAGCGCTGCGCTTAAAAAAACGGGGACGGAAAAAAAACGGGGACGGAGCGCTTTGCCCTCCGTCCCCATTTTTTTACATTTTTTTAAGCGATGTTCGCGTTTGCGAAATCCCAGTTAGCCAGGTTGTTCAGGAAGCTGGCAAGGAAGTCTGGGCGACGGTTCTGGTAATCAATGTAGTACGCGTGTTCCCAGACGTCACACACCAATACCGGGGTAGCACCTGTGGTCAATGGCGTTTCAGCGTTGGGTGTCTTGACGACTTTTAACTTGCCGCCATCCAATACCAGCCACACCCAGCCGCTGCCAAACTGACCCAGGCCGCCGTTCACAAACTCTTTTTTGAAGTTTTCGTAACTGCCAAAGTCAGCATCAATTTTGGCCGCGATTGCGCCAGTGGGTGCACCACCGCCATTCGGCTTCATGCTTTTCCAGAAGAAGTTGTGGTTGTAGACCTGAGCCACGTTGTTAAACAGTGGGCCGCCGACCTTGGCACTGGCCTTGACCAGATCTTCCAGGTTGTCGGCGTCAATGCCAGCATCAGCCAGCAGTTCATTGCCTTTGACCACGTATGCATTGTGGTGTTTGCCGTGGTGAAAGCTGAAAGTTTCCGCTGACATGTGCGGTTCCAGTGCGTTGGCAGCATAAGGTAATTCTGGCAGTTCTAATTTCATACAGTCCTCGGAACGTCTTAAGATGATGAGTGCCGGGTTTGGCGCTCAACTAAAAAATCGGCTTGTGAGCATAATCCACATTTCCCGGTGATTCAAGGCAATGGCCAGTGTTCTGCCTTTGCCCACAGTGATGCAAACCGTCTACAATAGTGCCGATTTCTTGACAACTGGCTGTATTGAGGGCATGAGTGATGCGAGACAATGACGATTTTGACAATATCCCCTCGATGGTTCCCTCCCGGGATGATGTAAGTTTCCGGCAACATTCGCGGCAGCAACCGGATCTGGTGAAACCGGTCAGTTACGCCGAACTGGTCAAGGTCAGCACCTGGCCGGTCAGAATTATGCTGGCGCTGCTGACGGTGTCACTTGGTGGTGCAGCTTATTACGGTTATGAGTTGCATCAACAAACCTTGCAGCAACTCGAGCAGTCCAACCGCCGGATTACAGATCTTGAAGGCCGGCTGGCGCTGGTGGGTGATTCAGCCGAAGAGACCATGGGCAATATCATTGAGCGTGTGGACTTTAACTTTTCTGAAATCGACAAACTGTGGGCCGCGCGCAATGCCACCAATACCAATGTCACCGATCTGACGGGGCGAGTCGCAGTGGTGGAAAACCGCTCACAGGAGAATCTGACAGCAGTTGAAGAAACCAATGTGCGCCTGGTTCAAACCACCAATCTGGTTGAGGATACCCGACGCGATGTTGCGACCTTACGCACGGGCGCTGAGCAACTCACCACGCAGTTGACGACCCTGAACACCCAGGTCACCGCCCTGCGCAGTGTTGGGCAAGACCTGGCCAATTTGCGGGCAGAACTCAGCACCGCTGAAACCACTTCCGGCGGGCTCAACGACCGCTTGATTCGTGTTGAAGAGGCCGTAGAAGCCATCGATACCTTCCGTATGCAGATGAACCAGACAGTGATGCGTCTGCAACAACAAATCGAAGCAGCAAATTCCGGCAGCAGCAACTGACAGAAGGCCGCGCATGTGGCTATAATGCGCGGCCTCGATTTAAACCCTGCAGACATTCCCGCGTCCGCAGCGGCCAGCAAGCGGACGTGGTGGAATTGGTAGACACACTGGATTTAGGTTCCAGCGCCGCAAGGTGTGAGAGTTCGAGTCTCTCCGTCCGCACCATTTAATTGATTAAACTCATCGACACCACAATTGCTTCTTTGAGGGCAACTCAAAGATCTTCAGCACCCATTGAAAACGAAGTCTGTGTCGCACCAATTTTGTTGTTTGTCGCAGGTGCGACGCTGGTGTATAAATCACTGGTTTTGGTGAGCAATGCGACGGGGTAGTTCATGGAGTCTTTGTATTACGTGCTGTGCTGGCACTGCCACCGACGCTGCAAGCATTGTTACGACGATAGATTTCGCCCTTATGTGCGCGATGAGTTGGAGTCGGTGGTCAGAGAGGCGGCGGTTTGTGCCCCGGCCATCATTAATAACTTCCCTGCATCCATGCAATACCTCGATCGCAACACCCCTGATCCCGATGCGCCTGGCGGTTTTCGTCAGCGCACCGGCCGCATCATTATTTCCGGGGGCGATGTGTTGACCGATCCGGTGCGTGAGCGAGTGTTGTACCCGGCACTGGAGGCGATTCGCGACAAGTACCGTCATCAAGGTGGTGTGAAGGTTGTTGTGCAAACCACCGGTGATCTGCTCACCGACAAAATTCTGGACGAACTGTTAAGCCGGGACGTCTGGTCGGTTTCAGCCGCAGGTATTGATGATTACCATGTCGGCATGCAAGGCGACAAAAAGTTCGAGTTGGCTGCGCACTTAAAGAGAATGTTTGAAGCCGCGGGCATGATCAGCGTAGCCGATCGTGATGAGCGCAGGGATTGGGAGCGGGGTGGCCCGCCAGTCTACAGCCTGTTTGGTGCCACAGACGATGCATGGATCGGCAAAATCTGGCCGCGTGGACGTGCCTGGCGAAACAATCTGTCAAAAGCCACCATGAAGGACAATTTCTGCAACGCCTGGTCAGGCGGTCTGGGTTTTCTTGAACACGGCTACAACGGTTCAGAAGTGTCCATCGATCCCAATGGCAATGTGTATCCCTGTTGTTTAAAAACCACACGCCCACTGGGTAATCTGACCGAAGAACCCTTGCTGGATATTCTGGACAGTCTTGCCGGGCACCCGGTGTTTGAAGCCATCAACGCAGGCAAGCCGGAACGTATGGGGCTGACCATGGACTGGTCAGTCGGTCAGTTTCTGGATGCCTGCCACACCACCACACCGGATGGCAGTGACTACAGCAATATATGTATTGGTTGTGATGCCTTTTTCAAGAATCATCTGGAAGGTGTGTTGGCGGACCTGCACAAGCTGCGATTAAAAAAACGCCTCTGCCTGATACCCGCGCGACAGTCATCATGATGCAGGCTCTGACGGTTTTATGCGCGGGTTGGCATCATCGACTGCGGTTATTGGCAAGCATCCTGCTGCTGGCAATCAACGCGGGCAATACGCTCGAGGCACAAACACCGGACCCCGCAGACTGGGCGTCGGTGGTGGCAGAGGCGCGCGACCAGCCACTGTTTTTTTATGCCTGGGGTGGCGATCAGCTGACTAATGACTATCTGGCCTGGGTTGGTAAGCGTGTCGCAGCAGAATACGGCATCCGCATGACACATGTGCGCCTCAGTGATACCGCGGATGCAGTGTCACGAATTCTGGCTGAAATGCAGGCCGGCAATACCGATCGCGGCGCGGTTGATATGCTTTGGTTAAACGGCGAAAACTTCGCCAGTTTAAAAACCAATGATTTGCTTTTTGGGCCGTGGGCAGAGCAGTTGCCCAATTTTGCTTTGGTGAATGCCGATGCCAACCCTGACGTACGGTTTGATTTTACCCTGCCGGTGGAGGGTTACGAGTCGCCGTGGTTGCGCGCTCATCTGGTGTTTTATTACGACAGTGCTTATGTCAGCGAGCCGCCGTCTAATGTGGCAGCGCTGCTGAACTGGGCGCAGGAACATCCCGGTGAATTTACGTATCCGCGTCCGCCCGATTTTCTGGGCGCCACGTTTCTGAAACAGGCCTTGCTGGAACTGGTTGCCGATAGCGCACCGCTGTATCTGCCTGTGCAAGAAAGCAGCTTTGCGGAGATTACCGCGCCGCTCTGGCAATACCTCGATGCCTTGCACCCACTGTTGCTGCGCCAGGGACGCAGCTTTCCAGCCAACGGGCCGGAGCTGCGCCGGTTAATGGCTGACGGCGAGATTGCGTTGGCCATGTCATTTAATCCCACGGAAGCGGTTAACAGTGTGCTGCGAAACGAGCTGCCTGACAGTGTGCGCACGCATTTGCCTGATCGTGGAATGTTGGCCAATGTCAGTTTTGTTGCCATCCCCTTTAACGCCAGCCATAAAGCTGCGGCGATGGTCACCGCAAATTTCCTGTTGTCGGTGGAGGCGCAATTACGTGCTCAGGATCCTCAATACCTGGGAGGGACCCCGGTGATTGATCTCAGTGTGCTGTCAGCTGCCGAACAGGCACAGTTTGCCGACAGTCGCCAATCGCACCCGTCTGCGCCACCGGTGATGGACGAGGGGCAACAGCTGCAGGAACCTCATCCCAGTTGGATGGAGGCCCTTGAACTAGCCTGGATTGCGCGCTATGGCAGTCGCTAGACACCCTTGCCTGGCAGCGTGTTGAGATGTTGCGCGCCGCCCCGTGGTTGATGATCGCCTTACTCACCCTGCCGGTGCTGGCGGGTTTAGGCGCGATACTGCTGCCGGCGTTTGGTTATTTGCCAGCGCTGCAGCACAACGGCTTCGGGCTGATGGTATGGCGCGAGTTACTGGACACGCCGGGCATTGGCCGCAGTGCGGGGCTGAGCCTGAGTGCTGCGCTGCTGACGCCACTGCTGTCTCTGATACTGGTCATGTTGGTTCTGGCGAGCACCAGTGGGACACGCTGGGCATCTGCCATGCGTCGACTGGTGGCGCCGCTGTTGGCGGTGCCGCATGCCGCGGCCGCGTTTGGTCTGGCATTTTTGATCGCGCCTTCCGGATTTTTGTTGCGGCTGATTTCGCCTGAGTTCAGCGGCTGGCAGCGTCCGCCGGATCTGCTGATTCTCAATGACCCGCTGGGCCTGACCATGATGCTGGGTCTGGTGCTTAAAGAGATTCCTTTCCTGCTGCTGATGGCGCTGGCGGCATTACCGCAGCTCAATGCGGATCAGCGGGTTAACATGGCCCGTTCATTAGGTTACCGACCGATTCTGGCGTGGTTGTGGACAGTGGCGCCGGCCTTGTATCCCTTGCTGCGCCTGCCCTTGTTTGCAGTGATTGCGTTTGCGTCGGCAACCGTGGATGTCGCGTTGATTCTAGGCCCGACCTTGCCGCCAACGCTGAGTGTGCGCATTATCGGCTGGTTCAGTGACCCGGATCTGAATCAGCGTTTATTGGCGTCGGCAGCAGCCTTGCTGCAACTGATGATTACCTTGTCCGCAATTGGAGTATGGATAGCCGCCGAAAAAATAGTGGCACGTCTGTATCGGGCATTGTTGCTGAGTGGGATTCGTCGACATGGCCATGCGCTGTTAAATGTGCTGGGCAAAAGTCTGATGGTGATCACCCTGGGGACCTTGCTGATCAGTCTGTTACTGCTGGTCATCCATGCCTTTGCCGGTCCGTGGCGGTTTCCGGATAACCTGCCGGCTGCATGGACCCTCCAGCATTGGCAATCTGTTGGGCCGTTGTTGCTGGCGCCACTGGGTAACACGCTGCTGCTTGGCCTGTTATCGACAGCGGTTGCTGTGCTGCTGGTCGTTGCCGTGCTCGAATATGAAAGTCGTCAGGGAAGAAAACCCGCACAGATTCTCTGGGCGATTTACATTCCCCTGTTAGTGCCGCAAGTAGCTTTTTTGTATGGACTGACCTTGTTGTTGGAGCAGCTTCGCTGGCAGCCAGGACTGCTGATGGTCGGATTTGCACACAGCCTGTTTGTTGTGCCTTATGTTTACCTGTCGCTGGCGGAACCCTACCGGCGCCTGGATCCGCGCTGGCAGCAGTTGGCGGCAACCCTAGGGGCCAGTCCCAACCGTACCTGGTGGCACATTAAATTGCCCTTGCTGCTGGCACCGTTGGCGACTGCCTTTGCGGTGGGTGTGGCTGTCAGTATTGGACAATATCTGGCAACCTTGCTCACGGGCGCTGGCAGGGTAAGCACCCTGACAACGGAAGCGGTTGCGCTGGCCTCCGGTGGCACCCGCGGCACCATAGCCGTCTGGGCATTGCTGCAGGCTGCTGTTCCTATGCTGGGTTTTGCAATGGCCATTATGCTGCCGCGTCTCTGGTGGCGAAAACGACGTGATATGACAGGACAGCTGACATGAGCGGAGTGTGTCTGACCTTAAAAGACGTGCACATCAGCCTGCATGGCAAAGCATTGCTGCAGGTGAATACACGCATCGAACCCGGTGCCACCTTGACGGTAATGGGACCATCGGGCATCGGCAAGTCGTCGTTGCTCGCCTATGTTGCCGGTTTTCTCTCCAGCGATTTCTCGGCCCGTGGCGAGATATTTCTGGGTGAGCGCTGCCTGAATGGTTTACCGGCGGAGCAGCGTGGCATTGGTTTGTTGTTTCAGGATCCGCTGCTGTTTCCCCACCTGTCGGTTGCACAAAACCTGCTGTTTGCAGTGCCAAGGCATGTCAGTCATCGCCAGCAGCAAGTTGATCAGGCGTTGGAGGCTGTTGGTTTAAAAGGCTTTGGTGATCGTGATCCGGCAACACTGTCGGGCGGCCAGAAGGCGCGGGTAGCGCTGCAGCGCTTGTTGCTGTCGCAACCCAAAGCAGTACTGCTGGATGAGCCGTTTTCCCGGCTGGATGCGCATTTGCGCCAGGACATTCGTCAGCATGTGTTTCAGACCTTGCGTGATGCAGCCTTGCCGACCATTCTGGTTACCCATGACGTCGAGGACGCCGCAGCCAGCGGTGGTTCTGTGATTGAGCTGAGCTGATTTTTATAACGGAGAATTGCGCTGATGCTGGATCGTTACCTGCACCCCTTGTTAAAGCCGCTACTCAAGCGTGCCGCTAAGCTGTGCCGTGCACGCGGGCTCACGGCTGATCAGGTCACAGTGTCGGGTTTTGTGATCGGTATGCTGGCAGTGCCGCTTATAGTGATGAACCTGTATGCCTTGGCGCTGGTGTGCATCCTGATCAATCGGCTGGCCGATGGCATCGACGGTGAACTGGCGAGATTGGGTACCCCCAGTGATGCCGGCGGACTTCTCGACATCACCCTGGACTTCATTTTTTATCAGGCCATTGTGTTTGCGTTTGGTTTTGCCGATCCGGCCAACACCACCTGGGCGATGCTGCTGATGTTATCGTTTGTTGGGACAGGTATCAGCTTTCTGGCGTTTGCGGTGATGGCTGAAAAGCACAAGATTGTGAGCGTCGATTATCCCAATAAGTCGTTGCACTACCTGAACGGTCTGGCGGAGGGCACGGAAACCATCGCTGTGTTTGTTGCTTTTTGCCTGTGGCCACAGCACTTCCCGTGGATTGCTGGCGTGTTTGCAGCCATTTGTTTTGTGACGGCTGGCTCGCGCATACGTTTTGCTTACATGACGTTGCGTGGGATGAACACAAAATAACATTTGGTCTGATACTGCAAACTGACAGGCTTGTTAACAAATATCGTTTGATGCCACATTAAATAGCGAAATTCGCCAGATTTTTTGCAGGTGATTTTTATATTGGCTTTTAAAAACAGGTGGTTAGACATTTGGCCTGCTAATTGCTACCTCCTCAGGCGCAGGATTAGTTTGTTCCTGCCTTGTTGAACAAATTTATTGAGGCGTTTAAACGTCTGCATACGCAAGAACGTCTCAATTTAAAATCACTGAGGAATATGCATTGTGAAAACCCTGACCTGTTTTGCTCTGGCTGCAAGTTTGTTATCCCCATTGGCAATGGCCGACGATTGCAGTTACTCACGCGAGATTAATTTTGATGTGGCGTTGCAGGGGCTTGAGCGGTTGTCAATTGATGTGGGTGCCGGTGAGTTAAATATCACAGGTGCATCGCAATCGGACACCATCAGTGTTCGTGCCCTTGCCTGTGCGGATTCACAAGCCAAACTGGATGACCTGGATATTACGCAGGACAGACGTGGTGATCGTCTGGATATTGCGTCCGAAACGGGTGACAGTGATTGGGGTACCGTCAATTGGTTTGGCTCAACGTATGCTTACATTGACGTCAACATTGCGATTCCGCCAGGACTGGTGATCGACATTGACGAGGGGAGTGGTGATCTCAGTGTGATGGACGTTTCGGGTGATTTCAGCATCGACGATGGCTCGGGTGGCATTGAGTTAGCGCGTGTGATTGGCGGCGTGCAAATTAATGACGGTTCTGGTGATGTGCGCGTTGAAGAGGTCAGCGGCTCTGTGCGTTTGGAAGACGGATCTGGCGACATGGAGTTGTCAGGCATCAGCGGTGATGTAAACGTACTCGACGATGGTTCGGGCGATATCCGGATTGAAACGGTGGGTGGCAATCTGAACATTGAGGATGACGGCTCAGGTGACATCAGGGTGCGCAATGTTGCTGGCGGTTTTGAAACCGGTGATACCGGATCAGGTGATGTGGATTACAGTGATGTCCGCGGTCGGGTAGACGTGAGGTAAGTCGGGTTTTTGTCTGCAGGGTTAATCTGGTACTCTCCTGATCAATAACAAGTACTCGATTAACCCGCGCACAGAGCATGCGCAACCCGGTGGATGACGCATGGACTTGATCACACAATGGTTACAAGCGCTGGCGAGTTTTTTGTGGGGCCTGCCGCTGATCTTTTTGCTGGTGGGCGGCGGTCTGTATTTTGCCATCATCAGTCGCTTTCAACCGTATCGTTACTTCGGGCATGCCATTGCCATCCTCGCCGGTCGTTACGACAAAAAAGACGATCCCGGTGATCTCAGCCATCTGCAGGCCTTAACCTCCGCTCTGTCGGGCACCCTGAGTATGGGCAATATCGCCGGTGTTGCCTTGGCCATAGGCCTGGGTGGCCCGGGTGCCGTGTTCTGGATGTGGGTGACAGCCGTGGTGGGCGTGGCCACCAAATTTTTCACCTGCACGCTGTCAGTCATGTATCGCGGCAAAGACAGTCGCGGCGACATTCAGGGCGGCCCGATGTATATCATTCGCGAGGGCCTTGGCCCGCGCTGGCACTGGCTGGCCACCATGTTTGCAGCGGCGGCGCTCATTGGTACCTTGCCGGTGGTGCAGGTCAATCAACTCACACAAGTCATGCGCGATGTGGTGTTTGTGCCTGCCGGTCTCGCCAATCCGGACGAGCCTTTTGTCTTTAACTTCCTGTTTGGTTTGTTTGCGGCCGCACTGGTGGCATCGGTCATTTTTGGCGGTGTCAAACGTCTGGGTTATGTCACCGCGCGGCTGGTGCCCTTTATGGTTGGCCTCTATCTGCTGATGACATTTTTTGTGTTGATCCAGCATGTGACCGAATTGCCCTCACATTTGATGACCATTGTTCGTGATGCCTTTACCGGTCAGGCGGTGGCGGGCGGTCTGGTGGGTGTGATGACCATTGGTGTGATGCGCGGCGCGTTTTCCAACGAGGCGGGCATAGGGTCAGAAGTCATGGCACATGGCGCTGCGAAAACCAAAGAGCCGGTGCGCGAAGGCTTGGTGGCCATGATGGGGCCGGTCATTGATACCCTGGTTGTGTGTACCTGCACTGCGCTGGTGATTCTGGTGACCGGGGTGTGGGAGTCAGGTGACCTTGATGGTGTCAGTATGACGGCGATGGCATTTTCGCAGGTTTTCCCGGGGAATCTGGGCGCCTGGCTGATTGCCTTTGTAGTGCTGATTTTTGCCACGAGCACCATGTTTACCTTCTGGTACTACGGTGCCAAAAGTCTGGGGTTTCTGATCGGGGCGCATCGGCAAGACAGTTACAAATACTATTACACCGTGCTGGTGTTGGTTGGCGCGCTGATTCCCTTGGAGGCCGTGTTTGCCATCATCGACTCGGGTTTTGCGTTGATGGCGATTCCCACCATGACTGCCACTTTGTTGTTATCCGGCAAAGTGACAGCCGCGGCGAGTGACTATTTCAAGCGTCTGAAATAGTCGCCATGTATCAGCCGTACAGCTTTTTGTAGGTCTGCACGAAGTACTCCATCTCCTTCGGCTTGGCCATGCTCACGCGTGCCCAAGTCGTAAAGGGCTGGAATGTGCGGCCCACCATAATGTTGTGCTCGCGCATGGTTTCGCGGAACACGTCGCTGTTGATGCCAGTTTCAAAAAACGCAAAATTGGCGTGTGACTTGACATAACGCAGACCCAGTTCATCACACATGCCTTCCACCAGTGCCAGAGACTCTTTGTTTTTGGCGCGCGATAAGTCCTGAAACTCCATGTCCTGATAGGCAACATACGCGGCGTGTTGACTGAGAATACTGATGCTGCCGGTTTTGACCTGATTAATTTTTGCAATCAGATCGGGGTGCGCATATCCGAAACCCACCCGGATACCTGCAAAACCATGAATTTTTGACGCCGTGCGCGCGATGATGACGTTGTTCACGCCCTCGGTGATCAGATGCATCATGCTGCTGAAGTCAGGATGATCAACGTACTCGTAGTAGGCTTCATCAATAAACACCAGACGATCTTTGGCAACGGTGCGCACAAACTCTTCCAGTGCTGTTTTTTCCATGATGGTTGGCAGAGGATTGTTGGGGTTGCACAGATACACCATGCGCGTATCGGGTCTGATCGCGGCGTACATGGCTGGGAGGTCAATGTGCATGTCTTCACCGACTGGCACATTGATAATCTCGGTGCCCAGTTGCTCGGCGGCGCGCACCAGCTGAGTAAACGTGGGGTAGGGCGCAACAATCGAGCCGGGTTGCAGACTGGCCAGTACGCCACACGCCTGCAGTAACTCGCCGGATCCCGCGCTCATGGTGATATTGTCGGTGGAAACACCCTCTGTTCTGGCCAGCAGCTCAAAGATATTGTCCTCAATTCCGCCGTACCGATTGCTATGGTTAAATGCGGACTGCATCGCTTCCACCGCTTTTGATGATGGCCCGTAGGGATTCTCGTTTGAAGACATGCGGATAGGGCTGGCCGGTGCAGCCAGCTGCTCCATGGCCGGGCTGATCAGGCGCAAGGATCCACCGGACAAACCGCCCAACAACGCGGCACCGGCTAGCGTGGTGCCACCCAACAACAAACGGCGACGGCTCAGGACTGGGTTCATCAGGGTTCTCCTTGGGTAGGTTGATTGCGGTTGCTGGCATTAAATTGCAGTTAACTACCTCTAGTTGCAGCAAATACTGAGCCAGCTTGATAAAAGTCCGTGGTTTGACTCACAAAGCCGGTTTTACGCGAAAATTTCAGCGATTTGGTTCAAAAACTGTTGCTGAATGCTCAGGCGAACAGTGGCATCACGCGTGATCTTGGGGCAGCAAGGTGTGGTCGCGCACTGAATTGGCGAGACTGGGCTATACTCGGGTGGGCTCGAGGCTTGAGCTGCAGCACCCCAAAAAAAGGGCAGTCAATTGACCCGGATACTTCAGTGGAGAGACTTTACAACGTGAACGTAGAATTTACCCCAGACCAACTGGCCATCCGCGACGCGGTGAAAAAACTCTGCCAGCCCTTTGATGACAAATACTGGTTTGACCGCGATCACGACGGTCGTTTTCCGCATGAATTCACTCGCGCCATGGCAGACGGTGGCTGGTTGGGTATCGCCATGCCAACCGAATACGGTGGTTCCGATCTGGGCATCGTTGAGGCGTCCATCCTCATGCAAACCATTGCCGAATCCGGCGGTGCGTTTGCGGCCTGTTCCGCCATTCACCTGAATATTTTTGGGCCGCATCCTATTGTTAAGCACGGCTCGCCGGAGCAGAAGGAACGTATGTTGCGCCCCTTGATTGCCGGCAAGGATATCGCCTGTTTTGGTGTCACTGAACCCGATGCCGGGCTCAATACCGCGGCGCTGAGCACCCGCGCGCAGTGGGACGGCAAACAGTATGTGGTCAACGGCACCAAGGTGTGGACGTCGACCGCTCAGCAAGCTAACAAGATACTGCTGATTGCGCGCACCAGGCCGATTGATCAGTGCAAAAAGCCGATCGATGGGCTGTCGCTGTTTTACACCGATCTGGACAGACGTTTTGTACAGATTACCGAGATTGAAAAGATGGGCCGCAAGGCCGTTGATTCCAATCAGGTGTTTTTTGATGGTCTGCCCATACCGGCCAGTGATCGTATTGGTGAGGAAGGCAAAGGTTTTCGGTATCTGCTGGATGGTTTAAATCCTGAGCGCATCCTGATTGCCGCCGAGTCTGTGGGTATTGGCCGCGCCGCGCTGGCCAAAGCCACCGAGTATGCCAAACAGCGCATCGTGTTTGACCGGCCCATTGGTCAGAATCAGGGCATTCAGCACCCGCTGGCGGAAAGCTGGTGTGAGCTGGAAGCCGCTGACCTGATGGTGTTCAAGGCCGCGAGTCTTTACGATCAGGGGCTGGATTGTGGGCAGTTTGCCAACGGTGCCAAGTATCTGAGTGCCGAGGCGGCGTTTAAAGCCTGCACCCGCGCGATGAATACCTTTGGCGGTTATGGTTATGCCAAGGAATATCACGTCGAGCGTTATATGCGTGAAATCATGATTCCCAAAATAGCACCGGTCAGCCCGCAGATGGTGCTCAATTACATTGCTGAACGCGTGCTTGGGTTGCCCAAGTCTTATTAAGGTTTGTTACACTGGCCGCGAATTTCGCAGGCAGGGCTCACACCATGAAAGATTTAAAAGCGCTGTTCACGCTCAAAAAAGCGGAAAAAACATCCTCTGCGATGCCCGCTGAAAAAGCGCGTGGCGACGTTGCGCCGACGGCGCGCAGTCAGGATGTCAGTGCCTTTTTGCAGCAGGTTGCCAACATGCCCTGCGTCAACACACAGGGTCGCGCCGGTCGGCTGATTTTTGCGCTGGATGCCACCGCCAGCCGAGGTGCAACCTGGGATAAAGCCATGCAACTGCAGGCCGAGATGTTCTCCAGTGCCCAGTCTCTGGGCGGACTGCAGTTGCAGCTGGCTTACTTTCGCGGGTTTGCCGAGTTCAGAGCCAGCGACTGGTTGCAGGATTCCAAACGTCTGCTGTCGCTGATGACCGGAATTTCCTGTGAAGCGGGTATCACCAAAATAGAGCGGTTGTTGCAACATACCCTGCAAGAAACCCGTCAGCAAAAAGTCCACGCCGTGGTCTATATCGGTGACTGTGTTGAAGAGAATATCGATGTGTTGTGCCACAAGGCCGGTGAACTGGGCTTGCTGAACGTGCCGCTGTTTATGTTTCAGGAAGGTCACGATGACGCAGCGCGGCGCTGTTTTACCGAGATGGCACGCTTGTCGGGCGGCGCGTATGCGCCTTTTGATCATGACAGTGCCGGGCAGTTGCGTGATCTGCTAAAAGCGGTGGCAGTGTATGCCAGTGGTGGTCTCACGGCGTTAAAGGACTTCAGCAAAGGTGCGCATCCCAGTGTTGGTTTGCTGGGTCACCAGCTCAAGCGCTAAGTTTTTTATGTTGCCGTTAACTTTTTGCTAGCCCTTATTTTTCTGGCCTTTTTTCCGGCCCTTGTTAAGGAACACAAAACACGCATGCTGATTATCCGACTACTCGCGCCGCTGTTGCTGGCATTACTGGCCTGGTGGGGGTTGCGCAACATCAAGAACAGGTATGCACTCACTACCTCGCAATTCCGTTGGCTGGTGGGTATCACCGCCATGCTGATGGTGGTGGTGATCCTGATTCTGTTCGGTCGTCTGCCAATACAGGCGTTGCTGGCACCGTTTATCTTTATGCTGAGTTTTATGATGCGCAATGTGCATCTGCTGATCCGCTTGTGGCCATTGCTGAGAATGGGTCACAGCAAGTGGGGCAGTAATCGCAACTGGGGCCGTTCAGGCGGCAACAAACCGGGAGCGTCCGGTATCCGCACGCCCTGGCTGGATATGAGCCTGGATCATCAGACTGGAAACATGGATGGTGAAATCCTGCAAGGCGCCTTTGCGGGAAAATTGTTATCCAGTCTGGATATGTCACAGTTGCTGGCACTGGCCACTGCCTGCCAACAGGACGCCGATTCCCAGCATTTGCTGGAGGCTTACCTTGACCGAATGCATCCAAACTGGAGGGAAGACCCTGCTGCTGCAGGCGCCGCCAATGGACAAGCGGCAAGCGGCGGTGAGTCAGCAATGAACGAAGCCTTGGCACTTGAGATTCTGGGTTTGCAGCCTGGCGCCAGTGCGGACGAGATCACCCTCGCGCACCGGCGGCTGATGCAGAAGTTACATCCTGATCGAGGTGGTTCTGATTATCTGGCGCAGCGTATTAATGCTGCGCGCGACTTTTTGTTGGGGTGAGCGTTACTGGGCTGAGCGTTGGTGCTGACCGCTTGAGTTGACCTCTTGAGTTGGCTGGGGCTCAGCAACCATCCGCTCAGCAAACCTCCACTCAGAAAACCTCCACTCAGAAAACCTCCGTTGCCCCTTGTTTATCAGCCCTTTTTCTTGTTAAGAAACGCCTGGAAAATTGCCTGTGCATCCGGGGACTGCAGCAAGCGTGAGAACTGCAACAACTCCGCCTGAATAGTTTCGTTCATGGGTGTTGCCTGATTGCGCTTCATCAGAGCTTTAGAGGTCTGCACCGAGTCAGCGGGCAGTTTAGCCAGATGCTGCGCCTTGTTCATGGCGTGCTCCAGGTAGGCTGAGGCCGGCAGCACTTCATTGACCAGCCCAAATTCTTTAGCTTTACCGGCAGAAATGCGTTCACCCAGCAGCAACATTTCGCTGGCACGCTGGTGACCGATGATTTGTGGCAGCAGCAGGCTGGAGCCGGCTTCCGGGCACAGGCCCAGATTAGTAAACGGCAGTTGCAGGAAGGCTTCTTCCGCGGCGTACACCAGGTCACAATGGAACAGCAGGGTGGTGCCAATACCAATGGCCATGCCGCCCACGGCTGCAATCACCGGTTTGCGCGCAAAGGCGATCGCCTTCATAAACTGCACAGATGGCCGCTCGGTCCCTGTATCGGGCGATCTGACAAAATCGTTCACATCATTGCCACTGGTAAAACAACCCTCCGTCCCCCGGATCAGGATAACGCGCACCTCACTGTGCTGATCGGCCATTTTTATGCCGTCGGCAAGCGCTGTATACATGGTCTGGGTGAGGGCGTTCTTTTTGTCCGGCCGGTTGATCTGCAGCACAAAAACACCGTGGTCAAGCTGGTACGTAACATTGAGATCGGGGGAAGAGATCATGGCATTGACTCGTAAAAACGCTTGTAAAAGCGATAATTGATTTAAGAAGTTGAGCCCGATTGTAGAACATGGTGCGGGCCATTGGTAGTGCGTGAGTCATACACCTGAGAATGGCTGCAGGCGCTTGTTGATGGCTTCATTCATCAGGCCGGCAGCCTTGAGATTGATTGACAGTTGCCGGAACCGGCGTTGAGTGACCTCGGGTTTAATGATTCGTTGCTGGCGCAGATGCTGGCGTAATCTGTAAACGTCCCAGTCGAATTGTTGAGCGATGGCAACACAGTGGTTATCAGAGGCTGCCAGTCTAAATGCCTGATCAATCACAAAGTTGCCATAAACGTCCAATTGCTCCGCGCTGCAATGTTTAAACCGGGATGCAAGATAGTCAGCACCAAATTTAACGTGCCTTGCTTCATCGCTCATGATGCGTTGTAAACCTTGCCTGAGCGAGCCGACGTTGCTGGAGCGCAACAGGGAACTGAACTGCGCCATGGCGAGACTTTCGATCAGAATCTGACAGATCAGCAACTTGATTTCCCAGTGCGGGTTTTGCAGCGCCGTAATTGTCAATTCTCTGATGGCTGCGCTGGGCGGGCTCGCCGGAAGCGTCACCGAGGTCAGATACGCTCTGAAAAACTCGATGTGTCTGGCCTCATCGGCGATCTGCCTGCTCGCGAACAGCCTGCCCTCCATGCCTGGCAGCAGCGAGATCAGCTGTGAGGTGCACAACATGGCCAGTTGCTCGCCATGCAGGATATCGCTGATCTCCATGCCGTGTTGTTGCCAGCTTATCCGCAGCCGTGTCCGCCGCGGTAATGCTTCGTACTCTTCAAATCCAACAAAGGGATCCGCATGCTTTACGCAGGGAAACTGATCATGCACGGACTCATCAAGCCAGTTGATGTCGGCGTCAGGATTCCAGCGCTTTTGTTCTGCGACTTTTATCAATCGTTGACAGGATAACTCCTCGGGCAGGCATGCAGTCTGGTAATTCCACAAAACTGTTTGATTGGACTCATCACTTAAAATCTGTGTTGAGTGTTCAATATTCGCAAGTTCTGAATCATGCAATAAGAGAGTCATGTCATTGATCTTTTATCAGCTGTTTTATGTGTGGCTAAGACTATTCAAGATTACTGAATTGAAGCTGTGCAGATAATTTTCAGTAAAAAATGAGTGAGAATTTAGAAAGTGTTAGATGAGTCACAATGAGCTCGCTGTGATCTGGAAGGTTGATAAAAATTTTTTGCGGACGTGTTTTTTGGACTATGCTTTTTTTGCAATCATGTGTTTTGCAGATATGTGCTGTCTGATAAACGGAAAAATTTTAGCTCAAAAAGGAATTTCTTATGCCCAAGGACCGGGATCTGATCAGTCTGCTTGAAACCGCAGTGTCTGCTACACCGGACAAGCCACTTTATACTTTTCTCGACAGGGAGCTAAGATGTACCGAGACCCTGACTTATGCAAGCTTGTTTAAAGAAGCACTGGTGCTGGCCTGTCACTTGCAAAAAAGAGGACTTAATCGCACGTCGGTATTGCTGATACAACAGAAAAACAGTGAGTTTGTGCGATCTTTCTGGGCATGTCTGCTGGCGGGTGCCTGGCCTATGCCATGTGCACGACCGCGTGGAAACAAGTGGAATCAGCTGGCCACGCTGGCTATCCAAAGCCGCGCATCAGCCATCATCACCAGTTCGGCAATTGCCCGCTTTTTGCCTGCCTTTGAGCCAGACGTCATACCGGTGATCCTGTCGGATAGTGTGGATGCCGACAAAAGCGATTGGGATGTCGACGACCTGCGCAGAGTGTGGATACGACCTCAAACAACCACCGATGACATTGCATTTATACAATACACATCGGGTTCGACCTCACACCCCAAGGGCGTGGTGATTACCCATGCCAATGTCATCAGTAATCTTGCTGCCATCAGCCGTGCGTTTTCCTGCACAGATACGGACGTTGGGCTGAGCTGGTTACCCTTGCATCACGATATGGGTTTGATAGGACATGTATTGCAGCCTGTATTCGCTGGCATCCATAACTATTTTCTGAACCCGACTGACTTTCTGGCAGACCCCATACTCTGGCTGGACGCGATTGCAAAGTACCGGGTCACGATCAGTGGCGGGCAGGCATTTGCATTCGGGTTTTGTACTCGGCAGAAGCGGCAACAGCATAGTTCCTTGCAACTGGCGCAATGGCGCATTGCCTACTGTGGGTCGGACCGTATCAATGCGCAGACGTTGCGACAGTTTCAGAGACGTTTTGCGGGTTACGGATTTTCGGAAGACGCATGGTTCCCCTGTTATGGTCTCGCCGAATCGACGCTTTATGTGTGCGGAGTCAAAGGCATAACGCTGGCGCCAGGCGCTACAGGCGATGAGCCCTATGTCTGCATCGGCACGCCTGATGACACAGAAAACAATGGTGGTTCAGACATCAGAGTTGTTGATCCGGTTTTGTTAAAGTCGTGTCCGGAGGGATGTGTGGGTGAGATATGGATCGGGTCTGCGTCCGTTTCTCCCGGCTATTATCATCAGTCAATCCTATCCAGACGCCTTTTTAATCTGATGCTTGATGGGTCTGGTGCTGTCTTTCGCACAGGCGATCTCGGATTCATCCAGGATCGCCGCTTGTACTTTACGGGTCGCCTTAAGAATGTCATTAAAGTCCGCGGACGCAGTTTGCATGCCGAGGATATCGAATCTTTGCTGCAACTGGAGACCGTTGATACAGGATTACAGCGCTGTGTTGCCGTAGGCATTCAGATCGACGATGTCGACTCCTTTGTCATACTGGCAGAGCATCGCAGCAGGAGGTTGGTACTGCCCTTGGAGGGAGCGGCGCAACTTGAACGGCAACTGAAAAATCTGGTGTGTGATACCTTCGGTGTCATTCCGCATGAAGTGCTGATTCTGCCTGCTGCCAGCCTGCCATTGACCACGAGTGGAAAACCGGTGCGCTCCCGATGTCTTGATCTTTACACTGACTACAGAAAAGTGGGTCATTCTGGAATTAAGAGTTTACCTTGCGCGCAGGGTTACAGTCGGAAGGAGGCCAGCGCACATGTCTGATGTTTTTTCAGAATACGCCAGCGGCAAGCGCGCAAAGGTGTTTAACAAACTGTGTTGTTTTATCCAGACGATACCCGGCGGTGATGCTGATCTTGAGCTTGGTGAACATACCTTGATTGCTGATCTGGCATTGGACTCCTTGCGGTTGGTTGAGCTCATCTTCGAGTTGGAGCGCTGTTTTGATACGGAGGCTGACGAAGGTCTGATGGTGCAGGCGAGGACTCTGGGAGATGTGGTGTCACTCTTTGTAGAGGAGTGCCAGACAAGTGACTGATGTTATCGGGAACACCGGAAATTTGCCTGCGGACAATGACACGCTCGCGCAGGTGAGACAGCTGGAGGCCTTGTTGAATAATCGCCTTGAGCCATGGAGCTTCAGCCTGTTGATGTCGCTGCCCGAGACCTTCAGCAGCTTCCGGTTAATCAATGGCGAACTGGGCTTCAGGGTCAGCCTGCTGGCTAAAAACAAGCGTCTGCGCGTGGAACTTGAGGCTGCACTGACCGCCCTGGAGGAGGCGAGTCGTCTGTTACCCGATATTGGGCTGGCTGAGGCATTAACACTCCGTGTCAGAAATGCTGTGTGGTCGGTCATCGAGTCTGACGCGCCTTTGTTGTTGGTTCGTCCGGCTTTAAGGGTTCTTTCCCGTCTTCAGACAGGTCTGAGCTTGCATGCAGAAGGGGTGCGCGGCTATCACGATGTAAAAGCCGGCGCGCTGTCAGAAGTGTTGCAGGAGCCGCAACGGGAAACGGTAAAGTTAATACGTGAGCATCAGTATTACCTGTACTGGAACTATGCGCGCCGGCTGCGGCACCTGAGCAATTCATGCGCGAGTGATGCGCTGGTGCCAGACTTTTACTGGGCCGAGCGCGCCGACTACTCAGCGATGACAAGCGCCTGTAAGGACTCAAGGGTACTGGTCACGATTCAAATGGGGGACTTTTTTGGAGCCTTCAAGTGTATTGCGGAAGAAATGACGGAATCCCGGTCGGTAATGTCGTTGCGGCGTGAAGGCTAGACAGAATGCATAAAAAATCTTAATCAGCGTTTGGCCAACGATCATCAGGTGTTGATGCATGGCAAAGATAATCCGGTTCATATCGTCAAGGCGCTCAGAGCAGGCGGCCAGACGCTGTCGGTTATGTTTGATCTGGGGGAGAATTTTGGCGAGACAACCGAGGTTGTGTTTTTTGGACACCGGGCCAGATTTGTGCGGGGGCCGGCACAGATGGCGATACTGGGACGTGCGCGGATCTATCCCTTTGTATGTTTCGAAGATGCAGGTAGTTACCGCATCAGTATGGAGCCATCTTTTTTTCCAAAGATTCAGGCCGGTGAAAGTCTGCAGGATGCAGTAACACGGGTGACTCAAACGCTGGTGAATCTGGCAGAACGTTGGATCCGCATGAATCCGGCGCAATGGAAATATCTGGACCGTTTGCCGATGTATCTGGTTCTGGATGAACGTGGCCCTTGTGCAGACGAAGGCGAGGGGACGCGTCATCAGCGGGGAGCGGGATTTGATGCGTGAAAATCTGTTCAGACGTGAAGTGCTGACAGTTCAGCATGACCATTTGTTCGGCGACCCGGTGTTTTATCAACCGTTGTCACTGCGGCTTTTATTGTTGTCGGCACTTGCCGTCCTGGGCGTGATAATCGGATTTGCTGCATCTGCACATATCAAACAGACAGAGAACGTGCGTGGATTCATTTTTGCTGCCAATGGCGAAGTAAAGGTATATGGCAATCGCAGTGGTGTCATTCAAAAGCTCCTTGTCACCAATGGTGATCTCGTGGAACAAGGCCAGACCCTGGCCGTTGTCATTGAACCGGGATACGAGCAATCCGGTGAAACCGCGAACCATACGGTTGTGCTGTATCTGGAGCAGCAGATTGCACAGATTGAGGATCGCCTGTTGTTATCCGCACAAAGGCAACAGCTAACGATAGAGCAATCGCAACGGCGCGAGACCGCCTTGCGCGAGGAGCTGTTGATTCGCGCCGATGAAGACAACCTGTCCTTGCAGCAGTTGCAAATGGCAAACGAGGAATATGAGCGACTGGAACAGTTACGTGCACGTGGAGCTATCTCCGACAGTGAACTGACGCAAGGGAAGTCCTCACTGGTTTCCCTGAGAAAATCGTTGTATGGCACGCAAATGGCGATACAGAACACCCGGAGAATGCTGCAAGACATCAGCCAGGATCTGGCTCTGGAGCAGAGTCGTTTAAAAGACGAGCAGATTGCACTGCGCATCAACCTGTCGCAGTTACATCAGCGTAAAGAGGAAGCGCAGTATCAGCAGCACTTTGCAATCACTGCGCCGGTGGCAGGTCGTATCAATAATCTGCTGCTGGCCGATGGTGATCAGCTGGACCCGCGTCGCCCGTTGGTCAGTATTGTGGCGGACGATCCGTCTTACGAGGCTCAGCTATTTGTGCCGTCCCGTGCCTTGGGTAAGTTGTCAGAAGGGCAGGCAGTACTGCTGAATTATGATGCTTATCCCTATTTCCAATACGGTAGATTTGAGGCGGTCATCAGTTCGATTGGCACCTCAGCGCTCGATCCACGCGAGCACCTGATTCCACTGGATGTCAACGAGCCTGTGTATTTGATCAAGGCAGCGTTATCGGTTGAATCAACCAGGCTGCGTCTGAGATCCGGAATGCAATTCAGTGCCCAGCTGGTAACCGGGCAGCGCACGATTCTGCAGGGTATCTTTCAACCGCTGACAGCGCTCGCCGGCAGGTTGTGATGAGAGCGCTGTTTCAGTCGCGATCAGCAATGCCTTGCATACTGCAGTCGGAGCGTGCTGAGTGCGGGCTTGCCTGTCTGGCGATGATCTCATCGCACTTTGGCAAAAAAATCGATCTGAACAGTTTGCGCCGAGAACATGCCGTCTCTGGCAGGGGGGCAAATCTGGCGGATCTTCTGGGTATCGCCGAGGCGCTGGCGTTGAGTACGCGGGCATTGAAACTGGAACTTGAGGACATCAAGTCCTTGCAGTTGCCTGCAGTTCTACACTGGGACACGACACATTTTGTGGTGCTGACGCGGATATCAAAACGCGGGTTAACAATTAACGACCCCGCAGTCGGAGAGAGGACCTATGGTCATGGTGAGGCAAGTCGGCACTTTACCGGCATTGCCGTTGAGTTTACGCCTGCCACCGGGTTTGTTTTGGAGACGCGGATTCTTCGATCAAAACTGACAGATCTGTTTGTCAGATATCCGGGTTTTACCTCGTCGGTTGTTCAGCTGCTGGTGCTGTCTGTGTGTCTGCAGATGGTGTCTGTTGGCAGTGCATTTTTTATGCAAACGGTGATTGATGAGAGTTTGACTAAACAAGATGCGGATATCTTGAAAATTCTGGCAAGTGGGTTGTTGTTGCTGGCGCTGACCGGTGTGGTCATGACATTTGCACGCTCGCAGAGTCAGTAGTATTTCTCCAATCAGCTTGGATTTCAGATGGTGGGCAATGTGTTTACGCACATGATGAGTCTGTCGGCAGATTTTTTTGAGAGACGCCATGTGGGTGATCTGGTGTCACGGTTTGGATCTGTCAGGGAGATCCGCAGAATCATCAGCGAGGATCTGATCACGGTGGTGCTTGATGGTGTGTTTGCGATTGTCACGCTGCTGGTGATGTTCTATTTCAGCCCGCTGCTGGCCTCAGTGGTGTTTGGTTTTGTTGTGCTGGTTTCAATGTTAAAGGTGCTGGCAATACCCTTCATTCAGTCGTTGCAGGAACAATTAATTGTTGCGGAGGCAAAAACCAGCACCGGCCTGATGGAAAATATGCGCGCGATTCAGGTGATCAAATTTTATTGTCGGGAACTGCCGCGTGTCCTGATGTGGCGTAACTCATATGCAGAGCAGATCAATCATCAGGTTCATCTTTCACGATTTACCATCAAGCTTGAACTGGTGTTTGGTGCACTGTTTGCCATTGAGAATGTGTTGGTTGTGTATCTGGCAGCCACGCAGGTACTCAACGGGGCTATCACACTGGGTTTCCTGACGGCTTTTATCGCCTTGAAGGGCAATTTCTCCACGGCCATACGCTCGTTTATCGACAAGTTGGTGCAGATACGTCTTGTCAGGCTGCAATTGGAGCGGGTTTCCGATATCACCTGCACTGAAAAAGAATTCAGTACCCTTCACTTGCCGGTTATCCGCACTCCTGTGTCTGGCAAACTGGCGTTGGAAAATGTGTCGTACAGTTATCCGGGCAGCAGCGCGCCAGTTCTGCAGCACATAAATATTGTGCTGGAACCTGGCGAAATTCTCGCGCTCACGGGCCCATCGGGTGCGGGAAAATCGACCCTGCTCAAAATCATGGCTGGTTTGCTGCGGCCTGATCAAGGCGTTGTCAAACTGGATGGCCGGGATATTCGCGACTCCGGTATTCGCAACTACCGTGACTTGTGTGCACGGGTATTACAAACCGATCAGTTATTGTCTGGCTCTATCCTCGACAACATCACGCTGTATGATCAGCAACCTGATCTGATGCGCGTGCAACACGCTGCCAAACAGGCACAAATACATGATCTGATAGTGTCGCTACCGATGGACTACAACAGCATGATTGGCGATATGGGGTCGATGTTGTCTGCAGGTCAGGCACAACGTATTTTGCTCGCCAGGGCGTTTTACAAACAGGCAAAGATACTGTTTCTGGATGAAGCCACAGCCAATCTTGACGTCGAAACCGAGCAGGCGGTAATCGCATCACTGCGTTCATTAAAAACCAGCATTGTGCTGATCAGTCACCGGCCGGAGATTTGTAATCTGGCCAGTAAAGAACTGCGATTGGACAGGGATTGTGGCAGCAGGTTTGTCACAGGGATGGAGTCATGACTGTAATTATGGTTCTGGCTTCTTTATGTAGTAGTTAATAGGAGATGTCGATATGCGTGAATTAAATGAAAATGAAATTGTTCAGATCAGCGGTGGTGCTGTGCCGCTTGCAGTGGTTGCGGTGAAATTGGTCACGTGGGCGGTGGCGACGGTTGGCGGTGCTGCCGTTGGTTATTATGTTCACGAATTTGTTTCTAACTCGTAAATTGGGGTAAGTATTGTGATAGAACTAAGCAAAGCGGAGATCGAAAGTGTTTCAGGAGGTAACCCAGTACTTGTCATGGCGGCATACGTAGCTATTCGATACGCATCAGTAAGAATTGGAGGCGCCTTGGCCACAGCCGCGTTAGGTGGTGCGACAACGGGTTATCTGGCAGGAGATAGCTGATGAGGTTCAAGCCGCTGAGTTCTTTGTTCAGCGGCTTTTTCCTTAACTTTGGTAAGTCGACGTCGGGAGACTAAACAATGATGAAAGATGTGAAAAGAAGTTGCCACCGTTGCGACACAAAGCTATCTGTTGTTCAACGAGTTCTTGCGATATACGACTGGTCAATTCAATGCAAAAAATGTGGACACTTGATGGAAACTTCTTTCATCGTGCTGTTCGCAAATATGTTGATCTCGCAGTTTTTAGCTCTATTGGTAGTGAGTTCGATGCTTCCTGAGCGTAATTTAAATTTTTTCATTCTCACTGAAATTTGGGCATTGTTTATATTCTTACCAGTTATCTCCATTTTTAGTTTTGGTGTAGTCAGGCACTGAATGAATGAGTATTTGTTAAACGCATTGATCAACGGTGTTCTTGTGCCATTCATGGGCATAGTTTTGATTCCGCGTGCGTTACGTGAGCCGGAAACAGGAAGATATATAGGCTTCAATAACCCTAGGCTATTGCATTATGATTTGATAATGGCGTGCATGAACATGCTAATCCTTTTCCCCCGCTTCGGAGCTAGCCTTGAGACGATTTATAGACTTGCCTTTTGCACTGCATTGCCATTTATTGTAAGTCTTGTTCTGGTTAAAATTTACGACCTTTTTTGGTTTAAACATTGATCATCAAGTACGTAGAACCGATCAAAAATTTTGAGTGTGATCTTTTTAAAATATCAGACTTTAAGTATTTTTATTCCGGGATAATATCCAGATGAAAATAACAAATACAAAAACCCCACAATAAAATCAGCCTACTGGCCCACACTGAAAACCCCGTCCAAAGGCCCCCATGGGCCTTCAATTTCCTCGTAACACGATTCCTTGCCCAGACTCAGCAAGGCAAAGGCAGCAATCAGGACAAACGAAATCGGTAACATGGAGTTAATCCGCTTTATGCTAGAATTCAGGCCGATTTTGTCACTGTACCAACCAGACCTGTTTCCATCAAAAGACGGGTAAGCCGGGAAGCCATCACATGACTGTCATTAAACAAGACGACCTTATCCAGAGTGTAGCCGATGCGCTGCAGTATATCTCCTATTACCATCCACTGGATTTTATCCAGGCGGTTAACGAAGCCTACGAGCGCGAGCAATCGCAGGCAGCCAAAGACGCCATGGCGCAGATTCTGATCAACTCGCGCCTGTGTGCGGAAGGTCAGCGGCCGATCTGTCAGGATACCGGTATCGTCACGGTGTTTATGAAGATAGGCATGAACGTGCAGTGGGATGCCAGCATGAGTGTGACCGACATGGTCAACGAGGGTGTGCGCCGTGCCTACCTGCATCCGGACAACGTGCTGCGCGCCTCCATTCTGGCTGACCCGGCTGGTGCCCGCAAAAATACCAAAGACAACACCCCGGCTGTCATTCACATGGAAGTGGTGGCCGGTGATAGCGTTGACATCACCGTCGCAGCCAAAGGCGGCGGGTCGGAGAACAAAGCCAAACTGGTCATGCTCAACCCCAGCGACAGTATTGTGGACTGGGTTGTGAAGACCTTGCCGACCATGGGTGCCGGCTGGTGTCCACCCGGCATGTTGGGTATTGGTATCGGTGGCACTGCTGAAAAAGCGGCGGTGCTGGCCAAGGAAGCCCTGATGGACCCCATTGATATCCATGAGCTGCGCGCACGCGGTCCGCAGAACCGGATTGAAGAGCTGCGGCTGGAGGTTATGGACAAGGTTAACGCGCTGGGTATCGGCGCGCAGGGTCTCGGAGGACTGACCACAGTACTGGACGTCAAAATCAAAGATTTCCCGACACACGCAGCGTCATTGCCGGTCGCTATGATCCCTAATTGTGCGGCAACCCGGCATGCACATTTTGTGCTCGATGGCTCGGGTCCGGCGCATCTGACGCCGCCAAAACTGGAAGATTGGCCGCAGATTACCTGGGACGCCGGCCCCACATCGCGGCGGGTGAATCTTGATACGGTAACGCCTGAAGAAGTTGCAACCTGGAAGCCCGGCGAGACCTTGCTGCTCAATGGCACCATGCTCACTGGCCGTGACGCGGCTCATAAACGTATGGTTGAAATGTTTGCGCGCGGTGAATCATTGCCTGAAGGCGTTGATTTGAAAGGCAAGTTTATTTATTACGTGGGTCCGGTTGATGCCGTGCGTGACGAAGTGATCGGACCGGCAGGCCCCACCACTGCAACGCGTATGGACAAGTTTACCGAGACCATTCTGGCTAAAACCGGCTTGCTGGGGATGATTGGTAAAGCCGAGCGCGGGCAGGCAGGCATTGATGCCATCCAGAAACACAAAGCGGTGTATCTGATGGCGGTGGGTGGCGCAGCCTACCTGGTGTCCAAAGCAATCCGCGAAGCTAAAATTGTGGCCTTCCACGATCTGGGTATGGAGGCCATCCACGAGTTTGTGGTGGAAGATATGCCGGTGACGGTGGCGGTGGATGTTAACGGCACGTCAGTGCATCGCACCGGGCCGGCAGAGTGGCAGGCAAAAATTGCGGCGGCGCAGCCGATTACCGTGAAGTAATAACGCTGCAGACCGTGCGATGCTGCCAGGTGGTGACACTCCCGGTCAGGTGAAAAAAGTTATGAAATCAAACGCAAAAGGTTGGCGGCGCTGGATTGCCGCCACACGTTACTCGTGGCAGGGAATCAAGGCCGGCTGGAAATCAGAAGCGGCAATCCGTCAGGAGATTGTTGCCATGGCAATTTTGTTGCCGGTGGCCCTGCTGGTTGATGTTACACCAGCAGAGCGCGCGCTTCTGTTACTCAGTCTGACTCTGGTGTTGATTGTGGAGCTATTAAACACCGGCATAGAAACAGTGGTTGATCGTTTGAGCGAGGAGTTCCACGAACTCAGTGGCAAGGCTAAAGATCTGGGCTCTGCGGCAGTATTGCTGTCGCTGCTGACTGCCACCGCCGTCTGGCTGTTGATTGTGCCCGCCAGTCTCTTTTGACTGTTGCCGTGAACCGCAGTAAGTGTGTGCGACGGAAAAAATCGCAGGTCGCGTATAAATTCCCGAACTTACTTTCTTATGGAGTTACAAACATGGCTACACGTCATCATCTCAAAAAAATGATCAGTCTGAGTCTGGCAGTCGCGATGGCCATGCCTTTGCTGGCAATGGCTCAGCAGGCTGGGCAGGGTCAAGCCGGGGCCCATCACCATGCGCAAACACAAGGACAACGCGCGCAAGTCCAGCGGCAAGGGCAGGGTCCAGGCGTTGGCCAGGTTCAGCGCCAAGGACAACAAGGGCTGGGTCAAGGTCAGAGCCAAGGCCAAGGCCAAGGCCAAGGACAGCCTCATGGTCAACGACAGGGCCAGGGCCCAGGTGATGACCAGCGCCGCTTGCAGATGTTCAGCAATCTCGACACCAATGGCGATGGTGCACTGAACTTTAGCGAGTTCTCTGCCCTACCTCGACCAGAAAACCGCCCGGAAGGTGCGAATGCCGATGAAGCTAATGAGCAGCGATTTACGCGCATGGACAGTGATGGCAATGGTTTGTTGTCACCGGATGAACTCCAGCAAGGGCAGCGTCGTGGCAATGGCGGCGGGATGCGCCCCCAGGGCCAGGGTCAGGGTCAAGGCCTGGGCGAAATGCGCCAACGCATGGAGAACATGACACCCGAGCAGCGTGAACAGATGCGCGAAAGAATGCAGCAAATGACACCCGAGCAACGCCAGCAGATGATGCAGCGCCGCCAGGGCGAGAATGCAGCACCGGCAGCACCCACGTCGAATTAACCCGCAGGGATTTCCAGAGGCCATCGACAGTCGGCACATGTTAACGGACGAGCAGGTCATGACAGCCATCGCCGACGGTGATCAGCGTGTATACGCGGATACCGTTCGGCAGCATGGTCGCGCAATCGGGTTCTACGCGTTCAGGATGCTGGGCAGTCAGGACAGCGCCGAAGACATCGCACAGGAGACTTTCCTGCGCTTGTGGACACATGCAGATCGCTGGCAGTCGGACAAAGCCAGCCTGTCGACCTGGCTGCACAGAATTGCGCACAATTTGTGCATTGATATGATGCGCAAGAACACGTCGTCTCCAACCGACGAGTATGAGGATGACATTGCTGATCAGCGTCTGACTGCTGAACAGCAACAGGAACGTGACGAGCGCAGTGAGCGGCTGCAGTTAGCACTGATGTTGTTACCAGAGCGCCAGCGCAGCGCTTTGGTACTGACGCACTATCAGGGCCTAGGTAATCAGGCAGTTGCCAGCATCATGGAATTATCTGTCGACGCACTGGAGTCTTTGTTAGCCAGGTCCCGCCGGGCACTGCGCAGCGCCCTCGCGGACTTGCAGGAGCCCGGGTTTGACAGACAACAATCGACGCATTCAAGTAAAGACAAACAGGCCGGTCAATCGGGACCGGGGGAGCAGACATGACAATTTCCCTGCAACGGTTTGAGCAACTGCTGGATGCCTATGGTGCCCGCCCTGAACGTTGGCCGGATCATGAGCGCGCTGCAGCCATGCAGCTGCTGGAGCAATCCGCACAGGCGGCACATTTGTGGCACAGTGCACAGTGGCTTGATCAGCAACTTGATCAGCTGCCTGCCCCTGATTTTAGACAGCTTGATGCAAGGTTGTTGGCAGCACCTCTGCCTGCGCGCCACAGAAAACTGACAGACCGCCTTCTGGAATGGCTGGTACCTTTGCAAGCCCGTACTGCAGCAGTGTTCTGGCGGCCGGCGGCCCTCGCCTGTGTGCCTCTGTTGCTGGGTCTGGCTGTGGGTAACCAGCTGGATGTCTTTTCAGATGTGTACACTGCGGACTTGTACAGTGTTGATATGGAAGAAACCGAGCTGGAGCTGATCTCGCTGGCCGACTATTCGGAGAGTTTGCAATGAGTCTGACGCGAAAAAATGGGTTGCTTTGGATTGTGCTGGTTTCCCTCAGCATCAATCTGTTTTTTGTCGGGACGCTGGCGGCGCGCTTTTTCGACAGACCTGATTCTTCGGCCGCACCGGTCAGTATGCGTTGGTTGATGCGGGATATGGAACCGCAGGCCAGAGATTTACTGCTGCCTCAGATACGTTCACAGAATGAAGAATTGCGACCGCTGAGAATGCAGATGTTCCGCGCACAGCGTGAAGTCAATCTGTTGCTGGCTGCGGATCCGGTCGATCAGACTGCCGTACTGGAGGCCTTTGGTCGCCTGCGGGAAGCGAATTTGTTGTACCAAGAGTTATCACATCAACAACTGACCAGTATTTTTGCGCAGTTGACCCCGGAGCAGCGTCAGCGGGCACTCAGATTTATGTCGGAACGCAGGAATCCAGCCGAGGGTGGCGGGCGCCCGGGTCCAGGTCCAGCTTCGGGTCCGGGTCCGGGTCCGGGTCCGGGCCCAGGTCCAAGTTTCTAGTCATTGTTGTTGATGAGCATATCCGCATACGGCGTATCAACCGGCAATTGAACGGGCCGCAAATAGCCGGGAATGCGTATACTGCTGCGATCGATAGTCAGTGACGCACCGTCCAGCACCTGATGGTCAAAGCGATAATCCGGTGGCGCAACGCCTCGTTGTGCCTGTTCATCGTAGGCTCGCGTTGACTGCTGAACCTGCTCTTGTTTTTGCTGCCAGTGTTTCCAGGCATTTTCACCGTGGCGGCGTCTGAGCATTTTTTCTGTGACATGTGGCGCCAGGATCGAGGCGCTGGCATTATTGCCGCCAAAACCTTTGGCGTTGAGTATCACCGCGTCCATACCAGTGCTCCCCACTTCCCGATGCTGTAGCAGGAAATCCAGATTGTGCTGATGAACGTCATGCGCAATCGCTTCAGTGCTCGCAATGCCGGGAATGATGCCGTAACGCCACACGCCCAGACTGTTGACCAGCTGATCAGCAGACGCTGATGCCAATGAGTGCCCGAGATAACTTTTTATGGCGGTGACAGGCCACTGCTTTATTCCAAAAGTACCTGCAAGCGTGCTGAAGATATGCGACTCAGTGACCCGGTTCTGCGGCGTACCCGTGCCGTGCGCGTGCACATAAGAGCGAGTCTGCAGGCCCTGTTCACCGATCACCGCTGCAGTGGCCGCCATTGCCTTGGCCATGGTGATGTAGTTTCCCGCCCCCGGGCTGGAAATGGACTTTTTAAAACCATCGGCATTCACAAAGACATCGTTGACGGAACCGTAGAGATTGGCGCCCAATTCCAAGGCCAGTGTGTCGTCACACAGCACCACAAACTGAGCGGATTCGCCCAGTGTAAAACCTGCATTAATGCCAAAGGGACGGCAGGCACGGCGATAGTCCGGTGTTGTCAGGTGTTTGTCTCTATCGAGTGCCAGCAAGGCCTCATCATCAGCCAGAGCGCCCATGGTGGCGTAGCCATCGATGATTTCTGGTGTCAGCGGTGCTTCGGATGTGCCAACAATCACCACGCGGTGAGTGCCGCTGCGAATGTCGCGTATACCCTGCCGCAAATTGTAAAGGAAGGTGGCACAGGCTGCGGCATTGGTGCCCGTTGTACCCAGATTGCCGAGCAGGTAGGCATTTATAAAGTCGGCCGGCATTTCCGCAAAGCCCAGTGCCAGTTGTTTTGAGGACACTTTTTTGCCGAGCAGCCGCGCCTGCAGCAGTCCGCCGTTGCCGTCATAATCCATCTGACTCATGCTGCTGCCGGCATACACGCTGATCTGGTCGGCGGGTACTGATTCCAACACTGTTTCCCAGGCAATACCCAGAGACTGCAGGGCATCGCTTGCGCCAAACACGGTCAGCTGGAGTCCGCGCGGGTGATGTCGTGATGCATACAATACCCGTGGATCAAAACCGCTGGGTAACTGGCCGGCGGTGTTCACGGCTGACTTGCGCCAGTTCTCGGTCAGAACTTCCATGCTGGTCGGAATTTCTACATGCAAATGACCGGGCTCTGCTTCACTGATCAGCCAGCCCAGCGGGATATGATCGGGCAAATGCTGGCGCTTGATGGTAAAGCTGACGGGTTGGTCATCACCAGCCAGCAAGGTGGCGCGTTTGTGGTACAACAATCGCTCAGGATCAAACAAGTTGTTTTCCAGCTTGCGGATCAGGGTGCCGGCCTTCAAAACAGGATCAAGTTGCTGCAGTGCGTTGTGCAGATCCACCGTGTTTCCAGCTGGATTCTTCCAGTGTCCCTGCTCATAGGCAAGCAAGCCCATCAGTGTCGCCAGACTGGCCCGCGTCTGCATGGCGTCAGCGGCAGGCAGGCGGTCAATAACCAGTCGTCGGTAGCCATGATGAGCCGAGCTGCGCCCGGCAGGGTTGATACCCCCAAAACCAATGATGACGGGTAATGCAGACATACGTGCTCTCCGGGTTAGGTGTTACGACGGCCTGACAAGCGCATGTGTGTGATGGCGTTTGTCAGCGAAGGCGCTACTATAGCGAGGACAAGGTGAAGCAAATAAGTCTTGATGGTCATTTGATATGGTAATAAAGACAGAAAATGAGTTGCTGGCGGCATTCAACACCCCGTACAACACACGGATTGCTGAGTTGCATGCCAGTCTGGGTATTCCACCCGGTTATGCACAACGTTCAGGTTTACCGTTGCAGTTTGAACCGGATGAGTTGGTGGATGCCGGTAAGGACATGTTTGACCGCGATCAGAAACTCACCGCGCCGGCACTGGCTGCCTGGCATGCAATGCAGCGCTCGGCAGCGCAGCAGGGTGTCACTTTGCTGCTGGTATCGGCCTATCGCAGTGTCGACTACCAGGCCCAACTGATCCGCAAAAAACTCGATTCCGGCCGGACGCTGGAGGATGTCATGCAGTTTAATGCGGCCCCCGGATTCAGCGAACATCATACGGGCCGCGCGATCGATATCGCTTGCCCGGATGCTGAGCCTCTGCAAGAGATTTTCGAAAATACCAATGCATTCAAATGGTTGAGTGCTCATGCGGGGAGCTTTGGATTCGTGATGACCTATCCGCGTAACCACCGGCACGCCATCAGTTATGAGCCCTGGCACTGGTGTTTTCATCTGGATCAATAAAATGAAATATCAGGCGGATGTCCCTTAGACAAACTGAAAACAATGGAGTAGGCTTAAATCCACGCTAGACGCTAGACACACGGAGAACGTGACGCATGAGATGGAGTAAGGTAACGGGCAATCGGTCTTTAACCGCGGGTTTGTTAAAACGCTGGTGGATCAGGTTGCAGCCACACCTTGTGAATACCTGCGACTCTGTGACTTTGCGCCCTGGCTTCTCTGCACGTTTTTTTGCGTCATTGTTGATGGCTGCTCTGCTGGCTCCTGCAAGTTTTGCCAACACCACACCCGCCGACGCCAATTTTCAACCTTGGTTACAAGCCTTGATCGAGGAAGCCCGGGCATCGGGCATTTCTGAATCCATCATTGAGCAGGCGCTGGTGCCGGTGACACCTATCCCGCAAGTGATCAGTAACGATCGCAACCAGGCCGAATTTGTCGAAACACTGGCCATGTATCTGGAGAAGCGTGTTACCGACTGGCGCATCAACACCGGTCGCAACCGGTTAGCCCAGCACGCGGCGTTGCTGGATGAGGTGGGCGAGCGTTATGGCGTATCTCCGCGTGTCATTGTGGCAATCTGGGGTATCGAAACCAACTACGGCAGTTTCACCGGTGGTACTGACGTGATCCGTGCATTGGTGACGCTGGCCTATGATCCGCGCCGCGCCGCGTACTTCCGTGCAGAACTGCTGGCAGCGTTGCATATTCTGAAGGAAGGTCATATCACTCATCCGGACATGAAGGGCTCGTGGGCGGGCGCCATGGGGCAGAGTCAGTTTATGCCCAGCAGCTTCCGCGACTTTGCTGTGGATTTTGATGGTGATGGGCGCCGTGATATCTGGACCACCGAGGCCGATGTGTTTGCGTCGATCGCCAACTATCTGGCGGCTGCCGGTTGGCGTAAAGGTGAGCGCTGGGGCCGCGAAGTAGCGATTCCTGCCGACTATCACCAGCGGGCCGCGCAGTGGCAACAGGGCGAGGTTGCGCATACCTGCAGTGTGCTGCGCCGCCACACCGTGCAGTTGCCGGTCAGTGACTGGCAGATGGCGGGTGTGCGTCAGGCGGACGGCCAGGAATTGCCAGCCGCCGACATCCCTGCCTCCATCGTGTTTCCCGATGGCCCGGATGGCAAAGCCTTTTTGACCTACCCCAATTTCAGGGCAATCCTGCGCTACAACTGCGCTAACAACTACGCACTGGCAGTGGCGACACTGGCGGACAGTTTTTAATCACAATTTTTCAGTTCCACATGGAGCAGGGAGGGTAGCCGAAGTTGACAGAGTAAACACATCGAAAAATGATCAGCGTTAATCAGGAGACAATTGATTATGTCCAATGAATTTCAAGTAGTGTTTCATAATATCGATACATCCGACGCCGTAAACGACAGCGTGCAGAAACGCATCGAGAAGTTACGTCGTTTCAGCAATGGCATCATCGGCGGTCGGGTTGTTCTGGATTCACCACATAATAATCATCACAAAGGCAAAGTCTATTCCGTCGCTATCGAGATACACACGGCGGGCAAACCTGTTGTTGTCACCCAGGAGCAGCATGACAACCATGCGCACGAAGATTTATATGTTGCCATCCGCGATGCGTTTAATGCCGCGGAGCGACAATTAAAGTCTGTCGATAAAAAGCACCGTAAAGAAGCTGTTCACAAAAATCCGGATGCTGTCGATGACGACCTTAATGATGTCGTCGATGACGAGTTACCTGAATATACCAGCGCGACAGGTTAAACCGGCTTGCCCGCAAGACAACTGCACACCGGGTGCCCGTCCAGCGATGGGCTCCTTTTGCAACTCTGTACAATACCAATCCCGTTCAACGCCCACCTTGATCAACACCGCAGGGAGTTTACTCAGCCATGTCTGCCACCGAGCAACTAACCGACTATCAGCAACTGGAACTTGAGGCTGCTGCCTTTCGCCAATTGTTAAAACATCTGGACGAAAACAAACGGGTGCAAAACATCGATCTGATGAATCTGGCCGGATTCTGCCGTAACTGTCTGGCCAAATGGTATGCCGCTGCCGCGGACGAGCGTGGCCTTGAGATAGGTTACGAAGATGCCAGAGCGCGCGTGTACGGGATGCCCTATGCCGAGTGGAAAGCGAAATATCAGACGCCCTGATGCAATCAGCTTCTGCTTTGTCAGGATGCCGGGTTAGCCACGTTGAACATCTTGGTGCGCACCAGTCGTCGATAAGCGTTGGGTGTCACACTAAGTTGTCGCTGAAATAGCCCGGTAAAGTAACTGACATCGTGGTAACCCACGGCAAATGCAACTTCTGCAATACTCAGGTTGCTGTGCTTTAACAGCTCACGCGCCTGATTGAGTCGCACCTCCTGCAGATATTCCACCGGCGTTTGATTGGCAGCCTGCCTGAAACGCCGGTTGAAGGACCTGACATTTAAGCTGAACTGAGCCGACAGCGCCTGCATGCTGATGTCGCGCTGATAGTTTTGTTGCAGCCACTCCTGGATTTTAATGATCAGTTCATCGTGATGACTGTCCTGCGGGTCTGCAGCCAGCAGGAGAGATTCATACGAACGTTTTATCTCGTGCATGAAGTGCCGCGCGACTTCATCCGCCACGGCGCTGCTGAAAAGTTGCTCCACAAAATGCAACATCACATCGCGTACTGCGTTCACACTGCCTGTGCAATACAGTCGGTCTTTGTGCGTGATAAATTTTTTGCGTTCCAGTTTGATGGTCGGGTAGTGCGCTGCAAAGTCATCGAAGTAGCGCCAGTGTGTGGTGGCTGGCCGTTGGTCCAGCAAACCGGCCTCTGCCAGAAAATAGCTGCCAGTGCCGACGCTGCAGATAGCAGCACCGCCGGCATATTGCCGGCGCAGCCAATCCGCCGCTTCCGGAAACAACCGCACAGCCGCGCGCGGGTTGCCCCACAGAGCCGGGATAAACACCATCGTATTTTGTGTGTGGTCAGACAGATCGGCGGTGGGTTGCAGCAACAGGCCTCCGCTCATGGACAGCAGTGTGGACGCATCGCGTGCCACGGTTTTTAATTCAAGATCGGGTTGGCGTAGATGGTGCCTTAGACGGTGAATAGTATCCGCAGCGCTGATCATCTCCAGCGGAATCGCGACGCTGGAGGCCAGTGCTTGCGGGCAGACGAGGATGCTGATGCGTTTCATGGTGTCATGGTATACCGGATCCGGGCAGGTGGAGAAGTTCTGTGGGATACTGTGCCACAGAGGTGAGCGATGAGAAAAAACCTGATTACCAAAGCCGGCATGCTGCGCTTGAAAGATGAACTGAACCAACTGTGGCGGGTAGAGCGACCTGAGGTCACCAAGAAGGTGTCATGGGCTGCCAGTCTGGGCGATCGCAGTGAAAATGCCGATTATCAGTACAACAAAAAACGCCTGCGCGAGATTGATCGCCGGGTGCGTTATCTGAGCAAGCGCGTTGAAGAGCTGCAGGTGGTGGAAGTATTGCCTGACAACACGGACAAGATTTTTTTTGGTGCGTTTGTAGAAGTGGAAAATGAAAACGGTGATGTGCACAGTTTTCAGATCGTGGGTTATGACGAGATATTTGATCGCAAGGATGCCATCTCCGTCGACAGCCCGATGGCCATGGCCTTGTTGCAGAAAGAAGAAGGTGACGAAGTGATTGTCAGAACGCCGGAAGGCAAAGTTGTGTGGTACGTGAGCAAGATTTCCTACCTTTCGCCGCAGGCAGTGAGTTAAGTCACTGCCCCGGTAACATGGTGATCAGCCGTTACGACGCGCAAAGTCCGCCATAAAGTCCGCCAGGGTCTGGCATCCTGCAACCGGCATGGCGTTGTAAATCGAGGCGCGCATGCCGCCTACCACCCGGTGACCTTTTAACGCATAGAGTCCGTGCCCTTGCGCTTCGTCGAGGAACTTCTTGTCCAGCTCGCTGTTGGCCAGCGTGAAGGTGATGTTCATTTGTGAGCGGTGAGCTTTCTGCGCGGCGCCGCGGTAAAAATCAGTACTGTTGTCGATGGCGTCATAAATGATCTTGGCTTTGTGCGCGTTGATTTTTTCCATCGCCGGCACACCGCCCTGATCCTTCAGCCAATGCAGCACCAGATTCATCATGTACACGGCAAAAGTGTTGATGGTGTTGGGCATGGAATGGTTCTTGGCGTAGGTATCGTAGTTGAGCAGATTGGGCGTTTGCGGCATGGCGTGGCCGATCAGATCTTTGCGGATGATGACCGCTGCCATGCCGGATGGGCCAAGGTTTTTCTGCAGGCCGGCAAATACCAGTCCAAACTTGTTGTAGTCGATGACCCGTGACATCAACTCAGAGGTCATGTCTGCCACCAGCGGGATATCGCCGGTATTGGGAAATTCATTCCAGCGGGTACCAAACAAGGTGTTGTTGCTGGTGATATGTACATAGGATGTATCTGCATCCAGTGTGGATACATCGTAGTCGGGGATATGATTGAAGTTGCTCGCTTCACTGCTGGCCACCGTGACCGCCTTTCCGTAACGCGCGGCTTCTTTGCGTGCCAGCACAGTCCAGTGCCCACTTTCGATAAAGGCGGCTTTGTGGGCGGGCTTTAATGGCATCAGGTTGAGCGGGATAGCGGCAAATTGCATCTGCGCGCTACCGTGCACATACAGAATGTCAAAATTTTCCGGTAAACCGGCCAGTTCTCGCAGCAGATTGTCGGTCTCGGTCAGCAAGGCTTCAAATTCGGCGCTGCGGTGACTGACTTCAATCACGGACATGCCAAGACCCTTCCAGTCCAGAAACTCTTCTTTGGCTTTTTCCAGCACAGGCAGCGGCAGCATGGCCGGGCCGGCTCCAAAATTAAAAATGCGGTTCATCGTCATATCCTTGCTAGCGGTTAGTTTAAAAATCAGGTTTCAAGTCGGGTTGGCAGTGTCCGTGACGCGCTGCTGACCTTGTAACAAGGCAGCCTTATAACAAGGTGGCCTTATAACAAGGTCACCTTGATCACATCGTCGGTGGCTGCAATTGCCTTTACCGCCTCTGGCGACGGCGTGCTGGCCAGATCAATCAGGTTGTAAGCGATGTCATCACGGCTTTTGTTGATCATGTCGACTACGTTTATGTTCTGCTCGGCAAGAATGGACAGGATTTTGCCCAACATACCGGGTACGTTTTTGTTGCTGATGGCCAGTCGTGTTCCCGCTGCGGCTCCTTGCACGCGGTCAAGCGTCAGGGCGGGGAAGTTCACGGAGTTGCGGATGTTACCATTCTCAAGGAAATCCTTCAGCTGATCGGCGGCCATGACGGCGCAGTTTTCCTCAGCTTCTTCAGTGCTGGCGCCGATGTGTGGCATGAGAATGACATCGTTGCGGCCAATCAGTTCATGGCGCGGGAAGTCGCTGATATACATGCGCAAGGCGCCGGCTTCGAGTCCGGTCACGATGGCGGCTGTGTCAACAATCTCATCGCGCGAAAAATTCAGCAGGCACAGGCCGGGTTTCATTGCGGCCACCATGTCAGCGTTAATCAGTCCGCGTGTACTGTCGAGTACCGGCAGATGCAGGCTGACATAATCAGAGTTAGCCAGCAGGGCACTAACATTCTCAATTTTTTGCACCTGATTCGGTAAACGCCAGGCGGCATCCACCGACAGTGCAGGGTCATAACCCAATACTTTCATGCCCAGATTGATCGCCATGCCGGCGACCAGTGACCCGATGGCGCCAAGCCCAATGATACCCAAGGTTTTGCCTGCCAGTTCATTGCCTGCAAAGCGCTTTTTCTCGGCCTCCAGCAGTTTGTTGAGTTCGGCGTGATCGGTGACAGCACTGAGCGTCTCTACATAACGAATGCCGGGGATGATGCCGCGTGATGCCAGCAGCATGCCGCTTAATACCAGCTCTTTGACGGCATTGGCATTGGCACCCGGTGCGTTGAACACCACAATGCCGCGGGCAGTGCAGTCAGGCACAGGGACATTGTTGACACCGGCGCCTGCGCGCGCAACGGCTTTGATGGTTTCGCCAAGATCCGCGGTGCCTAGTTTATGGCTGCGCAGCAGGATGGCATCAGCATCGGTAATCTGCGCGCCGACGGCGTAGCGGGTGCCCGGGAAACGCTGAAGTCCCAGATCGGCAATCTGATTAAACGTTCTTATTTTATACATGATGGCTGTGGTCGCTCTGTGATAGCACGCCCTGTTTTTTGCCTTGAGCTGTGCGATTTCTGAAAAGCGCCTTTTATAACGTGAAAGGCGACGAAAGGCCAGTTGCCAGTTGAGTCAAACCCGCTATCATGACGGCTCACTGGCTTGGCAGCCGAAATCATTGTGAGTAGATATGGAAGAATCCCGCTTCATTGCCGGTGTCCCGGTTGATGTCACCACCGGGCAGATTCAGGTGCAGCGGCTGTTGTGTCCCAACGCCGGTATGATGACCGGGCCCGGCACCAATACCTATCTGATCGGGAGTCGTGATCTTGCGCTGATTGATCCGGGGCCTGCGCTGCCGGTGCACACTGAGGCGATCATGCGCGCCTTGGCGGGAAGGTCGTTAAAGTGGATTTTTTTCACGCATACCCACGGGGACCACTCACCAGGCACACCCGCCTTGCAGGCTCTGACCGGTGCACAGTTGATCGGATTGGCGCCGCACGCCGATGCACTGTATCAGGATCGCAGTTTTAGGCCGGATCGGCTCTTTGTTCACGATGAGCAGATACCGTGTGATGGCTTCAGCATCCGGCTGCTGCATACACCCGGCCATGTCTCCAATCACCTGTGTTTTCTGCTGGAAGAAGATGGCATGTTGTTTACCGGCGATCATATTCTGCAGGGCACGACACCGGTCATACTGCCACCGGACGGCAATATGACAGACTACATGAATTCTCTGGAGTACCTGAGAACTCTGCCGCTACGATCGCTGGCACCAGGCCATGGTGAGGTCATGACTGAGCCGGAGCAAATGATCAGCACACTTGTCAGGCATCGCCAGCGGCGAGAACAAAAAATTGTCACCGCGTTGGCGACGCTGAAGTCCTGTGTCCTGGATGAGCTGGTGTTGCTGGCCTACGACGATGTGCCTGCGCATCTGATACCGTGGGCCAAAAAGACCATGCTCGCACATCTGTACAAACTCAACGATGAAGGCCGCGCTCGCATGATTGCTGCAGAACAGGCTTCTCAGGGTGGTCAGTCTGATGCGGAAACCATAATCTGGGAAGCGTTGTGACCGATACGCCCTGGTTTGTTTACATGATCCAGTGTGGTGATCAAAGTTACTACACAGGTATCGCCAAGGATGTAAAACGTCGCTTTGACGAGCACCAATCCCAGGGCCGGTTGTGCGCGCGTTACCTGCGTGGTCGTTTACCGCTCCAACTGGTTTATACCTTTGAAGTCACCGATCGTGTTGCCGCTTTGCAGCTGGAATACCGTATCAAACAGTTGCCGCGTTCGAAAAAAATCAGGCTTGTTACCGGCGATCTGCAGTTGGAGAACGCCGAACAGGAGCAGGCAAGTTGACTGTTAACAAGCTTCAGGACCATAAAATACCGGTAGGCATCAGCGCGTGTCTGCTTGGAGATGACGTACGTTTTAACTCAGGTCACAAGCTGCATTCGTACATCGAGCAGACATTGGGTGAGTACTTTGAGTATCGCAAGTTCTGTCCGGAAGTGGATATCGGTCTGGGCGTGCCCCGAAAATCTATCCGGCTGGTGCGTCACAACGATGACGTTATCTGTGTCGATAGCGAAAACTATCAGCTGGATTACACACAACGACTGCGTGACAGTGCCGATGCGCAGATGCATTGGGTGGCCGGTTTATGTGCATACATCTTTAAACGCGATTCGCCCAGTTGCGGAATGGAGCGGGTAAAGATTTATCAGACCCGTGGCGAGGCCACCACCACCGCCAAAGATGGTGCCGGTATATTTGCCGAGCATGTGATGCAGGCGTTTCCTGCCTTGCCGGTGGAGGATGAGGGCCGTCTCGGTGATGCCGTGCTGCGAGAGAATTTCATGCAGCGTGTGTACGTCATGTACCGCTGGCGGCAGTTGATCGCGCGCGGCCTGACGGTTGGCACACTGACAGACTTTCATGCGCGTCATAAACTGATTCTGATGAGTCATTGTCAGAAAACCTACCGCGAGCAGGGACCGATACTGGCAGCGGCGCGCAAGGACAATGTGGCAGCGAGACCAGTACCTGCTGGCGTTGATGATGGCGCTGAAAAAGCGTGCCAGTCGTGGCGATCACGTGAACGTGCTGCAACACATTCAGGGTTACCTGCGTGATCACCTGCAAGCGGATGACAAAGCAGAGTTACGCGATGCATTCGAACAATACCATCAGGGCTACTTGCCATTGATTGTACCCATCACCTTGCTTAACCACTATTTCCGCCGCTATCCCGATGACTACATCAGCCGCTCCTGGTACATGCATCCCTACCCGGCGCAGATGAGTTTGCAGAATCACATTTGAGGCAGCCACGCAGGCACCTTCTGGGCTATAATGCCTGCCTTTTCACCGGACTGACTGGATTCGCACGCCCATGAGCGACATTTCCACCTACATGAATTCGCTGGGGGCGCAGGCTCGTGCGGCCTCGCGCGTCATGGCCGCCGCTACGACAGCGACCAAAAATACTGCTTTGCTAGCCATGATTGACGCCATTGAATCGGGTCGTACGCAGCTGGAAGCAGCTAACCAACGTGATCTGCAGGCGGGCCGTGACAAAGGACTGGATGCGGCGATGCTGGACAGGCTGGCGCTGACACCAGCACGCATCGACGGCATGATTGAAGGGCTGCGCCAAGTTGCTGCGCTGCAGGACCCGGTGGGGGAAGTCACCGATATGCGTTTTATGCCCAGTGGCATTCAGGTTGGCAAGATGCGGGTGCCTTTAGGGGTGGTGGGTATCATTTACGAGTCGCGCCCCAATGTCACCTGTGAAGCAGCCAGTCTGTGTCTGAAATCGGGAAATGCCACTGTTTTGCGCGGTGGTTCAGAGGCCATTCATTCCAATCAGGCGATCGCTGGTTTTATTCGTGCGGGCCTGGCCAAAGCGGGTTTACCCGAGCAGGCCGTGCAGGTGGTTGACATCACTGACAGAGCTGCCGTTGGTCTATTGATTACCATGCCGCAGTTTGTAGACGTGATTGTGCCCCGCGGTGGCAAAGGTCTTATTGAGCGTATCAGTGCTGAAGCGCGGGTTCCGGTGATCAAGCATCTGGATGGCAATTGCCACGTGTACATTGATGATGGCGCGGATCTGCAAAAGGCGGTCAGGGTAGCACTGAACGCCAAAACCCAGCGTTATGGCACCTGCAATACCATGGAAAGCCTGTTGGTGGCTGAGTCGGTTGCAGCTCAGGTACTGCCGTTGTTGGCGGCTGCCTATGCGCCGCACCATGTGGAACTGCGCGCCTGCGAAAAGTCTTTGCCGCTGTTACCCGGTGCAAAACCCGCGCAGGAACAGGACTGGTTTGAAGAATACCTGGCCCCGGTACTGGCGGTGAAAGTGGTTGCCGGACTGGATGAGGCGATAGCGCACATCAACAAGTACAGCTCAGCGCATACCGAATCCATCATTACTGAGGACTTCCGTCGCGCCCAACGCTTTCTGCGCGAAGTGGATTCCAGTTCAGTGATGGTGAATGCGTCGACCCGTTTTGCTGATGGATTTGAATATGGTCTGGGGGCCGAAATAGGCATCTCCACCGACAAGTTGCACGCGCGTGGTCCGGTTGGACTGGAAGGTCTGACTTCTCAAAAGTATATCGTGATCGGAGACGGCCACATCCGCACCTAAGGGTATCTGCATGCAAAGACGTATCGGGGTCATGGGTGGCATGTTTGACCCGGTTCATCTGGCACATCTTGCTGTTGTAAAACAGGTGTTAAACACGCTTGAGCTGGATGTTGTGCATATGGTGCCCTGCGCGGTGCCCAATCACCGCGGGCAGGCGGGTGCTTCGGGAGCGCACCGGGTAAGGATGTTGACACTGGCGGTAGCCGATGAGCCGCGGTTGGTGGTCGATCAGCGCGAGCTGGAGCGGCCAGGCATATCGTACATGGTTGATACCCTCAACTCATTTGCGGAGGAATTTCCGGACGCTGCGCTGGTCTACATTTTAGGCAAGGACAGTTTTCTGTCATTGCCAGGCTGGCATGAATGGCGGCAATTGATTGATATCTGCCATTTGTGTGTGACGGGTCGGCCGGGTGTCGTGGGTGACATGCCTGCTGCACTGGCTGAAGAAGACGTCCGGCGTCGCGTGTGCAATGTGGCTGATCTGTTCAGTCAGCCACGTGGAAAACTAATGTATATGGACAATCTGGACCTTCCGGTATCGTCCACTGCCATCAGACAAGCGCTGGCGAAGGGTGAGATGCCTGCACAGTTACCGCTATCCGTGCAAAGTTATATTCGTGAGCACAGGCTTTATTTTTAATTTTGTCAGTATCTGAATAAACGGATACTGCAGTCAGGAGCAATACATAATTGAATACCGAACAAATCAGTGAACTGGTTGTGGACTCACTGGAAAATATTAAAGGCCAGCATATTGACGTATTTGACGTGCGCAGCCTGACACCCATCACTGATTGCATGATTATCGTCACCGGAACGTCCAGTACCCACATCAAAGCCATGGCTGATGAAGTGATTGTGAACGCCAAAAAGGCGGGTGTGCCGGTTCAGGGAATTGAAGGTCGTGGTCAGGCTGATTGGGTCTTGGTCGACCTAGGTGATGTGATTGTGCACCTTATGTTATCTGCAACGCGGGCGCTTTACCGTCTGGAGGATCTGTGGAACATGAAGGCACTGGTTAAGGCCAGTCAGTCGGATATGCCGTGAAGATCAATCTGATTTCTGTCGGGACCCGCATGCCAGACTGGGTGCAGGAAGGGGTGTTGGAGTACAGCAAGCGCCTGCCCGCGGAATTCAGCCTGCATTGCATCGAAGTGCCGTTGGGTAAACGCAGCAAAAACAGCGATACCCAGCAAGCCATGCGTCAGGAAAGTGAGGCGCTGCTTGGTCGATTATCGGCGCGCGACTATGTGGTAGCGCTGGATGTGTTGGGGCGTTCGCTGAGTACCGAGGCCATGGCCGCCCGTGTCGGTGCAATCCGCGATGACGGCAGGCACCTCAGTCTGCTGGTGGGTGGGCCTGATGGTCTCAGTTTGGAGTGCCTGCAGCGCGCAGACGAAAAATGGTCGCTGTCGGCGTTGACATTGCCACATCCGCTGGTGCGAATTGTGTTGGCCGAGCAGATTTACAGGGTATGGAGTGTGCTGTCAGGGCATCCCTATCATCGGGCTTAAAAACAGTTTTACGTGGAGTCTGGACAGAATTAGAAACCCATGTAAACTTATTTTCCAAATACCTGTCCTATAAGCAATTCAAGCGTTTTTTTCAGGCAGGTAATTGAGCCGGGTGGCATGGTCAAAAAATTCAGGTTAGATGCACATAAGCATGAAATCCAGATTTTCAACCGACGCTTGTTTGTAGCAGGCGGGTTTGTCTGCCTGTTGGCGATCATCCTGATTGGCTGGATGATCAATCTGCAGTTTTTTAATCATGTTTACTACTCGGAACGCTCTGAGGGCAATCGCCTTCACTCGCAGTTTATTCCGCCTACCCGTGGTTTGATCTACGATCGTCAGGGTGTGCTGGTCGCCGATAACAGGCCTATTTTTAACCTCACCGTTGTGCGTGAGAATGCCGCTGACTTTGAAAAGTCTGTTGAACTGTTGCGCCGGGAAATCGGCTTGACTGAAGAAGAACTGGAAGAATACCAGACGCGTCTAAGTCGTCGTGCTGTGCCGCACACCTCGGTGCCGCTGAAGTTTCAGCTGACTGATGATGAAATAGCCCATATTGCGGTCAATCAGCATAAGTTGCCTGGTATCGCCGTTGAGGCCCAGTTGGTGCGCTACTACCCCTACGGTGAATCGATTGCGCATGCCCTTGGTTACGTCTCTGAAATCAACCGTGACGAGCTCCTCAACATGTCTGAGGAGGAAGTGCGCGATTACCGTGGCACCCATCAGATTGGCAAAACCGGTATCGAAAAAACCTATGAAGACTTCATGCATGGCCGTGTGGGTTTTGAGACAGTCGAAAAAAACAATCGTGGCCGTGTGACGCGCGTGCTGGGTCGCACGGACCCCGAGCCTGGTCGTGATTTACAGCTGCATCTGGATGTCTCCCTGCAACTGGCCGCTGAGGCTGCGCTGGGCGACCGTCGCGGCGCAATTGTGGCAATTGATCCGGCGACCGGAGGAATTCTCGCCATGGTCAGCAAGCCCGGTTACGACCCTAATTTGTTTGTGACCGGCATTTCCCGCGACCAGATGTCCGAACTTAACAGTTCGCGGCATTCACCGATGTTCAATCGTGCTGTAAATTCGCGGGTACCAGGCTCAACAATCAAGCCGTTTATAGGTCTGGCGGGTCTGTATCACGGTATTGTTACACCGGAAACCATGATTGCCGACCCCGGGTTTTACAGATTACCGGGTCGGGCGCGACCCTATTACGACTGGACGTGGTGGGTTGATAAATCCGGACATGGACCGGTTGACCTGGAACGGGCGATTTATCAGTCCTGTAACACCTATTTCAGTCATGTAGCCGTCGAGCTGGGTATTCAGGGTATCCACGACTACCTGTTGACCTGGGGCTTTGGGGCAAATGCCAGTATTGATGTGCCAGAGGCCAATCGCGGTATTGTGCCTTCACCGGCATGGAAGCGGGCAGTCAAAAATGAGCCTTGGTATCCGGGTGAAACCCCTGCAGAAGGTTTTGGTAACGGTATGTTCCAGGCGACCACGCTGCAGATGGCCAGTGCCGTTGCGACCATTGCCAATCACGGTGTGATGAAACGTCCACGCTTTCTGAAGGCGGTGAAGGATGGTACGGACGAATTTTCTGACATCCTGTTTGACGGTGAGGAAATGTCGCAGCCACTTTTACCATCTGCAGAGGACCTGGCTCTGGTACGTCGCGCCATGGAGCACACCGTCAGCAAGCCTTATGATCGTAATCTTCGCCGTCAGGAAGGTACCGCGTATCCCTTTGTAGCCGGTGCGGAACCGCTGGCTTACCCGATGGGCGGCAAGTCAGGTACCGCGCAGGTTGTGGGTGTGCAGGTCGATGGTAGTGGCAATCGCATAGAACCCGATCAGATCAGTGATGAGCATTTGAATCACGCGATGTTTATTGCCTTTGACGCTTCTCCGCAATCGAGAATCGCAGTCGCAGTGTTTGTGGAGAATGGCGAGGGTGGCAGTTCGGTTGGGGGGCCGTTGGCCAGACAGGTTCTTGACGCCTACATGCTGCCAATACTCGAGAAAGAGGCCGCCGGGCAGGAGAGCATGTTACTGACAAGTGGACCGTAACACGTTAACATCCGCGAGCTTTAACAAGGGCTCGCTTTCTAGAACCCGAACTTAAGAGAACGTGCTTTGAACCTTAAATTATGTCTCCTGTCATCCAGCGTGCTGTTGCTGGCAGCCTGTCAAAGTGCATCTGTCCCGCCGTCTTCATCAGCGCCCGTTGCCAACGCCGGTCGATACAGCATTTCGCAGGATAGGGCACCGTCACAACCCCTGGACCTCTCACAAGTTCGAGAAGTCATTCCGGTCCCTCTGAATCGCACCATGGCTGGCAACCGTTCCCCTTACACCGTTAATGGGCGCAGCTACCGCGTGATGCAGACCGAAGAGGGCTTTCAGCAAACAGGTCTTGCCTCATGGTACGGCGAAAAATTTCACGGCCATCAGACGTCCAACGGCGAAATTTTTGACATGTATCAGGTCTCGGCAGCGCATACCGGGTTGCCTATCCCGAGTTTTCTGCGGGTAACCAATCTGGAAAATCAGCGCAGTATTGTGGTGAGAGTGAACGATCGCGGGCCTTTCCATAATGACAGGATTATCGATTTGTCCTATGCAGCTGCGTACAAGCTAGGGTTTGCCAATCAGGGCACGGCGCTGGTTCACCTGGAGGCTATTGTCCCTTCCCAGAATGTCATACTGGCAGCGAATACCGCCACCAACCGTGCCACCACAGTGGCAAGTTCAGCTCCAGTCGCTGCGGGTGATCGTTATCTTCAGGCGGGTGCGTTTTCTGACTTGCGGGCCGCGCAACATTTATCTGACCGCTTGCGTGATCTCACCAGTCGCCCGGTGTTTATCCGCTCAATTCAGGCAGCTGATACCAATCAGCAGTTGCATCGTGTGCGGGTAGGCCCCATATCTGACCCGAATGAGATCGAGAGAATTTCTGACCTGATGCAGTCCGCAAATCTGGGGCAACCCTACGTGGTTGAAGAATGATGTTACAGAACAGGATTTTTGGTATGACAAATCAAACACAATCAAGAGTTACCCCAGTGAGTCGGACAACCCGATGCCTTGCGATATTGTTGGCTGGGTCTATTGCTCTCAGCACTTCCGTGTTGTCGTTTGCGCAAACAACACCAGCGCCCACTCCCGCACCTACACCATCTTCTATGCTTTCGCCCACGCCGACGATGCAAGCCATTGTGCCAAGAGCGCCGGACATCGCCGCCAGCAGTTATATTCTGATTGATGCAGTGACCGGTCATGCCATCATGGAGTTAAACCCCGACGAGGCTTTGCCGCCTGCCAGTCTCACTAAAATCATGACTGCCTATGTCGCCGAGTATGAGATCGATAATGGCAACCTGAGCCTGGATGATCAGGTGTTTATCAGCGAAAGAGCATGGCGTACCCAAGGCTCCAAGACCTTTGTAGACGTCAACAGTTACGTTCGGGTCGAGGATCTGATGCGCGGCATCATTATCCAGTCCGGCAACGATGCCAGTGTCGCGATGGCCGAACATATTGCCGGCAGCGAAGAAGCGTTTGCAGATTTGATGAACCAGCACGCGCGCCGGTTGGGCATGAACAGTTCTTACTTTGTGAACTCAAGCGGCCTGGATGACACGGGTCAGACCAATCTGATGTCTGCCCGAGATCTGGCGACCTTGGCGCGGGTCAAAATTCTTGAGCACCCCGTGCACTACCGTATGTATGCAGAGCGTGAGTTCACCTTTAATGGCATCAGCCAACCCAATCGAAATACCCTGCTGTTCCGTGATAATACCGTTGATGGTATGAAAACTGGCTGGACAACCCCGGCGGGATATTGTCTGGTTGCGTCTGCCGAGCGTGACGGAATGCGCCTGATCGCTGTTGTGATGGGGACCGCCAGCGAGGAAGCGCGTGCTGTCGAAGCACAAAAAATGCTCAGTTATGGCTTCCGCTTCTTCGAATCTCACCGTCTGTTTGAAGCCAATCAGGTGGTTGAATCTTTGCGCATCTGGTCTGCCGCTGAGGACACCATCGAGGTTGGTATACCGGATGAAGTGCTGATTACTATTCCACGCGGGCGGGCAGGCGATCTGGTTACCACGCTGAGCACTCAGGAAACATTGCGCGGGGCAATTGAAGCCGGTCAGGTGCTGGGTAGTGTGCAGGTCTCACTTGATGACACAGTGTTATACAGTGGCGATGTTGTTGCTATGAAATCACTGGAGCGTGGTGGTCTGCTGAAACGCCTGATGGACGCACTGACCTTGTTTTTTATGGGCTTGTTTGGTTAAACATGCAAAATATCAACAGTGATAATACGCCCGATGCACCCAAAATTACCTTTCCTTGCCGCTATCCAGTCAAGGTCATGGGCGAGGCGCACGCGACTTTTCATGCAGAGGTCAGGGCGGTGTTCAACCGCCATGCGCCCGGTGTGCAGGATGAGCATGTCAGTGTACGCCCCAGTACCAAAGGCAACTACGTTGCAATCACTGTTGTTATTGAAGCAACTGGCAAGGAACAGCTGGAATTTTTGTTTGCGGAGCTGAAGACTCTTGCGGCCGTCAAGCTGGTGTTATGAGTGACTCTAGCAGTCCTGAAAAAAACCGCCGGTTAATTGTTCGTCAGCTGGGGTTGACCGACTATGAACCCGTCTGGCGGGCCATGCAGTCTTTTACCGACTCGCGTCAGCAAGATACCCCGGATGAGCTCTGGTTGTTGTCCCACAGGCCTGTTTTTACCCAAGGCCAGGCGGGCAAGGCGGAGCATGTATTGACGCCGGGACAAATTCCTGTGATTCAGATCGATCGGGGCGGGCAGGTAACGTATCATGGGCCGGGTCAACTGGTGGTGTACCTGCTGATTGATGTCCGCCGCGCCGCTATTGGTGTGCGTGAGCTGGTTAGTATCATCGAGCAGGCAATTGTGGACACCTTGGCCGGTGTAAAAATATCTGCGCAACCCAGAGCCGGTGCTCCGGGGGTTTATGTTGGTGACGCAAAAATAGCCTCCCTCGGATTACGCATCCGGCGCGGCTGCTCATACCACGGGATGAGTCTGAACGTTGCAATGAATATGGAGCCCTTTAATCGGATAAACCCATGCGGATATCAGGGACTGCAGGTGACGCAGGTGATTGATCACACGCCGGGCGTTGACCCGGAATCACTGATGGAATCCATGGAAAAACAAGTGCTGCAGAATCTGATACTGCAGCTTGGTCCCTATAGCTGGATAGATGTAAGGCAGGAGTTGTAGTTTCATGACAACACAACAAGAAGTGACTGGCAGACGAAATGTGCTGGTAGAAGGCGAAAAACTGCGCGGCGCAGAAAAGGTCGCACGTATTCCCGTAAAAGTAATTCCCACCGTGGATTTGCCGGTAAAACCCGACTGGATCAGAGTGCGGATTCCTGCGTCCCCCAAAATAGCCCAGATCAAAGAGCAACTGCGTAAACACAAGCTGGCATCGGTGTGTGAAGAAGCGTCCTGTCCCAATCTGGGTGAGTGCTTCAGTAACGGCACCGCGACCTTTATGGTGATGGGTGAAATCTGCACTCGCCGCTGCCCTTTCTGTGATGTGGCACACGGCAAACCCAAGCCCCTTGATGAGAACGAGCCGCGCGAGCTGGCGCAGGCGATCTCTGAAATGGGTCTGCGTTACGTGGTGATTACATCAGTCGACAGGGATGACCTGAAAGACAGCGGTGCGCAGCATATTGCTAATTGCATCACCGAAACCAGGCGCTATAACCCGGGTATCAAGGTAGAGGTATTGGTGCCGGACTTCCGCGGCCGTATGCGGGCTGCGCTTGATATTCTTGAAAAGACCCCGCCGGATGTGTTTAATCACAACCTCGAGACCGTGCCCCGGCTGTATAAACAGGCGCGACCGGGTGCAGACTATCAGTGGTCACTGGATCTGCTGAAACAGTACAAGGCCAGGCAGCCCGATGTGCCTACCAAGTCAGGCTTGATGCTGGGGCTGGGTGAAACTAAAGTAGAGGTGATGCAGGTATTGCAGGACCTTAGAGCGCATGATGTTGAAATGATCACACTGGGCCAGTATCTGCAACCCAGTAGGAACCATCTTGCGGTGCAGCGTTTTGTCCATCCGGACGAGTTTGAAGAGTTGCGCTTGTTTGGTGAGTCGCTTGGGTTTAAACAGGTTGCCAGTGGTCCAATGGTGCGTTCGTCCTACCACGCAGACAAGCAGGCGGCGGGTGAGTCAGTCAAATGAGTGGGTTAATTCGCGCGTCGCAGCTCAGAATACGAAGTACAACAGGAGAAGGCATGAGTTTCAGGCAGGTAAAAATCAGACAGACTAGGCGCTTCAGTGCCCTTTGCGCCCTGTTGGTGCTGGGAGTCATGCCTTGCGTGCATGCTGCTAACCCACTGGTTCGTGTTACCTCAACCTACGGGGACTTCACCATGGAGTTGCTTCAGGATAGAGCGCCGGATACGGTGTCCAATTTTCTGGGATATGTTGACCGCAGTGAATTCAGTCAGATGGTTATCCATCGCTCGGTGACAGATTTTGTGATTCAAGGTGGACAGTTCCGCTGGCTTGGCGACTGCGTCAACCTGGTGGCGGGCAACTGTGGCCCTGTTATGGTGCCAGTAGGTCCAGTTGTGATCAATGAACCTGGTGTATCCAATGTGCGTGGCACGGTGGCGATGGCAAAATTGGATGGGTTTCCGAACAGCGCCACCAACCAGTGGTTTATCAATTTGGCGGATAACTCTACCAATCTGGATGCCCAGAATGGAGGCTTTACCGCATTCGCACGTATTCTGGGCAATGGCATCAGTGTTGCAGATACGATCAATGATCTCCCGAGAACATTTGTCAGTGACTCGGTGACTGATATGCCGGTTCGAGATTACACCGCCTCCGGTATCGGCCCTGTTGAAAAGAATCTGGTGATGTTTAACGTCTACAGGGTGCAACGTTTCAGCGAGAGTATGCATGTGTTTGATTTTGGCACAGGCCTGCTGAATACCTATGTCAATGCAGGTGCCACCATTGGCAATGTCGGGTTGGTTATGCGGATTGTTGAAGATGCCGCGCAAACGGTGTTTCAGATTGATCCGCGAAGCATCATCCCCCTCGCCATTTCACCAGCGGGTATGGGCTCTTATACTGACAGCGATCAGCGGCTGCGTATTCCTCAGGTTGAACTCAATCGCAACGGACAGGTAAGTGTGATCAACAATGTGGTCATGCGCTTGATTGATCCGGTCAGGCTGAGATTTGTCATAGAGTCATTCGGGTAAATCCTGGTATCAGGCGCAGCGAGCAAAACCATCTCGTCTCACAATAAAAATACCGGCCAGGCAGGAGCATGTCAGCCATGAGCACAGCGCGCGGAGAGTTCAGTTCACGATTTGGTTTCCTGATGGCTGCCACAGGTTCAGCGGTCGGCCTTGGCAACATCTGGGGGTTCCCCACCAATGCCGCGAGCAATGGCGGCGCTGCCTTCTTGTTTACCTATATCATTCTGGCATTTGTACTGGCATACCCGGCGTTGATGGCTGAGTTGATCATTGGCCGACACGCCAAGGCCAATGCGGTCAATGCCCTGCGTGGTTTGTCTACGTCACCGGCGATAGCGCGGGTTGGGGCCGGAGTCGGTTTTGCCGGGATGATCACGGTGACACTGATCCTGAGTTTTTACGCGATCATCAGTGGGTGGATGCTGGCTTATATGTTTGCCTCGATGGCCGACATTGCGCGGCTGGAAAGTGCTTCAAACTGGCTGACTCAGTCTGGAACTACCCGTGATGCTGTGTTTGCAGGCATTTTTTACCTGTTAACCATCTACATTGTGGTTGCTGGCGTGAGAAATGGTATCGAGAAATGGTCTTCACGGTTGATGCCATCGTTGTATCTCATCCTGATCATTTTGATTGTATACGTACTAACTCTGGATGGCGCCATGGAAGGTCTGCGCATGTATCTGGTACCTGACTTCAGCAGAGTCGCCGATCCACAGTTGATATTAAGCGCGATGGGGCAGGCATTCTTTTCGCTGTCGCTGGGCGTGGGCACCATGCTGATTTATGGTTCTTATGTCAGTAAGCAGGAGAATCTGCCTGCCATTGGTGGCATGGTCACAGTGATGGATATGTCGGTCGCCGTCCTAGCTGGTTTGCTGATTTTGCCCGCTATGTCAGTCGCTCAGTTAAATGGCATCCAGATCTATGATGACCAAGGTGCTCTGATTGCCGGTCCTGCGTTGATTACGTCAGTGTTGCCCGCGTTGTTTGATCAGATGGGCGATGGCGGCATTCTGGTTGCTCTGGCATTTTTTGCGCTGATGTCGATTGCTGCACTGACGTCGTCAATCTCCATGCTGGAAGTCCCTGTTTCCTATTTTGTTGAGGACCAAGGTGTTTCCCGCCGCAAAGCAGTCATTTTGTTGGGCGTACTTGCCGCGTCCGTCAGTATGCTGATTATCTGGAATTTCGGATTGTTGTTTGACTGGGTTGTCCGTCTGACAACAGAATTCAGTCAGCCTTTGTTAGGCTTTTTCTTTGCGATTTTTGCGGGATGGGTATGGAATCGCAATGCACTGCTGGCAGAGATCAAGCAGGGACATGCTGACGTGGAGTCCGGGCTGTTCTGGCGCATCTGGCCTTGGTACATTAAATTTGTTTGCCCGTTGATCATACTGGCGGTTTATATTCAGTTGATAATCTGAATCACAACTTGTTGAGGGCAACGCAAAAAGCGTCGATTTCGGTGTCGGTGTTGTAATAGTGCACCGAGGCCCGGTTGATATCCCCGAGTTTGCGCTCAGGGAAATCCAGCAGGGTATTCTGGCGCCGCACAACCGAGGTATTGATGTGATGGTGGCGCAGGTGAGCCTGTATCGCCTGCGCCGAGTGCAGGGCGCTGCTGAACGTGACAATTCCGCTGAGCCGTGCGCCACGCTCGTGTACGCTGATACCCGGTATGCTGTTTAACGCATCGCGCAGCATTGCCGCCAGCCGGCCGACTGTTGATTCTATCTGCTGAAGTCCTGTCTGCAGAGCATAATCAGCAGCAACGGCTAAACCAATTTTGCCGGCAACAAAGTGTTCCCACACTTCAAACCGTCGCGCGTCGTCCCGCAGCGCGTAGTGATCCCTCGTCAACCACTCAGCCGCTTGCAGATCAATACTCTGCGGTTGCAGGTAATCCAGAATACTGTGGCGTACAAACATAAATCCGGTTCCGCGCGGCCCGCGCAGGTATTTGCGACCAGTGCCGGTGAGCATGTCGCAACCCAGTTCATTAACATCCAGGTGCAGTTGCCCGGCTGACTGACAGGCATCCAGCAAATATAGGATGCGGTGCTTCTGTGCGAGTTTGCCTACCTCTGCGGCTGGCTGAATGACACCGCTCTGGCTGGCAATATGTGTCAATGCAATCAGTCTCACATCATTGCCGAGACTGCTTTCCAGGGTATCCAGACAGATCAGACCGTCACTGTTATTGGGGATGACGTCAATTTTGACGCCCTTATGCCGGGAAAGATGCAACAGGCTCAGGTAGTTACTGGCATATTCGGATTGACCGGTCACAATCCGGTCGCCGGCCTCAAACGGTACTGACAGCAACAACTGAGTCCAGGCGCGGGTGCAATTCTCAGCAAAGGCAATTTCCCGGGGAGCACAATTGAGCAAGGTCGCAAAGGCATGATAAAAGTTGTCAGCCAGCGCGCTATGCATGTGAGCAGCCTCGTAACCACCGATGCGCTGTTCCAGCAATAAATGCTGAAGCACTGCCTCTGTAACGGCGCGGGGTTGCAGAGCAGAGCCGGCGTTATTGAAGTGAATCAGGTCGCTGCAAGCGGGTGTGTCACTGCGAACCTGACCCAGGTTAATCGTCATGATTGTCAGGCCAGTTTTATCGCGCGGCCATGGTTATAGACTTCAACAAGCTGTGAATGCATGGCCTTCACTGCGGTATTGTAGTCTTCTTCATCCAGCACAAACTGCATGTCTACCTGACGCATACAATGATGAACGCCCAGAATATCAACACCGGCATCCGCCAGTGCCTTGGCGGTGCGCGCCAACATGCCTGGTATTTTGAGATCGCTGCCGATGGCGGACACTATGCACACCTTGCGGACATTGATCTCTGCGTCTGGAAACAGCTCTGCCATGGCGGCCTGAATGCGCTTGACGGTTTTCAGGTTGGCTGACAGATAGTGTGTAATGGTGTTCGCATTGAGGTCTTTGTTAATGACCTGAGCCTTAAATCGCATAATCTGACTGAGGAATTTTTCTTCGTAGTGCGACAGATCGCCAACCATATCCTGATCAAACAATTCGATGGCGTAGACACCCATACGCCCGGCTACAATTTCAACGCAGGGAGAGTCACTGACATAGTCGCGGGTGATTAATGTGCCACTATGGTCTGGCTCAAAGGTGTTCTTGACGCGCAAGTGGATATTGTTCTGCCGCAAGCCTTTGGCGGCACGCGGATGAATGGCTTCCATCCCGAGGTTCGCCAACTGGTCGGCAACGTCATAATTGGTCCTGCCGATAGGGACTGCCTTGCTTTCACCGACAATACCAGGGTCAGCGCTGCTCAGATGGAATTCTTTGTGGATAATCGCTTCGCGGGCCCCTGTCAGAACAGCGATACGGCTGAAGATCATTTCACTGTAGCCGCGATCAAAAATGGCCATCAGACCGCCTTCGCAATGACTGTATCCGGTCGCTATCGGCAATTGTGTCTGTAGATCCAGTCCCTCAAAGGCGCGCTGAATATTTTCGTCCAGTGAAACATGTTTGCTGCTGGCCCAGCCGGAAAGATCGACAAAGCAGGCATTCAGGCCGTGCAGCTGCAGCAGTCGCGCTGTGTTCCAGGCGCTGTGAATTTCTCCGATGCTGGCCAGCATCTCGCGCACGGTTTGCAGGTAATCGGAGAGCGCAAAATGCCCGTGCTGGCAGAGGCTGGCCACATCTTCAAGCACTTTGCTGGCGTCGTTCAGCCTGTTTTCAATAAAAAGATTGGCTTCAGCAATCTGTTGCTCGCCGTGGGCACTAAACAAATCCCTGTTGATCTCGAGGATTCTCGCGCGTAACGCATCAAAAGCATCACGCCAGCTCTGCTGTTCCTCTGCATCTGAAAACAAGGCATAAATACCGGGTTGCCCGGTTTTTTTATGTTCGAGCAGCATGTTGGTGATACCTGAATAGGCAGAGACCACAAAAACACGCTGGTAGTAGTGACCGTTTAACGCCGGATTCATAAAAATATTCTTACGCACGGCATCAAATTGACTCATGGAGGTTCCGCCGATTTTTTCGACAGTGTGCCCCGTTGGTTGAGTAGATGAGTCTGGTAATGTCATGTCAGATCCTGCGTTGTTTATCAGTTGGAAAAAGTGCCAAGGCCCGCGATTATAACGCAGCGTTTACCGGATTCTACACCGGGACTGCCAACGTCCGACTATTCAAGAACATGGAAAAACACAAATTGGGCATTGGGGTCTTGTGGCATATGGTAGTCAATTTGCCTGAGATCAATGGACCTGAATAACTGTTTGTAACGTTCACAAAGTGAATTGTAGATGACTTCCTGGACGATCAGGATGTTGTAGTGTTTTAGTCCCAGGGTCCCGGCATGTTCTCTTATGATGTTGGCGATAACCGGAATTTTTCGCAATTCCTCGTAACGATAAGCCTGAATCAACGCATCGCCGAACAGATCATATGCCCGAATACCGCTGCTCTGGAATGTGCCCTGGACAGAGTTATAGGCCAGACCCATAGCGGCCTTGATGGGATGTGGGTATCCGAACCTGTCAACCTCGGAGTTAAACGCGCGGAGCATCAAAAGCGCGGTCTCAACCGCGTGATCCGCGAGGGCGTCAACCCGGTCAGTCAGGAAGGGGTAGCCGATGGCACTGATGAATCCATCCCCGGTCTCCTTGAGTCGGAATGCCCGCGACTTGAGCGGGTTATGTTCGTAATCCATCATACATATCTGTGAAAAAGCCCTGAAAATTTCCAAGAAAAATGCCTGGGTCTTTTCATGTTTGATATTACTTGAGCCTTGCACATCAAAAACGTTGATGATCGCCTGAGCAGGAGCAACGGGCATGGTTTCCTCAAGTTGATCACCGGCCTTGATTCTGGCCAGTTGATGCGGGTAAACCAGCTTGGACAATTGTTTGTAAAGGTGCTGCCGGGTGTCAGCATCAATAGACTTGTAATAGAATCGGGTTTGGATACGGGCAAAAAACAGCCAGCTGACAATGATGCCGCCCATAAACCCCTGGACTACCTGAATGGTATTGATGGCCAGATAGTCTGGATCGATCAGGTAAATCATTCCTGCAGTGAGCAAGGTATAAACGCAGTTGCGAAAAAGTGTGATACCAAAGGTCGTATGATAGGAAAATGCGGTGGTCATCAGTACTACAAAGTTGATTTGTCCCGACAATGCTATATACAGATCTGACGGATCAACACCGCTGCTGACAGGGCCCAACACAAAGTGCAGTGTCAGGCAAAAGCCGAATAGTATGCTTACCAAAAATACGTCAAGTATGCTGCGAGAGTATTTCTCGAGTTTTGCAAATACCATTGATGCCAGCGGGTATCCAAACGCGATGAAGACTGGCAAGGCATACGTGAACAGTACTTTGTTGGCGTCCGGGTTGCCAGACTGGTTCATGCTCAACCATGAAATAATGGATGATACAATCAGCAGGAGCGCGGCTGTTTTGCCTGGCCAGTTTCGCAAAGCGCGAGATGCATCATCGCGCAGTTCATCCCTGAACTCGTCGGTATGTTCTTTGCAGTAAGCTGAGTACTTATCTGAAGACATATAAAATCTGTTTTGGAGAGTTGACCACTATAGGCGCTCCTGCCGACAGGTCGGGAAGGGGAGTTCAAGACGCGTAATTGAATTCCACTATTTTGGAATTCCGATTATACAGATTTACCTGAGCGCGGCAATTGCAGATCAGTTGACGGATGTGCATAAACTGCTTGCCAATGCGGCAGATTATGGCGACAGGAAACAAAAGAATTATGGTCATGAATATTGGATTGTTTTTGTACCTAATGATTGTTATCAGTCTTATCTGGGGAAGATTTTTTTTCTTCAGCATGAGCGGAGGTACGCCAAGACTTCTGGCCTATTCTTATGATATTGCAGTTGCTGTTCAGATGACTCTTACGATTTACGGATTTTTGTATGTGATGGATATCACAAATACATTTTCTTATTTGGTTTGTCTCTTGTATCTGTTTTCGCTGGTGATATTCTGGTCCGCAATTACGACAGCAAAGTGATTGGATTTTGCATTCAGTAAACAAGTTGGAAATATCGTGACAACTGGACCTTTTGGTCTTTTTCGTCATCCGTTTTATGTTTCCTACATGATAGTATGGAGGACAAGCACGCTGTTTTTTAACTCTATTATTATGTGGATAAGCGCATCGTTTTTAACCTTTTTTTATTTGGTATCAGTTAGAAGGGAAGAGAGCGTTATTCTGGCCTCTGCCCAGTCGGAGAAGTATAAAATCTACCAAACAAAAGTGGGCATGTTCCTACCGAGGATTATAAGATGGAAGCGATAAAATTCAGAACCCTCAAGACTGAAAGCGAAGTAGAATTTTTTCTGAGCCGCTTCGAAAGTTATGTTGGAGTCAAGTTGCCTTGTGATTACGCCCAGCGCAGCAAATTTGTTGCCGGCTTTAAAGGTGAGGAAATGGTTGCCGGTTACATGCTGGTGACAAAACCTGATTTCCGAAGTCTGATGTTTGTTCCTGATCAGGTGAAAAGAGAGCATGATTTTTTCAGGAACGATAGTTACGATATGGTGGAAATTAATGGTGTCTGGATGAGCGCCTCATTAAAGACAGCCTCTGAACAGTTCAGCGTATGGGTCAAGTTGATTCTGGATGCATTCAAGTGCAGAAAGCAATTTGTGCTGCTGATGGCCAATCAACGCAATAACAATATTCGTCATGTTCACGCTATGACGGGAGCTCAGGATATCTATGAGGGCGAGCCTATGTTGATGTCTGGCGAGAAAAGTCATTCGACGATTCGGGTGAGTTACACCAAACGCTGGTCTTTGCTTATGAATATGCCCCGTTACTGGCTGGAGTACAAGAGTCGCGAGCGTCGCTTTGTGCGTCGGCTCAAGCAGCGTGAGTTCACGCGTACGCTCAGTAAAGCCAATTGAGTTCAGCCTTTGAAGCGCCCCGGGCACGTGATTGACGGTCCGGGCGATCGAGTGCTTGACTTGATAAGTCAAAAAATTGACGGTGACGACTTACTGGCGTTTCGTGTGCTATTGTGAAGCGTGACTCTGGGTGCACTAAAGGGTGCACTGAGAGCGCAATTTTCACCAAGTGCAGATGTTTACGTTGGGGGTAGCAGCAGTGGGTCAGGACAGAGTAAAGTTTTTGCTAAAAGAGCTGAATCAGGAATTGGCGTCAGCAGACAATCTTGATGAGGACACCCTTGAATTGGCCAGACAGCTTGAAAGGGATATGGAGCTGCTGATTGAACGATCGGAGCCTGTTGCGGCCGAATTGGAGAATGCGATTGCTCTGGAAGCGAGATTCGCGGCTACGCATCCGGTCGCGGAACGTATACTGCGGGAGTTGATTGCCGTATTGGGGCGAATGGGGATCTAGGTTCGGCCAGGCAGTTGGATGCCACTTAATCCAAGGCAGACATGTTCCATCAGCATCCAGGCCGGGATGGTGTGCATGCCTTTGATGGCAAGGTCAACATCACGAGCCTCTACGATCAAAGCATTGACCTTTTCATAGCTTAAGCGACGTAACGCCCTTTTTAACAAGGACTGGCGGTTGTTCCAGACGCGGTGTCGCTGGAAGATGTCGTCAATGCGCCCGCCATCTGCAATTTCTCGCAACATTGTCGACAGCTGACGCAGCTCTTTGCAGATCATGGCGTTCAGCAGCAGTAATTCCTGCCCCTCTTGCTGCATTCTTTGCAAGGTGCGCACGGCACGTGCGCTTTCACCGCCAAGACAGGCATCAAGCAATCCAAATACATTAAATCTCGCATTATCAGCCACCGTGCGGGCGATATGCTCGATGCTGAGGTGCTTACCGCTACCGAACAGCAAGTGCAGTTTGATGATCTCCTGGTCAGCGGCGAGCATGTTGCCCTCAATACGGTCGGCCAGCAGTTGTATCGCATCTTTATCCGCAGTGATGGCAAAGTCCGACAATCGGTTTTCTATCCATGCCAGCAGCTTGTCAGCTTCAAGCGGGTAGACCTGAACCAGCATAAGCTGGCTTTCCAGTTTGCCAAACCATTGAGTCTTGATGGTTGCTGTCTCAATTTTGGGGCTGCTCAGCAATAACAAATTGTCAGGGCTGGCGTGTTGCAGGTACTCAGCCAACACCTTGCGCGCTGACTCTTCAAGTTTGCTGCTTTTGAGATTGAGTTCAATCAGCTTTTTGTCCGCAAACAAAGACAAGCTGTTTCCTGCAGCGATGAGAGTGCCCCAATCGAAATTGGCATCCACATCATAACGTTCGCGTTCGGTAAAGCCCTGTGATTTGCAGATCGATCTGATTAGATCGGTGCTGTCACGCATCTGCAGGGGCTCATCGCCACTGAGCCAGCAGGCAAGCGGCAATTTTTTGCTTAACGCTGATCGCAGTTGGTTGGCATAAACTTTCATAACGTCAGTTCGCGCAGCCGGCGGATGATAAAGTCTGCCATGTCCTGACGCATGTCGTTCAGTGTTTGTTCTACTCCGTTATTGCTGCCACTGATGTTGGCCGTGTCTTCGTAGAAACTGCCGCTGACTTCCGCCGTTTCTGGTCCATCAAGCAACTGTCCTGACAGGTAGACGCTGGCATCAATCTGTAACGTCAGTGCGTATTGGCCTGCTCCGCCGCGATTGTTAAGCGTGACAGCGCGGCGCTCCAGACGTTCAGGCGACAATCTGAGTTCGAGCACGTCGCCTGGTACTGCCGGTACAGCGACGCCATTGGCCACCAGTGCGTCACGCAGCACTTCAGCCAAAGGGTACCGCCCGCCGGGGTAGGAGAGCGCCAGTTCACTGATTGGCAGGGCCGCCTGTTCTGTCCCGCGCAGGGTAAATCCGCAGCCCAACAGCAGGCTGCATATCAGCAGAACAAATCCGGCCCTTGAGGCTCGCATCAGGACACCACGATGTTAACGAGTTTCCCCGGTACCACGATCACTTTGCGCACGGTGAGTCCATCGGTGAACTTGCACACATGACTGTCCGACAGTGCGAGTCGTTCGATGATGGATTGATCACAGTCTTTCGGCACGGTCAGTTTGCTGCGCAGTTTTCCGTTTACCTGAATGACCATGTGCACCTCATCCTGTATCAGGGCGGAATTGTCGGCCACAGGCCATGGGCAGTTGATAATGGCATCGGCGTGGCCCAGATGTTTCCACAGGGCATGGCAGAAGTGCGGGACAATCGGAGACAGTGCCAACAGAATAATCTCCAGCGCCTCGTGCACCACACTAAGACTGGTGCGTGCCACTATAGTGTCGCTAGCGATGTCCTGCTCTTCCTGAAATTTTGTCACTGTATTAACCAGTTCCATCACCGCTGCAATCGCTGTGTTAAAGGTCTGACGACGACCGATATCATCACCGACCTTTAACAAGGTGCTGTGGGTTTTCAGGCGCAATGCCTTTTGTTCGCTGTTCAGCGGCAGATCTCTGAAGTCGATAATGTTGGCAGCATTGTGCGCCATGATTGTTCGCCAAAGTTTGCGCAGAAAACGTGCGCTGCCTTCCACACCACTGTCTGACCACTCCAGAGACTGACTGGGAGGAGCCGCAAACATGGTAAACAACCGCACTGTGTCAGCACCGTATTGTTCAATCAACGCTGCGGGTTCGACAGTATTGCCCTTGGATTTGGACATTTTACTGCCATCTTTTAACACCATACCCTGGGTCAGCAGCCGCACAAACGGTTCATCGGAGCTGATCAGGCCTTCATCGCGCATCAGCTTATGGAAGAAACGCGCATACAACAGATGCAGAATTGCATGTTCAATACCACCAATGTACTGGTCGACCGGCAACCAATAGTCGGCGCGTTTGTCCAGCATGCCGGTTTTCAGGTCAGGGCAGGCGTAGCGTGCGTAATACCACGAAGACTCCATAAACGTGTCAAAGGTATCGGTTTCTCGCTCGGCGTCTGCCGCGCATGTTGGACATTTAACCTGATAGAACTCGGGCATGCGCTTGATCGGTGACCCGGCATCTGTAAAGCTGACATCTTCAGGCAGAATCACCGGTAATTCGTGTTCAGGTACGGGGACCGGGCCACAATGGTGGCAGTTGATGATCGGGATAGGAGTGCCCCAGTAACGCTGACGGGACACACCCCAGTCTCTGAGACGGAAGTTGACCTGCTTTTCTCCTTTTCCACGCTGTCTTAACCATGCTTCGATGGCATTAAACGCGCTGGCAGAATCAAGGCCATCAAACTCCCCTGAGTTAATCAGAATGCCTTTATCAGTGAATGCTTTTTCGTTCAGATCACAGGACTGACCATCAAGCGCAGGCTTGATGACCTGTTTGATGGGCAGGCGGTATTTTTGTGCAAATTCGAAATCACGCTGATCATGCGCAGGCACGGCCATCACCGCACCCGTTCCGTAGGTCATCAGCACAAAATTCGCAACATACACCGGCACCCGTTCCTGTGTAATGGGGTGAATGGCTTTGATGCCGCTGTCCATGCCCATTTTTTCCATGGTGGCCATATCTGCTTCGGCAACTTTGACATGGCTTTGCTGTTGAATAAACTCAGCCAATGCCGGATTGGTCAACGCTGCTCTTTCTGCCAGCGGATGTTGTGGGGCTACCGCGACATAGGTAACGCCCAGCAGTGTATCCGGACGCGTAGTGTAAACAGTCAGTTGTTCGTCCTGGCCGTCGATGCCAAAGCTCAGTTGAACGCCTTCCGAACGGCCAATCCAATTGGCCTGCATGGTGCGCACTTCATCCGGCCAGCCGTCCAGCTTGGCAAGATCATCCAATAATTCTTGTGCGTAAGCAGTGATTTTTACGAACCACTGCGGAATTTTACGGCGCTCAACCAGTGCACCGGAACGCCAGCCCCGCCCGTCAACAACCTGCTCATTAGCCAGAACGGTTTGATCCACCGGATCCCAGTTCACTTCGGCTTCTTTTTTGTACACCATGCCCTTTTCGAACAGGCGTGTAAAAAACCACTGTTCCCAGCGATAGTAGTCCTGGTGACAGGTTGCCAGTTCGCGGCTCCAGTCATAAGCGTAACCCAGCTGTTTCAGCTGTTTACGCATGTAATCAATGTTGCTCCACGTCCACGTAGCAGGCGCTATGTTGCGCTTCATGGCTGCGTTTTCCGCCGGCAGACCAAAGGCGTCCCAGCCCATGGGTTGCAGTACATTTTTGCCCAGCATGCGTTGGTGGCGGGCGATCACGTCGCCGATCAGATAATTGCGAACATGCCCCATGTGCAGGTGACCACTGGGGTAGGGGAACATGGACAGGCAGTAAAATTTTTCTTTGCTGCTGTCTTCACTGACTTTAAAGGATTGGTGACGTTCCCAGTACTGTTGGGCCTCGTTCTCCACATCCTGTGGCTGGTACTGCGTATCTGCCTGTGTATTCATGTTGGTCTGTAATGTCTCAAAAAATACGATCTGTCAAAAAGGTATGTGCTACTGCTGTTGCTCTGTCTGGTAAGGGTTGTCAAAACCCAGGTTGTGCAGTATCCGCGTTTCCAGTGTTTCCATTTCCAGGGCTTCTGATTCAGATTCATGGTCAAAACCATTTAGATGAAGCATGCCGTGAATCAGCATATGTGCCCAGTGCGCAGGCAGGCTTTTGGCCTGCGCGGTCGCCTCACGGGCAACAATCGGCGCGCAGATCACCAGATCACCCAGGGGTACTTCATCCAGACTTTCCAGCACCGCGTCAGGCAGCTCCGCGCTGAAGGACAGCACATTGGTCGCATAGTCCTTTTGCCGGTATGCCAGATTGATCGCTGCTGACTCGTCTTCATCCACTATCCGCAGCCCAAGACTTAAAGGTTTGTCGGGAACTGTCAGGTATTTTAAAGCAGTATCGCCCCAGATCTGCAACTGCGCAGCGCCGGGCACCTGGGTGCTGGTACTGTCATTGATGACATCAATAATCACGGTCATGAACGCTGCTGCCATCGGAGTTTAAAGAGGTGATTGTGGTTTTTCGCTCAAAGTCATCATAGGCTTCGACGATACGCTGAACCAGAGAGTGCCTGACCACATCTTTGGAGTCGAAGTAGTTAAACCCTATGCCATTGATCCCTTCAAGTACCTTGATGACATGTACAAGCCCGGATCTGGTGCCTTTGGGAAGGTCGATCTGGGTCACATCACCCGTGATCACCGCGGTTGAGCCAAAGCCGATACGCGTTAAGAACATTTTCATTTGTGACACGGTGGTGTTCTGGCTTTCATCTAGAATGATAAATGAACCGTTCAGGGTTCTGCCACGCATGTAGGCCAGCGGTGCTACCTCGATAACATTCTTTTCAATCAATCGGGTGACTTTTTCAAAGCCCAGCATTTCATACAAGGCATCGTAGAGTGGTCGCAGATACGGATCAATTTTCTGGCTGAGATCGCCGGGCAGGAAGCCAAGTTTTTCGCCAGCCTCTACAGCCGGGCGCACCAGTAGCAGCCTTTTAACCTTGTCCTGCATCAGAGCCTCGACGGCGCAGGCAACAGCAAGATAAGTTTTGCCGGTGCCGGCAGGGCCGATGCCAAAATTGATATCCATTGATTGTATGGACTCAACGTATCGACGCTGATGTTTGCCACGCGGCTTTACCGAGACGTGGGGCGTCTTGATCAATAACGGTTTAAAGTCATCGATTTCCTGAACAGTTTGTTGCCCTGGCTCAGCGATGGTGACTGCAACACTGGTGTCGCGCAAGGTCAGGTGCACCAGATCCGGAGTGATCTGCACGTCGTCCGCTGTCCCTTGGTAGAGCGTTTCAATGACGCGCACTGCTTCGGCGACGGATGCTGTTATTCCCGACAATTGAAATACGTTGCCGCGTTGGCGAATCTGTATCGACAGTGCCTTTTCAATCTGATGGATGTTTTCATTCAGTTGTCCGCACAGATTGGCCAGACGATGAGTATTTTCAGGCTCCAGGGTGAGGCTTTGAGTTTGCTGTTCAGTGGTCATGCCGCTCGGCTTATACCTCCGGAGACAGTTGTGCAGGTGCACAGCAGTCGCCTGTTGATTAGGGGATTAAGCCGAGAGTATAGAGCAATTCCGCGTCAAAGTTCACCTGCCAGAGAATTCGGAAATGCATCGGTTATTTTTACTTCTACAAACTGGCCAATCAGGCTCAGATCATCCGATGAGAAATTCACCACCCGATTGTTTTCAGTGCGTCCAGCCAACAGACTGATCCCGTGTCGCGCCGGCCCGTTTACCAGAATACGCTGACGGGAGCCGACCATTCTTTCACTGATGCCGGCAGCCTGCTGCAGAATCTGTGCCTGCAACACGGCAAGTCGGTGTTTCTTTTCCTGTTCACTGGTGTGATCAGGCAGATCTGAAGCGGGTGTACCGGGGCGAGGACTGAATATAAAACTGAACGAAGTGTCATAACCTACCTCGATAATCAGATTCATGGTGTCTTCAAAATCTTTCTGGGTTTCGCCGGGAAATCCAACAATAAAATCAGAGGACAGACTGATGTCAGGTCGTATGGCCTTGAGTTTACGGATGATTGATTTGTATTCCAGTGCAGTATGACCACGCTTCATGGCGGCCAGAATGCGGTCGGACCCGCTTTGAATCGGAAGGTGCAGGTGACTGACCAGTTCCGGTACATGCTTGTAGATCTCGATCAGATTGCTGCGAAATTCCACCGGATGTGATGTGGTAAAACGAATCCGGTCAATGCCATCAATGGCTGAGATGTAGGTGATCAAGGTGGCAAAGTCAACGATCTGCCCATCGTGGCTCAATCCACGGTAGGCATTGACGTTCTGCCCCAACAAATTGATCTCCCGAACGCCCTGGCTGGCCAGATGCACGGCTTCTGCCAACACATCATCCAGTGGGCGGCTGACTTCTTCGCCACGGGTATAGGGGACTACGCAGAAGGAGCAGTATTTGCTGCAGCCTTCCATTACCGTCAAAAATGCTTCGCATCCTGTTACGGAGGGCTCGGGCAAGCGGTCAAACTTTTCGATTTCTGGAAAACTGATATCCACTACCGGACCGAAGCCGTTGGACTTGTTCAGCATTTCTGGCAGTTTATGCAGGGTCTGAGGTCCAAAAACAACATCCACATAAGGAGCGCGCTTGCCGATAGCCGCACCTTCCTGACTGGCGACACAACCTCCCACTGCAATTTTGATGTCAGGTCTGGCCTTTTTTAAGCCCTTCCAGCGCCCCAGCTGGTGGAACACTTTTTCCTGGGCTTTCTCGCGGATAGAACAGGTATTCAGCAGCAGGATGTCTGCTTCTTCTGCAGTTTCAACCAGATCCGCGCCATGGGTTTCCTGCAGCAAATCAAGCATGCGCGAGGAGTCATACTCGTTCATCTGGCAACCATGGGTCTTGATGAAGACTTTTTTTCGAACTGTGCTGGTAGGATTATCACTGCTCATGTTTTACATCACTCAGAAGACATTCAGGGATCGACCCTGTCGAAAAGCCGCGGATTATAACAGCTAATTATTGGCGCTGCTGTATCTGAGGCGCCACTTTGAGCTACAATGCCGGCCTTGACTCGAAACACCCCTTTTGTTTTAACCGCGTTTTTGAGAGAGTACGATGGCCATCCGCCAGGAAATTTATCGCATCACCTTCCTCAACAAGGGAAAAGTCTATGAGATTTTTGCCCGCCAGGTTTATCAGAGTGAGCTTTACGGCTTTATCGAAGTAGAAGAATTCCTGTTTGATGAGCGCAGTCAAATGCTGGTGGATCCCAGTGAAGAAAAGCTCAAAATGGAATTTCAGGACGTCAAGCGCAGTTTTATTCCGTTGCAGGCGATTCTGCGCATTGATGAAGTTGAAAAGACCGGTGTTGCAAAAATCAGCAGCGGCGACAATATCATGCCATTTCCTCTGCCAGCATTCGGCACGCGTAACTCAGGCAATACCGGCAACGAAAGCTGAGTCAGCACTGCCGGTTGCTGAATCCTTCCGCGCCTTCGGGCTGCCAGTTTTTATGACAGGCATTCAGGTTCAATTCAGACTCTGTGTTGTACAACGGATTCCGTAAGCACTGAATTTCACATGTTTCCTCAGAAACGTTGTGGTTACCTCAATCGGTGCTCAATTCGACGGAGGTCAGGTCATGAAACTAATTCCAGCACCAGCAAAAAATTCAGGCACTCAGCGTTTGCTGCATAACATGTTGGTGGGCGCCGTTTGTGTGTTGACGGCTATCAGTGCAAATACTGCATCAGCTGACAGAACTTACACGACCGTTGTGCGAGAGACGGTCTATCACTCCCCTTCCAGAGTAATTGTTTCGCCAAGCGTTGTTGTTCCTGTTAATCGTTCTGTTTACGTCATCATTGGCAGCGGAACATTTGTCTCTCATCAACCCCGGCAAACCGTCATTTACCGGGAAGTAACATGGCATCACGATCGTCATAATGAGGGTTATTACAGAGACAGCGGTTACCGCCGGGATAACGAATATTACAGCGATAACAACTATCACAGAGATAGCGATTATCGCAGAGATAACGACCATCGCGCTCACCCGGTTTGGGGTTATTCAGACCGTGGCCATGGCTACGGATACAGGAACAAGGAACCCGTGCGTGGTCGCTGGTCGGGTTCAGATCGTCGCAGGGATGTGATCTACGTGGAGAAAGATGGTCGCCGCAATTCCAGTTACCGCGAAACCGAAAGACGCAGCGTGGAGATTCGGGATCGCAGTCGCTAGACACGAATGATCAGCTTTGTGACTCCAACGCTGCTAGCTCCACACACAGTACAAACACCTGCATGGCTTCATCAATTTCCGCAAGGCTGGGGAAGGACGGTGCAAGGCGGATATTGCTGTTCTGCGGATCCTTTTTGTATGGCCAGGTTGAACCGGCAGGCGTCAGTTTTACCCCGGCGCCTGCACACAGTTTAACGACCTTGTCGGCCATGCCGGGCAGGGTATCAAAGAGGATAAAGTAGCCCCCGGCGGGTTTGTTCCAGCGGCCGAGCGGTTGTCCGTTAACCGTTTTCCCGGACAGGCTCTGTTCCAGGTGCTTCAGCACAAGTTCAAATTTGGGTTGCAGAATGGCGCGGTGCTGTTGCATCAATGCTCGCAACGTTGGTATGTCTTTGAGGAAACGGATATGCCGTAGCTGATTCACCTTATCAGGACCTATGGTTGCAATGCCGAGCAGATCTGCAAAGTGTTTGATGTTGCTTTCGGACGTTGCAATAAATGCGATACCGGCACCGGCCAGGGTGATTTTCGATGTTGAGCCGATCACAATGACATTATCCAGTGTGCCGTGTTTTTCGCTGAGGCTGATCAGATTCGCCAGTTCAGGAGGATTGTCTACCAGGTGGTGTTCTGCATAGGCGTTATCCCAGAGAATTCTGAAGTTTGCGCCGGCGATCTTGCCCAGCGTCGCAAATTGCTCGACGACCTCTGCCGAGTAAACCACACCGTTTGGGTTGGCGTACTTGGGCACGCACCAGATGCCTTTAATCAACGGATCGTTGCGTAACAAGGTCTCAATGGCGGCCATGTCCGGTCCCCGGTCATCCATCGTGACCGGAATCATTTCGATTCCCAAGGCCTCACAGATCGAAAAATGACGATCGTAACCTGGCGCCGGGCACAGAAATTTAATGCGCTGGCCCTGCGCTGTTTCCTTTATCCAGGCTGAGTCAGCGCCGCGAACGCCATGGAGATAGGCGCCTTCCACATATTGGTACATCATCTGCAATGAACTGTTGCCACCCACCATGATCTGCGCGGGTTTGGCGCCCAGATAATCTGCTGCAAACTGACGCGCTTCCGGAATGCCGAGACCGCCGCCATAGTTACGCACATCAGTGCCGTCGGCGCATTTAAAGTCACCCTGCAAAATTCCGTCCATAGCATTGCTGAGATTCAGCTGAGCCGTCGCTGGTTTGCCCCGGGTCAGATCCAGGTTGAGGTTCTTCGCCTGAATGTGTTGGTACTGATTCAATAACTCCTGACGACGCGCCTGTGTATTGCTGGTGCTCAAGTGAATCTCCTTGATTAAAACGGAACTGGGAAGTGGGGCGCGATTTTACAGTATACTCGGCGCAACTTCGATGCAGCAGGCGAGAAATCATGAACAAAAGCAGGTCGGGCAATGTTCTTGAGCAGCCCGTTAACGACTCTTTGTCTGATTTATCGGGGGCTGCTGAGCGCCACCCCTATGATGTTCTGGGGCCGGATCAGGTATTGGATGCGGTTGAAGGTCTGGGTTTGCCAACCTCAGCGCGGGTTTTTGCGCTCAATAGTTATGAAAATCGCGTCTATCAGATTGGGCTGGAAGACGGCAGTTTTGTGATCGCCAAGTTTTACCGGCCTGAGCGCTGGAGTGACGCGCAGATCCTTGAGGAGCATGCGTTTACACAGGAATTGGAGTCACTGGAGATACCCGTAGTGCCTCCGATGGTGGTCAATGGCAAGACTTTGCATACCTGCCTGTGTGGCGCTCAGATTTTCCGGTTTTCGCTGTTTCCGCGCCTTGCAGGCAGGCCACCGGAATTGGACAATCCGGATAACTTGCAGGTAATGGGTCGATTTCTGGGGCGAGTGCACCGCGTTGGCTCACAAGCCATGTTCAAACATCGTATCGAGCTCAGCGTGGAGCAGTGGGCAGTGCAGAGCCGCGCTTTTCTTCTGGAGAGGCACTTCATTCCCTCAGCGCTGGTTCCCGCATACGAGTCCTTAACACTGGATCTGATAGAGCGCGTCATCAAAATTTTCAGCAATTGCGAATCATTGCAGCAGTTGCGACTGCACGGGGATTGTCACCCCGGTAATGTGTTGTGGCGAGGCGATCAGCCATGGTTTGTTGATTTTGATGATGCAATCAACGGTCCTGCGATTCAGGATCTGTGGATGATGTTATCGGGTGATCGTGATCAGCGCCAGTCGCAGTTGTTGGAGATTATCGAAGCCTACGAAGAGTTTTTTGAATTTGATGCGACCGAATTGGCACTGATAGAACCGTTAAGAACATTGCGCATCATGCACCACAGCGCATGGCTGGCTAAACGCTGGACAGATCCTGCATTTCCCCGCAGTTTTCCTTGGTTTAACACGGAGCGTTACTGGGCAGAGCACATTCTTAAATTGCGCGAACAGATGGCAGCGCTGGATGAACCCACGCTGCGCTTGATTCCCTACTGATTTGCAGACTCTTCAGCCAGTAAGCCCAGCAGTGCCTGTTCCAGCAATTCTGTATCGCCTTCTCTGAAGCCCTTGTGCACTTTGCGGACAACCCCTTCTCGGTCGATGAGGAAGGATGTGGGCATGCCGACTACGCCGTATTGATCCATGATCTCTGCCGTCAGATCCTGGACAACGTGATAGCTCAGAGGTGTCTCCAGATCATTCAGAAAATCCAGCGCGTCCTCTACCGGATCGTCGATGGTGATTGCAACAACTTCAAATCCCCGATCCTGATACTTTTGGTACAGAGTATGGATCTCAGGCAGAGAACGAAGGCAGGGGGCACACCAGGACGCCCAGAAATCTACATAGACAATTTTGCCTTTGAGATCACTGAGTGTTATCGCCATGTCAGTGGCACGCACACCGGGCAGGGTAAATTCAGGCGCTGCTATGCCTTCCTCGACCGCTGTTGCCGGGATTGAGATCAGGCTCAAACTGAACACTGAGCTGATGAGCAACGATTTAACAAGTCTGTTCATGGCGCGAGATATTCTCTGTGCTTTCAGGCGGCGGAGCCGGAAATGTTGGCAAATCCCTGCATTAATTCATGCCAGCGTTGTCGTCGCAATTTCAACTGGTAGCGGGCCTGACGATAACTGTCACGCAACGCCAGACGTTCCCAACGTTCATGAATCTGATCATGTATTTGTGAGCTTTTTGCGTCATACCACTGCTGTTGGTGTGCGGCCCAGATATCAAGGGAGCGCTTCAATTCTGCGTAATCAGCTTCCAGTCGTGCACGCCATTTGTCTGCGTTGGCCAGCGATTTGCAACGTTCAGTTGCATGTAGGTACTGCATCTCCAGCCTTGCTGATTCAATAGCCAGTGCCGGAACGCGTTTCAGTTCGCTGGTTAGACCGACCCATGAACATGCCATGATCAGCCACTTGGTTGGGTCAAAGTGCCACCAACGAATGCCATTACGATAATCCCACTGAAAAGTATGGTGATAATTGTGGTAACCCTCACCATAAGTCACCAGCGCCAGGATGGCGTTATCGCGCGCAGAACTCTTGTCGCTGTATGGCTGCCTGCCCCACATATGCGCCAGAGAATTAATGAGCCAGGTAACATGCTGGCTCAATACCAGTCTCAGCACTCCGCTCAACATCAGGCCGGCAATGATACTTCCTCCGAGATATCCGAGAAAGGCCGGTACGGCGATATTCATGATCAGCACCAGCGCAAGATAGTGTTTGTGCTGCCATTGCAGTATCGGGTCCTGCTGAAGGTCTTTAATGTTAGAAAAATCACGCTTGCCGCTGGGGTAATGACGCAGTATCCAGCCGATGTGAGAGAACCAGAAGCCGCGACCGGCAGAATAGGGATCCTGGTCATTATTGTCGACATGCTGGTGATGTCGTCGATGATCGGAAGCCCAATTGAACACATCATTTTGCAACGCGCAGGCACCGCCCAATGCAAACAGCACGCGTAACAGCCGATGTGCCTTGTATGTCTTGTGAGACCACAGCCGATGGTATCCAGCCGTAATCGAGATACCACAAAAGCCCATCATGCAGACAAACATTACCCAGTGTATGGCGTTGTATCCAACCATAAATCCGTACAAAGGAACCAAGGTGACGGCCGCCAGCGGAGTCGCCGTAAACAGAATCATATTTGTCCAGTTGATAGGGGGTTTGGCGGCAGTGCTTTTTGGAGAGTCTTGAAGTGACATAAACGGTGGTGATTCCTGAAAAAATTTTGGATACATGCCTAAGACAGCAGCAACTGGCTGTTTATTGCATAGCCGGAATATTACATGTGAATTGACCGATTAGAAACCACCCTGAGATGCGGGGTATGATGCCGATGTTATCTGGAAATGGTTTAAACGAAGAATTCTAAAGGAGTCGCAAACAATGCCAGACACTCATATGCATGATCAGCTAGTGGATCTGCAAACCCGGTTTGCCTTTCAGGAAGACAGCATCCAGACATTAAATGATATTGTTACCCGGCAGCAGCGTCAGATTGATGTGCTTGAGCGCGAGCTTGAGATTCATCGACAGAAATTGACTGAATTTATACAGGCCGCAGCAGATCGTGCGCCGGCATTAACAGCAGCCGATGAAAGACCTCCACATTACTGAGCCGCAGCGAAAGGTGGCGATCAGCGCGCAAGAGCCATTACATCGTCTGCCTGCAGGCCTTTGTCCCCCACACTGACAGAAAACTCGACGCGCTGGCCATCCTTCAGAATGCGATGCCCATCACCCCGGATCGATCTGAAATGCACAAAAATATCTTCACCGTTTTCGCGGGTGATAAAACCAAAGCCTTTGCTGGCATTAAACCATTTGACTTGACCGTACTCGCGATGAGTGGACTGGGTATTCGCTGCAGGACTCGCTGGCTTCGGCGCTGGCTCGCGTTTTGCGGGTCTTGTTTTTGCCGGTTCACGTGCTGACTGCGGGCGAGCAGGACGTAAAGTGAACCAGGCGCTCAGTGCACTGCATACCAGCACCACAGCGGCAAATGCGAAGGTCAGCACAGCCGGCGAGCTCGCCTGTAACTGTTGGACAATCAGGTAGATCAGAGGCAAGGAGACAATGGTGGTTAACAGTGCTGCACTGACTATTTTGCGGAACATTGAAGATCTCTTGAAGCGTTGTGCTTTTTTGCAAGGATGGTTTTAATTTTTGTTTTGCCAACCCAGCGGATTCTACCGCTATCTGCTACTAAATCAATCAGTCCAACGACAAGTTGATGGCCAGCGGCGTTGAGTCACGCATTTCTTTTGTGAGGATTACATTTCCATTCAGAATCAATTCAGCTTGACTGTCTTAATCTATGCTCGTCAAGGCGTCGAATCAACCTTGCACACATTCACAACAAAACCAGGCGCAGAGGTGAACAATGAACAATTTGAAAAATGCAGTACAAACAAATGTCGCAGCAAAACGGGCAGCAGTGGCGCTTGGACTGGGTGGATTGTTGCTGGCAACACCGTTATTTGCGCAGTCACAGTATGTGTACGCGCAGGTGTTGGAGTCTCGCGCGATATATCAGTCTGTTACCGTCTCTACCCCGCGTGATGAGTGTTGGGAGGAGGAAGTCAGGGTTCGTGAGACACGACACGGTGGCAGTCAGACGCCGGTGATTTTGAGTACTATCATTGGCGGTGCCATTGGTAACGCGGTAGGCAACAATAAATCCAGCCAAAGGGTAGGTACGGTTGTGGGTGCCATGTTGGGGCACTCAGTGGGTCGTGATATAGTTCGAGCTGATTCACATCCCGGAACAGCGCGATACCAGACCGTCAAGCAGTGTGAAACCGTCACCGAATACCGTGAGGAGGAGCGACTGATGGGTTACCAGGTTCGATATCTGTATAACGGGGAAGAGTTTACTGTACGCACTGACAATGACCCCGGCGAGCAGATTCGACTTCGAGTCAGCCACGATCCTGTGCTCTGAGTCAGGGTGCCCCGACATAATGGAGAGTTATGAAATCGTCCCGCCCGAAGTCAAGTGCCTGCGTCGAGGGTCGCGGAGCACAGTGGAAAGTTCTGCTCATTATTGCTGTGCTTTGTGGTCTGTGCTGGAGTTATCCAGTCCTTGCTCAGCAGCAGGAGAGTTCATCTGCCCAGTCCGGGCAAAATCAGGCGGACGGGGCGATCAGTGAGAGGCGGGCACTGGATCTGGTGCGGGCACGTTTTCCAGGGAACATCATCAGCATAAATGAGGTACGGCAAGGCGACCGTGTCAGATTCAGGGTGCGCATTGATAACGAAGGTAATATTTATACAGTCTATGTTGACCAGGCCACTGGGGCTGTCAGCCGGGAGTAAGGTATGCGCCTGTTGGTAGTCGAAGATGAGAGCCTGCTGCGTCAACAGTTGGTGCTTGGTCTGCAGAAAGCCGGTTTTGTCGTCGATGATGCTGCTGATGGTAAGGCTGGTCTGTTTCAGGCTCTGGAGTATGAATACGACGCTGCCATCATTGATCTGGGTTTGCCTCTGCTCGATGGGATCAGTGTCATTCGCAAGCTCAGAGAATCCGGTCGCAAGTATCCCGTATTGATTCTGACTGCTCGCGGCGACTGGCAGGACAAGGTCGCCGGACTAGACGCCGGAGCTGATGATTACGTTGTTAAACCCTTCCGACTCGAGGAAATACAGGCGCGTCTGAACGCCTTGTTACGTCGCGCTGCCGGATTCGCCAGTCCCCAGATTACGGCGGGCCCGATCAGTCTTGATAGCAGCAGCAAACGTGTGACGGTGCATGGCAACCCTGTCGAGCTGACGGCGTATGAGTATAAAACCCTGGAATATCTGATATTGCATATCGATCAGGTGGTTTCCAAAGCCGAGCTGACAGATCATCTGTATGCGCAGGATTATGACCGCGACAGCAATGTGCTGGAGGTGTTTATTCGTCGGCTTCGCCAGAAACTGGATCCGGATCAGTCATTGCAGCCCATCGATACTGTCCGTGGCCAGGGATACCGGCTGCGGATAATGGACTAACATGTCGTCAGGGCAACAGTCCGGATACTCCCTGCAAACACGACTGCTATTGGCAGTTATCCTATTACTGACTGCGTTTCTGGGTTTAACCGGATTTGTGCTCGACAGGGCATATCGCAACAGTCTGGAAACCGGTGTCGCCGAGCAGCTGCAGGCTCAGCTTTACGGGTTGCTGGCGGCTGTTGATGAAGATGCCGGGGAATTTTATGTCAGTGAAAATCTGCGTGAGCCGCGCTTCAGTCAGTTAAACAGTGGTTTGTATGGATTGATCAGCAGCCCTGATCAGGGCGAACTATTGCGCACACCGTCTGCGCTGGAGTTTACCCTGCCGGCAGCAGCGCAAACTGACAACCCGGAGGGCGATCTGTCCCGCGGCGAGACTCGTTTCAATCGTGTTGTCTCGGATGCCGGACAGATTGAGTATTTTGAAATCAGCTACGCGGTGACCTGGGAGAATCGGCCACAAGCCATCGTGTTCAGAGTGTTGGAGTCTGCGGACTCTTATCTGGCAGAAGTGACTGAGTCCCGCACCAGTCTGTTCTCCTGGTTTGGAGCGCTTGCAGCGTTGCTGCTGGTCTCGTTATTACTGCTGCTGCGTTGGGGACTGTCACCGCTGCGCCGCTTGGCGCGTGATCTGGCGCTTATTGAAAGTGGACACGCGGAGTCTCTTGGAAACCACTATCCCAGTGAGCTGAGTTCAGTAACGCAGAATCTCAACTTGTTGATACAGTCCGAGCGCAAACAACAGACTCGTTACCGCACTACGCTGGGGGATCTGGCGCATAGTCTGAAGACGCCATTGGCGGTGATACAGGGAGAAGTATCGGCGAGTGCGGAACAATCGTTGCGCCACGAAGAACGCATAGAACGTCTGGCAATGGTGCAAGAGCAACTCGACCGCATGAATCAGATTATCAGTTATCAGTTGCAGCGAGCTGTGAGGTCTGGAACCGTGGGCAGTCTGGCCAGTCAGGTCAACATCAAGGACACTGCGGCGAAGATCTGCCGTGCGCTTGAAAAGGTGTATGCCAGCAAGTCAGTTGAATTTGGGCAGCATATTGATGCACGTTTGTTGTTTCTGGGAGATGAGCGTGACCTGATGGAGTTGCTGGGTAATCTGTTGGACAACGCCTGCAAGTATGGACATGGCAAGGTGAATGTTAGTTGCGCACTGGTCAGTGACTCTCCGCAGCGGCTGCAATTGATTGTTGAAGATAATGGCACCGGAATTGGACAGGAAGACAACGATCGTGTTCTTCAGCGCGGAGTACGTCTCGATACGCTGGCGCAGGGGCAGGGTATCGGGTTGGCGGTTGTTGCGGATATTGTGCAGAGTTACGGAGGCAAAATCACCGTGGAGCGCAGTCAACTGCTTGGTGGTGCGGCCATTTCAATACTATTGGGCAATATCCGTCTGCAGGTTTAGAAAAATACAGCAGCAACGCATGACGCCAAGGTCATGACAAATAAAAACCATTTGATCGTGTTCTGGCTGACACGAACAGCAAACCGTACGCTGAAATAACTGCCCGTCATGGTACCTACCGCCAATACCAAGCCGGGTATCCATTCAACCTGATCAAACCAGATAAAAATTGCCAGCGAAACGGAAGTCACAGCCAATGAGCAGACCATCTTCAGCGCATTGGCGCGCACCAGATCGTAGCGCAGTCCTCCCGCCAGAGCGGCCAGCAAGATAAACCCTACCCCCGCCTGAACAAAACCACCATAAACACCGGCAAGGACCAATCCCCACCACGCGCCGCGATGTTTGCTGACTGACCTGACCGGTGTGCCGGGTTCCGGCGCTAAAAAACCGGGTTTGATCAGAATAATAATGGACATGGTGAGCACGGTGCCCAGCAGCAATGGTTTTAGCGCCACGTCGGGTGTCACTGCCGCCAGAAACGCTCCGAAGACTCCGCCAATCAGATTGGGAACCAGAATGGGCAGAATTGACGGCGTATCCAGTCTGCCGTAATGATGGAATCCGCGGACAGCCACCACGTTTTGCAGTAATACCCCCACCCGATTGGTGGCGTTTGCCACATCCGCTGGCAAGCCCATGACTATCAGCATGGGCAGGGTCAGGTTGGAGCCACCCCCTGCAAGGGTATTAATCCAACCGGCAATCATGCCGAGCACTACCAGTGCCCCCAGCAAAACAATATCGTATTCCATGTCTTATTGACCTGATCGCCGGGAGTCGGAATTGAGAAGGCGCGGATTATAGGGACCCTGGGTTAGAAATTGCAAAACAGCGATGGCGCTACACTATACTCCTTCAGTAACAGTGTCAGGAGGACGCAACGTGGGCAAAGGAAATCTGCCGGAAAACCCTTATTCAGCGGTGTTGTGCAGGCACGAAGTTTGCGGTCAGATGGTTTGCTGTCGAATAGCGCCCAATCAAAAAGGCGCCACCCTGAGGGAAGTGTTGGCAACAGCCGTTATCCTCAGCCTCGGTGTTGCCAGCGTTCTGCAATTGCATAGTTATGGTTTGCTGCTAACACACGCCGCATCACAGCGTCAAAGCGCACTTCTGCTTGTGATGGATTTATCAGAACGTGTACGGATTGCGCCTGACGAATTTCGAAGGCTTGACGAGTTTTCCCTTAACAGCACCTCGGTCTCGACAGGTGTTTGTTCAATGCAAGCACCTTGTTCAGCCGAGCACTATGCGCGGCGTCAATTGGTGAACTGGCGGCAGAATGCCGAGGCCCGGTTGGCGGGCGCTGAGGTCACAATCAACCGAGAGCAGCAACAGTTCACGGTGGTCTGGCACGTCACCATCGATTGGTTAGCGGATGCGGATGAACCTGTGATTGCCCGGATAGGGTTATGAAACCCGTCATGCTCAGGCAGTCAGGACTTTCTTTGCTGGAGTTGCTGATCAGCAGCAGTATTGCGATGAGTTTGCTGTTGGTGATTTTGCAATTGTTTGTGCTCAGCAACCGGACCGCGCTGGAACAGCAGCAGTTAAGCCAGCTGCTGCAAAAATCTGAATCAGTCAGGCATCTGATGACTCACAGTGTGCGTGACGCTCTGTATACACATCCGGCAGCGATACCGCCATCGCCGTCTGTGCTGTCTTGCCAGGGAATTGACGTTGGCAACGTGTGCCGGCCACCCTTGCAGATCTGGGAGCAGGGCTCCTCCGCTCCCGTTGCGGCGCCTCCCGCTGTGCCTGGTTCTTACCTGTTCTGGATCAGGCAGTCATGCTGTCCTGGCATTGTCGCTGATGTGTTTTTCCTATGGTATCGGGCAGGCAATGTGGCTCATCCACCCTCCCTCTTTCGCCGCAGGCAATTGAGTGACGGCAGATTTTCGGCGTCCGAGGAGTTGGTTGAGGGGGTCAGTCATCTTGTCCCCACACTGACCATCACCTCAACGGATACCCGTAACAGTGTTTTGAGTTACGTGACCGGCGTACAACCGCATGACATAAGTGACTGGTGGAATATTGTTGCCGTGGAGTTTGAGGTAAGGCTGGCGACGGCACCATCGGCTGCTGCGGATGCCCGGACAATTACCTTTACTGTTGCTTCCAGGCAAGGGAGTCAATGAGCCATGCATCTACTCTGCTGCGCAGTGAGAAACTGTTCGGGTTCTGTGTTGATTGTTTGTATGGTATTTCTGGCGGCACTGTCGATGATGGCAATCACGTCCATTGAGGTATCGGGGATGGGGCAGAAAATGATTTTTGCCTATGCGCGGCACGGCCATGATCTGCGGGACGCCGAGCGTCAGTTAATTCAGACAGAACAAGAGATTTTTTATCAATTGAATACATTGGGACTGGCTGCAACGGCGTCATATTGGTCATCAGCACAGGCGTCAGCTAACGCCGGCACATCAGCAGCGACATTTGCAGAACTCTGGACACAAAGCGAGTTTGATACAGCGCAGTGTGGTTTGCTGTTTACCGTGCATGCGCCGCCGGCCAGTGCTTCAGGCGGCCATGCGTTGGGGCTCAGTTCTTACTGGTGGGTTTGTTGTGAAAGCCGGCAAGAGTGTGAGCGGGCCAGCTTTTTGTCCAGGCACAGGCTGTGGCAGCGCAGCACTGTGCTGCAGAATTAATTTTTCCCAAAAAGGCCGTGTCAGCAGGTCAGTGGCGTGCCTTGGCTGTCTTCCCGGTGTCCATCCTTATTGGAGTCGGTTGCAAGTCGTATACGCCCGGCTGAGTTGATAACCATTTGATGAGCGGCATGTCCTGATTGTTCAGCTGGGCACCAGGTAAAATTGCCATTCTGATCACTTAATTGTCCAAGTTCATCAATGCGTATGGACTGACGGTTGCCAAAGGCGCGCCAGTGTAATGTACCTCTTAGCGGGGAAGATTGACGATGGCCACCTGCTGTCCAGTCAATCAACTCAATCAGCGCTTCGTCGAAACTGCGTTGGCGATTGTTGTCGGAGTCAGTAAACGCAATTGCTCCTGCGCGCCAGTTGCTGTCACAATCAGTGCCGCTAACGCTGGGACAAATGACGGTCACTGAGTGTGTTGCAATGGAGTGGGCTCTGGCACTGGTCAGCAGCGCAGACAATTGCATAAACACCCGATCCGCCTCGTTGCGTTGATTAAAATCCATCGCTGGCAATGAGAGTTGCGCAAGTATTGCCAGAAGAGCCACCGTCAGGATTAACGCCATCAAGGTAAAACCCCGGCAGAAATTGCCAGGTTTGCTCGTGAGTCTGTGAGCAGGTCTCATAGATTATTTGTCCAGTTTTTGTGATCAGCAAACCACACGACATATTGTGTGGCTCTGTATTCAGTCTAGCAGTTGATCTGGTGGGGGGCTTTTTTGGTTGATTTCCTGATAGTGGGAGCCGGAGTATCCGGATTACTGGTAGCAAGAGAATTGCTGGCGGAAGGGGCGAGTGTTTGTCTGATTGACCGCGGTCAGTCGGGCAAAGAAGCCTCATGGGCTGGAGGCGGGATTGTCTCTCCCCTGTATCCCTGGCGCTACAGTGACGCAGTAACTGCCTTGGCAAGCCAGGCGCAGAGTGTATATCCCGAGTTGACTGCACAATTGCGTGCGGAAACCGGTATCGATCCAGAGTATCGGGCGTGCGGCCTGTTAATGCTGGAGACACATGACCGTCAGCAGGCACTGGACTGGTCGCAGCGGCATAACCGCGACACCACAGCATGGGGTGAAAAAGAGATTTATGCCCGCGAGAGCGGATTGGCCCCGGGCAGTCGCCATGCCATGTGGATGCCGTCAGTAGCCAATGTCCGTAATCCGCGATTGCTGCAAGCGCTTCGCGCGTCTGTTCTGGGCTCATCGACTGCCGAACTGCGCGAGCATTGCGAATTCGTTTCGTTGGTAAGAGAAGGCGGCACAGTCATCGGGGCTCAGGTCAACAATGCTGGTCAATTGCAGCAGTTCAACGCTGGCCGCATCATTGTGACAGCAGGTGCCTGGGCGGGTCGTTTGATTGCGGCGATCCCATCCGCTCATCCGGTGCAGATAGAGCCGGTTAAGGGAGAGATGTTGTTGTATCGCACAGCACGGCCGTTGCTGCGCAGCATTGTCCTGAGTGCTGGCCGGTACCTGATTCCGCGTGAGGACAATCTGATTCTGGTTGGCAGCACCCTGGAGTATTGCGGTTTTGACAAAACCAGCACGAAATCTGCCCGTCTAAGCCTGTCGGACGGTGCTGTCAGACTGTTGCCGGCCTTGCAAGAGGCTAAAGTGGTTGCCCAGTGGGCCGGGTTGCGCCCGGGCTCACCGGGAGGAGTCCCTTTTATTGGAAAAATCCGCGGGCTGGATAACGTGTATATCAACGCTGGGCACTTCCGCAACGGCTTGGTGCTGGCGCCAGCCTCCGCTCGGCTGCTGGTGGATATCATTCTCGGGCGTAAACCTGATATCGATCCATCACCCTACGATCCGGCTGTGTCCCGGCAATCAGCCAGCTTTGGATCTTGAATTTACTTGTGAGCGAGCTTTAACGACAATAGGCGCACAGGCGGATGGCGATGACAGACGTGAGCAAGGTGTCTTATAGGGGTAAGGATGGACGGTCAGTTGATAGTGGTGATGGCACAGATCAATTTGTTGGTCGGTGATATCAAGGGAAATACCGAGCGCATCATCCGCATTTCTCAGGAGGCGGTTGCAAGTTATGACGCTGACCTGGTTGTATTTCCGGAATTGGCTCTGACCTCCTATCCGCCCGAGGATTTGTTATTACGCCCCGCTCTGCAAGAGCGGATTGACGCCGCGTTGTCTGATGTTCAACAGGCACGTATCCCGACGGCACTGATCATTGGTCATCCTCAGCATGATCAGGGAAAACTATACAACGCGCTGTCGGTGATCGTTGATGGGGAATGCGTGGCACGCTACTACAAGCAGCACCTGCCTAATTATCAGGTGTTTGACGAGCTGCGGTATTTTTCTCCGGGCCATCAGCCGTGCCTGACGACCATCAAAGGTGTAAAGATAGGTTTCACTATCTGTGAGGATCTGTGGAACAGCTCGCCGATTCAGCAGATATCGCAGGCCGGCGCTGATCTGCTGATCAACATCAATGCGTCACCTTTCAGTCAATACAAACTTGAGCAGCGTATTGAGTTGTTGCGAGAGCGTTCAGTGCAGGCAGCTGTGCCCATCGTGTATGTCAACCTGGTAGGCGGTCAGGATGAACTGGTGTTTGATGGTTACTCCCTGGTATCGGACGCGGCCGGCAATGTCAGTGTGCCCGGGCCGGGTTTTGCTGAATCGCTGATCCCCGTCAGCTTTGACATCGATCAGGCAAAACGCCTGGCACCGCGCCTGCCAACTCACCATAAATTGCCATCCGTGGAACAGCGCAGTTATCAGGCAATGGTCATGGGGCTTCGAGACTATGTCAGTAAAAACAACTTCAAGTCTGTGCTGCTTGGATTATCCGGAGGCATTGATTCGGCACTCACACTGGCGGTGGCAGTCGATGCTATCGGCGCTGATCGGGTGTCTGCTGTGATGATGCCGTTTACCTACACCTCTGATCTGAGCATGCAGTTGGCAAAAGAGCAGGCAGCACGCTTGTCAGTGAATTTCAGCGTTATCTCCATTGAAGAGAGTTTTAATGCGTTTATGTCGGCATTGTCAGACGAGTTTGCCGGATTGCCCGCAGGGCTGGCTGAGCAGAATATTCAGGCGCGGTGTCGCGGCGTTATGCTGATGGCCATTTCAAACAAGAAAGGAGCGCTGGTGTTAACGACCGGCAACAAGAGCGAAGTTGCCGTAGGTTATTGCACCTTATATGGCGATATGGCGGGTGGTTTTGGTGTGCTCAAAGATGCCAGCAAAATGTTTGTGTATGCGCTGGCGCGCTATCGGAACGAATGCGCATTGAATGACGGTGAAGGACAGATCATTCCCCAGCAGGTGATCGACCGGCCACCCACTGCCGAATTAGCGCCAGGGCAGCGCGATGATGACAACCTGCCTCCTTATGAACGTCTTGACAAGATTCTGGCCTGTTATGTGGAACAGGACTTGAGCGCTGCCGATATTATTGCGCGTGGTTTTGATGCTGATGAAGTCTTGCGGGTGATCAGACTGGTCGATATAAACGAATACAAACGTCGTCAAAGCGCTCCTGGGGTGCGGCTGACAGAACGCGGATTTGGCAGAGATCGTCGATATCCCATTACACAGGGCTGGAAAGCTGTTAATTAAGGGCTGCACGTCATGAGACAACATATTCTGGAAACACTCAAGCAGTCGCTGGTTTATCTGCAGCGCTTTCTGGCCTCTGATGACAATCTGCAGTCGATTGACGACGCTGTGAGCGTGCTGGTGAAAACGCTGGAAAGTGGTGGCGCCATCTATACATGCGGCAATGGTGGATCAATGAGTGATGCCATGCATTTTGCTGAAGAGTTGACCGGGAGGTACCGTAAAAATCGCGCCCCGCTGGCTGCGACCGCCATCAGTGATCCCGGCCATATCAGCTGTGTTGCCAATGATTATGGTTATGACTATGTGTTTTCACGTTATCTTGAGGCCAGGGCCAAACCGGGCGATTGTCTGTTGGCAATCAGCACCAGCGGTCGTAGCAACAATGTGATTGAAGCGGCTGAATATGCACGCGCAAATGGCGTCGCGGTGATTAGTCTGACCGGGGCGCCTGGTACTGAGTTGGGCTTGAAAGCGACCGTTGATATCAGTACCGGCGCCAGCGCGTATGCCGATCGTATTCAGGAAGTTCACATCAAAGTGATACACATCCTGATCGAGTCTATCGAGCGGCACTTTTTTCCTGAGAACTACGAATCCTGAAAAGAAGTTTTCACTTGATTAGAATGTGTTGCCGCCATTCATGGCTGTGAATTGCCAGGCAGTTCATCTGTTGGTGAAACCGGGGGCACTTCATCGGGCATAATCACCGGACTGTTATTGCCGAACCTGCCCAAGGTCAGGATGTTCAACAACGAACGCCCGGTGTTGGGCGTCGCACTTTCTGGCGCGATCGATGGATTTGGGCGTGTTGTGGGCGCTAACGGAGTGTTATCGGCATTACTGCCCAGCAAGCCGAAGCTCATGGTGTATAACATCGAAGGATTGGTAACGTCGTTACGCACGACAAAATTGCCTTCGGTATCCAGCGAGGGATGTTCCGGAAAATTGGTCTTCAGCAAGGCTGCCGATGTGTCAGCCAGATCATCTAGACCCAGACGCAGATAACATTCAGCCAAAATCGACACAGCATCAGCCACCGCAGGGCTGCCTTGGAAATTCTCGACAACGTATCGTGCGCGGTTAAGTGCTGCGATATATGCACGTCTCTCGAGATAATACGTGGAGACATGAATCTCATAATCAGCCAGACTGTTGCGCAGGAAAATCATCCTCGCCCGTGCGTCAGCAGCGTAATCACTGTCAGGATACAGAGCAAGCAGTAACGAAAATTCAGTGAACGCGTCCCGCGCCCGGGAGATGTCGCGCTTGGACGGGTCAGTTGGCAAAAACCTGCTCACAAACCCGGAATTTTCTGTAAAAGAGGCAACCCCTTTCAAATAATAAGCATAGTCAATGCTGGGGTGATCCGGGTGGAGTCTGATAAAGCGGTCGGCCGCGGCACGAGCACCTTCCACGTTACCGCTGCGATAGTTGGCGTAAATCAGTTCAAGCTGCGCCTGCGCTGCATACTGACCAAACGGGAAACGAGATTCGAGCGCCTCATACGTCCTGACGGCACCGGTAAAATTGGACGAATTTAACTGGCGATTGGCGTCGCGATAAAACTGTTCCTCTGTGGAAAGATTGGCGAATTCATCGCGATCCTCTCCGAGCGAAGAGCAGGAGACGGTCAGAACTATCATCAAAAGGCTGAGCAGGACACGCACTCTATCTCTCCAACGGAGCACCCTTATCTTTCAGGGGTGCGACTTAACAAAGACAAATCAGACTATAATGTCTGCTATATAAGCGCTATTTAAACACAGCAAACGGTTTGAACCCAAGCATCAGCTGCGCGCATACCAAATTGGCCGGAGGCCGCACAAGAAACATGACTGAAAAAATCACCATGACCGCTGTTGTCCCTGAGTCACTTGATGGTGCCCGCCTGGACCAGATTGCTGCAAACCTGTTTTCCGAATACTCGCGCGGGCGCCTGCAGACGTGGATCAAGGAAGGCTGTCTGCTGGTTAACAGTCGTCAATTACGTTCCAAGGACAAACTGACAGCCGGTGACATGCTGGTCCTGTTAACCGAATTGCCTGCGCCAGAAGAAGGGCATTGGCAGGCAGAGCCGGTGCAGCTTGATATCGTGTTTGAGGATGACGATATTCTGGTGCTGAACAAGCCGGCAGGCACCGTTGTTCATCCCGCGGCTGGCAACAGGTCCGGAACCTTGATGAATGGCTTGTTGCATTACTGTCCTGCGCTGCAGAATTTGCCAAGGGCAGGGATTGTGCATCGCCTTGATAAAGACACCACCGGCCTGATGGTCGTTGCCAAAACCCTGCAGGCGCACCACCGACTGGTAAGGCAGTTACAGAAACGCGAAGTCAGTCGACAGTATGAGGCTGTGGTGCTGGGAGTATTGACTGCGGGTGGAACAGTCGATGAGCCGCTCGGCCGCCACCCGGTGATGCGCAAGAAGCGCGCTGTTATTCAAAGCGGGAAGGAGTCTGTCACGCACTACAGGGTTATTTCCCGTTTCCGTGCGCATACCCATATTCAGTGCCAGCTCGAGACAGGACGTACCCATCAGATCAGGGTGCATATGACTCACATACGTCATCCGCTGGTGGGCGATCCCGTCTATGGCGGGCGATTGAATATTCCCGGAGGTTGCAGTCCGCAGCTGGCAGCTATTCTGCGCGAATTCAAGCGACAGGCCTTGCATGCTGCACGGTTGGGATTTAGCCATCCAATCTCCGGAGAGGAGGTGAGTTGGGAAGTGCCTCTGCCTGAAGACATGCTCAATCTGTTGGCGATTCTCAAGGCTGATATGTCCTGATGTCAGAAAAGTCTGCCAGTTCGTCAGTGGATGTCTTGAGCTTTGATGCTGTGATCGGTACGGGTATGAATGTCATCGTGCCTGATTGGCCAGCAGCTGATTCTGTCAAAGCGTTTGTCACCACCAGAGCGGGAGGCGTCAGCAAGCAGCCATTTGATTCGTTAAATCTTGGTGATCATGTGGGTGACGATCTGGCGGCGGTGAGGCGTAACCGGTTCTTACTAAGACAAATGCTGCCATCAGGCATCAGGTTGCAGTGGTTAAAGCAGGTTCACGGTGCGCACGTTGTTCAGGTCTCTTCAGATAACCGGACATCAAGACCCAAAACCGGTGACGCAGCGGTTGTGTTTGATCGGGGTTTTGGGGCTGTGGTGATGACTGCAGACTGTCTGCCGGTGTTTTTTACGAATACAGCAGGTTCAGTTGCCGCTGTGGCACACGCTGGCTGGCGTGGTTTGCTCAATGGTGTGCTTGAGCAAACCATTAAGTCCACTGGGGTATCTCCCGCAGATCTGATGGCGTGGATGGGCCCTGCAATAGCTCCCTGCCATTTCGAAGTGGGCCATGAAGTCAGGGATGCCTTTCTGGGGCATCCGCAACGGGGGCAGCATTTTGTGCCCGGCCTCACATCAGCGTTCATCTCATCACCGCTTCATGCGGATAAATTTTTGATGGATATTTATGCGGTTGCCCGCGCCCGGCTTTTGGTTGCCGGTGTTCAGTTTGTCGGTGGTGGTGGGCTGTGCACGGTATGTGAAGAGCGGCGCTTTTTTTCCTACCGACGGGATCACACAACCGGCCGTATGGCCAGTTTGATCTACCTCAATCGATAGCCATAAAGCCTCGTCAGGCGCAGTGTTTTCAGGCAGTACGGTTGAAAATGTCAGGTCTCACCCCTATTAACATGCTAACTGTTATCAAATTAACGGCCGATCTGGTGTACGCAACATGTCGGCCAGTCGAGGTGAACCATGCGCATGGAACAAATGACCAGCAAACTTCAGTCAGCGTTGGCAGATGCACAATCTCTGGCGCTGGGCAATGACAATAACTTTATTGAGCCCGTCCATCTGAGTCTGGCGTTGCTTGATCAGAAAAGCGGATCGGTACGACCGTTGCTGTCGCAAACTGGCTTTAACATCAACCAGCTGAAAGCCGGACTGCAAGCCATTTTCAACCGTCTGCCTAAAGTAGAGGGGACTGGCGGTGATGTTGCCATGTCGAATGAATTGGGCAGACTGCTGAATCAGGCTGACAAGATTTCGCAAAAAAACAGTGACAAGTTTATCTCCAGCGAGTCCGTCATTCTTGCGGCCATGTCAGATAAAGGTGAGTTGGGTAAGCTTCTCAACAGTTTCGGCATTACCGAAAAGGCTCTGGAAAATGCAATTGCCAATATTCGTGGCGGCGAAAAAGTGACTGATGCCGACGCTGAGGATGCATTCCAGGCCCTGTTAAAATATTGTATTGACCTGACCGAGCGTGCGGAAAAAGGTGAACTTGATCCGGTGATTGGTCGCGACGGTGAAATACGGCGCACCATCCAGGTTTTACAGCGGCGTACCAAAAACAATCCGGTACTTATTGGTGAACCCGGCGTTGGTAAAACCGCAATTGTTGAAGGTCTGGCGCAGCGCATTATTAACGGCGAAGTTCCTGAGGGATTAAAAGGCAAAAAAATTATGGCGCTGGATATGGGTGCCCTGATTGCCGGCGCAAAATTCCGGGGCGAGTTTGAAGAGCGGCTGAAGGCAGTGCTCAAGGAATTGTCCAAGCAGGAAGGATCCGTCATCCTGTTTATTGACGAAATTCATACCATGGTCGGCGCCGGCAAAGCTGAAGGAGCTATGGACGCTGGCAATATGCTCAAGCCGGCGCTGGCGCGGGGTGAATTACACTGCGTTGGTGCAACCACGCTGGATGAGTACCGCAATTATATTGAGAAAGATGCGGCTCTTGAGCGTCGGTTTCAAAAGGTTCTGGTCAGTGAGCCTACAGAAGAGGACACCATCGCGATCCTGCGTGGACTCAAAGAACGCTATGAGGTACATCACGGTGTGCAGATAACCGACGCCGCTATCATCGCGGCTGCGCGCCTGTCACAGCGTTATATTCCTGATCGGCAGTTGCCAGACAAAGCAATTGACCTGATCGATGAAGCTGCCAGTCTGATTCGTATGGAAATTGACTCCAAACCTGAGGAAATGGACAAGCTTGAACGCAGGCTGATTCAGCTTAAGATCGAGCGAGAGGCATTAAAAAAGGAAGAAGATGAAGCTTCCCGTAAACGACTTGAAAAACTGGCAGAAGACATTCTGCGAATTGAAAAAGAGTTCTCCGATCTTGATGAAATCTGGAAAGCTGAAAAAGCGTCGGTCCAGGGTACACAATCCATCAAAAGTAATCTCGAGAAGGCGCGCGCAGATCTGGAAACTGCCCGAAGAGCGGGTGACCTGGCACGTATGTCTGAGTTGCAGTATGGCGTGATTCCAAATCTGGAGAAAACGCTGGATATGTCAACGCAGGCAGAGATGATGGACATGCAATTACTCAGGGATCGTGTCACTGAGGTAGAGATTGCGGATGTTGTATCACGCTGGACCGGTATCCCGGTTTCAAAAATGTTGCAAAGTGACAAGCAGAAACTGTTGCAGATGGAAGACGCGTTGCACAAGCGCGTTATTGGTCAGCATGAGGCCGTTACTGCGGTCGCCAATGCGGTACGCCGTTCCCGGTCAGGGCTTTCAGATCCCAACCGCCCGAATGGTTCGTTCTTGTTTCTGGGTCCGACAGGCGTAGGCAAGACCGAGTTATGCAAAGCACTGGCTGAGTTCTTGTTTGATACCGAAGAAGCCATGGTGCGCATTGATGTGTCTGAGTTTATGGAACAGCACTCGGTCGCGCGGCTGATAGGCGCACCGCCTGGATATGTTGGTTATGAAGAGGGCGGTTATCTGACTGAAGCCGTTCGGCGCCGGCCTTACTCGGTGCTGCTGCTTGATGAGGTTGAAAAGGCCCACCCGGATGTTTTCAACATTTTGTTGCAAGTGCTTGATGATGGTCGTTTGACTGATGGGCATGGACGGACAGTGGATTTCCGGAACACCGTGATTGTGATGACCTCCAATCTGGGCTCTGATCGCATTCAGGAACTGATGTCCACTGGCGTACCCGATGAAAAGACCTATGAGCAGGTCAAACGTGACGTGATGTCGGTCGTAACGCGGCATTTTCGTCCTGAGTTTGTCAACCGTATTGATGAGACTGTGGTGTTTCATCCATTGGCAGCGGCTCAGATACGAAACATCGCCAATATACAGATAGCGTCACTCAATAAACGCTTGCAGTACAACGACCTGAGTATCGAGGTGTCTGAGGCAGTGCTCGACAAAATTGCCGCGCTTGGTTATGACCCGGTTTATGGTGCCCGTCCATTGCGTCGCGCCGTGCAGAACTGGATAGAGAACCCTCTGGCTCAGCGTGTTATCCGCGGGGACTTCAATCCAGGTGATCGGATTGTCGTTGATGTCAGTGACGAAGGATTTGCGTTCTCCAAACGCGAGGCTGGCAGTTTCCAGCCTTGACAATGCATAAAATAGTGGGAAAATTGCGTGTTCTTGTCAGGAATGGTTTCTCTATGGGATTCAGCCCTGACAGACGCAGACTGTGAAGGTAACCCCCTCCCCCAATCTGCATTAGCCGGGACGCGGCAAAAAGTGTCCGCCCCGGGGCTACTGCTTAGGTGTCAGACAACTCCACCTAAGGTTCCAGCACGTTACCGCGTAAGGAACCGGCATAAGCCAGGATACTGTGAAGATTTAATGTTGCACGGAAGGCTGTCGCTGCGCTTGAAATTCATGGAGGTCCGGTTTGTGTTATGGAGATGTCTTGCAGCTCCGTTACTCTTGATGATTGATCTGAAGGTAATACTCTGACTGCGAAGTTTTCGTTTTTTAACGGAATCTTGTTGATGCTTTATGGCATCTGACTTTTTAATTGCGAGGCTAAGACTGTGGAATTGCTCTCTGGTGGTGAAATGCTGATTCGTGCGCTGCACGACGAGGGCGTTGAGCTGTTGTTCGGATATCCGGGCGGCGCAGCGCTGCACATTTACGATGCGATATTCAACCAGGACAAGGTGGAACATATTCTGGTGCGTCATGAGCAGGCTGCTACACATGCGGCTGACGGATACGCAAGAGCCACCGGTAAACCGGGTGTGGTGCTGGTAACTTCGGGGCCCGGTGCAACCAACGCGATTACCGGTATCGCAACTGCATTTATGGATTCAATTCCGATGGTGGTGATCTCCGGTCAGGTGGATAGTTCTCTGATCGGTTCTGATGCTTTTCAAGAAACCGACATGGTCGGAATATCGCGTCCCATCGTCAAACACAGTTTCATGGTTCAGAATGCAGAAGACATTCCGGTGATTGTGAAGAAGGCGTTTTATATTGCGACCACTGGCCGTCCCGGCCCTGTTGTGATTGATGTACCTAAGGACGTAACAGACCCGACGCGCAAGTTTGAGTACCGATATCCGGAAACGGTAAAAATGCGCTCTTACTCGGTTCCGTCAAAAGGCCATACCGGTCAGATTAAAAAGGCGGTAGAGATTTTGCTGTCAGCGAAGCGACCCATTATCTACGCCGGTGGTGGAGTAATTCAGGGTAATGCCTCTGACTTGCTGACACGAATGGCACGGATACTCGGTTATCCGGTCACCAATACCTTGATGGGACTTGGTGCTTTTCCGGCTCCGGATAAACAGTTCGTCGGGATGCTGGGGATGCATGGCACCTATGAAGCCAATATGGCTATGCACTTTAGTGACGTGGTGCTGGGTATCGGTGTGCGCTTTGATGACAGGGTCACCAATGCCGTGTCGAAATTCTGTCCTGGCGCGAAAATCCTCCATGTAGACATAGACCCGGCTTCTATTTCCAAAACCGTGTCTGCCGATGTGCCTATTGTGGGGTCGGTCACCAGCGTTCTAGAGGAGATGATCGAGCTTATCCGGCAATCAGAGTCTCAGGTAGATAAGACGTCACTGGACATGTGGTGGCAGCAGATCGAAGGTTGGCGGGCGAAAGATTGTCTCAAAGTAACCGATGCCGGCGATGATGTGATCAAGCCACAGCAGGCTGTGCAGGCCGTTTATGAAGCGACAAAGGGAGAGGCTTACGTTTCATCTGACGTCGGGCAGCATCAGATGTTTGCTGCACAGTACTACCATTTTAATAAGCCACGGCGCTGGATTAATTCTGGAGGGCTCGGCACGATGGGTTTCGGGTTCCCGGCCGCAATGGGAGTTCAGCTAGCTTTCCCTGACGCGATTTCTGTATGCATCACCGGAGAAGGCAGCATTCAGATGTGCATCCAGGAGCTGGCAACCTGCCTGCAGTACGGATTACCAGTAAAAATAATTTGTCTGAACAATGAATCTTTAGGCATGGTCAGGCAGTGGCAAGACATGCAGTACGGAGGGCGATATTCCCACAGCACCTACGCCGAGTCGTTGCCTGATTTTGTTAAATTGGTTGAGGCTTATGGTCATGTGGGTATTCGCATCACCAAACTTTCTGAACTCAAGCAGAAAATGGATGAAGCTTTTGCCTTGAAGAATCGTCTGGTGTTTGTGGATGTTTCTGTAGATCCATCAGAGCACGTTTACCCGATGGCCATTAAAGGTGGTTCGATGAAGGATATGTATTTGAGCAAAACGGAGCGCACATAACATGAGGCACATTATTTCCATATTGCTGGAGAATGAACCAGGTGCTTTGTCTCGTGTTGTGGGTCTGTTTTCGCAGCGTAATTACAACATAGAGTCACTGACGGTTGCGCCAACTGAAGATCGCACATTGTCGCGCCTGACAATTACAACGATCGGAGACGATCGCAAGATAGAGCAGATAACCAAGCATCTGAACAAACTGATCGATGTAGTCAAGCTGGTTGATCTGACGGAAGGATCTCACATCGAGCGTGAACTGATGTTGGTCAAAGTGAAAGCATCCGGTGCTCAGCGTGCTGAAATCAAACGCACCACTGATATATTTCGTGGCCAGATTGTCGATGTGACCAGCACGGTTTACAGCATTCAATTGACAGGAACGTCAGACAAACTGGACAGCTTTCTGGATGCCGTTGGTAACTCGGTGGTACTAGAGGTGGCCCGTACCGGTGTGACAGGAATCTCTCGTGGGGAAAAGGTGCTGAGCCTGTAAGGACTATCGGGGCGGCGCGATCAATCGCGCGCCCCGATACCTGTGTTTAGATCGCCTTTTTCATTGCCGTCATGTAGGAGCGCAGTTTGAGTCCTACAATCTCTATCGGGTGATTGCGGATTGACTGGTTGACAGCAATCAATTGCGCATTATCAACATTGTTATCTGCCAGTTTCAAACCTTTGCCTATAACGTCAGTATCCACTTTCTGCATGAAATCCTTCAGCAGTGGCACTGCTGCGTGAGAGAACAGGTAGCAGCCGTACTCCGCGGTGTCTGATATGACTTTATTCATCTCGTAGAGCTTCTTGCGGCCAATCAAGTTTGCAATCAACGGTGTTTCGTGTAGTGATTCATAATACGCTGACTCTTCGATAATCCCAGCAGCGGTCATTGTTTCGAATGCCAGCTCTACGCCTGCTTTGAGCATGGCAGCGATCAGAATACCGTTGTCATAATACTCCTGTTCAGAGATTGCCATACTGCCTGCTGATGACTTCTCGAATGCAGTTTCAGCAGTTTCCTCTCGCCATGTCAGCAGTTTCTTGTCATCATTTGCCCAATCTTCCATCATGCCGCGCGAGAACTCACCGCTAATGATGTCGTCCATATGTTTTTGGAACAAAGGAGTCATAATGGACTTCAGTTCTTGAGCCAATGCATTGGCAGTCAATTTGGCCGGATTTGACAGGCGGTCCATCATGTTGGTGATGCCGCCGTGTTTGAGTCCTTCAGAAACTACTTCCCAGCCGTGTTGAATCAGTTTGGAAGCGTAGCCAGAATCCACACCTTTCTCGATCATACGGTTGTAACAAAGAATCGAGCCGGCCTGAAGCATGCCACACAGAATAGTCTGTTCGCCCATCAGATCAGATTTGACTTCAGCTATAAATGAAGATTCGAGAACACCTGCACGGTGACCACCGGTCGCTGCAGCATACGCCTTTGCGAGCTCAAGACCATCGCCGCGTGGATCGTTTTCTGGATGAACTGCGATGAGTGTTGGTACACCAAAACCACGCTTGTATTCTTCTCGTACTTCCGAGCCCGGGCACTTGGGTGCGACCATAATGACCGTCAGGTCTTTACGGATCTGCATGCCCTCTTCAACGATATTAAAGCCATGCGAGTAAGCCAGACAGGCATCGCTCTTCATCAAGGGCATGATCTGGTTAATAACTGATGTGTGTTGTTTGTCCGGGGTGAGATTCAGCACCAGATCAGCTTTTGGTATCAGTTCTTCATAGGTCCCAACAAAAAAGCCGTTTTCACTGGCGTTCTTCCATGATTGCCTTTTCTCGGCTATTGCTTCTTTACGCAGCGCGTAACTGATATCCAGACCGCTGTCGCGCATGTTCAAGCCTTGATTAAGGCCTTGAGCACCACAGCCTACAATGACTATTTTTTTCCCGAGCAGTTTGTTAACACCGTCTGAAAACTCGTTTCGATCCATAAAACGACATTTTCCAAGCTGTTCCAACTGGAGTCTTAGTGGTAATGTGTTGAAATAATTCATTATTTATACCTTGTTGGGTTGGTTGCGATAGCCCATGATAGTCATTTTGTGTGATTGCGTAAAATGATATATATGCAATCTATTGTTCTGAATTGTGAAATGATGGTGCATGCCCGGAGTTTTGGTTTGGTTGAGGTGTGAAATAGAAATTATGGACATGAGAGATCTGCGTTATTTTCTGCATTTGAGTAACTCCTTGCATTTCGCCAGAAGCAGCCGTGAGCTGCATATCAGTCCTTCTGGCCTGACCCGCTCGATACAGCGTCTCGAGCAAGAGCTTGACGTCGAGTTGTTTGAGCGCGATAACCGGACAGTGACGCTGACGAAGGCGGGATCTTTGTTGCGGGAATATGCAATCAAAACCCTCGAGAGTTTGTCTAGGCTACGATCCTCGATTCAGGAGCAGTCAACGGATTTGCGTGGCCAGTTAAGTCTCTTTTGCTCGGTAACAGCCAGTTATAGTTTTTTGCATGATTTGCTGGATCGGTTCCGGAAAAGCTACCCACACATTGAGCTTCAGTTACATACCGGTGACTCAGCTGAGGCGTTAGTGCGAGTTTCCAATGAAATGGATGACGTGGTGATTGCGGCATTGCCACCGAGATTATCGGATAAGCTGGTCTTTCTCCCTCTGGCACGGTCAGCTCTTGTTTGTGTTGGTCCGGCCGCAGATTGCCCTGTGCAGCAGCTGATCAAAGGTATTGCCACCGAGAGTGACATTGACTGGAAAACATTGCCAGTACTGATGCCTGAAACCGGTCTGACACGCACAAGAGTAGTAGAGTGGTTCTCAAGGAGGGGCATATCACCCCTGATTTACGCTCAGGTCAGAGGCCATGAAGCGATGGTCAGTATGGCCAGTCTCGGATGCGGGATAGCAATCGTTCCGAAGCTGGTACTGGACAACAGTCCCATGCGAGACAAGCTTCTGATTCTGCCTGTTATGACTGAGCTTGAGCCATTTGTAATCGGACTTTGTGCAATCAAGCGAAAGATGTCAGACCCGTTAATCTCCGCCTTTTGGTCAGAGGCGGAAGCAAGTGGCCCGCTGATCCAATAGACATGCTATACGTGCTCTCCGTCGCGTGTATAATCAAGCCAATTCGGGGCGAGGGGCTACATTTTGATGGAAAAGAATCATGAATCGCAGCAGATTTCTGATAAAGATAGCGACACTAGTCTCTTGCCAATTGACGAGCACGAAGAATTTGTATCTCTTGACGGCAAAAAGGTAAGTCGTAAAGGCATTTATCTGTTGCCCAACCTACTGACTCTCGGCGCATTGTTCGCTGGTTTTTATGCGATTATCGCAGGCATGAGTGGTAATTTTAACGCGGCTGGGTGGGCTATTCTGATCGCATCAGTGATGGATGGTCTGGATGGTCGAGTGGCTCGGCTTACCAACACACAAAGTGCTTTTGGGGCGCAGTTTGACAGTCTTGCTGACATGGTTTCTTTTGGCGTTGCACCAGCGCTGATCGTGTTCAGCTTTGCTCTGTCATCGCTGGGAAATGCAGGCTGGGCAGCCAGTTTTATATATATGTCCTGCGCAGCACTTAGACTTGCTCGGTTCAACGTTCAATTAGGAACAGTAGACAAGCGCTTTTTTGTTGGTTTACAAAGCCCTGTAGCTGCAGGATTGGTAACCTTCAGTGTTTGGGTTGCTGCCAAATACGATGTTGAGCCTGGAATGACGGTGGCGGTTTTGACTGCGTTGTTAACTGCTTTAACAGGACTCTTGATGGTGTCCAATTATAGATACTACAGTTTCAAAGAAATTCACTTCAAGGGCACAGTGCCTTATGTAGTATTTCTAATGGCTGTTGTCCTGTTGGTTGTGATAGCCCAAAGACCTCATGAAGTATTGTTGGCTATGTGTCTCTTTTATGTTGCTTCAGGTCCGCTGATGGCGCTCTATCGGAAGTTAAATTTGCGCAAACGCAAAACTGATCAACCAGGCTAGACGTAGGTAAGGCAATGTAAACTCGTTCGAAACATTGGGCAGGCTCTTTATAGCGGAAACCTTCGTTAATCGGTAACGAATTTTGGAAGTCATATTATGCTGATAAAAAGTGCTACAGACATCAATCCTTCAGAAATTACCCCAGAGTCTGTTTACCGTAATCGCAGACAGTTTATGTCAGACGCCCTAAAAACAGCCGGCATGTTTGCCGGGGCTTCGAGTATTGTTCCAGGCGTCCTTAGCGCAGCTGATGGTGATGCCCTGCGGGCAAGAGCTCCGTCTGACTTGGTCAGAAGTCCGCCTGCTGATTGGTGGGTGGACAAATTTTCAGCGATCAGCCCGGCTCAACGAGGGGGCTCGTACTGGACTGACGAAGACCTTACTCCCTATCAGGATGTTGTTAGCTTCAACAATTTTTATGAGTTTGGAACCGATAAAGAGGATCCTTCTCGACGAGCCCAGTCATTCAAGGTTGATCCTTGGTCGGTTGAAATCGCTGGGGAGGTCGATAAACCCGGCGTATATCATCTTGAAGATCTTTTAAAACCACATCTGCTGGAAGAGCGCATCTACCGGTTAAGGTGCGTCGAACGCTGGTCTATGGTGATACCCTGGATTGGATTTTCTCTCGGTGATTTGATCAAAAGCGTTTCGCCGACTTCAAAAGCAAAGTATGTAGCCTTCGAGACGCTGGTGGATCCTGAGCAGATGCCCGGGCAAGCCAGCAGGTTCAGTATTATAAATTGGCCCTATGTAGAGGGGTTGAGAATGGACGAGGCTATGCACCCTCTCAGTTTTCTCGCTGTCGGTGTTTATGGTAACTACATGCCTCCGCAGAATGGCGCTCCAATTCGGTTGGTTGTTCCCTGGAAATATGGTTTCAAGAGCATAAAGTCGATTGTCAAAATCTCATTTACTGAGCAGGAACCGCCGACGAGCTGGAATTTGTTGCAATCAAGTGAATACGGCTTTTATGCAAATGTAAACCCAGAGGTTCATCATCCCAGATGGCGGCAGGATATGGAGACAAGATTGCCCCGTACCTTATTCAGTCCGGCTCGTCAGCCAACGCTGATGTTTAATGGTTATGCAGATCAAGTAGCTCACCTGTATCAGGGGATGGATCTTACCAGGTATTACTAGTGGCGGGATCAGGTGTTGTTTTCGAACAAGAGCAGTAATCAACGCCAGTTGTTAAGTTGGCACTGGGTTAAGTTGGCTTTGAGCAGTGCTGCCTTGGCCCCATTCATCATGATGGTGTGGGGTGTGATTCAGAATTCGCTCGGTGCTGATCCAGCCCGAGCTCTCGCGTTGGAAACAGGGCGATGGTCCATCTGGTTCTTGCTTGTTAGTCTTTCCATAACGCCTCTCAGGGAGCTATCCAGGCAGTCAAAAATCGCACCCCTGAGAAGAACATTCGGACTGTTTTCCCTTTTCTACGCCTCGCTGCACTTCCTTGTTTATGTGTTGTTTTTGCTCGAAATGCGCTGGTCAGAGATCGGTAGTGATATTCTTGAAAGGCCTTACATAACGGTGGGTTTTGCTGCTTTTTTGATTTTAGCATTGCTTGGTGCTACATCACCTAAATCAATTGTTCGCGCGCTTGGCAGGAAATGGAGAGCGATACATAGATTAGTCTATCTTGCTATCTTGCTTGCGATTGTGCATGTCACGTGGGTTCTTAGAACAGATGTTTTTGACGCTGTTCTTTATGCCTCTATTGCTCTCTTGCTTCTTTGCTACCGTCTGAATAAATCGATGCGAAAAAATCCCTCGGCCTAGCTTGTAGTGAAATTCTGATGTTCGGTCGTTACCAGGCTTGCAAAGATCTGTTGATAATTCAGATGATGGTTATTTGCTTTGTTTTCGAAAAGTAGTTGCCAGATGATTTTACTGTGGCATAATGCGCGCCCCTGACAAGAGAAGCTCGAGTTAAGGGCTGGTTGAAATGATTTTTGAAGACATGTTTTGAAAGGTTTTAGAGATAAAGCTGATCTGAA